>Ga0306864_1000168_pt1 | contig 32008 bp, 23 predicted proteins | sample AntRauTorckE5430_FD_190448 | JGI IMG/M metagenome (GOLD analysis project Ga0306864, IMG submission 190448) | Saline lake microbial communities from Rauer Islands, Antarctica - Metagenome Torckler E5 #430 (v2) (version 2) | ecosystem: Environmental > Aquatic > Non-marine Saline and Alkaline >...
ACTTCTTTGGGTTTCAAATTAGAATTATCATAAGGTACTAAACGAGTTTCAATATTCTCAATCGCTCTATTATCAAGGTATTCGATGAATCGGTCATCGACATCAGCCGCAATAACATTAGCACCCTTTGCCGCCATTCGGAAAGCAAAATAACCTGTTCCTGCACCAATATCCATGATTTTTTTTCCGTCCAAATCACCCAATAAATCAATAATTTCGTCAGGTTTTTGCCATTCTGCTCTTGCCGAATCTTCAAACATTTTGACCAAATCCTCAAACGGAGTTTCGTTCATGTGTACGTTCGATTCGTTATCGCGCGAATAATCGTGATGGTAGCCGTGTTTTTCTTGATTATTACAACTCCATAATGAAAAACAAAAAATAAATGTGTAAAATGTAAATTTCATATTATAATTCTTAGATATTTGATTGGTAAATAACAAAAAATTAAACTGATGACTTCAAATTTATTTTCAAAAGTAGTTGAGAATTATAAGGATTTAAAATATCAATTGTTTAAAGCCCAAACTTTTAACCCAAATCATTTTGGCTTCCCGCCAATTTATTACAACGTCATGGAAAGCGATGATACGAGAATTGGCGCATTTCAGAACGCTTTTGACCGATTGGATTTTGATAATAAAATCGTTTGTGAAGCAGGAATTGGGCGATTGGCACTGACGAAATTTTATTTGCCAAAAGTAAAAAAAGCGTATTTGATTGAAAATAATCCCGAATTGTTTGATTTAATTCAAACTAAAATTGCGGAAAGCGGTTACGCTCACAAGGTTAAATTGATTTTTGGTGATGCGATGACGGTTGAGTTACCCGAAAAAGTGGATTTCATCGTTGGCGAGTTGATGAGTATTTATTGTGCAAACGAATATCAAATCCAAATTTTTAAACATTTACGGCAGTTTTTGAAGCCAGACGGAAAATTATTACCTGAAAAAATTATCAATATTATTCAGTTGGCTTTCGCCAATTTTGATACGAATTATCAGCATTATCCTATCAATTTTATCCGACATTTACCAACAAAATTTTCTTTGCAAACGGTCGTGAATACGATTGATTTATATACGATTGAGGCGGAAAAAGTGGTTGTGAAAATACCGATTGTACCGATTTTATCTGGGACAATCAATGCTGTTTTTTTAGAGTCATTCATAGAAATTACGGAAGGTGCAAACTTCACTGGAACGGATAGTTTGATGCCGCCGACGGTTTGCCGATTGGCGAAAGCCGTTATTGTAAAAGCTGGAGAAGTTGTACATTTGCGGTGCGAATTTAATTATGGAACAAGTTTGGACGAAGCGAGGTTTTTTATTGACTGATTTCAGAAGCCAAAATCCACGATTATTGACCAATATTTTCGATACTTTATTTTTTATAAAAAAAAATAAAAATTGATATTTTAAATTAGTTAATTAATTGATAATCAAATATTTATATTAATATATTTTAATTTAAAATTTAATTTTAACTATCACATAGGCAATGCTAATCAGAACAAAAGCAGAATTAAAAGGAATTGCGGAAGCAGGAAAAGCGGTGGCGGTAACACTAAGAAAAATGCGAGAATTCACGAAAGCCGGAATGTCCACCAAAGAATTGGATGATTATGGGTCAGAAATTTTAAAATCCTTCGGCGCAACATCCGCACCTACTAAAGATTATAAGTTTCCAGGTTGTACGTGTATTAGCATCAATCACGAGGTTTGTCACGGGATTCCGAAAGAAACAACAATTATCAAAGATGGTGATTTGGTGAATATTGATGTTTCGGCAGAGTTGAACGGTTTTTATGGTGATAATGGCGGTTCATTTATCGTTGGTGAGGATTCGCAAGGGTTACAGCCTTTGGTGACGGCTTCGCAGGAAATTTTGAACTTAGCTATTCCACAGATTAAAAGTGGTGGTAAAATTTCAGACCTCGGTGCATTCATCGAAAATGAAGCAAAAAAACGTGGATTTACGGTGATTAGAAATCTTTGTGGTCATGGTGTGGGTAAAAGTTTGCACGAAGAACCATCTGAAATTCCTTGTTTTAAGGATAGAAATAATAAGTTAAAATTCCGTAAAAATACGGTGATTGCTTTGGAAACGTTTATTTCTACGAAAGCCAAAAAAGTAGAATTATTAGAAGATAAATGGACTTTTGTTACAAAAGATAACAGTTTTGTCGCTCAACACGAACATACTTTAATCGTGACGGACGGAAAACCAGTTATTTTGACGAAAGAAAATGGGATTTAATAATATTTTTTTGGACAAAAAAGCGGTGTTTATCATATAATAAACACCGCTTTTTTATTGTCAAAAATTAAACTTTATCGGCAATTTAAATTCAACATTTACATTTCGTCCATTTTGTTTACCCGGAATCCACTTCGGCATTTGTTCCACCATTTTTAAAAATTCGGTATCAAAATCTGGATGAATACTTTTCAGGATTCTCGGATTTCGAACAATTCCATTTTTGTCAATTATAAAAGTAACGACGATTTCGGCAGCTTTTTTTTCTTCAAGATTAACCGTTTTAGGTATTTCTCTCAACATATATAAAAACATTTTTTGTTGACTACACGAGGCTTTTTCCTTTCTGTTTTCTATTTCCTCACATCCAGAAAATCTCGGCATTTCTTCCACAATTTTATAAAGCGTATCATTCGTAATCGTGTCCACAGAAATGGTATCATTTATAACTACGTAATTTGGAATTGAATCTGTAAATGATTCATAATCAGCACTTTGAAGATTATTATTTCCGCCAAAAACAACTGATAAAAAGAGTAAAATATACATTTTGTAGGTAGTAGTTTAGTAAGTGTATGTTAAAAAAAATTGAGATTATACATGAAAAAGTTTCAATATATACTCAATCCTCAGATATAAACGTCGTCGTATATACCGCAATTGCCTTGATTTCTACTTTAGAATAAGTTAGACTGAATGCAGTCATCGTTGGGTCATTTTTTGAACCGTTTGTAATCACTTCAATTCGTTTTTCCAATGTTAATTTAGGATTTTGCAAACTTGGTCCAATATTCAATATGGACTTACCTTTTCGCCCGTGGCAAGCCGTACAATTCGCCGCTTTATACAATGCTTTTCCATCAGGTTTTTCAATATTATTTAATATGGAATTCGATGAGAAAAGTACGAAAGCTATTAATGCAAAAGTATAAATAATCGAATTTTTCATGTTTTTTATTTTTAATAATAACTATTCAAATGCCTGCTATCTCGGGCAATAGGAAATAAATATTTCCATACTCTAACTCGTTATTTTTACTTCTGAAAAGCTTAATAAATAAGCAGTTAGCTTATTTATTTCCTATTCCTTTACGTGAAGGTAGGAATTAAAAAAGGACTAAAAAAGTAAGGTTTGAAAATTAGTTGTATCCTAAATTAAGTGAATTATAATAGTTAAATCTTCGTTTCTGTTTCAGAATTATAAGCGAAAAAATGAGAATAAAATGAATAGGCAAAATCTTGCTTTTGTAAATTTTTTGAGGAGAATACAGGTATTCTTGTAAGGTTGAAAGCCTTGGCATTACAAAAAGGTAATAAGAATTCCGAAAAATTCTCGAAATTTCGTGGGCAGATTTTCGAGGTATAATTTTTTTAATTTTAGAAAAATAGCTTAATGCACGTTGTAACGGTCAGTGTAACTTTCTTTACTTTTGCAAAATTCATCAGATAAATGCCTGTTTTAACAAGTTAAATGATGGTTGATGGTCTATAATTTTTCCATTCAAAAGTTATAGTTTTCAAAATGGTGCTTCGGGTCACGTTTTATTTAACATAGAAGTCGTAAATTTGCAAAAAATTAAACAATATTTTGGTATAAATAATTGATATTCAATTAATAACATCATTTTAAATTAAAATTTGAAACATGAAAAAAGTATTATTTTTTGCGTTAGCAATTGGTTTATTAGCAGCTTGTTCACCAAAAACGGTTGAACGTATCGAAGGGAAAAATTTTGGTGAAACGATTTCTGAAAAAGGAGCGATTTCTTACGACAAATTATTGACAACCATGGAAACAAAAGGCGGTCTTGAAGATGTAAAAGTCGAAGGAAAAGTAGCGAAAGTTTGTCAAAATAAAGGTTGTTGGATGACGATTGTTTCTAATGACGCAGCAGCAGAGGTATTGATGGTGAAGTTTAAAGATTACGGATTTTTTATGCCAATGGATTTGTCTGGTAAAAAAGTCGTGATGCACGGAAACGCTTATATTGAAACGACTTCAGTTGACGAATTGCGTCATTATGCAGAAGATGAAGGTTTGTCAGAAGAAGAAGTTGCTAAGATTACGGAGCCTAAAAAAGAATACAAATTTTTGGCAGACGGCGTTGTGATTTTAGATTAATTTGTATTGCTACACTGTTTTATTGCTTCATGGTTACCTTGTTTTTATCGTTATACGATTAGCAACGTAATCATGAAACAGTGCAATAATAAAACTATGAAAAATACACTTTGGATTGTTTTAGTCACCTTACTTTCGATGAATTTTGCTTGTACACAGGCGACTTACGAGTCGGCTTCGGTAGGAAATTATAGGACGGCAGTTGATAGCGATTCGTATAAAGAAGGCGAGGTCGAGCAAGCGGAACGGAAGATTATTTACAATGGTTCGATGTCGATTACCGTCAAATACTTGGACGACCAAACCAATCAAGTTATCGAAAAAGCGAAGGTTCAAGGCGGTTATATGGTGAGTTCGGATATTGATAGGGTTACGATTCGGATCCCCGCGGAAAAGTTAAATTCGTTTATGGATGAAATGGTAACTTTCGGGGCAGTTGAAAGCCGAAATATTTACAGTCAGGACATTACAGATCAATATGCGGATATGGCGATGCGTGTGGAAAACGCTCAAAAAGCAAGAAAACGCTATTTGGAATTACTGGAACAGGCGACCAAAGTTAGCGATATTTTGGCAATCGAAAAGGAATTAGAACGCTTAAATGGGGAAATTGAACGGCTGCAAGGTCAAATTAATAGCTTCGATAAACAGGTGCAATATTCAAGTATCAGCATTTATTTTACTGAAAAAGTAAAACCCGGTCCAGTTGGCTATATTTTCGTGGGCTTGTATAAAGCAGTAAAATTTCTATTTGTTAGAGGTTAATTTTTATAAAAATCTATGAGGTTTTGAAAATTTCATAGGTTTGACGAATAAACGAACAAACCAAATATGCTCAATAAAATACTTTGGAAACATAAAAATAAGTGGCAAATTTTTGGCGCTGCTTTAGGGACATTTATCGGCATGTTCTTGTTATTGCAATCGGTTCAGCTGTATTCGGATTTGCAAAATCTGATGGACGGGACGGCAAATAGTCGGGAAGATGGTTATTTGATGATTAATAAAAAAGTGAGTTTGCTCAATACGTTGGGCGGTGCTTCGACTTTTTCGCAAGATGATATTTCGACCTTAAAAAAGCAGGATTTTATTGAAGCCGTGGGCGAATTTAAGTCTAATCAATTCAAGGTTTCGGCTTCGAGCCAATTGTTAGGATTTTACAGCGAAATGTTTATGGAAGCGGTGCCTGACCAGTTTATGGACGTGAAACCGAGGGGTTGGAATTGGTCGGCGGGCGACGAGGAAGTTCCTTTGGTGATTTCTCGGGATTATTTGGCGTTGTATAATTTCGGTTTTGCACCGAGTCAAGGTTATCCGCAATTTACACAAAGTACGATTAAACAAGTTTCTTTCACGATCACAACAAATGGCAATGGCATCGTCAAACGATATCGGGGCAGAATCGCAGGTTTTTCGGATAGAATTAACTCGATTCTCGTACCGCAATCCTTTTTAGATTATGCTAATTCCAGCTTCGGCAACGGCAAAGCAGATGCACCTTCTCGCCTAATTCTATCTACCGAAAATCCTTACAGCGAAAATCTCAATAACTTTTTAACTGAAAATAATTATGAAATTAGTCGAGGGCGAGTCATTGGGGAACAACTAAAGGTATTGCTACAACTATTATTGAGTGTCGTTGGTGTGATTGGCGTGGTCATCGTTTTACTTTCGTTTTTAGTTTTTATTTTAAATTTCCAATTGGTTATCGCAGAATCAAGTCAAGATATTGAACTGCTTTTGCAAATCGGACACCGCTATAAAACCATTAGTCAAACGCTGCTTAAAAATTTGAGTTTGCTATTTGGCAGCGTCGTTTTAGTGACGTTTATCGCCTTATTTGCCACTCGATTTTTCTTCATCAATTGGACAACGGAACAAGGTTTTTCATTAGCCAATAACTTTTCGAGTTTGACGTATTTGGTGGCGATTGTGTTTATTGTTTTGTTTTTTGGGGTGAGTTGGTGGAGTGTGAATCGGAGGGTGGTGAAGTTGGGGAGTTTGTAATAGCAAATTTTAGTTTTGGTAATAAAAAGCGAAACTTGACTTTTGGTCAAGCTTTGCCTTTCCAAAGAAACTAAAACGGTTTAAACCGTTTTGGTAGTAATGAAAAATCCTGTTTTTTACCACTATTTCTTTTGAAAAATACAAGACCAACGTCGTAAATTTCAATCGTTAAAGTAGCGGTTTTATGTTTTTGGATGAATTCCCAAGCGGCAGCCATGCCTTCTGACCATCGAATGTCGTGAAAAACCATGACACTGTCTTCGTGAATGAAAGGTAAGCACATTTCAAAGTAGGCGATAGTAGGCTTTTCGAGGTGATTGCCATCTATAAAAATATAATCTAAATGTTTTATTTTTTTAAGATGAATCGGCAGTAAATCATCAAAATTCCCTTGTTCGATTTTAATGTTGGCTACTTCAAAATCTTGTACGACTTTTCGGGCAACGGCAGTCGTTTCTGGACAACCTTCGATGCTATACATTTTGCCGCTTTCTGCTCCTAAGGCTTGGTAAATCGTTGCAATCCCTAACGAAGTACCTAATTCGACCATCGTTCTGGGTTGTAACCAATTCGTTAATCGAAATAGAAATTGAGCGGTGACGGGAAAAGACTGACTGCTTTTGGCGAGTGACGCAACGGTTGTATTTTGTGTCGGATTGCTTGTCGCACCTGCACCCAAATCCTGTTTAATTAATGGACTTTCGTCCTTTTTTAAAGTCGCTCGTAAGGTTTCCAAATCCTCGAAAAAAGGACGTTTCTCGGTCGTTTCAACCGTATTATCCAAAAATTCTAATACAAATTTGTTTTGTATTTGAGATTTCGTTTTAGCACGCCAGTAGTATTTCCAATGACGCTTGATAAGTTTCCATTGTTCCATAAAGGAATTAATTAAAATGACCAATTAAATTAAGCGTAAAGAACGCAAAGTTTTACGCAAAGTATGGAAAGGAAGTGTAAAATTCTTTGCGAACATTGCGGTTAATAATTGTCATTACGCAAAAAAAGCGAAACTCAACCTAAAGTCAAGTTTCGCTTTTTTCTAAATAATCTTGTGAAGTTTGGCAAAGGCAGTGCCGTTTGCCCTACGAGTTTGGCAAAGGCAGTGCCGTTTGCCCTACAAGAAACTATTTCAATTCGAATCCAGTTTCTACTAAATCTATAGAATTTCCGCCGACAAAAATCTTAAATTCTCCAGCTTCTGCTCCGAATTTAGATTCTGCGTTATAAAAACCCAATTCAGCTTCTGTTAATTCGAATGAAACCGTTTTCGTTTCTCCGGCTTTAATCATCACTTTTTCAAAGCCTTTTAACTCTTTGATTGGGAGAGTTACTGAAGCGACCAAATCACGAATGTATAATTGTACGACTTCGTTTCCGTCAAGGTTTCCTATATTTGTAACGTCCACAGAAACGGTCAATGTTTCGTTTGTTGCCATTGATTTTTTGTCCAATTTCAAGTTTTTATACTCGAAAGTCGTGTAACTCAAACCGTGACCAAAAGCGTATAAAGGCGTGTTTTCCTCATCGGTATAGTGTGACCAAAATACGACAGGTCTTTTATCAGCCGGACGACCAGTATTTTTGCGATTGTAATAAATCGGACATTGTCCAACGTGACGAGGAAACGACATCGGTAATTTTCCAGAAGGATTGTATTTACCAAAAAGTACGTCCGCAATGCCGTTGCCAGACTCCGAACCTAAATGCCAAGTTTCCAAAATCGCAGGACAATTTTCTGTCATCCAATTGATTTCTAACGGACGACCATTACTCAAAACAACGACTACATTTTTATTAACGGCATAAACCGCTTCCAATAAAGCCTGTTGCGGGTCGCTCAAACTAATCGATACTTGACTACGAGCTTCGCCAGTTTGGTAACAATCTTCACCAATCGCCAAAAGCACAACTTCTACACCTTTTGCTGCTGCAACTGCCTCAGGAATACCGGATTTATCAGTGTTATTTATCGTTAATTCCATGACGAAAGAACGGTCGCCGGTTGTTGCGTTGACGCCTTTTGCGTAAGTTACTTTTACATCTTTACCGACTGCGTTCTTGACACCTTCTAATAAAGAAACTGCCGAATTTGGATTTGCTTGACCTCTCCAGTTGCCTAAAGGGGAGTCTTTATCGTCACCGAAGGGGCCGATAATTGCGATAGATTTTACCGTTTCTTTTATTGGTAAAATGTTATTTTCATTTTTCAATAAAACGATAGATTTACGAGCGGCATCTCTTGCAATTGCTAAGTTTTCAGGTGTCAAAACATCGTTTCTCTCCCGTTCTTCGCTGCAATATTTGTATGGATCTTCGAATAAGCCCATTTTGAATTTTAATACTAAAACTCTGTGACAAGCATCATCAATCAACTTTTCTTCGACTTTACCTTCTTTTACTAATTCTACCAAATAATCTTCGTAACAATAGCCTTCCATATCCATATCCGAACCTGCGATAATCGCTAATTCTGATGCGTGTTTGTGGTCTCTTGCAACGCCGTGATCAATCATTTCAACGATAGAACCCCAATCTGAAATAACCATACCGTCATAATTCCATTCGCCTTTCAGAATATCTCTTTGTAAATATTTGCTTGCCGTTGCAGGCGTACCATTTATGTCATTAAAAGAGTTCATAAAGGTAGCGACACCAGCGTCTGCTGCTGCTTTGAAGGGTGGCAACACTACGTTTCGCAACGTGTGTTCACTTATTTCAGCAGTATTATAATCCCGTCCTGCTTCCGCAAAACCGTAACCTGCAAAGTGTTTGGCACAAGCTGCAATCGTCAAATTTGAAGACAAATCATCGCCTTGAAAACCTTTGATTCTTGCCAAACCTGCTTGAGTTCCTAAATATGTATCTTCGCCAGAACCTTCCATGACACGTCCCCAACGGGCATCACGCATCAAATCGACCATCGGTGCGAATGTCCAATGCAAACCAAAAGCAGTTGCTTCTTTTGCCGCAACTCTTGCTCCTGCTTCCAATACTTCCATATCCCAACTTGCGGTTTCGCCTAAAGGCACTGGAAACATGGTTTTGTAACCATGAATAACATCATAACCAAAAATTAATGGAATACCCAAACGGCTATTTTTAACTGCTAATTCTTGAAATTCACGGGTTTGTACCGCTGATGTTACGTTTAACATCGAGCCAACCATACCACTTTTTATTTTTTCAATTTTCTTTGCGTTACCATCTTCTGATGCACCTGGTCCCGTTAATTCACCGAAACCTGAATACTGGGTTAATTGTCCGACTTTTTCTTCCAAAGTCATTTTCGCCATTAAGTCGGCTACCTTTTTATCAATTTCTGCATTTGATATGGAGGTTTTTCCTGCCACTGCACTCGTTGAATCCGCTTTATTACAGCTTGTATTTAAAAAAAGTATCAAACTGAAAATAAGCGTAACGGATAATATTTTTTTCATGGTTTTATTTTTCGTTTTAATTTTACTTCAGAAATTATCACTTGAACCGACCTTACTTTCCATTTTTTATGGTAGGATAGGCTTGAATTATTTGGTTTCTTTTTTTGCCGCTTTTTGATAGACTTTTACATAATCAACGACCATTTGTTGTGGAAAAATTGACTCATCGACACCATATTTTCCACCCCAATTTCCACCGACTGCGAGGTTTAGAATTAAATAGAAACGTTTATCGAAGGGCCATTCATTGAAAGTCTTATTTTCATTTTTAAATTCAAAATAGGTTTGGTCATCAACTGACCATATCATGGATTCTTCTGTCCATTCTAACCTATAAGTATGAAATTCAGTAGAAGTATTTTCAACATTGATTATTCCTGCTTTTTCTGTCCCAATAATGTGATTGTAAGACTTTGTGTGAATCGTTCCGTTTACGGTATCTTGTGCATAGCCAACGTGTTCCATAATATCGATTTCACCACTTTCAGGCCAACCACCATATTTCCAATCAGTCGATAACATCCATATTGCAGGCCAAGTACCTCTACCTTCCGGTAGTTTTGCACGAATTTCAAATTTGCCATACAGCCAATCTCCTTTTTCTTTTGTGACGACTCGAGCAGATGTATATTGATTATTTTCAAAATCCTCTTTGCGTGCTTCGATGATTAATTTACCATCTTCCACACGAGCATTTTCTATTTTATTTTTGGTATAAAATTGTAGTTCGTTATTTCCCCAACCACAATTTGGACAGCCCGTTCCAGAGTCATAACTCCATTTTGTTGAGTCGGGCAGACCATCTGTATCAAATTCATCTGACCAAACCAATTCATATTCTCCAAGGTTTGCTGTCGTTTCTTGATTCGTTGTATCGTTTTCACAACTTACAATGGATAGCAAAATTAATAATATAATACAAGAGGAGGTAATTTTTTTCATGGTGAATTTTATTAAAATAGGTAAGCCAAACCTAAGTCCAACTTACCGTATGTTGTTATATCAAATAACAAATTATGAGCTTTTTAGTATTTCTAAACCTGTGTGGTTAAACCTATGGAGTTTTCAAAACGCCATAGGTTTTTTTATTAATAAAATAAAATACTATTGAAATACTCGAACATAATCGACAATCATCCTTTGTGGAAATGACGTTGTTGCATCAGGACTTCCAGGCCAATTTCCGCCAACTGCGACATTGAAAATAAAGAAGAAATTATTATGAAATTCAGATAAACTTGCTGGCGTAATATCTGCTGTGTTATACAATACATCATCCATGTACCATTGTATTTGGTTAGCATCCCAAATAATAGAAAATACGTGAAATTCATCTGAAAACTTACCTGAGCTCAATGCTGTGCTTGTTCCAAATTGTGCATGTATATTGTTGTTATCTTCGGCTCTCCAGTGAATTGTACCATGTACTCTGTTGGGTTGGTGTCCAACTAATTCCATAATATCAATTTCGCCACAAGCAGGCCAACCTTCAGTTGAAATATTATCGCCCAACATCCATAATGCGGGCCATATTCCTTGACCTTCTGGTAGGATAGCGCGCATGTCTATACGACCATAGGTGAAGCTTTTTGTACCTTGAGTGGTAAGTCGAGAAGAGGTATAATTTCTTCCACCATAACCTTCTTGTTTCGCTTCGATAACTAAGTTTCCTTCAACCAGTGACGTATTTTCGGTACGATAGAATTGTAATTCATTATTTCCACCACCGTCACCGTTCACCTCAAAATTCCAATGACTACCTAACGTTGAGCCATCAAATTCGTCTTGCCAAGTCAAAGTATAACCTGGGTATGTTAAAGGTGTTATATAACCAGTTGTTGGAATGACAACGCCACCATCTTCGTCATCATCCGTAATTGTAACCGTAATTTTTGACTGGCTGAATGTTCCTCCAATAGGATTTAAGAAAACAATCTCAAAAGTTTCATTATTTTCATCTACATCATCGCCTTTAATAACGATGTCAAGGTTTGCAGTTGTGCTTCCAGAATTAATAATGAAAATTTCATCTGCTGCGCCTGTGAAGTCAATGCCTGAAGAAGCCGTTCCTGCTATCGTAGAATAATTGAAAATTATATTTCCATCTGTTGCTTTATCCAAAGTTAAAATAATGGAAACCGTCTTATCATTATCGGTTTCCGCTACCGTTGTGTTTGCAACCGTAATTTCTGGTAAGTCAGGGGTAACTGGCGTATCTTCTCCACAACTTGTGATGAAAACGGTAAGGACTATTAGTAAATAAAATATATTTTTCATTTGATTTTGTATTGAGATGTTGAGGTGTTGAAATGTAGAAGTGTTGACGTTATTCATATAAAGCGCAAAATATATTGATATAAAAATAAATATCATTTTTTTAACTACCGCTTTATGCTAAAAAGGCGTCAACACCTCAACACATCAGTACTTCAACACGATTTTAATATTACTGTGCAACAAAATATAACTCAAACCAGCCATTATTAACGTTAGGTGTTCCATCTTCATTAACGATTGGTCCACGTACAACTAATTCTGTTTCAGAAATAGTAATGATATCTAAAACATTAGAAACATCTCTAACACCCATAAATAGACCGGGTGCTAAAATGATTTGGTCTGTTCCAGCGTCTCCTGTACCTGGGCTATATGACCATGTCAAATCAGCTGGATAGTTGAATGGTTCAGCAGCAAACTGATTGAAAGGATTGACCGTTAAACCATTATTATTATACTGAAACTCGTTACCGTCTAAGAAAAAGCAAAAGGAATCATCATATTGTTCGCCTACCAAACCTGATGCTGTAGAAGTAAACCAACTTCCATCACCTGGAGCTGGACCAACCGTAACTGCACCCACTGCTTGTGAGAACGTCCAACATCTGCCTGACGGCAAACAATCACCCGTTAATAAAGCGATTGTACCACTACAACCTGTAACGGCGTCATTTTCTACTACAATTGTTTTAGCACTTTGAGCAGTTCCACCGCCATCTTCTCCCGAAACGTATAATGTTACGGTGTAAGTACCTGCTTTTATGTATGTTATGGTATCAGTTGCTAAAGTAGAAGTTCGTTTTAATGGCGTTTGCCCATCTGCATTTTCGCCAAAGTTCCAAACTCTTGAAAAGTTTCCACTTGACAAATCTTTAACAATAATCGTATTAGAATCTCCTTGTGCATACTCGATTGAAAACGCTGGTGTGCCCGGAGCTGCTCCTAATTCAATTTCTGCATCTTGATAAGGCTCACAAGCCGCAAAAGCAAGAACGGAAAGCATAAATAAATATGTTAGTTTTTTCATTATTTTTTATTTTTACAGTGCTTCCCTGTTTCATTTTTTCATTATTTTTTATCGTTCAAACGAAAAACAATGTCGCAATTAAACAGGGAGACAATGATTCTTAATAACCTGAATTTTGTTTTATTGCACCATTTGTTGCTTGAATTTGAGATTGAGGAACTGGGAAAACATTATGAGTGCCTTCTGTATAGCCCAAACTTCCCAAGACACTTGCGCCTCTTCCTGTTCTTACCAAATCAAAAAAGCGGTGTCCTTCCATTCCTAATTCAATTCTGCGCTCTCTGTAAATTGCATCAATTAATGCTTGACCGGAGCTTGTGATATCTGGTAAAATACTATTATCAGCACCTCTTGCTCTCGCTCTTACTGCATTTAAAGATGTTTTTGCGGCAGCTTCATTACCATTTTTAGCGGCAGCTTCTGCGTGCATTAATAATACATCTGCATAGCGAATTACACGGTCATTCGTTCCACCGTTCGGATTCGGATCACCAAAAGGTGCTTCCTCTGCTTTATTATTAAATGCTTTTTTATTATAAAAATCAAATGGCATTCCTGTTGCATCTTTTGTGAAAATACCACGGTCGCCCATTGCGTCGCCTACACGGAAAACAGTTGAAGCCAAACGAGGATCTTCAAAACCTTCTGCTGAAAACTCATCAACAAAACCTTGTGTAGGAATATTGAAACCGAAGCCTTCAAATGAACCCCTTGCCCGTTGGAAAACGTTAGAGAAAGTACCTTCGTTAGCATTGTTTTTACCCCAGTTTCCACCTGATGCGTTCATATACTGAATTTCGAAAACAGACTCTGAAGCATTTTCGCCACCTGTTGTAAAAATATCTGCATAATTTGCCATCAAAGTATATTCGCCAGAATTTACAATTTCTTCAGCCATTGATTGAGCAGCTGCCCAATTCTCTTGCCACAAGTAAGATTTTACTAATAATGCTTGTACCGTACCTTTTGTAATTCTACCTAAATCATTTTGCGAATAACCACTTTTTAACGGTAAAACTGCTGCTGCGTCGGTTAAATCCTGAACGATTAGCGTCCAAATTTCAGCAGTGTTTGTTGTACTCGCCAAGTTATATTCACTCGGTGCTAATAGACGGTCAACCTTTGGTACGTTACCAAAAATGGTTACCAAATTATAAAAGAACCAAGCACGAATGAATTTTGCCTCTGCCATTACTTGATTTTTAACGGCATCGTCAATGTCCATCGGTGGAATGAATTCTAAAACAGTATTTGCACGATAAATTCCTTCGTAGCAAGCAGACCATTCCCCCTCTAACAAGCTTGTATTTACAGGGCCTTGAAATGATTCTAATAAGAATAATTCGAAAGCATCATTATCACCTGAACCACCTTTTTCGGAATCGTCAGACATAATATCACCCCAAAACCAACGGAAATGCCCACCGGGCGAAAGCTCGAATTGCAATGCTGCATAAGCTGAATTGACCGCCGAGTAAGCGTCCTCTTCTGTAGCATAAAAGTTATCTTGTGTAATCCCAATAATTGGGCTACGCTCCAAGAAATCTTGCTCACAAGACGCTAAAACGAATATTAAAAATATGATTGATAATCTTTTCATTGTTTTATTTTTAAAAATTTCATACTTAAAAAAACCAAGAAAGACCGTCATTCCGACTTAGGTCGGAATGATAGTTTTTATTTAGTTTTTAAATTGTGTCGTCATTCTTATTTAAAATGCTAATTGAACACCACCTAAGAAAGTTCTTGCTTGTGGATAAAATCCTCTGTCAATACCAATTTCCAACGCACTTAATGCTCCAATTTCAGGATCTAAACCTGAATATTGAGTGAATGTAAGTAAGTTTTGTGCAGAAACATAAACACGGAATTTATCAATTTTCAAACGATTAGAAATTGACTTAGGTAATGTGTAACCTAATTGTACATTTTTAATACGCAAGAATGAACCATCTTCTACAAAACGGTTAGAAACTCTGGCGTTTTGATTCGGATCCGTTACACTAACACGAGGGTTTTCATTAGTAGAACCTTCGCCTGTCCAACGGTTTAATTCTGAAACAGGACGATTTACGTAAGTGAAATCATAACGAACGGTTGCGTTATAAATGTCATTACCATAAGAGCCTAAAACGAATAAACTGAAATCGAAGCTTTTGTAATCCAAGCTAAGATTTGCACCGTAAGTGAAATCTGGCGTTGGGTTTCCGATATAATCTTGATCTTCTTCATTAATCGTACCGTCACCATTCAAATCCTTGAAGCGAATATCACCTGGCTGCGTTTGCTCGCTTTGGAAAGCGTGCGCTGCAACTTCTTCTGTATTTTGGAAAATCCCCTCCGTTACATAACCAAAGAATCCTGCAATCGGCTCACCAACTTCTGTACGAGAAACATTCGCATTTGCAGATTGTACATTACCGGTTGAAATTGGCTCACCACCTTCCCCTAAAAAGACGACTTCCGTATTTACAAAAGCTATATTTCCACTAACTGCATACTTGATATCACCAATCGAATTTCTATGGTTTATAGAAAGTTCTAAACCACTGTTTCTGACCTCTCCAATATTTTGAGTAGGTGGAAATGCTGCGCCAACACTTAATGGAATCGGTGCGGCATACAACATATCTGATGTATTTTTAATATAATAATCAGCCGTAAATGCAACAACTCCATCTAAAAATTCTGCATCTAAACCAATATTAGTTTGTGTACTGGTTTCCCATTGTAAATCAGGGTTTCCTGGAGAAAGTGCAATTGCACCATTTCTAATCACAGAAGTAGGTCCGAATGTATAATTTTGACCATTTGTTACGATAGATGTGAAACCATAGTTACCAATTTGATCACTACCATTTTGTCCCCAACTTGCACGAACTTTGAAGAAGCTAAAAGCGTCATAATTCCAGAAATCTTCACGAGAAGTTACCCATGCAAAAGACGCTGATGGAAAATATCCGAAACGTTTGTTTGAGCCAAATCGAGAAGAACCATCTGCGCGAAAGGTAATTGAACCTAAATATTTGTCAGCATACTCATAGTTTACACGAGTAAAAAATGACATCATTGAAGATTCATTTGCACCACTATAACTTGACATTGACGTAATCGGATCAATTGTGTTAGAAATATAAGCGTCTTGTACATTATTAGATGGTAAGTTAGTATTCGAACCGCCGTTAAAATCTTGTCTATATTTCAACAACGTTGAACCTAAATTTGCCACAATAACATGATTACCTGCTGTTTTGTTATAGGTTGCTAAATTCTCCCATTGCCAGTTTGTCCAAATATTATTGCCAATTCCTACTGAATTAATCAAACTACGTTCTCCCGCAGGGGCATCACCTAAAGCTGGGTCATTACTCAAATCGAAGCGTGGAAAAAATGTATTTTGCTCTGCAAAAGTCGCATCCATACTATAAGTTGATTTGAAAGTCAACCCTTCTATAATTTGTGCTTCAGCATAAACCGAACCGACTAAGCGATTAGAGTTAAAAGTGTTATGCGTCTGGTCAATAGCATTTAATGGATTCACAATATCCGTATCCGAATAGCGAGAATAAGCATAAGTTCCGTCCGTTTTATAAATTGGCGTGACAGGATCCATATTCATCGCACGAACTAAAGGCGTTGTGAATTCATTGTTTTCTGGTAATGAATTTTTTGTAATAGTCGTAAAACTGATGTTATTACCAACTTTTAACCAAGGCTTGATGTCTGTATTGGCATTAAAACGAGCTGTTATTCTTTCGAAATTTGCTTTTTCTCCACCGACTATACCATCTTGTGAAAAGTAGTTAGCTGATAATGCGTAAGCTGATTTTGCAGAACCACCTGTCATACCGACTTGATGATTGACCATTGGTGCATTTTGAAAAATAGCTCCTAACCAATCTGTTCCTTCACCTAATGCCGCTGGATTCGAAAACTCTGGAAGTGGTGCTACACCTGAATTAATTCGAGCTTCATTAGATAAGATTGCATACTGTTCAGCATTCATTAAGTTGATTGTTTTCCACGGACTTTGAATACCGTAGTAACTATCATAAGTAATTCGACCTTCTTGATTACGTTTGCCACCTTTTGTAGTGATAAGAACAACACCATTTGCCCCCCTTGCGCCATAAATAGCCGCAGATGCAGCATCTTTCAAGACGTTCACTGACTCAATGTCATTGGGATTTAAATAGTCAATTCCACCAACGGGCACACCATCAACGATGTAAAGTGGATCACTATTATTAATCGTTCCGATACCACGGATACGAACAGTCAATGCACTACCAGGAGAACCTGAATTTTGTGCAATTTGAACACCTGCCGTTCTACCTTGTAGTGCTTGTTCAACACGCAAAACCGGTGTTTCTGTAATCTCTTCTGCGGTTATAACACCAACAGAACCACTAATATTACTACGCTTTTGAGTACCATAACCGATAACGATGATTTCATCTAAAACAGAAGCATTTTCTGTCAAGGTAAGACTAATCGTTTCTTGTGTACCGACTAAGATTTCTTGCGTTTCCAAACCAATGTACGAAAACACTAAAATCGTTTCACCGTTTGGAACCTCAATTTTATAGCTCCCGTCAAAATCGGTAGCTACGCCTGTTCCCGTTCCTTTAATTTGAATGGTTGCTCCGATAAGTGGTTCGATGTCATCAGAAACCACACCACTGACTATCCTTTGAGCTAAAGCAAAGTTGATAGAACAAGCAAAGAATATTAAAGATAATAATATTTTTTTCATAAATCTGGATTTATAAAGGTACTTGTGAACATAGAAATTTCATTTTTATAATTATTGAAAAATGAATAATTATAAACAGAACTTGAGTCCGAATAATTTGAATTTTCTACTTAAAAGGTATTAAAAATATGCAATATAAAGGGTTAGACATTTTTGAGAAATGCCTAACCCCTTTGTTAAATTACTTACTTACTAAAATACGTGCTGTTTGTGCGAAACCTTCTGATTGAATAACTATAAAGTATAATCCGTTCGTTAAGTTCGTTGCATCTAAACGGTACTGCTGTGATTGACCGATATTCTGGTTCAATACAACCTGTCCCATCGCATTAACGACTTGAATTTGCTTATCAGCAGCAATGATACTTTCGTTAAAATTGATGATAGTCGCATCTCTAACTAAAGTTGGAGCAATACTAAATAATTCTTCTTTTGTGAAAACAGCTTTTGTATTTACTGTTGACAAATCACAAGAGTTAAAGTAGAATGCAGGTAACGTTGTATCACTACTTCCTAAAGTAGCACCACGATTTATAAAAGTACCTGTTGTTATCGTACAATCTGCATTAGCTATAGAGTCGAATACCTCTTCACCAGCCCAACCGCCGTTCAAAAACTTCCATTCAATATTAGAACCTGCTTCAATCTGCGCCGTAAACGTCCAAATATTATCATTATCGGTATCGTCTAAAAGAATAGAACCTGACCAGCTGTCAAAGTCACCGCCAAGAAATACACCTGCTGCATCAGCCGTAGAATCAGTCATATTAACTTGGAAAGTTACATCAATCATAGTTGCACAAGTTCCGTCACTATCACAAGTACCAAAACAAGCTAAAACTGTTGTGTCAGCCCATGCACCTGCAAAGTTTCTGTCATCATAAGGAGCAACAGCACAAGAAAGACCTGCGATCATCTCTTTACAACCCCAGCCTGGGCAGTTACCATTTGTGAAAGTATAATCTGTAGCCATACCTTTTGGTAAGCGAACTGTAATCGTCCAAACGTCATCACCATCAGCATCAGACATAGGATTGTCACCTGGGTTACCGAAAGTTCCACCACCTGCAAGGAATAAACCTGCTGCGTCAGTAGTTACTAAAGCTGCATTTACTTGGAAAGTTACATCAACCGAATCGGCTGATATTACACTACTACAAGCCGTACAACTATTAAAACAAACGGCTGGTAAAGTAACATCTTGTGTAATTGCTTCTAAACGGTTAGTGTTGCCACTACCATCTGTTACCGTACAAGATTCACCACCTGCGAATTGTTCTTGATCATTCCACCCATCAACTGTGAACTTGTACTCAATTGAACCATTCGGTAGTGGTAACATAACTTCCCAAACACCGTCACCGTCAGCATCTGTCATTGGGTTACACCCACCACACCAACTATTGAATGTTCCATTTACGAAAACACCGTTTGCAGTTGAACCAGCATATTGATTCATATCTACGGTGAATGTCACGTTACTTGTCACTGAACCTGTTGAACCTGAAGGCACTTGAATGTTATCAAAGTAAAGTACATTAGTTTGTGCTCTTGCAACAAAGTCAGGAATAACTACTATTCTCGAAAAAGTTACTCCAATTTGATTTGAAAAGTCAAAAGTGATTTCTTCCCACTGGCTTGTTACTGTATTAGCAATTAGAATTTCATGAGCTGCTCCACCTGGGCCTTCAAACTTTATTCCTACATTACTAATTGTTGGTTTCCAAACCATAATTTTTACTATTGAGTTATTTGCGTCAAAAGTAAAAGGAGTAATATCATCTGTGTAACACAATGCCCACGGATTTCCTGCTTGCTCTGCTGTGAATTCGGTAACAGTTGCACTTGTATTCGCTCCTGTCATGTCAGGATTGGCAATGAAAGCTAATGGCGGGTTTGAACCGTTTTCGGTAACCGTCCAAGCAAAAGCTGATCCTAAGCCTGCTGGTTCGAAATCAATAATGTCATACTGTGCAAAAGACTGACTTGTAATCAGTACGAACAACATTGACATTAAAACTGTAATTTTCTTTCTCATAATTTGATTAATTTTTTTGAACCTATAAACTTTGGAGTTAAACTCTTTTAGTTTGATTCATTTTATAATAAAAGTGACTATTTTGATGACTATATCAATTTTAATTCGATTTATTTCCAAATATGATACAATTAGTGTATAAAACAGTTTATTTGCCGTTAAAAAAGCTTTGTCAGGACCAAAAATCCAAAACAGTTTGGCTTTTACGGAATCATAAGTATTTTAAATCTAATTATTTAAAAATAAATGACACTTCAAAAATGATATTACAAAATTATATTTTGATTTGCTTTAATTCTAATTTAAACCTACTTCTAAACTACAACAATAGCACAAAACAACTACATCATCACTACATCATTTATGTAATGTGACTACGACAACAACTTTTTTCTATACTTTTGCCATTACAAAACCAAATAACATTATGAAAATAAAATTATTTCACGTTTTTATACTCTTGATAATTTGTTCAATACCCGTTGAAACACTTTATGCACAAAGTAATATTGGCTTACCAATTATTAAAAATTATCCAAAAGAAGTTTACAAAGCGGGCTTACAGAATTGGGAAATTCAGCAAGATATATTCGGTAAAATGTACTTTGCAAATAATGAAGGGCTGTTAACCTTTGATGGTGCTAATTGGAATATTGTGAAAGTTGATAATAAAACAATTGTTCATTCGATCTTAATTGATGGGGAGCGAATTTATGTTGGTTCACAAGGAGATTTTGGTTATTTTCAACCCAGCACAAAGGGTGTTTTGCAATATGTTTCTTTAAAAAATCTCGTTCCTGAAAAGCATCAAAATTTTGCAGATGTTTGGGATATTATTAAAATCAATGCAGAAATCATCTTTCGGACTTCTAATAAAGTCTTCCGATATGACGGTCAGATTCACTTATTAGATACCGATAAAACTTTTGAATTTTTAAGAACTGAAAAAGGGGAAAACTATCTAAACGATAGTAAAAATGGTTTATCCGTCATCAAGAATAATAAAATTAAAGCAATTCCGAATACCGAAATGCTAAAAGATAAAGTGATTACCAGTGTTCTTTCTATTGGTGAAAATAAATTATTAATCACAACTTTAAAAAATGGATTTTTTCAATTTGATGGGGATAAGCTCACTAAATGGAAACTTCAAGACGATAATATAATACAACAAAACCGAATTAATCGTGCTGTGAAAATTGATTCCGAACGTATTGCAATTGGCACAATAACAGGGGGATTATTTATTATTAATATATCAGGAAAAGTCTTGCAGCACATTGATATTAATCAAGGTTTGCAGAGTAATGATATTTTGGATCTGTTTAAAGATGGTGCAGGAAATTTGTGGTTGGCTTTGAGTAATGGTATTGACTATGTTGAAATTAGTTCTCCTTTTTCGATAATCCAACCAGACGGCGATTTGCGAGGAATTGGTTATTGTGCTAAAATTCATCAAGATAAAATCTACTTCGGAACGTCAAATGGCTTGTATGCTACGGATTGGCAAACCTATTATAATCCATTTGAAACCCAACCTTTTCAATTGGTTGAAAATACGAAAGGGCAGGTTTGGAGTTTGAATATACATCAAAACGAGTTGCTTTTGGGGCATCATGAAGGAACCTTTCGGATTGAAGATTATCAGGCGATTCAGTTGTCGAATTTACCGGGCAGTTGGACGTCTATACCATTGCAGAATTTTGAAAACCAGATACTTGAAGGGAATTATAACGGTTTGAATTTATATGATTTTCAAAATGAACATTGGCAATTTCAGCACAAAATCGAAAATATGATTGATGAATCTTGTCGTATCATGGCACAAGATAATCAAGGAAATGTTTGGGTTGCCCATCCATATCGGGGGGTTTATAGAATCGCTTTAGATATTGAAAATAAAAAGGTGAAGTCTATTAAATTATACAATTCAAAAAATGGCTTTCCGTCTGATTTATATATCCACGTTTTTAAAATTGGTGATGGGCTTGTTTTTGCAGCGGAACGAGGGATTTATGAATATAAACCTGAAAAAGATGGCTTCGAATTATCTGAAAGGTGGTCTGAAATGATTGACTCGACCAGTCGGGTTCAACGATTAATGGAAGATAAAAAAGGGAATATTTGGTTTGTAAATGATGATGAAGTTGGGGTCTTTTGGGTTAAAGATTTTGGGGTTGAAAAGCGATTAGAAAAACAACTTTTTCCACAATTAAAAAATCGTTTAGTTGCAGGTTTTGAACATATTTATCCTTACGACGATGAAAATGTTTTTTTTCCATTAGAACGTGGTTTTATTCATTTTAATCCAAAAAAATATGGTGCAATAGATACGGTATTCCATGTACATTTGCAGCAGATTAAACTGGGAGATTCTACAACTGTTTTTGGTGGATGGCAGTCCAAAAACTGGAAAAAGCCACTATTCAAATATTTTGAAAACTCTTTTATATTTACCTACGCCGCTTCTGATTTTAGTGATTTTTATAAAACCGAATTTCAATATTTATTAGAAGGTTTGGACGACGATTGGTCGAATTGGACAAACAAAACTTTAAAAGAATATACTAATTTACCTGTCGGTAAATACACTTTTAAGGTTCGAGCAAGAAACGCAAACGGTCAAATTACGGAAGTTAAAACCTTTGAATTTGAAATTGCTTCGCCATGGTACGCATCGACAACGGCACGGATTTTTTATACTTTTATTATTTTAGGAATTCTGTTTGGTTTAATATTTATTCCTCGCCAAAAATACAAGCAAGAAAAAGCCATTTTACAAGAAGAACAGGAAAAAACCTTACAAGAAAAAGCCGCAGAACATCATAAAATCGTTACCCAAAATGAAGCCGCAATTTCAAAATTACAACAAGAAAAACTAAAAGCTGAAATCCAATTTAAAAATCAAGAACTCGCTACAACAACTATGAATTTGGTTCAAAAAGGTGAATTTCTGAATAAATTAAAAGAAGAATTAGATAAAATATTGAATGAAAGTAATGAGCCGAAAGTCAAATCAAATATCCGTAAAACGATTAAATTATTGAACGAAAATGCTCAATTAGATGAAGATTGGGAACAATTTTCTCAATATTTTGACCAAGTTCACGAAGACTTTTTGAAACGATTACGAGATGCTTATCCGCAATTGACACCCAAAGACCAACGGCTGTGTACGTATTTAAAAATGAATCTTTCGACAAAAGAAATCGCTCCATTACTCAATATTTCAGTACGAGGCGTTGAAATCAGCCGCTATCGCCTACGCAAAAAAATGGATTTACCGACGGAAATAAATTTGAATGAATTTATGATGAAGTATTAATTTTGGCTTTTTGATAATCGGTATGAAAGGGAATGAGTGACTTCAAGTCACCTGTTCCCTCTTTCATACAAACTATCAATTGTATAAATCATTTCGTCAGGTGGATAATTATTAGGAATTCTCATGACAGATTGAGCATCTTGAATCAACTGTGTTAATCCTTTGGTTTCTCGTTTTGTCTGTTTTGCTTAAGGGTAAACGTACCAAAATACGATTGTAATTTTGGGTTGGCATTTTGATTTTAGGTTGGAAGTATTGAAAAAGCTTTAAGAACAGACTGGCGTCTGAGCGCAGCGAGTTTCAGTCTGTTTAGCTTTATCCCATCATTCTTCCATTTTTCGCCATTTCCACAATCCATAAATCCCTTGAAACGTAAAAATGATACTTTTGATAATATAAATATAAATCCCTCGATACCAACCGAATATGATACTAAGGAGTTGTTGCAAAATTTGGAAATGCCAACCTTTGATGTTGTTTTTGCCTAAGAAAATGGTTTTGCCAAGAATTGCCATCCAAAGCACAAGCTCACTCAATGATTTGCCATCGAAACCTCTTAAAAAGAAAAGACTACCGAAAAAAACGACAATTGCCAATCTATCGAATTGTCGATGCCATTTGTGTTCGGGTGTGTGAAATAAGACGAAATTCTTGATTCCTAAGACCACCATCATCGTTTGATTCGTGACGGACATCCATGAATCTTTAAAAATTAAAACATAAATCAACGTCACGGACGACAAAACATAAAACAGCCAACCGTTTTTATTTTTGTTTGCCAATAATTGATTCATCACAAAAGCGGTGAGTACGCTCAATAATTCCGCAAGAAATAAATCTATGGACGTGTACATTTTTTAGTTCTTTGATAACGATATTCGACAGGCGATTTTAAATCGCCCGTCGAATGTTTACCTGATTTACCTTGTAAATTAGGATGAAAAACAGTTATTCAAAGCTGAACACATTACGAATTATTTTAAACCGAGAACTATTATGAATTCTCGGGAGCAAAAGTCAAAAAAAATAGAACGAAGTATAAAAATCAGCAATGCGCTTTTTATTTGTACTTGAGGTTCAAATTAAAAACCCAAACAGTCTTACACAAACATTTCTACTTGGCTATAAACGTCTTCAATTTCATCTAAAACGGATAAAATATAATCGACTTCCATACTCGTCACTAATTTACTTCGGTAGTGTTTTATATCTCGCAAACCTCTGAAATAGTTGGTATAATGCCGACGCATTTCAACGATTCCTGTGCGTTCGCCTTTCCATTCGATGGAGTGCCGCAAGTGCTGACGTGCAGCTTCGACACGCTCGTGAAGTGTAGGCGAGGGCAGGAGTTCACCCGTTTTTAGATAGTGTTTTATTTCTCTAAAAATCCACGGATTGCCGATACTTGCCCGACCAATCATAATGCCGTCCACGCCGTAGCGGTTTTTATATTCCAATGCTTTTTGTGGAGAATTAATATCGCCATTGCCAAAAATTGGAATGTGAATGCGAGGATTATCTTTGATTTTACCAATTTTCGTCCAATCGGCTTCACCTTTATACATTTGTTTTCGAGTTCGCCCATGAATCGATAAGGCTTTGATACCAACATCTTGTAGGCGTTCGGCAACTTCTTCGATGAAGATAGAATTATCATCCCAACCCAGGCGAGTTTTGACCGTCACTGGCAAGTTTGTTGAATCTACAATCGCTTTTGTCAAAGCGACCATTCTCGGAATATCTTGTAAAATACCTGCTCCAGCCATTTTACAAACGACTTTTTTGACTGGGCAACCAAAGTTAATATCCAAAACTTGTGGTTTGGCTTCTTCCACAATTGCTGCGGCACGCTGCATCGAATCCAAATCTGCTCCAAAAATCTGAATGCCAATCGGGCGTTCATAATCGTAAATATCTAATTTTTGCAAACTCTTGGACGCATCACGAATCAAACCTTCGACCGAAATAAATTCGGTGTATAACATATCCGCTCCTTCCGCCTTGCACAATGCCCGAAAAGGTGGATCGCTCACGTCTTCCATCGGTGCTAATAACAATGGAAATTCTCCTAATTCTATATCTGCTATTTTGACCATTTTCTTTTTGATGATGAGTTATGAATGATAAATAATAAATGATTTATCGTTCATTTTTAAAAAAGTTACGCAAAGGTACAAAGGAATGGAGAATTGAAAATTAAAAAATGAGGTTCTTTGATAAATCCTGTGAGAAAACGAAAATCATAGACAGCTCATGTTTTCGTTTTCTCACAGGATTTATCAAAAAATTATAGTTTTCAAATTATATTAATTTAAAAAATATCACAGGTGTAACTTTATATTAAAAAGTTGAACTTTTTTAATCAAAATTATTTGAGTTAAAATTTTGACTGTCAAGTTTTTAAATATTTATTTATTAATAAATAAACAACATTTATAATGTGCTCAGGCTGTCACGATTTTCTTATTAATAAATAAATCACCTTTTCTTATGGTATTACATTGGGACTATATAAGGTATAATTAATACGAATTACACCACAAAAAAATTAAAACAATAGATATGAAAACATTTTCTATATTATTATTCGGTTTGTTTATGGTAATCAATTGTTCTGCAAAAGAAACGATTTTTAAAGGTTATATTATTAATAAAGGTGGAGAACGCATAGATGGAGAAATCAAAACTCGAAATGTAACGGTCGATGAAATGAAAATTACGTTTATTGAACGGCAAACAAAGACTGTTTATAAATCGACTGATTTGATTGGTTACGGATATGAGTTTTTGGGAGAGAATGAATTTGGGCAAGTGACTCGTATCTGGAGACATTACAAATCGAAAACGGCAATTTCTTATGCGCCTAAATTTTACGCTTCTAAAGAGGTATTTATGGAAGTAATGGAACAAGGGGAAGTGACTTTATATGATTATTATGTGGAAACGCCAGGAAATATTGATAGTCCTTATACTCGCTTTTTTTATATGGAGCGTCAAGGCACGAATGAATTGATAGAAATTAGTGAAGATAATTTCGAGCAATCGGCTGGAGCTTATTTTGCAGATAATGAGAAATTAGCACAAAGTGTCGGCACGGTAAATAATAGATTTCGTCACCTTTGGAAAATCGTAAGATTATATAATGATTGGATTGAAATGGAAGATAATAAAAATACACGAATGGCAGATTTTGAAGGCAATTCTTCAATTGTTCCACCTTTTTAAGTGCGGTATAAAATAATACTCTTGTCATACATTATATGTAAAGGCTTCTTTCAAATTTTTGAGAGAAGCCTTTTTGTTTCTAACAATAAATTTATAAATATTTTGAATAAATTAAATGCCCAATATTTTGAACGAATAACCAATATATTTTTGAAAAATAACCCAATATCCAATAATAGTAAGGTATTAAAGACAGATATGAAATTTTATGTAAATTATTGATTGTTAATTCAATGTGAACTTTTTGACCGTTTGACAAAACGCATTTTTTTTTGTCAATATCGAATTCTAACTTTGCCGAAAACTAAACCAAAACATTAGTTATATGAAACAAATTTTGACTTTCGTGTTCGCATTATTCATTAGTGCTGCTACCTTCGCACAAGGTACAATTACAGGTAAATTAGTAGATGCCGATAGCGGCGAGGGACTAATTTCCGCAAGTGTTGTAGTGGATGGGACTACAAAAGGAACATTGTCTGATTACAATGGTAATTTTACTATTTCAGACGTTTCTGTTGGTTCTCAAACCATTGTGATTACTTACGTCGGCTATGCAACGACGAAACAAACTGTTGAAGTTAAAGACGGCGGTTCTACGAGCGTAGGAACTATCGCAGTTGGGTCTTCTGCTATTGGTTTGGAACAAGTGAATATAGTCGCATCTATCGCAGTTGATCGTAAAACGCCTGTAGCTGTTTCTACCATCAAAGCGGAGCAGATTCAGCAATTAGTAGGAAATCAAGAATTTCCTGAAATATTGCGTTCTACACCTTCTGTTTATGTTACTAAATCTGGTGGTGGATTCGGTGATTCTCGTATTAATGTACGTGGATTCGACCAAACAAACACGGCAGTTATGATTAACGGAATTCCTGTTAATGATATGGAAAACGGTGCTGTTTACTGGTCAAACTGGGCTGGTCTTACAGATATTGCAAGTAGTGTACAAATTCAGCGTGGATTAGGAGCTTCAAAATTAGCAGTTCCTTCCGTTGGTGGTTCTATCAACATTATCACAAATCCTGCGGAAAGAGAAGCAGGTGGACAAGTTTCCTTATCAGCCGGTAATGATGGTTACCAAAAATATGGATTAAACCTTTCTACAGGTCTAATGGATAACGGCTGGGCGGTGACGTTTCAAGGTTCTCATACTCGTGGAGACGGTTATGTTGACGGTACACAATTCCGTGCGTATTCTTACTTCGGAGCAGTTTCAAAAACGTTTAACAAAAAACACACCATTGTTTTAACTGGTTTAGGTGCACCGCAATGGCATAATCAGAGAACTGTTGGTGCTTTTGACGGCGTTACGTTACGTACTTTTGTTAATCCTGATGATTCTGTTAGCAATGATGGAGCTGGATACGGTTATGACAACAGTATTCGTTTCAATCACTTAGCTGGCGAATTAAATGGCGAAGAATTCTCATGGAGAAAAAACTTCTATCACAAGCCTAAGTTTTTCGTTAATCATTATTGGACGATTTCAGATAAGACAAGTTTGAAAACATCAGCTTACGCCTCTTTCGGTCGTGGTGGTGGAACAGGTCCTCGTGGTCGTATGAGTAATGATGACAGATACCGTGATAATGATACAAGATTACGTGATGAAGATAATCAAGTACAATGGGCTTCAATCGTTGCTTACAATCAAGGGCAAACATTAATTTCTGATACAGCAGCTTTCGGTGTAAAAAACCCAGATGCAGACTTCGGTGATGGAACACAATTCACATCTACAAGTAGTAGCAACGGATTTATCCGTCGTGCATCTATGAACTCTCATAACTGGTACGGTGTATTATCGACTTTGACACACGAAGTAAATGATAAAATCATTTTAACAGCTGGTATTGATGGTCGTGCTTATAAAGGTATTCACTACCGTAGAGTAGAGAACTTATTAGGAAACGATGCTTACCTTTCTCGTGCGAATGGTAATAATTCAAATAATTATATCACAGAAGCTTCTCCTGCTGATTTCGGAAATTTTAACGATGATTCTTATAAAGATGGTACGAATGTTATCAACTATTGGAATGATGGTTTAGTATCTTGGGTTGGTTTATTTGGTCAAATGGAGTATTCTACAGATAAATTATCGGTATTTGCTACATTGAATGGTTCAAACCAAGGTTTCAAACGTGTTGATTATTTCAACTATTTGGAAGAAGATACTCGTCAGGCTATTTCTGATACGATCAGCACAATGACTAAAGATGAGTGGTTAACTGAAAACCCAGGTCAAGCGAGTGATTGGCAGAACTTTTTAGGTGGTGTGATTAAAGCAGGTGCGAATTACAATATTGATGACAATCATAATGTATTTTTCAATGCAGGTGTTACTTCTCGTCAACCAATTTTTGATAATGTATTTATCAATTTTGTGAATGATATCAATCCTGATATTGAAAATCAAACAATTAGTACGGTAGAGTTAGGTTATGGTTACCGCTCTAAAATTATTCGTGCAAATGTAAATTTATACCGCACAAACTGGGGGAATCGTCAATTCAATCGTACAATCCAAAATGTAAACGGCGAAGATGTTGCTTACTTATTTACGGGAGTTGAGCAATTACACCAAGGTATTGAGATTGAAGGTACAATTACCCCTTCTCGTAAAATATCATTTGATGTAATGTTATCTTTGAACGATTGGAAATACGTGAAAGATTTCACAGCAACAGGTACAAACTTAGATACACAACAGCCAGAAGGTGAATTGACTATTTTTGCGAATGGTTTAGAAGTTGGAGATGCAGCTCAAACAACTTTCCGTGTTGCAGCGAACTACAAGCCTATTCAAGGATTGAAACTTTATGCAAGTTACTATTATGCAGGAAGATTATTTGCTGATTATGATGTAGATGATTCTCAATTTACTGAAGAAGGTGGCGTTATTGCTCAGTTACCATCTTACGGTGTCGTAGATGCAGGTGTATTCTATGATTTCACTGTTTCAGGTTTAGATTTATCTTTAGGCGTCAATGTAAATAATGCATTAAACTTAACTTACATCGCTGAGTTAGATACGAACATTTCGGATGATGCAACAACTCCTAACGTTAACGAATTGTATAACAATAGAGGTTTTTTCAGTACAGGTCGTACTTGGAATACTACTTTAAGAGTTAATTTCTAAGAATTGATTTTGATTTTTAAATCAAGTTTAATATAAAATACTGAAAGGTGGCATCTTGCAAAAGATGTCACCTTTTTTTATTGTTGGCAATTGTGTTGATTTCTATTATTACGATGATTTTGGTAATTTTCGATTTAGAAAGTAGAGGTTTTGGATTGTTTATGACGAGAATTTTTTGAAAACCTTTGATTAAAAATCGTTATATTTATTAAAACAAAAAAAATATTTTATGACAACAATATCCATCAATTTATCTATAACCGACTTATTAAAAGGTGTCAAACAATTAGAACCAAATGATTTAGAAGCGTTTGTTAAAAGTGTTTTGCAAATACGAGCGAAGCGTTTAGCCGATAGTTTGAGCGAAGAAGAAACGACCCTTTTGGAACAAATCAATGTTGGTTTATCTAAAGAAGAACGAGAATTGTTACAAGCATTTGCTCAAAAAAGTGAAGCTGGTATTTTAACGCTTTCCGAAAATGAAGCCTATCTCGAATTAAGCGAAAAATTAGAATACTTAAACGGAAAACGATTAATCGCTTTGGGAAAATTAGCTCAGTTGAGAGGTGTTTCTGTTGAAGGGGTGACGAATCAAAATATAATCTTTACCACTCCCATAATTCAGCATGGCAAAGCCCCCTTAAAACCTAAAAAATCAAGCCTTAATCAATAAAAATCTGTTTCGTAAACAGAAAATCAACGGTCGAAATAGCGATGATATAAATATTGGTGCTCAAATTCGCAACATCGAAATTGACGTGTTTTGCAGTTGAAAAATTAGCCACTTTTTGGGTTTCAATAATCCTTCCGTTTAGATCAATCAAATGCACTTGATAATCCATATTTTCAAGACCAATAAACTCAATATCCAAATCAGAACTAAACTGAAAAGCGTTGATAAATTTAAAATTACCGTGTAAGACAGGATTTGTTGCAATCGTATATTCGCCTCGCCCGATGATAAAATCGCCCAAACCTTGGACATCAGTTCTTTTTGCCGTAATTGCATTATTCAAATTACCAGATTGCGTGGCATTATTGTGCGTTCCTGCATTTTCCCAAGTGCCATTTGTCCGTCTAAAAAGTGCATGTTCGGCAGCCGTATTGCCACCGTTTATATGTCCGTTTGAAGTCGCAGTAAGATCAAAAAGAACATCATTTGCCGTCGGATTGTCAAACCGCCAAAAACCCGAATTTAAAAAAGTTGTGATATTTGTACTATCCAAAATGAGGTTAGTTGGAGTCACCGTTTCAGGTATAAATTCTGCTTCGATAAAGTTACTCGTTCCTATATTTTGGATGTTTAAAGTTGCAGGTTTGTAATCGCTTTGTGAACCAATCGGAAAATCGTAAGATTGACTATTAATAACATATTGCCGCATTTTACCAGTAATATAATTGCTATTATTCGCCCCAATAATAGTGTTACCGTTATCATTTAATATGATGACAAAATCATTTGGCGAATATAATTTTCCATTAATAAATTCTAATTCATTTTCAATAAAAATATCATTGCTATAATCAATTCCTTGTGGATTATCCAACGTCAATTTTTCAAAATAAAGCGGCACACTTCCCGAAATAAAAGTTGGCGTAGCCGTTCTTTTTAACAATAATTCACCCTTATTATTTCGATTAATAAAACCGTCCGAAGTACCGCTATTAATAAAATAACCGCCAATTTCAATCAAGCCGTCATTGTCAATTTGAGCGGTCGTAAACATTCTAAAATTTCCATCAATTTTGACTTTTGTCGTATCTGAAATGGTTATTGTTACCCCGTCAATTTGCATCTGTACTTGCTGCGCATTCAAAACGGTCATTGACAAAAGGAAGAGGTAAAAAGTATATATTTTTTTCATTTTTTTCGGTTTCTAAAGTCCAAGAAGGAATTACTATTTCACCTTTTCTATTTTTACAAAAACATCAACTTTCCCACTTCCCCAATTATTACTACTAATAAAAATCGTATTTGCATTAGACAAACTAAAAAGACCTTTTATAATTGAAAAATCAACTAAATCGTTGCCTGAAATAGCGACCGCTGCTGTGATTTCGCTGCCGTTTGCCGTTGTGCCGAATTGAATATTACCAGCCGAAATACCATTTATTTCTTCCGCAACGATAGACGTAATTTTGTACCCGGCGGGCAAATTAAAAGTTAAATTACCGTTGGCGGTAATGTTTAAATTGGATTCAATTTTTTGAAAATTATCGATGTAAGTCTTAACTGCTTTTTCCGCGGGAACAGCCAAATCGCTATTGCCGCCCAACGTTCCGTCCGTCGAAAATTCATTAATGGCGACACCGCTCATGGCTTTTAAAGCACCCAAGTTTGAAGTTTGCCACCACGCATTATTGATGTATTCCATCACCACGATTTC
>Ga0306864_1000169_pt1 | contig 31984 bp, 22 predicted proteins | sample AntRauTorckE5430_FD_190448 | JGI IMG/M metagenome (GOLD analysis project Ga0306864, IMG submission 190448) | Saline lake microbial communities from Rauer Islands, Antarctica - Metagenome Torckler E5 #430 (v2) (version 2) | ecosystem: Environmental > Aquatic > Non-marine Saline and Alkaline >...
AGTAAGAAGTGGTATTGTAGTACAATGTACAATATAAGCAATAAGTAAATTACTTTATTGTTGTTCGTCATTCGTTCATTGTCAAGGTTCAAGTTGGTTGGCGTTTGTCGTATAAAGTGGTATGTCCTCATAATTGTCTATTATCTTATCATGTTGGGAGTTGGAATTGTCGATTGTCGTACTACGAATCTGGCCACATTAATAATCGCAATAATGGACATGATCCTCATTTTCAACGCCTCAAAAAGTCTTTCTATGTAGCTTTCAACGGACTTTCTCAGTTTACTTTAGACCTCATTTTTTGGTCCGTTGGTTTATCCTTCCAGATCCATTGTGTTTCCACTCTATTACACAAGAACAATATTATCTATATCAATCCATTGCGTTCAAGCAGTCAAATAAATTCAAGATCTGAGGAACATTCCATTAATTGCGACTAGAGATCTATACACGTACAACATACATAGCTTACAAGACTGGAAGAACGAGGTTAAAGAAAGAACAACACCATCAGCGCACAGGCACAAGATCCACCCATTCTTATTAAAGAACATACATACATATCATGCCGCACCCATTGTCAAGTCGGAGAGGTGGAGCTCATAAACAACATCAATATCACCAAAATTTTCATCGTTCTTATCAAAACCAGCATTACAATTATGATCAGATTCCGAACCTCAGGCCTTCTTCCCACATGAACAATGTGGCAGGATCACGGCGATCAAACGGCAACGGTGTCATAGGACCTATACAGGCATATGCCCCATCTTCCGGAGTGTATGGCTTTGACTACCAACGCCAACAGAAATCTCCTCAGCGATGCTATGAAAATAACCATTATGTGCAAAATGTGTCTTCAGCGCCTATGCCGCATCATAGGCAATTGTCTTCCCATGAACCAGATGAAGAAGCTGCTGCGAATGCTCTTCTAATGTCTGCAGGAGCTTCCGAAGAAGCTGCTGCGAATGCTCTTCTCATGTCTGCAGGAGCTTCCAAGCGCCGTAAGAGTGAACCTAAGAAAGCCATGGATGAAGATAGTAGAAATGAAGTTGAGGGACGAAAGCTTGAAGACTCAACTGATTTAAAGACCAGTATCAATGGTGTGCATGTGAGTCCTTCCAGCAACGATAATTCCAAATCACATTCGCATAGAGATGAAGTTGATGCAGAAAGTGGAGATCATGATTCCATTCAAGATGAAATGAATGGTGCAAGTATTGAAGATTTTCCCATGAAGTTGCACAACCTTCTGTCGTCTGGTGTTCATTCTTCTGTGATTCAATGGATGCCGGATGGAAGGTTTTGGAGAATTGTCAATTGGCATGAACTGTCAAAGATTATGCCTCGTTACTTTCCAAAGTTTTGCGCGAGCAGGAGTGGAAATATTTCTGTTATGAATAGAGTGGATCTATTCTTGAAAGAAGTTGAGGTGTGGGGATTTCAGAAAAAGAAAGACTCTGCAGGAAATGCTTGTTTGTTTTGCCACGAGGTAAGAATTATTTTTGCTGGGTCCGAGTTCAGTATTATATTCGAATTTCACCATTTCTCGAAGGTTAGGTATTTACTAACCTTCTTCTCGCCTGTCCAACCAGTTCTTCATCAAGGTAGCTCCAAATTTGATAAAGTATCTCAAACCATTCAATAGCATTCGGTCTCTGCAAGCAGTGGAAGATCAGATACTCAGCCCGCCAAGAATCGGTCGGTTGAACCCGCGAATCGTAAACTCAAGGCCTCTCGATGCCATATTTTGTGGAAAAAGGGAAAAACGGGAAAGGCCAGTAGTAGAAGACGACGAAAGTGTTGTTGCTGAAGAGTTCCTGAGTAAGGTGGTAACTTCACCTGTGACTCCAAGCTTTACGCTTACCAACCACTTGAGTCCAAACAACATCATTTCCCCTCGTTGTGGAGTACAATCAAATAGAGGAAAAGGGAAAGCAAGCATTATGTTCGCTGTGTCGAAAAGAGGAAGACGATCAGCGAATGTAAGCTCAAGAGGAGGACATCGTGGTGGGGTCAAATTAGATATTCCACTGTAATATGACGAGCAGATGCCTGCTCTTTCTAATATTAGCTAACGTGTTGCCGTCCAGACCCAGCCCATACAATCTATGCTTTCCAGGATGCTTACATATTTAAAAAACAGAAAAAAACATTTCAGATCTTTATGTTTGGATGAATTGAAATTCGTCCCTTGATGTTGAGCGCGCACACATTATTTGCTGTGAGATGATGATGTATCTGCTGCGCGTTGATGTGTTCACAATTAACTGAACATGATGCAAGCAATGTGCAATGTTGTGGTCAGTGGTCAGTGGTCAGTGGTCAGTGGGCAGTGTCTCAAGTAGATAGTTGTAAAATTGTCTACATTAATAAAAATGCGTCGTTCCGTGTCCCGCCGTCGTGTCTCGTGTCTCGTGTCATGCACAGCAGAGCACAAAATATACAACAGAAATAACTACCATAACTACTCTCTAGCTACAGATACTCTAGAGAGATAGATTCTAGATACCTAGAGAAATAAGAAAGACGCCTTTGTTGCAATTATGAAGAAGAGGATGAATGGACGTAGTCTCCCATCTAACGATAATCCAATGGAAAAGCTAATGAAAGAATTAGATTTAGTTCCAAGCACAGACTCACTTGGACAAACCATATTCGTGTCCAAGGATCTGACTGCGGCCAAGTTTCGAAATGAGGATGGTTCATTCAACTTATCTGCCCCTCTACGTGGACAGTGTGCTTACGAAGAATGCTCCAATGCGAGTGATGCAGAAACAAAGTTGAAGCGTTGCACTCGCTGTTGGAAGGTGGATTATTGTTCTCGAGAATGTCAACGAAAAGACTGGAAGAGGCACAAACAATGCGAATGTAAGATTAACCATATGAAGGATAAAGCTAGTAACGTCAGCAAGGAGGTTGACAGTCAAGGCTCTTGGCAATCTTTGGCCTATGAAGGGAAAGTGGCAATGAAAATATACGACTATGAAAGGGCGATTGATTGTTTCACTGGATCCATGGAGAAAGATAATACAACGAAAACAGCTCCCTTGATGATCATGCTAGCAAATTGTTATCTTGAAATGGGTAATGCTACGGAAGGTTTAAAATGTGCCTATGCTGCATGTCAGAGTGATCACGGAAATCCAATGACTCTCGTCACCAAAGCAAAATGCCATTTGGCTTTAGATGATATTGAATCTGCATTTATGAGTTGTTATAGCTTGTATAACTCCCATCATCTGAGACAGTTAACAGCTCAGGGTGATCCGACGCAAAGAAAACACGTGGTTCCATTATTGCAAACATTAACAGAGCTTTTCGTAGAGCATATTGTCAAGAGCAGGAGAAGATTGACAGAAGCTTCGTTCCCATTGAAAATCAAAATTGTGTCAGTACCGTGTACCTTTCAATATGTAAACGGACAAGTTAACATCATGCAGGATTATATGGGTGATGGATTTCATTTATGCCGTTCTCGACAGAGAGACGATGAAGTATCATTTCCTCATATCCAATCTCACACTTCAGTATCGGATGGGTCGCGACTCGTTATCTTTGGTGGTTTTGATTCTGAGGCAGATGCAACAAGCAATCTCGTTCGAATTTTTCAGTTGGATCAGAAGAATCCAGATATTTACTCTTATAGTGTTCAGCTTTGTTCTGGTGATGTTCCTCCTCCTACCCAAGGCCACGCTGCCTGTATTGTGGGACGTCAAATGCTCGTTTTTGGAGGGTCTGCAGATTGTGATTGCACATATACATTGGATTTAGATGAGTGGAAATGGACAAAGCTTTCTTCCATCTCAGATACTCCTGAAATAGATCGGCCTGAAACTAACATAGTATTCTGTACTCTTGTACCTTTGGACGAAGAATCAGTTCTTTTATTTGGAGGTCTACGATCAGAGGCCACTAGGGGAACAGGGGAACGTTCCAATGGTGTTATTGTGAGACAAAACACTGAGAATTTTGCATCCAATAATATGCACATATTTTCTTTTAAGACAGGAAAGTGGAAACGACTGAATTGCAGTGGCGTATTGCCACCGCAAGGATGGGGTATTCAAGGGCACAATATAGGTCGAAGAAAAGTGTTAATTATTTGTGGACAGCAAGACCTCATGGGTGAGAATTCACTTCATCTATTGACGATGGATGATGATGGAAGCTCGGAGTGGTCAAGAATTGAAGAAAATGCGGCCGGCATCCCTCCACCTCAATCAAGTTTTAGAGCAACAGCATGGGTTGCATCTGCGAACTGCGTACTACTTTATGGTGGTCGATATTTGTATTCAACTATATCTGATTCTGTGTTGAAAATGAAGGATGGTGAACATGACTCTGAAGTTCAAAACACTTTCGATTCAGAACTGTATAGTTTTGACCTTGACTCAAAACAGTGGACAAGGTTACGAGTACCAAAACATACCGTTCAACCGCGCAGCAGCCATACGATGAATGCCCTTGATGGAAAACTGATTGTTTTGGGCGGTAGTGTAATTCCAGGTGGGACTCGAGGATTCAAGGATGAAAGAGAGTATGCTGTAGATGTCATACGCTTTGATTTGGACTTGCCTCTACAAAAGAAGCAGCAACAGATGTCTAAACAGTCAAATCGCACCAAAGAAAAGGGAAAGCGCAAAGGGAAGAAGAGAAGGTGAACATAGAAAATTTAATCCTCTAGTTGTTGTGCAAACAGCTTCACTTGTAGTCGAAGAAATTGTACTGTTTTACTTTTAAAGATATCTAAAGCTAAAATATGGATTCAACATTCAGGCATTAATATGAGCCTACATGTCCATAACCATCGTATAGACATCAATGAAATCATTGATGGCATTGTTGACTGCTGTGAAAGGCGGGCAATGGTTTAACTCCATGGTGAAACTGTAATAATGAATAAGAGAGCTCCTCGTGAATAAAATTTCATAGTCACCATTAAAAACTAGATAATATCTAGCTCAATCGCTGTTGTACGAGATGGTTGACATCAGTGTGTTTGAGATGAACTCATAAAAAGAAATCTTATTTCTTGTTTCATGTGTTTTGAGGCTGCTACCAAAGGAGCGGGGCGACTGGAGCTGCACGATTCAATCGCTTTTTCACATGCCCTCGCCAAACCATAAATGTTCCAACGAATTATTGATATCCCTGCAGCAGTCAAAGCACACTTCAAATGGCTAATGCATCATAATGGCACTTTGGCCATGTCGTTTATTCCCAGCATTCTAGAGGCAAACTTCGTACTGCCACTGCAATGATTTGAAATGGATAATTGAAAGATATTCTTGCAGTACTGCGATGCTATGGCCTATTCCAAATACACATCAATACACTTTCAACCATCACAACCATTATATTCAGGTGTAAGAACGACGACTTCCACTTATTCAATCAAGTTGATTTGAGCATCCAAAATGGTCTATTTGAAGAGCAGATCTCAGTCTACCCCAGCATCGTATTATTGGCACAAAGTGGAACATCTACACAATCATCCACATCTTTAGGCCAATGGGATTCGGTATCGCCATCTCCGTCCCATTTACTTCAATCTACAATTCAAATAGAAAATCTCAAGCTTACAAACCAAGAATTATTTCATCTATTTTATAAATTAGACAAGGCTAGCTTGGGGATGCGAGTTGGAAGACGATAGCGACGAAGAATCGCGTATCAACCTTTCGCAAAATTCTTGCCCTCGTCGACAGCAACATTTTTGATGAAAGTTAAACTTTTGCTTCTCTTCATGGTGAACAACGACATTCAGCCCTTGAAGGTGAAGGGATCGATCACTAACATATTGCAGGTAACCTTCTTTCGTAACTTGAATCCTTTAGCGTTTCAGCCCACTCCAAAAAGAAAGGAGGCTTGAAGGGGTTATAAAATAGCGACTCAAACATTGCATTTTCTTTGACACTAGTATCGGCAGAGAGGCTCGTGATGTAGCACCACTTTTGTACCGGCAAGCAAAGCACTCATTTTATGTGCGTGAGGAAATGGATAGAAGTGTCTTTTGCTGTTCTACTAGTAGTGTCACCAGCGATTTCTCAAGCTTTCTCATTTCGTCATTTGCCTCTGATTTCAGTGTGTACAGCTTCTTTGTCTCGTCGTCGACAGCATTGAGGGCATCCCGTTTCAGCTCGATCTTGCATAAAATTTGTTCGTACTCTTCATCCACCCTCCTCTTCTTTCTAGTATGCAAGATGTTGACTTTTCCTCCCTGCACAGCTGAGATCTGGGCATGGTCCTGCAATTCTTTCTCTACATCGTGCATTGCTTGTACAAGGTTGTCAATGTGAGAATTCATTTTTTGCTGTTTGACCTCTGCCACATCTATCTTTTGCGAAATTTCAGAGATGTCTGTGGCAATCTGGCGGCTCTTAGTTTTGTGATCAATCAATGCATCTCTTTTGTGATTCAAAAGAGTGGAGGATATTAGCTTCAGATTTCCTTCAAGCTTTGAATTCCTCATCTGAACATGATCGATCTTTGACTTTAACTGGTTTTCAATTTTCAAGTGATTGCTTTGGACCTGATCAGCATTTGCAGCATGTGTGTCCGCGCTAGATTGAAGGCTTTCGTTCAGTTGCATTACTTTTGTTAACATGAATAGTTTGTAGTAACTGTGTTCTACCCGATCAGCCCTTCTTTCTTCTTCTATAGCCTCATTTAATTTATCTTTTTGCTGCATTTTCTTTGTTACATTCATGAGGCTCATCTCAGAAGTTTCCTTTTGAGTTTTGAGCCAGCCAATATCATATTCTAATGATTGAATTTGATTTTCATGATCAAGCTCGATCTTTTTAATGACTTCTTCCGTATCCTGCATTGACTCTTGCCTCGCTGACTCTAATTGAGCAGATATAGTCTTGTTGCCGTCTGCCATCAATGCTGACAATTTATTCTCGTGCACTGTCTCAACTTCAGCAAGTCTGCTTTCGCACGCGTCCTTTATCTATGTGTATGTATTTTGAAGGGGCATTCAATGAGTAATTATAATTCATGAAAAAAGTTAATCGCGAGATACGTGTCGTAATACAAAGTTAGCGGCTCACCTTTGTAATCTGATCCTCCATTTCTCTAGTCCCCTGCGTTTCATGTTCTTTCATCAGACTTTTCTTCACGTTATCTGTTTCGTTTCTCGTGAGTTGAACGAGTTCTTGGAGTTTCTTTTTTTCTTCCTCGTGCTCCGACTTCAGTTGTTCGATGGATGCAATCATTTCCCTTGCGTTTTGTCGCTCGTGCTCCACTGCTCGAGATATCTTGGTAGCATTGTCAATCCTTTCCGTTGCGACAACTGATTTTTGTTCTTCCTGCCACGCCACAGCAAGTGCTCGTTCCTTCTTTTTCAAAATGTCTGTCCATCTTATATCTGCTTCCAAATGTGCCCTATTAACTGCCAATTTCTTGTTCTCGTGAGCTTGATTCAAAGCAGAGCTTACATCTCTTTCATTCTGCTCCAATGAAGCTTGCAGAGCCTGTTGAGATTTTTCGCTTTCCTCTACAAGCTTCGTTTCAGATGCCTTGACCTCTTGTTTCAACTTATAGTAGATGTGAAGGAGGAGATGAGCGTGACAGTAGTATTAGCTACGTGATTGTGGTCATTGATTTGTAGGCTTACTTTAGCATTCCAATGGTCGTCCTGTTCTTTGATCGATCTTTGCTTTGACTGCTGGTATTCACTGTACATCCTCGCCTTCATCTCGGACATCATCTGCATGGAAGAGGAACAAGATTAAATATAAATTTTGATGCAAAGGGAGAATATCACAGCGATTGAATACATACCTGCTCCCATTTCTTTATTTCATATTTCATGTCCATTTCATTTTGAGATTCCTTATGCTTCAGGGATGCTCGCATAGAATCAGTATGCTTCTTTTGAATACTTTCTTCGACTTCAACTTGTCCCTGCTCAAATTGAATCTGGAATTGTGATTTATTATATCGCAGCTCATTCTTGTGGTCTTCTTTCAAGTTTAATATTTCTTTCGCATGATTTAAATCTAGCTCCTCCAGGGTTCTCTTCCATCGTTCGTCGCATGCAGATATGGCTTTTGTTACACCCAACCTCGATTTAGCTAGTTCTTGAGAAGTGACCGCTTCAACACCAGCCCTAATCTTTGCCGCTAGTTCGGACCACGATGACTCTTTCATTTCTTCCGCATAATCTCGTTGTGCAACAAGTTCGGCCTCGAGAATTTTAATAGCTGTTTTGAGCTGCCCTAGTGCCTTTTCGTGTCTGCTCTTTTCGCTGGTTAGATCTTTTTCTAACACATAAACTCGATCTTTTGATTTCTCGAGAGCCTCCTTCTTCTCTTTCCATGTTGAATCCATCCGTCGTCGAGTCTCATTTTTCCGAAATAATTCATCTTCTAATCTTTTGGATAGCTCATTGCACTGATTTTGAAGTTTCCTTATGATCCTATCATGATGCCCTCTATCAGCAATAACACCCTGAAGTACCTTGATTTCATTCCTGGCTACATCTAATCCCATCTCCGATTCTGCTACTGCAATGCTGCTTCCAAAACCATCTGATTTGCTCAAAAGCAACTTCTTACAATTTTGCCGCAAAACCCGGGTGTCATCAACTTGATCTTCTACAATTTCTTGCTCCTTCTCTCTTATTATCGTAAAATCAGCTTGATTATCTGCTTCCAATACAGACTCAGCCTTTGACCTCAGTTTGTTGATAGTCGAGACATGCTCGTCTCTGGCTTGCGACTTCAAATGCAGTTCCTTCTTCAAACGAGAAATCTGGAGACGGCGATTTGTTAGTATCAGAGTAAACCAAGCGAGTAAACACTACTGTCCTGGGCATCACGTAGCCTACTCAAAAACTTACTACTTCGGCCATTTTATCAGTATGAGGGCATCCAGCGTCACTGACTTCCGTATTTCTCTCTTCTTCATTACGAAGACGAGATTCTTCTCGACTTATCAATTCATTGTGATGCCTCTTCTCCATTCTCCCACCTTGGACACAGTCTATATGAACGTGAGCTGAACAAAATAAAAGATATCACAATCAACGTCTCTAAAACTACAAGTCAAACTTACCTGTGGAAGAACGGTTACCTCGTAGTGTCTTTTTAGGCGACGTTTGTTTTTCCTCGTTGTCTAGTCGAGGGAGGAAGGAATCTTGATCGTTGCTCGAATTCACATTACAAACTCTTTGCCATGTATTGTCACCATTGAATGCAACATTGTTCACATAAGTTAACCAGAGCTTTTTATTGTTGTCGAAGACAAAATGTGTAGTCAAGCTCGATATCATGCGTTCGTTACTCAAACGGGAAGACTCTTTTTCATCTTTCTTTTCGGATGCACTCATGGTATTTTCCAACTCTCGCACAATTTTTGTTGTGTTCATGTCTACTTCCTCCTGAATCCATTTTAGCAACTCTGAATTATCCGCTCTTAATAGTTTTGTCGAGCAAACAACACTTTCCAGATCTGTCTCCATCATTGGGTCCTCAACAATGTAAACTAAAACTTCTCCTTTCAATGCAACTCCGTGTTCCGGAGAGCTGGAAGATTTGGATTGACAAGAAAATACACCCCTAAAATGGCGATCGTCGCCATTAGATGGCTTTAGATAACACTGAAGAAAAGAGCATCGAGCCAATTGTGATTCTTTATGGCTCTTGACTTCACGCACCAATTGTTCTGCAGTGAAACTAATTCTTTTCCTGGACAATCTATTTCCTAAATATCCAACAGCTACTATCCGTGGTCCTGATGTATTAGACCCTGTCAGCGCAAGCCTAGAAAATCGATCGCATACATGCTGAAGGGTAAGGTGAGACGATCCTTTTCGCTTTGCGGTTTCTCCTTTCTTCGTTGTAAGGTACCATGCCGTGATTCGGCATTCATCATTTGTTGATTGCAAGAAGACCGTGTCGACAATCCGGAGTCTCAATCTTTTGCGTGGAAGAAGCAAGACCTCAATAATCTTCTCCCATGTAATTTGATTGTGTGATAGCGCTGCCATTCCGTTCATAATGATCGTACAATTATTTTCGACAGCTTTTTGAAGAGGGCATTATAAGTAACGAATCCATTCCCAAGTGTCAGTTACTTCCACACAAAATACTACTTTCTTGCCTTCTAATGTTAATAGGATTGTATTCAATCTCTTTCGAAAACAACTCGTCCCAGTAAATCTGGGCAAACCTTGAAAATCAGATGTGTGGCAATAAAGGGTAATTTGTACTCAACATATTTGAAAAGTAACAATGATACAATAATTCCATATAGCACTATTACATGGATCATTCAGGAGATCCTCAATGGGCCACAGATGTGACTCGGCATTTTTTTCGTGCGAAGTGCGCCTTAACAATTACAGACAAAAGAAAGTAGCCAATCAACTCGAGGAAGCACTGAAATCATCAATCAACGTTGTATAACACTCCATGGGATCAATCACTGTTCGATTACCTCAAAGAATTTGCTGGTGGATATGGGATATCATTATAATTATATACAAGCTATATTCTCTGAAATAATGCATACGATAAAGTGTGCGTAAAAGTACTTCAAAACCTCTGGTCTCATAATAAAATAAATGCTACTAGTTTCAGTTAGTATCTCATGATTGCTCGTTGCTATTGGTAAGAGTATGGACTCGATTCAAAATACTGCAGGCTTCGCTAACTGTCAAGTGCACATATCCCTTTCCTCGAATCATACTTTCCACCTCTTCATAGAGCGTTCCATCCGTTTCTAGCTCGAAGACACTAATTTTACCATCCTCATCTCTACTCGATAAATTATAGATTGGCTGATGAATGCTATCCCTGTTCAGCATAAATCTGCAAATATCGTTGAGCCGACCAAAAAAGTCTTGCTCATCCGACCCATTAACAGCCCTTATAATGTCCTCAACAACTACCCGAAATGCTTCACATCCTTCCGCGGTCATCTCTAACGATTCATCCAGCACAACTTCCAGAAGTTGTTGTTGCAAGAAAGTGCATATCCTTGATAAGATATCATCTCTGACTTTGATTCTATTTGGATTGCTAACAAAGTCACCACTCCAGACATTTAAAATCATAAAAACACCTTCCATTCCACTTTGATGATACGAAGATCCATGAGATAACAAATGACCAGCTGTCATCAAGAACGATGAAAAGGCAGATCGTTCCATAAGGAGGTCAATGTATCTATGGGCACATTCTTGAACCATTGCATCTGAAAACTTTTCAAAGGATTCACTCATTGTATGCAATTCTAGAAGGTCCAAAGTGCTGCTACTGCTTCCCTCATTGTGATCATTGGACAACACTTGTGCCATCCGACTGGTGTTTTCTATCATTATGATCCATTGATCGATGTTATCAGATAGATTATATATTGTAGACGTATCCATTTCATTTCGTAGGGCTGTTGCACGTTTATGCTGTAAATTAAGATAATGCATGCACGTCGGGATCATAATCTGTTTCAGATATCTCGATATGTTCGATCTCTCTTTGAGAATCGAAATCTTGATCCTTTGGGAACACACCAAGGAGAAAAATGATTCGGTAGTACTAATGATGGCAGCACCACCGACCTCGCTAGCTTTGCTATCGAGCAAATGAATAGCATGATTACGTTGGGCTTTGATCCACCAATTGACGAGCGTGGTATTCTTACATATCAGTAGCTCTGTAAGAGATGACATATCCCCTGAGCATTCACTCCTAATATTGTCATTAATGTATACGTCAAACTTCAAAACCTCTTGGATTAAATTTGTCAAAGTAACAGGACTCGCATCTCCAATCCTTTCAAAGTAACCTCGCTGAAACAATACATGCTGAATGAGAGTGTTGATCTGATGATAAAAGTGCACTTCGCAATCAACCCTTTTCACAATAGGCGCCACGTGGGGAATGACTTTTCGCAAGTATGCAATAATGAGATGTGGCATTTTCATTACTTTCTCTTGCGGGATCGTTCCGCTAGTGAGAAAGTGGTGCCTGACCCTGCGAACAATCGGTCTTACGAGTTCGGTCGCTAACAACCTATCATCCAGTGTTCGAATGGCAGAGATGTGAGCCTTCAACCCAGATCCGTCTTTGTCATCTGAATCGAGTTCTGAAAGGATGAATTGCAAAGCATTCTGCGATGGATATGTCACTTTCTTCAGGGTCTTTCTAACGTTCAGCACTGCGCTTGCTTGCATATATTTCTGAACCTTCTCATGGCGTTCCCTGATTTCTCGATAAATCGACTTGAAATTCATTGACGACAATGCCAAATCTTCATGATGCGACTGTAAAGCGAGTCGAAGTTGGGATTCAAGTTCTACTAAACGTTTCATTGATAAATTTATTCCAATCATTCCATCAAGTGATGATGATTTCTTGATGGCATTGATGTAGCTCTTGGCAAGAGAAAGACAATTGATTTCCTTCGACATTGACTGTAACTTTATTACTTCACCATGAGGTGATTTCATGAGCTTTGCGAAACCATCTTGTTGATCGATTTCGTCAAGGACATCAAGCTCCTCATTGTCATTGTTCAATGCTTCTGTTACATGAAGAAGAGAAGACTCAACCCTGGATAGTTCCCTGGCCAAGTTGGAGGCGGAACCAAATCCTGTGGATGAAAAGACTAGTTCGTGATGAGTTATTGTCATATCTATCGTGGTGCAAGGTTCTGTCAGGTGTTTGCCCTTCTCTAATTTCTCGTGTTTAGAGTTATGTTGTTTTGCTGTTGTTTGATCTTGTTTGATACAGGATACCGGCAAACGACGGTGGTGGTGGTGTGTGTGTGTATCTGTATTATTTTATTTCGTGACGAATTATAGTGACGTCCGTTGTGCATTTTGATAGATTTTGATCTATTTTGATCACATCATTATTTGAAAGCCGTTATGGTCCACCGTTACAGAATAGAGGGTCGATTAATAGTAGACCCCCTAGCGCGCCCATAATGAATCTTGATAAAAATATTCTAAAAATATCCCGCCCTCTTCATCTATTTTCATCGATCTCTTGCATCCATAAATTACAAATTACAATTTACCCCCATGAGTCGCTCAACGAAATCAAAGGCATTGGCAGACCTGCGAGCCCGCCGCAATGGTCTATCAGCCATCAGCCGCACAGATGAATACGAAGTGAAGGATGAGGACGTCTACGAGAAGGTCGGCGAAAGCGATTATCAAGAACTAGTCCAGAGAAGGAGGGAACGTGAAGATTTTGTTGTAGATGATGGTAAGTTCAGACCAATTCTCACTTTTTTACTTTGCGATCATCCTGAAAGGCTAGAGAATACTAACATGACCAACCCTACCTACCTCCTTCATTAGATGGTTTGGGATATCACGATGATGGAGAGGAAAACATCTACGATTCCGATGATTCCAATGCCAATTCCAAGAAGCAGCGAAATGCCACTGCAGCACTGACAACAAAGGCTCTCAAAAGGGCTCGTAAGAATGAAGCTATGAAGAAAGTCGACAAACCAGGTGTCGAAATGAAGAGCATGTGGGACTTTGTTAAGCCCGGTGCTAGTAGCAATCGTTCGTCGTCCAACAAGCGGGCTTCCGCTCAAATGGCTGGAAATCTTGATTCGTTGTTGGAGGGACTAGATGATGAAGCCCCTGTTAGGCGATCGAGGGGAAGATCTGCTTCTTCAAGACCTCAACGAGTGTATGGACAGAGATCAAGGAATCAGCAGATCAGGCCTATTTCTAGGAAGAGACCATACGAGGAGGTCAGGAAGGAAGATACACACCATGACACAGACGAAGGCGTTGACTTCACTACGAACGACAACGACGACAACGATAACATGGACATTGACACGGAACCAAATGCAGATGTGAGAAACGATATCATGACCACATCTGAGGATGCAACTACAGAGCAGCCGGAAGAATCAGTCGCTGGATCAAATCCAGATGATTCTATTGAATCGGTCTCATTAAACGAAGAACCAGCAGAGAAGAAACCACGTAAAAAACTGATAAAGACAAAACGTGCAAGTCGCATGTCTGTGGCAGCGAAAGACGCTCTAGATAAGCGCTCTGCACAACCAGCATCCATTTCCGCTCCTATACCTGCGCCTTCCAAAGATACAGAATTTGCGACTACTGCCCCTGATGCTGTAGATACTTCTTCTGCCTCTTTCCAGCCACTTGCCATTTCGTCCTCTGACAGTACACCAATAGCTTCAAATGCCACACTCGATTCTTTGATCCAAACCAAAGACGATCGATCCTATGTTGATATGTACTGGACCCATGCGCATGAGAAGAATGGAATTATTTATTTATATGGTAAAATGGCTCTCGACAATGATTTCATTAGTTGCTGCGCAGTGGTCCGTAATAATCTCCACAACCTTTTTGTTCTCCCCCGGAAGAAAGAGGACGGAGAGGAATATGGTATGGTGGACCTTCACAATGAAATGAAAGGAGTGTTACAGCCTTCATGTATCCCGAAGATTCAGGGTGCCAACTGGGGAGGTAAAGTCGTGAAGAGGAAGTACGCATTTGGCGATTCTTCTATTCCTCGTGAAGAGAGGGAATACTTCAAAGTAGTCTACGACGCAAAGTATCCCATGCCTAGTCAAGACATCTGTCAAAATGGTAAAGAAACATTTTCCCATATTTTTGGTTCCGGGTCAAGCACCCTGGAGAACTTTATTTTGAAAAGGAAGTTGATGGGGCCATGCTGGGTTCGAGTCTATGATGTGTCTACTACAAGAACCCCTGTCAGTTGGTGCAAAGTTGAACTTGAAGTCGAGAATCCAAAGAATATTGTTCGCTGCGATTTAATTTCGAACAACGGTACCATGAAGCCTGCTCCTCCAATAGTGGCTGTGTCACTCAAGATCAAGACTGTCGTTAATCCAAAAACAAACAAGTCTGAAATCATTGCAGCGAGCGCAATTTGCCACAGGGAAGTAATGCTTGAAGGAGCAACCGACGAAAGCTTTGACAATATGACTCAGATTTCTCTAATCCGTCCTCTTGGTTTAAACGTGTCTTCAGTTGGAAATGCACTCCCGCACTTTCCCAGGGATATCGATGAAGAAATAAAAAAGAGCATGCCACAGCTTCAAAAAATGCCGAATGAACGTGCCCTTTTGAGCAGACTTCTCGCCCAGATTGGCCTGTGGGATCCTGACGTGATTACTGGACACAACGCTTGGGGCTACGATATTGAGGTGATCCTCAATAGGTGCGCAGAAAACAAAGTATCTACGTGGTCCAAGCTTGGAAGGCGCAGGCGTATGGGAGTTCCCAAATCTACTCAGTTCAATAAGGGGAACAAAGACTGGGTTATTGCAGATGCGATGAGCGGACGTTTGCTCTGTGACACCTACGTGAGCTCAAAAGAATTATTGAAAGAAACCACTTATTCGCTTACCAATTTGGCACTTTCTCAGCTGAAAACCAAACGTATTGAAATTGAACCCGTTGACATTCCACAATGGTTCAACGAGAGCAAAACCATTGTACAACTTGCAATGCATACTCTTCAGGATGCCCAGTTGGTGCAAAGGCTTATGTTCAAGTTGCAAATATTACCTCTTACTAAGCAGTTGACCAACATTGCTGGAAATCTGTGGGGACGTACAATGAAAGGCAACCGTGCTGAACGTAACGAGTACCTCCTCCTTCATGAATTTCACGAATTGAAGTACATTGCGCCAGAGAAGTTCAAGGATAAGAAGGGTAGCACAGGCAACAAAGCGAAATACAGCGGAGGTCTCGTCCTTGAACCGAAGAAGGGTTTGTACGATTCTTTCATATTGTTACTGGATTTTAATTCTCTGTACCCGTCCATCATACAAGAATACAATCTTTGTTTCACTACAATGGATTGGTCAGCTTATGTTAATAATAGTGCCACATCTATTCCTGATGACGGAAGCGAACCGATTATTGTGGAAGGGACGATGGACTCTCTCCCTCCCCTACCTGACGAATCAAAAGAACGTGGAGTACTTCCTCGTGTTATCAAGACACTCGTTGACCGTCGTAAAGCTGTAAAGGGGATGCTCAAGAAAGAGACGAACGACGAGAAGCGTCAAGAGGTAAGCAATGTATCGTGATATAGTGCTCAATCAATACTGGGCATATTCGCTCACTACGTACTTGTTTTACCAAAATAGCTGGATATTCGTCAGATGGCTCTAAAACTGACAGCAAACTCCATGTATGGATGTCTTGGTTTCTCCCACTCTCGCTTCTACGCTCAGCCTATTGCTGCACTAATTACAGCAATGGGTCGTGAAACTCTGCAACGCACAGTTGCAATTGCACAAGATAGTGTAGGTCTTGACGTTATCTATGGAGACACTGATAGTATCATGATCAATACTCGTATCTCCGGCAAGAATTTGGATAAGATACAAGAAGTGTACGAGTTTGGGTCTAGGGTAAAACGTGAGGTAAACCGTCTGTATAAAACGCTTGAACTTGAGATCGATGGAGTATTCCGTTCAATGCTGTTGCTCAAGAAAAAGAAGTATGCTGCAGTCACAATACATAAACTTCCTGATGGCTCCCACTCTTTTGGGAAGGAAATGAAGGGTCTTGACTTGGTGAGGAGAGACTGGTGTATTGAATCAAAGGATACGGGCCGTTTTGTTCTCGACCAAATTCTCTCGGGAAATGATAGAGAGGAAGTTGTTTCTAAAATTCACGAGCACCTCGTAGACTTGGCTATGAAGATGCGAAACAACGAGCTTCCTCTGGAGAAATATGTGATCACAAAAGGTCTTAGTAAACATCCCGACCAATATCCGGACGGGAAGTCACAACCTCATGTACAAGTCGCAAAAATGATGCTGAAAGTAAATCGTCCAGTTAATACAGGCGATCACATCCCGTACATTATAACCAAAGTGATCGAATCTGATGATGAACACAAGGTAGATTCCAAAAAGAAATCAGCTGCTGACCGTGCTCGGCATCCAGAAGAAGTTAAACGCAGCCAAGGAGTATTGCAACCTGATATAGAGTGGTATCTCTCCCAGCAGATCCTGCCTCCAATTTCGCGTCTCTGTGAAACAATAGATGGTACATCTCAAAGTATTATTGCAACAAAACTAGGCTTAGATTCGTCTAGATTCAACCAAAAGTTCGGTTCCAACATTGACATCGATGACGGAGATCTTGTTGACTACACTCCAGCCAGCTCTTTGTCTGATCAAGAACGGTTCAAAGATGTGGAAAAGCTCTGTGTTGTATGCAAGTCCTGTTCTGTGTCGAGCGAAATTTCTGGGGTTTTCACTGTCAGCGGAAAGGGCGATGGTGTCATTACAAGTGGATACCGTTGTCCAAATGAGCAGTGTCAGGAGCCCAATCACTTTGGGTACCCTGAGCATTTTGATCTTTTCAGTGTCATGTCCAATAAAGTTTGTTCGATGGTAAGAAGACATGTCACGAAGCATGGTCTGTATGAGATAGTTTGCGAAGATCCATCATGTGGATTACGCACGCGCCAGATCTCTGTATGTGGCACTCTCTGCCTCCAAAGAGGATGCAAAGGGATAATGAAACCAGCAAATGGTGCACAAGCCCTTGACACTCAAATGAAATACCTCAAGAGTCTCTTTGATATAAACCACTGCTACAAGCAATACCAAAAATCATGCAATGGAGCCAACAAAATAGACCTCGTCACTTTCTCTGAGTTGCAGCGAATAATTTCAACAGAAGATAGTGCAATTGCGGAGGGAATGTGCAGTCGAATGCAGGCCACGCTCTGCAAGAGTGCGTACAATACCATTGAACCCAGTCTATTCCAAAGACTTTTTAAAGAAGCGCAATAAAACTAGGAGAGCAAAAGGAGGGGTTAGATCTGGTTATCTAAAAGTAGATAAAAGTTTACAATACCAATCACTGTTATTATAAAGATCTTCTTCTCCCATAAATCGACTCTAGAGAGGTTGAGAAAGGTGTTGGTTCCGATAGCAATTACAGTTCAAAAAATTGTAATAATCAATAGTCAGTAGCAAAAGCTCGAAAATCACATTTGTACTTCTGACTGTTGTGCACTTTGCCTTTCATCACAGACCTGTTCCAGGCTAAACCTACTTTGCTAAGAGCTAAGACATATTTCTCGTAATAGAGGATGGCGTTTGTCCCTGAGATGTAGTTTCTAGTAGATAGTATACACTTCTGTAGATTACCCACAAAACACATTCTAAGCAGCAAGAAAGGAGGGGGAAACGGCAAGAAGAAACAAACCAAACTATGAGCCATTTAGACCCTCTGAATCTTTTCTTCAGCTTGTCTACGGGTCCCTGTCTTTTCATATTCCAATTAATGCGTAGCTCTGGAAGAGGCAAGAAGAAGCGCTGACTGATAAAGCTTTAGTAAAGTATTCAATTAGTCTCAAAACCAAGTTTAAGGTGGAATAACAATACCAATCAAAGTAACTATAACTTCAAAACGCAGTGTATTTCGGTATTCACTACTGTGATCATTTCCACCAATTGGATCTAGAAAAGACCACTCCAGTGGAATTTCCTTTCCCTAATTTACAATAGTTATGTTTCATGCCAGAACGAGCACGGCGTAAGAAGATTCAACATGACCTCGTATTCATAAAGACTGCAGATAAAACGATGGGAGTGAGGGGCAAGATCATTATCCTTTGACTTAATGGAGCTTAATGGTTACAACAGTAGCGTCACCAAGTATTTCTTTACATGACGAAGACTGCACGGATTTTGGGTGCACTGTTTATCCAAGAAATTCTTTTAAACCTTATCAATTCTATTAGACAAAAAGTAACTCCACAACCCACAACCACTGTATCTTCAATTTAATTCAGCGTTAGATTATTTCCTTATTATTGTCAGTTGTTGTTGTCAGATGTCAGACAGACCAGTAAAACACAATCAACGTCCTCACGACCAGTCACAGGTCACAGCAGCTGAGCGGTACCACGTGTCATGTGTGACGACCTTTCCCTCCGTCCGAACACTTATTTCTTATTTGCTCAGATTTTCTTATTTAAAGGTAATTTCCATTTGTAATACCCTAAATATTTGTCACGAGACGACGTCACTCTCCTATAAGTGAGTGGCGAACGGTTTCTACGAGTTATCTTTGATTGTAGATTGTAGCACACACACACGTTATCACGCGCATTATCAGGTAGTGGCTGTTTTCAACTTTAAAGTCAACCAACATAACATCAACCTTCCAAAAACAAAAACAAACAATCTCTGAAGAGATAGGAACATGTTCCAATCCTATTTAACTTTAAAGACGAAACTGGTGAGGCTTGTTCTTAAGAAGAAATGGCAAAAAACCTATATGTTTCTCCAAACTAAAACTGGAAATGAACAAGCACAGCTGAGCGATACTTTTGGATTGAGCGCTCTCTCTATCGCCCTTGCAAATAGAGCCCCGTTAGAAATCGTTGCGTTAATTCTAGAGATTAAACCGAGTCAATCGCAAGTTGAAGACAGTAGCGGTATGATACCTCTTCATATGGCGTGCAAATGCGGTGCATCGTCAGCGGTAATATCGTTTCTTCTTGAGCACGATAAGGGTACTACTGCTTCCGCAGTTGACAATAAAAAGAAAACTCCACTGCACTACAGTGCCAAATACTTATGTGAACCTTTTGACTTGGAACTTTGTTCTCTCGGATCTGGCCCGTTGCCATCGTTAGCGAGCGGATCAACGCGAAAGAAATCGCGAAGCATTTTTAGTGCTAGTCGACGAAGTGCACCCAAGAATAATAGTGCACAGCGTTCTGAGACTACGGATACTGACATGAGCATGACAAAAGATGAATTCCAGGATCAGCTTCAAACGATTCAAATTCTATTATCCGTTGCACCCCATATAATATTTTGTGGTGATGCTGCTGAAGATACACCTGTTGATATAATTCAAGATTGCAAAGCCGACCATTTTGAAGGATCAAAATGGGAAAGAGCGGACATTGCATGTGAAGTTATGCGAGAAGTGTGCACACGATTATATAGAGAAGAAAAAAAGCATTGGGAAAGCTGCAGAATTTCTTCAGCAGATTCAGTTGCATCAAGTAAATCGGACAAAAATGAAGGAGAATCTGTGATAAAAGATGAAGAGTTATTTCAGTCTGTCGATTACAGCCTTGCTGACATATCAGTACTTGATCAAGATGATAATTAACTTGATGCACATAGTAGTACGCTTGTGATCATGACGACCTAATATTGGCTAAGCTTTTAGTAACGGTAATTTTCAAATAGCAATCAAGACATCTAATATCTTTGTAGAAGTTAGACAACGACAACACAAGAAAAAGAGAAAGTGCGCTCTCCTTTTGTGACCAAAACTTGTTCACAAGATGAGACATCCATCAAGCTCTATCAAGTAATCACATTGCACAAGAAACTTCGACTCCTCTTAACAGAAAAAACGCAGATTACATATCAGTAGGATAGACAAACTCTATTCTCTGTTGGTTCCGGTAAGGGCGCCCATGAGACATCTTGATCTCCTCATGAGTAATAGTATGAGCGTATGTTTAGAACCTTTAAAAATTGTTGCCAGTTGTTAGAACTTTTATCAATTTTATTATTATTTAATCATGTATAAAATAGTCGTATTTTACCCTGGGCCTGGTCGTCATACCTCTCTCTAGAGAGATGCTTCGCAACTTCAATATTGTCAAGTTGTTTGCCGCAGTACAACACGTACTTACGAACTTTTTACTAGCTAGACAGGTATTAACTTACTACCATCTACCATTACGAACTGTTGTTGTTGTTGTGCCTTAAAACAGCTTAAAACATTGCGGAGTAATTTTGAGAAAAGAAACGGAGGGAAAGGAAAGGAGCAATATTCAAATACTGGGGTGATATTATCATCATTGCCCCTCCTTGATGTTGAGGTTTTTTATAAGGATCGCCACCTTTCAATGCAAACACATATCGTATAAATAAACGCACACAAAACTACTGAAATAACTTAACGAAATGAAGCTTACTTTAATCTCTTTACTCTCTGCATCCGCTGCTGCGTTTGCTCCAGCTGCCGATGTGCGCGTATCGACCCAGATATCTGAGACGAAGGTGCGAAAACTATACAAGAAGTTTGAGAAAAACGATAATTATATATGTTTCTTGAATTATTTTTTCTTATGACTAACCGAAATTTCTTTTTCATTCATATAGGCTGATCTCCGGGCTCTTGGAAAGGAGCTTAACCCCTTAGTTGGGTATTTCGATCCTCTTGGTGTAAGCGAATCTGCACTATGGGGAACCTCAAACGAATTCACTATTGGTTGGCTTCGTCAAGCAGAAATTAAACATGGACGTGTTGCAATGGCTGCATTTGTAGGATATTGTGTCCAGTCCAATTATCACTTTCCTTGGGCAATGAGTATTGATGGAACACCATTCCCTTCTACAAACCTATCCCCTCCTGAACAGTGGGATGCACTTCCTTTTGGATCGAAATTACAGATTATCCTGTTTGTTGGATTCCTAGAATTCTATTCCGAGCTCTCTCCTGGATCTGGAGTTGAATCCGGACAGGTTCATTACACGCAGGGAGGAAAACCTGGACAGTTTCCCACATTTGATGCCATTCCTCATAAAGTCCCTTTCAACCTATACGATCCTTTTAAGCTCAGTAAAAACATGCCTGAGGAGACCAAGGAACGCCGTCTTCGTGCAGAGATCAATAACGGACGTTTAGCTCAGCTAGGAATTATCGCCTTTCTCTCTGCTCAGACCATTCCCGGCTCCGTTCCTGCCTTGGCTGGTATTGTCAAGCCTTATGTCGGAGAGGTAATGGCACCTTTCAGCGCTGATTTCCCGATGTAAATCAAATCTTTTCATTAGATTCCTAAACCCTAAAATTATGTAGAAAATTATTAAACACATTAATTTTTGTTTCAAGATTGGCTGATCTCAAAAGCCATGCGGAGCCTGTACCTATTATCAATTTCATCTGACCGCCAAATGCAGTTTCAAATGAGACTAGCAAAAACGTGAGACAATTTCAATTCAGTTCTGTTGTTTGTCCATAGCTTCAGCTGCGGGACTTTTTCACCCACATACCTGCTTATCCCATCCCCCCCCGAACACCCAACCCAACTAAACACTGAATTGCGCGCAGAAAGTAGTGCGTTTGTTGCCATTTATTTTTTGTGCGGTCGAAAACATTATCTCAAGACAGATTCAGATACAAAGGAATTATGGATCATCTTGCGCTTGACGCTTGATGTAATATGAAATGCCCAAAGTACAATAGATTTGTAAGCATCATAATCCAGAAATGTCAGAAATAGCACCTCCAACAGAGAAGCTATCGGAACTGAATGTGTCCAAAGATATAGCACCTGAAGGTGGCGGAAAGAAGAAGTCTACGGGTAAGGGAGGGGGAAAACCAAAGATTCCGCCCAAACCGGAGAGAGAATGGACTGATGCAATGGAATCTGATCTCAATAGAATTCTTACAGTGGGAGAAGAATGCATCTCAGCTGCAGAACTCAAAAAGCTTATTCTAGCCAAAGGCCGGGGATCTGAGCATCCAGTTGGATTCAATCTTTACGATGGATTTGAGCCTTCAGGTAGGATGCATATTGCTCAGGGTGTCTTCAAGGCGATGAATGTGAACAAATGCACTTCGGAAGGAACGAACTCAACATTCATATTTTGGGTAGCAGATTGGTTCGCTCTTATGAACGATAAAATGGGCGGGGACTTGGAAAAAATCAAGATTGTAGGAAAATACTTGATCGAGGTTTGGAAAGCTGCAGGTATGAATCTTGAACACGTTGTATTCAAGTGGGCAAGTGAGGAGATTACGAACAAAGCCGATATTTACTGGCCTACAATGTTGGATGTAGCTAGAAGATTTAATATTACTAGAATCAAGAAATGCTGCCAGATCATGGGGCGATTGGAGGGTAGCTTGACAAGTGCTCAAGTTCTTTACCCTTTGATGCAATGTACTGATGTTTTTTTTCTCAAGGCAGATATCTGCCAGCTCGGAGTTGATCAGAGGAAAGTGAACATGCTTGCCAGAGAGTACTGTGATGCTGCTAAAATCAAGAACAAGCCCATCATCTTAAGTCATCACATGCTCTACGGGCTCAAAGCTGGGCAAGAGAAGATGAGTAAGAGCGATCCTGACAGTGCTGTGTTCATGGAAGACACATCGGAGGATGTGGAGAGGAAAATTTTGGCAGCATACTGCCCAAATAAGGAAGATATTGATGAGGAGGAAAGCAAGGATATTGGCGATGCTGGGAAAGAGTCCATGCACTTGACAAAGGATACTCTAAAAAATCCTTGCCTTGATTACATTCAAAACATTATCCTTTGTCCGCCAGGATCAACTTTCACTGTCAATGGTGTGACATATGATACATTCGGACCCATCCGCGCAGATTTCCTTGCAGGAAAAATCACGGAAGAGCAGTTGAAAAAAGGGCTCGTGCAGGAATTGAACAATTTACTTCAACCTGTTCGTGATCATTTCACAAATGATGAAAATGCAAAGAGTCTTCTTGAACAGATGCGGCAATTCAAGAGAGAAGGGAACACCAAAGTTGTGGAGAAGACGATTCGCCGATTGAACTTAGCATCTCATGGAAAAATCAAGTCAGGATGCCATGCAGTCTTTGCACCACTACCTTCTGGCAATCCATCACTTGAAGAAGCATTATCAACAATGAAATCTTTGAAATCGAACGAAGGCAGGAATGAAACTGTCCTCCTTCTTCCCGACTGGACAGCTCGTGTATGTAACAAATGCGATGCTGATGCGAAAACTATTGACGCATTCTATTCTGTTTTCTTGACTGCACTCAAGGCTCTCGATGCAGATGCAATGAAGAACGTTATTGTGATGAAACAAAGTGAAGCTATCCTAACAGACCCCTCAAACTACTGGATTAGTGTCATCAATGTAGGTCGTCATTTCTCACTTGATGATGTCATGGGATCTAACATGCAGGATTCTGATGGAGTAGGTATTGTAATTGGACGATTGATGAAGATTGCTGACGTTATGGGTCTGGACCCAGCAAGTGTTGGTTCGGGCTCTAGCATTGATGAAAATATCGAAATGGGACTAATTGGGCGTTACTTCGACGAAAAATTGGAGAGCTTGACCAAACCAGTTTTTTCTGTATCGAAAATCCCATCTTTAGCATTGCAAGTGATTGAGGATGAGTCTCACAAGACAGAGAATTATGAATACTTCATTCTTGACGACCCAAAGGTCAATGGAAAATCAAAGATGAAAAAAGCATTTTGCGAGCCCGGCAACATTGATATCTGCCCGCCAATTGTTCTTTCAATTGCATTTGGTGCTGCTGACATTGAAATTAAGCGTTCACCAGAGAATGGAGGAGATGTAGTTTATAAGAAGCAAGTAGACATGGAGACGGATTTCAAGAGCGGAGCTTTGCACCCAGGTGATTTGAAAGCTAAAGCAAGTGCTATCATGGTTGGAGTTCTTGAAAAAATTTCATCTGCAATCAAGGAGGATAAGGATGTCACGAAATCTTCCAAAGCTCTTAAGGCATTTCAGAAGAAGTTTGCAAAGAAGAAAAAATGAGGCCTTCTTCCTAAACAATTGAAATAGAATTTAGTGCAATAACAAACGTACTGATACAATTTTGCTTTTTCAACATTACTTTTTATAAAACAAGTGATTTTCCGCGAACTGTAATATGTACGTTATTTATTGCTTTTGGCCGTTGGCGGCCGTCTTCTTTTTAATGACCGCAACCACCGTACGAATTCGAATGGCGTATGGTACTCGTAAAATGTAAGTGGCACACCTTCCAACAGCTTCCAACCACAACTTCCTTTGTTACGATTGAACCAATACCACATTTCGAGATGATGGCCGAAACTGATCCGCAACGGACGTTGGCCATCGGCAAAGGGTCCACTCAGGGTACTGATAATGCTATCTACACAAGCAAGTACAATCTGCTCAATTTTCTTCCAGTTGTAAGTGAAAGATTGAGCCCAAAGACATGCGTTTCAGTCGTAATTCATCGCAACAATGTATCTTGCACTATTACTTATTCTTACTTGTGATCTTAATCATCCCTATCACCAGGCAATCAAAGAGCAGTTTCGCCGTAATGGAAATCTTTACTTTTTGCTGATGGGAGCGCTCATGTATATTGGAACTTATACAGCAATCTTTGATTCCTCTGTATTACCATGGTCAACATTAGGCCCGTTGGCGGTCGTAATTTCTATTTCACTTGCACAGGAAGCTGCAGCTGATGCCAAGCGTCATCGCAGTGATCGCGAAACAAACAACCAACGTTGTGCTGTTTTGCGCCGGGCGGATGACCTTGAAGAAAACGCGAAGAGAGATAAGACGATTATGGGTGGAAATGATGTGGTTGTTACATTGAGACGAAAAATGAGTGGTCCTAAGTTCACTCGCAAAACGATTATTAATAACGAGGAGGGCGTAATTACTGACACAGTAACAGCTACATTTGCGTGTATAAGGAGAATGGACATGAGAGCTGGTGACATAGTTTTGGTCAAAAATAGAGAAATGGTGCCAGCGGATATTATTCTACTTGGAAGTAGCGGTGAGAAGGGTGCAGCCTATATCGAGACGAGTCCAATTGATGGAGAGACGAACCTCAAGTTGAGAAGTGTCGCTGAGCTTCCAACTGAAATCTCTGATGCTTCTACACCACGAGATATGAGCGAAGGGAAACAAGGTCCCCAACGCCATCCCAAGTTCGAGACAATTGAGAGGGCAGTGAAAAGAGTAACGCGTATTTCATTGCTTGGATTTCCTAACGGTGTCAGTGCATCTCTTAATCCCATGAATCACGGGTTCGCGGAGGACAGTTTTGTTCTTTCGCCTTCTGCACCCAAGAGTCCACGAAATATATTTCGAAAGTCTGTTCAAAAAACGTCAATCAAAATTGATGGTAATACAACATTTGTAACTTCAATTACCTCAGAAGCTCCCAATGCTTCAGTCAATACATTTTCAGGAAAGATCACGCTCCCTCCCTTATCAGGTAACGAGGCTAGCATTGATATCCCCCTTGGTGCTGAGAACATTTTACTTCGTGGCGCTGTTTTAAGGAATACAGAATGGGCTCTTGGAGTAGCATGCTTCACTGGCGCTGATACAAAGCTTGCTCGCAATTCTATTGCGACTCCTTCAAAGTTCAGCAAGTTGGATGTATTGATGAACAGAACTGTTGGTGTCATCCTAATCATTATGCTTATCTGTGTCTTGGGACTTTCAATCCTCGCCGACGCTGAATATAGGAAAAGATTTGATGAAATGTGGTACGCGAGTTACAATACAGATGGGGAAACATGGCCATATCTACCAGACCTTGAAGCTCCAAAATGGAAAACCACGCGGCCTCCATTCTTTGCATTTGTCTTCACATTTATCACATTGCTGAATAATTTTGTCCCTCTCAGTCTTTATATCACTGTAGAAGTAACTACGTTATTCATGATGCAGCTCATTAATTGGGATAAAAATATGTATCACAAGGAGACCGATACGCCTGCTGCAGCGAGAAGCACAAATGTGACTGATTTGGGACAAGTTAAATATGTGTTTACTGACAAAACAGGAACCTTGACACAAAACGTAATGAAGTTCAAACGCTGCTCAGTGGATGGGTTAATTTTTGGCGCTCCTGTTGATAAGTCAGCGCCTGCAGACTCCTACGACATCGAGAGAGGAACCAGCTTCGATGTTCAGGCTAATGCCTTTCATCCTCTTAAACGACTATTAGTCGGCAGTGTTGGTGTCGAAAAGGTCGACGGGGGGATAGATGGCGATTCCGTTGAGGTTTTTACCAAAGCTAGCCCAAGTCAGGATCCTGAGAAAACTCGTGGATATCTCACCTTTAATGCTGAAATGTTTTTACGTGTAATGTCCATTTGCCACACTGTGGTCGTTGAGAAGCAGATTGACGCTTCGAATATCAAAAAGTCTGACGACTCAGTAGCATCAAGTGGTATTGGACACTTCCTAAAGTTCAAGAACCGTAGTAGGAACAATTCAGAGGAAGCAGATCCGAAACAAGGTAATTCTAGGTTAGGTACAGTAATCGAAACTTTGCCAGAAGGTCACCAAATAAAGTTTGCACCAAGTGAACGAACTGGTGACTCAAATAATGATCTCAATTCGATCACTCGAAGTTTGGCTACAGATACGAGTGTATCTAATAAAGCTCGATGCAAAGATGGCGCCCCTGGCGGCTTTGCGTACCAAGCAGAAAGTCCTGACGAAGGAGCACTTGTTGAAGCTGCTAGTAATGAATATGATTTTCAGCTCATCGGTCGAGATTCAGACGGTGTAAAAATCGCTTGCTCTTCACCATCCTTATTATCCGTGACAGAGATTTCAAATGGATTAAAAAGTGGCAATCTTAGTGCAACACAGATTGCGGCTGAGACTGCTATACCAATAGTCGGTAATGATACAAGTCGCAGTCCACTTCAGAAAATAATTTCAAGGTCTGAAGCCAAATTGAGCGTGGAACTCGACGGACCATCGTACGAGACGTGGAATGTTCTCGCTGTCAATAAGTTTGATTCTGATAGAAAAAGGATGTCGGTTTTGGTCAGGTCGCCTGCAAGTATGGGTTCGATCCCAATGATCATGTGCAAGGGAGCTGACTCTACAATGCTTGACCCTGACATATGCGAAGGTGGCATGCACATGATGTCCACAGATGGGTCACTTGGACATAGCTTGAGCAGTATACAAAGCCTAGATGGCCCATCTGCTGGAGATACATGGAGATCATCAACATTGCTCAACATGCAGTCCCAGCTAGGATTTTTTGCATCTGAAGGTCTAAGAACCTTGGTCTTGGGTGTTCGGTTTCTAACCGAAAACGAGTGTGCAGAGTGGCTGGCACAATATGAAAAAGCTTCAGCTTCTATCAAAGATAGAAATAATCTCCTCCGAGCAGCAGCAAAAGCAATCGAGACTGAACTGCATATTGTTGGAGCTACAGCAATCGAAGACAAACTTCAAGATGGAGTACCCGACGTAATTTATAACATTGGTAGGGCTGGAATCAAACTATGGGTTCTGACAGGTGACAAACGTGAGACAGCAATTGAAATAGGTTATTCCACAAAGGTGCTGCATCCGAAGATGCATTTGACAGATGTGGCGCACGGTTCTGAGAAACGAGTGAAAGCCTTGGTAGCTATGGAGTTTATGCGCCTTGTCAAGATGGGGAAGTTGCCCCAATATCAAAAGGACGCCCTTCACACAGCCAAAAAAACTACTCCGTGGACATTGGTGGTTGGATTTTTTGTAGCTTTTGGTAAATGCTGGAGGTCCATGTCAAGACAGATAAGGCAGTTTTATCATAAATACATCAGAACAGTCTTTGGTATGTACTTTAAGGAGAAGTCTGAAGATGAATTAGCAAAGATCCGCGACGAAGAGAAGCAAGAAAAGTTGAACGAGGCAAATTTTCAGCAGGTCAGACAGTTAGCTGAGAAATTGCTAGACGAGTACTTGGAATCTTCTGAAGGAAGTGACGAGCTTGAAGGGAGACGACGGTCTTCCGCAATACATGCAACTAGCATGGATTTTGACGGAGGTGCACATACAATCCCAGCTGTTTTCAACCGCGCACAATCTGCAAGGACCAGCATGAATCGTGAAAGTGGACATCTATCTCAGTCAATCCTAAGAAGCCTCACACTTGGTTCCTTCACTGCAGATTCTATGGTTAGCCAGAAGAAACCTGTCGTAGACGAAGATACTCTTTCTTTGATGAGTTTCGTCCCAGGAAAGTCTGGTCCACCTGACAAGATTTTCAACAAAAAGAAACGCACAATATTGGAGAAACTATTTGCAGTCGACCGCGATGTGCGAAAGGGAAACTTGGTCAAACATTTAACAAAAGAAAAGAAGGCCGAGTATTACTCTAACTTTGATATACTTCCACAAGCCTCTTCAATGAACGCTCCTGATAACCACGAAGTCGATGTCAATATGGATAGATCTCTTGTCATTGAAGGTTCTGCTCTTGTTCATTTTTTGGATGACCAGCTTCTGAAGGAGCTCCTTTTTGCTGTTGCTAGCAGTTGCGAGTCTGTAATTGCTTGTAGGGTTAGTCCAAAGCAAAAAGCCCTTCTAGTGAAATTGGTGAAGCAGTTTGTTCAACCCGAGCCTGTGACGTTGGCCATTGGAGACGGCGCCAACGATGTAGGCATGATCCAAGAAGCTCAGATCGGCATCGGTATTTCTGGGTTGGAAGGACAGCAGGCAGTAAATGCTTCTGATTTCTCTATCGCCCAGTTCCGATTCCTAGAAGATTTGCTTCTCATCCACGGTAGATGGAACTTTATGAGGTTGAGTAAAGCAGTTCTGTTTTCATTTTACAAGAATGCGGTTCTTGCTGGATTACTGATGGCATACTGCAAGGCTACCTTCTACAGTGGAACTCCGCTTTTTGACGTGGTAAGTTTCAGCACTTTGCAGCTCAACTTCCTTTATTTTCATGAGAATTTAATGTTCTCACATGACATGTCGATTTTTTATCAACTTTTAGTGGGTACTTTCCGCGTTCAATTTCGTATGTGGATGGCCCATCATGTTATGTGGAATGTTTGATAGGGATCTCGAGAGAGAGTACGTAAAGAAGAATCCGCACCTGTACGCCTCTGGACCAAACAATGAGCATATGGCATTGAGAACTACGTTCCGATGGATCGCACTGACGCTTGTTCATGCGAATGTTATCTACTACCTGTGTGCGGTTTCCTTACATCTTGGTGGATCCATGTCTTCGTATGACAAAGGACTTATGTTTAATGAAGATACACCTGGAGATGGAGAAGGTGGAGGGATTAAGAGCTTTGGAACAGTAGTCTTCATGGTTCTCAACTGGACTCTTGGTATCAAGGTATTTTACGAGTCCGGCTCTATCATTCATGGCAAATGGCCAGTTTGGACATGTCGGAAGAATGTCGGCGAAGGATTCTGGAGCCGCGTGGGTTACTCTTGGTATGGACTGATTTACCTATCAATCGCGTTCAACTTTTTCTTTGTTTATACCTATCAATATATTGGAATCAGCGGAGGTCCAACTTTTTCACCATTTGTGTTCGTTTCAAACCATTTGTTCCATACAAGAACCATTGTGTGGGTTGTAATTGCAATGACAACAGTTGCCGCGATAAGTATTGATGTAATTGGGAAGGTGTTCGGTAATATGTTTTACCCAACACAAACTCAGATTCACAAAGAGATTCAGAAGTTCAAGTTCTTTCCCGATAGGAAGAAAGCAAAGAATGTAGCGTCTCGAACAGGGGGTCGTCTCGAGATGGAAGTTTAAGTTTTGCTTTGTAGAATTTAATGGCATCTAATTTTGAAGTTTATGTAAGATGTTTCGACCAAATTTGAAGAGTTTGTTAGTAAAGACGTTAGATGAACGTTTCATTCCTTCAGATTTCTATCTCAAGTAAAAACAGCAAGTTAGAGAACTTCGCCTGTTTGTTGCGACTGTTGTTTTTGATGTTTACCATTTACCATTCACCATCCATCAAAAAGCTTATTTCTTATTTCTTCTCTTTCTTTATGATGACTTCACAATCAATTCTCACATTCTTCATCGCCTTCTTCATTGTCAGCGTGTCGTCATCGTCTTCCTATAATGTGTACAATTACGATCTAAATACACCAATTTTCACTCCAGATGGTGAGCTAAAACAAGTCGAGTACGCATCGGAAGCATCATGCCATAGTTATCCAATGGCAATTGTACCTTTTGCATTGAACAGCAATCAAAGCCTCATCATCATGGTCACACGAAATAAGTCACAAAGGGCGCAAAGCCGCATCCTTCAAATGCCAATATCATCCGTTGCGCAAAGTTCTGGAGAGGCTTCTTTGCTTTTTGGTATCAATGGCATTCTCTCAGACTGTGTTTCGTTACTTCAAACTGCAAGGGAGGAAGTTCAAACAATTCAAGCTTCATATGGTGCTCCAAGTATGTCCATCTCCTCCGAATCACGGCCACCGCTGCACTCTATCAAATGTGCGAAGAGAGTCGCCGTTGCAATTGCTGATAAGTGTCAACAGCATAGTTTCGGTGGGGGCATCCGACCGTTTGGTGCAGAAATTGCTATTTGCGGGATGGATAATAATGGAAACATTGCCATCTTTGTGACTGAACCATCTGGGTCAATTTTTGAATTTACAGGCCATGGAAATGATGGAGGACACGTTATTGGAGGTGAATTGCGAAAAAGGGAACAGCTAAAGCTTCTGCTACAAGACGAAGACACATCAACTCCCATCACATCAATCACAGAGAACAGTGGCTTGGAAGACGAAGAAGACGCATGCATAATACGCAGAAAGATCAAACAGACAGTCGATGCATATATGCAAGTCTACAAGGACGAGGAAGTTGCTGAAAACAATGGAGGAAAAGCAGCCAAGGATTTGATAATTGACGAGTTAGATTTGGTCATGGCTCATTCCTCCAAAGGAGTCTTTCGCATGAATGGCGAGATGCTAAGGAACGCTATGGGGAAGTCTAAACATGAAACTCTAACAGCTACCAACAAGGAGTGATAATATAATGAGGAATCTTTATAAAATACAAATACGTATTGCCTTCTAGAGCCTTGATCGCCTTGAGGCGGAAGTGTGATCCGAACAAATCGCAAATAAACTCAACATTATTCTCAATTTCTTCGCAACTCTCACACACCGCGCATTTTCAATTTGTAGAGTGCTGCAAACAATCTTGACACGGATCAATCAAACTGAAAACTATTTTCCTCGCTTTCGATATTATTTTACAAATCCACACAGACTATTCATGTCTCTCTCATGACCATCCATGTGGCCATCCCATCTCAATTACTTTCCTATTCGTTTTGATTCATTTGAAGTGTGTATATATTAACACACAACACATTTGCACCACGACATATGACATTATAAAATATCATATTATCACATCCTCTACCTACACCAATTCTTGCTCCC
>Ga0306864_1000171_pt1 | contig 31537 bp, 23 predicted proteins | sample AntRauTorckE5430_FD_190448 | JGI IMG/M metagenome (GOLD analysis project Ga0306864, IMG submission 190448) | Saline lake microbial communities from Rauer Islands, Antarctica - Metagenome Torckler E5 #430 (v2) (version 2) | ecosystem: Environmental > Aquatic > Non-marine Saline and Alkaline >...
TGTGTGGTGTCTAGGTGTGTGGATGGTCGAGAGAGAGACAAACAAAACATTTCTCATTTTTGTTGGCAAGCGCGCAAAATATTCTCTATTATTCGAATAGATAAAAAGATGATGATGATGATGATTCGAATTGAGAATACTAAAATAAAGATGATGGAGAATAGTGATGATGATGGAGAAGAAATAATAATCAATTGTAGCTTGTTGCTTGTGGCAATAATTTAATTGACAACGGGATGAGGAGGGATGAGATCGATTCAATTCCAGTTCTATAATAAGTACTTCATCTTAAATCTTTAATATTCCTTGCATCAATCAGTCAACAGTCAGTAATTATTTACAAAAGCAATTCACCCATTACATTACATTACATTACATTGCATTACGGCTCCAAGAGTGGATTAGTAACTAACTCCCCACTCCACTCCACTCCCACCTCACTGCTTCACTCCCATTGCAACACAAATGGAAATTGTCTGGCTCAAGCGTGATATCAGAATCATAGATCATGGTCCCATTGCACAAGCGGCAAAATCGAATCGACCACTTCTATTTATCTACAACTACGAACCAGATCAACTTTCAGAGCATTCCGTTCACGGTTCCCACGTTGCCTTTGTCAACGAAGGTCTCATTGATTTAGATAAACAGCTTGGTTTGTATGCAGGGACTACTAATGATAATGACGACGACTCATCATGCACCGTGGCAAAAGCAGCGGAGGATCATCGTAACCAATCCAATGGTACTTCCAGGACCAAATACAAATACAAATACAAATTTCAGGTACTCACAGTCTGCCATGCAGGAATTCTATTCACTCTCAACTCCATCCTGCAACAAACAAGGCAGAACGGAGGTATTCATCGGATTCTCACCCATGAGGAGACTGGACATTTGAAATCATTTTCGAGAGATAAAGCAGTCAGAAGATGGTGCAAAACGCATTCTATAATCCTCTGGGAATGCAATCAAACTGGCGTGACGAGATGTCTCAAATCCAGGGATGATTTTTCTAAAATGTTCACGGCGTTCCTACAAGAACCTTTGTGGGATACGCCCACCAAGGCACAACTTGAGAAAATGCGTCAGCGGCTGGTGCGCAAGTTGAAATTGTATGGCCTGTGCGAAAGTCCATTGGATCCACAGCAGAATGAAATCCTTCAAATACCGTTCGAACATAGAAATGATCGGGCTGACCGACAGCGAGGTGGGGAGACGGAAGGTCTTGCCATCTTGGAATCCTTCCTTCTCCGGCGTGGCAGGCATTATTCTTCAGGGATATCGTCTCCGAATACTTCGTGGACGACTGGGGGGAGAATCTCGCCATATGTCACCTGGGGAAATCTGGGGACTCGATATATTATACATGTGCTCAAACAGAGGCAAGAAGAGCTCCGTCAAAAGAAGAAAGCGAATACTATTGGGGCAATGGATGGACCCTTTCTGAAATCCCTTGCAGCTTTCTCTTCTCGAATGCATTGGAGATCGCACTTTATACAGAAACTTGAATCCGAACCACAGATGGAAACCAATGATCTATGTTCCGCTTATCAATACTTGAGAAGGCAACCTGGTGACTGGAATGAAGAATACTATGTTGCTTGGAGCAAGGGAATGACAGGATTCCCTTTTGTAGATGCATGCATGAGGTGCTTGATAAGGCATGGATGGTTGAATTTCAGAATGAGGGCCATGCTAGTCAGTTTTGCTACCTACAATTTATGGCTGGACTGGAAGAGGATCGCGCCACACTTGGCACGTGTCTTTCTAGATTATGAACCAGGAATTCATTACCCACAGTTGCAAATGCAGGCAGGCACGACTGGTATAAACGCAATGCGAGTCTATAACGTTACGAAGCAGGGAAAGGATCAAGATCCTGACGGAATATTCATCAAGAAGTATGTTCCTGAATTGAGGTCTGTACCGCTGGAATACATTCATGAACCTAGTAAAATGAATCGTAGCGTACAAGCACAGAGTAGAGTACTCATTGGCAGTGACGAGGAACATATTCAGAGTTGCGATGGTCAACTTAAGATGCCATTCCAGCCCAAAATTGCTTCAAAACGAGACTCTGTGGAATTCAAGTCATATCCTAATCCTATCGCGGACGAAAAAAAGAGCGCAACCAAAGCAAAAGAAATAGTTTCTTCCGTGAGAAATCAGAATTCTACAAAGAGACAGGCAGAAGAAGTGTACCTTAAACATGGAAGTAGAAGTTCTAGGAACAGCAATATGGACGGGATCAAACCTAAAGCGTTGTCGAGCACGGTGAAAAGAGTCAAGATAGACGACCAAAGAAATATTCGAACTATGCTGATACAGTCCAATTTAACGAATGCTGGCAATATGGATAAGAAGAAGATTAACACAGGCATGACAACCGTATCCAAAAATAAAGATGGACAGGATCGCATTGATCCATTCAAAGCGTTCTCGAAACATCCAAGCAGTGAGCAAGAGGAGGCAAAACAATTGGTACATACAAAGGAATGCATGCATGAACCTTTGAAGAAAAATGGCAATGATTGGACTTGTGGTGCATGCACTTATTTAAACGACAAACCATTAGCACCTACTTGCTTTGTTTGCGGAACCAAGCGGTGATTATCTGAATTCTACATAAGTAATAGCAGTAATAGTGCTATCAATATTACCCTAACCAGCTATAGATTTTTGGGCTTACTGAATGTCACTGACTATTTAATAAAGCCCTGGTCCTAGAATACTTCTTTTTGCTCAAGTCTTTTTTGGAATGAGAAACAAAGCAAACCATGATAGAATACTTTGATCAGCCAACAAACAATAATGTCAACAATCAGCTTTGTTCGTCTAAAAGGGATTTGGATGTTGTAATGTCAGATAAGGCGGGTAAATAACTGTTATGACTCGCTCACTCTTTACCTCTTCTTTTTTTCGTTCCAAAAAGGATCCAATATCTTCTTCTGGCTTCTTCAGTTTCAGGTTTCAACTGCTGCCCTCCTCTGCCCTCTGCTCTCCTCACAACTTAAAGAAAGTATGATCGGAAGCTACCGTGTTGTTTTACCTCAACAGAAAAATCGAAACATTCGCTCTATAGCTCTTTCATTAGCGTGCCTTTTCTCATCACCTTCAGCTTCAATCGCATTCCAAGCAAGACCATTCCTCGTTAAGTCAAACTTTAGCTCTCATCATATTCAAAAGAATCAGATGTCATCTTCTACTTCCACAGAAGAAGGCAACTCCGCCGCCAAGGCTATTATCGCTAATCCACCTGCAGCTAGGCGTGAAGAAGATCGTTACGTTCTTGCCGGTCTTCTACCTGACAGTCATCCACTCAAGTCGAAGCTCATTCGCCAATCTGAGACTAGCCAAAATCCACTGCTGGATCCACCGAAGAAGATCTCAGATCCTTACGGATGGATGAGGAATGAAGATCGCAAAGACGAAGAAGTACTTAATTACCTCAAACAAGAAAATGCATTCACTGAAAGCAGTACGGCTCATCTAGCTGGTTTGAGGAGTAAATTGTATGATGAAATGATTTCAAGCATCCAGGAAACAGATCACACGACTCCCGCCAACAAAGGGGGCAAGTATTGGTACTATTCTCGCACAAACGAAGGGGATAGTTACAACATGTACTGCCGTGCTCCTTATGATGGTGATGACCTAAACATAGATTGGAATGGCTCAAAGGAAACTTCCATCTTGCCTGGAGAAGAGGTTTACCTTAATGTGAATGAGCTTGCAAAGGATCAATCTTATTGCTCCGTTTCGTCCGCTGCTGTATCGAAATCTCAAAATCTTCTTGCTTATGCTGCAGACTTTAGTGGAAACGAGATCTATTCTTTGTACGTAAAGAACCTTGAAACTGGTGAGATTGTGGATCACGATGACACAATTGAATGCTATGGTGCAGTCGTTTGGGGGTCGAATGACAACACTGTTTTCTATATAAAAATGGACGAAGCACAGAGACCATACCAGGTCTACCGCCGTACATTGGATAAATCCAAAGAGGACGAACTTCTTTTCCAGCAGGATGATGATTTATTCTGGACTGGTATTGGACGATCTTCCGATGATAAGTACCTTTTTATTGAGACTTCTAGCTCAGAAACCTCAGAGATTCATTACTTGGATTTGGAAGAGGCAGATTCCGATTTGAAGTGTGTCGCCAAGCGTCGTAAAAAAGTTCTGTACGAAGTTGATCATTGGCATGGACACTGGGTCATTACAAGCAACGTTGATGAGACTCAAAACATGAGGTTGATGGTATGCAAAGTTGGCGAAAATGAATCTAATTGGAAGGACGTCTCTATGGCTGATAATCAAAATGATATCAAGCTTTTTGACGGTGGTCATGAGCGCTCATTGGATGGAGTAGAGTCCTTTGACAAACATCTGGTTGCTTCTGGGAGATTTGAAGGGATCCCACGAGTGTGGGTGTTGGAGATGGACACTGATGAAGGAGCCTTCAAAGTAAAGAAATCCACCCAGCTCAAATTCGAGGAAAGTGCCTACGACGTAGGAGTTAGTGTCAACTACAATTACGATAGTAATAAACTCGTGTTGTATTATCTCTCCCTCACGACACCCCTCCAGTCCATGGAAGTGTCAATGAATGATCCAAATAACGCTGACGGGAGGAGAGTCTTGAAAGCGAAAAATGTTCCAGGTTATGATAAAGCTGATTATGATTGCCAACGTATTACTGTCACTTCCAGGGACGGAAAGACAGAAATTCCTGTCAGTATGGTGTATCGTCGTGATACCATGGAACAACACGCAAGTAGCGGAAAGACTTTACCCGTTCACTTGGTTGGGTACGGTAGTTATGGCGCTTGCTCAGAAGCTGATTTCAGTCCCACCAGGATGCCACTACTAAATAGGGGAATGGTATATATCATGGCGCATGTGAGAGGCGGATCAGAAATGGGAAGGCAGTGGTACGAAGAGCCTAATGGTGCGAAGTATTTGTGCAAAGAAAACACATTCAATGATTTTGTTGATATTGCAAATTGGTTGATCGAGGATAAAAAAATGACAACTCCAGAGCAACTATCGATTGAGGGGCGTAGTGCTGGAGGTCTGCTTATTGGTGCTTCAATCAACCAATCACCAGAAACGTTTGCAGTTGCTATTCTCGGAGTTCCTTTCGTCGATGTTGCCGCAACAATGACGGACTCGTCGATCCCATTGACCTGCGGAGAATGGTAAGTAGCACAGCAGCACAACATCAATTTTCCTTCAATGAAACATAAGACTATTATAATTTTCGCTCACTCGTTATTGCATTTACAGGGAGGAGTGGGGAAATCCCAACGAAGAGAAGTTCTTTGACTATATGATGGGGTACTCGCCCATGAACAACGTAAAAGAGAATGCCAAGTATCCTGCCTGTCTTCTTACGGGAGGTCTACACGATCCACGCGTGCAATATTGGGAACCTGCAAAATTTACTGCAGAGCTTCGTCATGGGCAAAACAGTGAAGAATCTGGTCCTGTTTGCTTGAAGATCGATTTGACAGCGGGACACTTTTCTGCATCTGATAGGTATAAATACTTGAAAGAGTTGTCATTCGATTATGCCTTTTTGCTGGATCAGCTTGGTCTCTCCAAATAGCTCTACCGAAAGAATTGAAAGAAAAATAATGATTAATGATATTCTATTTTTGGCCATGAAGTGCTATGCCCTATCAATGCCACACACATTAGGGCCTCTTGATGAGTACTGATATTGAGGCGTTAAGAGCTGTTATGCGATGCTGTATGTTGGCAGTATCACCCCATCTTTTATATATTAATCATACCAACTTGGGCATTCTCTTTCTTGTAGATGATGACAGGATGATGATTGAAGAACACGATCTTTTTTGCTGCTCTTTGTGTACCATACAACCAAGCGATCAATAGTTGTACAGAATGGAAATTCCGCGGAAGTAAGCGAAGTCTTCCTTTTTTTGACAGCCAGCCAAAAAATGAAAGAGAAAACAGGAGAAAATAGTAACTTCGACCTATTTCTAGCGACATACATACCTACCTATCCACACCCTTTCTAGCAACAATCACATTGGCCAATACAACTACTGTACGTCCTGCTTCTCTTAATCATGCCCCCAAAGAAGAGCTCGACAAAGGGTCGAAAACCGGCACATCAGAATGCGTTTGCTTTCAAGTAAGACTTGTCCCTGTTTCGGTCTATTCTGGCGTGTTTTGCTATTATAACCCACTTACAGATACACACACTTACCAGTGCTCACTTTCTCTTTCCGACAGACATAATCCAAAGTCAAAGCTGACAGAAAAGATCCTTGCATCCCCAAATACGGGCAAGTGCAAGCGGTGCCATGACAAGATTGAGTGGAGGAAGCAATATCGCAAATACAAACCATTGTCACAACCTGGTAAATGTAACTTATGCCAAAAGAGAAACGTTGTTGCTGCGTATCATACCATTTGTACAGGTTGCGCTATTACAGAAAGAGCATTCCATAAAATGAATGCCCTCAAAGAAACAGAAAGTGGAAGTGATGCGGTAATAAAATCTGATCCTGAAAATCTCCTAGATAGACAAGAAGACGAGGTTTCTCAACGTGAGCTTCCTCAACAAGAACATATGGAGGGGTTCAAGGTTTGTGCAATGTGCTGCAAAGAAAAAGCTCTCCCAGACCAAAACGATTGTTCAGAGATGGAACAAGAGATCGAAGACAAAAAATTAGCAATGGAAGAAAAACTAGGGAGACCATTGAGGTTGAGAGAATCAAAAGGTATCGAAAGAAAGGTCGAGAGGGCTGTAGAAATTGAAAAACAATTAGCAAAGGAAGAACGCCGACGCTTGAGAGATGAAGCAGCAAAGGCTACGAAACAAAAGACAGGTAACGATATTGATACGAAGACAAAAAAGATAAACAGTGGTGGGAGAAATGACATTGAGTCCGATGACGAAGAAGATCCATTTTTAAAGGCTATTGGAGGACAGGCAAAAATGTTGACTGGAGAAGCCTACCAAAAATACCTCTTGGCAATGGAGGAGGAGAAGAAGGGAGTAGAATAGTGTTTCCTTATTTTGGCGATTATATTTAGCAAACGCTGGAGATCGGCAGTTCAAAGTCTAGTCTCATTTTGAGTGAATTTTTCCCAAAATTCAAATTATGCTTTATTAGTTTGCTTCCAAGAACATCTTAGTTGGCTCTGAATCAGTATCATTGTAATGCGCAGAAAGAATGGTAGAAAGTCTATCTTTCTCTCTTCCACTTTCCAGGTCTATGTAGCCATGTGACATGGCACGATTATTTTTCTGAAAATGACTTTCTTTTAGTTTCTTTAAAACATTGGCACTCGGTTTCTTGCTATTGAAACCGATAGCAGAGGAGCGTCGACTTATCCCCGCCTTATCACTGTCACCACCTTTACTTGTAACACTGTACATTGCCTTGCATAGATTTGAGTTTTTATTTTGAACTAGTTCAGAGTAAATATAAGGACTGCAATAAATTATGCAACCAAAAAGTCCCAAAAAAGGGTTCAGAAGAGCTGCTGTTTGCAAGATAACGAAAGGGACATCATAACTGCTTTGGGCCTGAATAATACTGTATTATATGAATGAGGTCGTTGTGAGTAAACCTCCGTTGTCGTGGCAGCAATTAATTTTCTGAACACTTTTGACTTACTGGGTACAAATAGGAAAAATCCAAACAATTGAGAAGAGTACCGAAAATAGAATCCCCTGGAATCTAACTCCACGAGCTTGCACCTCTAATGTTAATCCAGATGCGACCTTCCTCCTTCTACTAGTCGTAGCCTCTTTATCTTGTGTTTCTTTAACAAGACTCGACAGGCTGGTTCCAATCTTAGCTTTTACTTCTCTAACATTGAACTCGAGTGAACTTTGAATGGGAGTATCAATCTTCCTCTTCACTTCGGATTTTTCCTCAGCGACAGAATTGGAAGATCTCCGACGTTTAAAATTGGATGATGTTGAACTATCACTTTTGACTTGCAGTCTTCTTTTTCTTGTTCGGCTTGACTTCTTCTGTTGTTTTGACACAGCCCTTTTGATTGTCATCCAGGCAAACACAAACCAGGCAAGAATAAGCAAGATCAGTGCATCCATGAAGACCCATCGTAGAATTTGAACCGTCCTTCTTTCTTGAAGGCATTCAATACTACTGTTTTCACCGAGGCAACGAGAGGAAACTTCAATTTCGCAAACTCCGCGAAGTCCTTGATTGAAATGTTTTCCAATTAGAAGATATACGCACCCAAAAAAAGTATAAAGGTTTGATATGATATGAAGGTACCATTCAACGTTTTTCTTAAATTTGGCTTCTGACATAGAGAGCTTGATGATGCAAAAGTAGTATATGGTCAAAGAGCTTAAGTAGAGGCATGAGCCAACACTGCCCATGTGAAGAAAGCTTCTGTGTAAAAAGAAAAGAAAAAGGGTTCGGTTCTGTGAATTAGACGACATAGTGACGACTGACGACAAAATCACGTGCAAATATTTAAGGTGGACAAGTTTTCCGATGATGCAAAATACAGGCCTTCCCTTCGCAGCACTGATTGCACTGGCGCTGGGCCTACTTACTGTATACGCTTACCCTTGAGTATTGCAAAGGCTAGAATTGATTTCTCTGAAAGAAGCATTTTTCTTTTCGGGCTTCACCATCGTAGATGACATCGCAGCAATTGCATGCATGAAACCGTACACACAGAAGGCAAAAAAAAGTCTCCTGGATGGAGCTGTGAATTTAACTTCTGATCTCAGCACCGAAACCATGAGTACAGCAGTTGCAGTGACGGACAGTGGAGAGGCTAAGAGGGAGGATAATGAAATAGATCTAAGCTGGTAGTATGAGTATTGAAGCATTATCGGTGGATCACGATTGTGGAAGAGAAACAATGTGGATTGGTTTACGATTTACGTCCCCCTGATAAAAAAGAAAAAAGGATAAATAGAAAATTCTTGTGTCAAGTTCAAGTATGTAGTGTCAAGCTATTTATTTATTTCTTATTTCTTCTGTTCGCGGTGGCGGGAAAAACTGGGAAAAACATAAAATCTCGCTTGTTGTCGCCTTGCTCACTTTCTGTCCGACGATAAATAGAGCTTTTGCTACTTGATTCGTACTACCTATCGATGCCTAGCCACACCAACTCGTGCCTCGTGCCTCGTGCCACACACACAGCATACTAAAACATCTCACATATTGTGCTATCTTCTACCAACGAATCCTGATAACATCAACAATATTGAATATACGAGCTACCACGACCCTCTTCAAGTAACGAAGCAAACTGACAATTTTCACAAAATCCATAACAAACGAGATTATTAGATATGACGTCTCCGTACATAACAAAAGATGATGACAATGACATGATCATCTGCAAAGAAACAGAAAGGCTTGAAAATGTTCTACCTCGAGCCAGAGCACTTGTTGTAAGTGCCTTTGCTTTTCGCTGGAATGCTTTACTCCTATCACCGTTTCATCCCGTCTTTCTGACGACTTTTCATTACTATTTGCTAGTTTGATTGTGGTGAGTATTTCCTTTCCTTTTCCAAAGATCTCTGACTTAATATGAATTCTTCTTCTCTAACGAAATATGTATCATCATCATTCCTGACCTAGACGGAACACTACTAGATACGATGCCTATTTACTATGAGTCCTGGAAAACGAGTTGCCAAGAAGTAGGTTTAGATTTTTCAATGGAACGTTTTTATTCAACGGCCGGTATGCCTGTTGTTGATATCTTTAGATTACTAATCGAAGAGCAAGGAAAATACGAACTCTGCGCTCTGAAGTGTGAAGCGAAAAAGAAACAGCATCACGCAGCTTTAGAGGCCCAGGGAAAAGTGGCTGGTCCCATTGACGTAGTTATAGATTTTGTTCATAAATACCATGGTAAAATACCACTTGCTGTTGCAAGTTCTGGTTGGAGAGATCATGTGCTGACGGGTCTTGAGAGAGTTGGAATCTTGAATTTGTTTGATGCAATTGTAACAGCCGACGAAGAAGATGTTGAGAAAGGTAAACCTCATCCAGACATATTTTTGGTGGCAGCACAAAGATTGGGAGTGGATCCTGAGTATTGTGTTGGATTTGAAGACGCTGATTTTGGAATGCTAGCATTAAAGAGTGCAGGATATCTATATTCAAGCGACGTAAGGACGTTATGGAACTACCCCCGCAATGTTGAGAGGAGACAACAGCAAATGGATAAATAAAATGCGTTTTCATTTGGTTATATATAGGATGATCACTATTGCACTTTAACAAACAGGAGAAAGAATTGAGGTTACTCATTGGTGTGTTTATTTATTTTATCCTTCACGCGTACATTCCAGCAGTAAATCGTATAAATTACCTTCTCTTCACAGGCCCTCCTCGAGTGACACCGCCAGTCCTGGAAGCACCTCCTGTCGTACCAGCAGCAGATTTCTTTGCCACAGAACTTTTTTTGCCTGGTCTAGGAAGCTTACAACCCAATTTCCTTTCAATCTTGGAAATAATCTGACCGTTTGGAATTGCTTTTCCACTCTCATATTCACCAATAACTTGAGGTTTTTCATTGATCGCAGTCGCCAATTCCTTTTGAGTCATTTTCTTTGCCATCCGTGCTTGTTGGATCGCCTTAGAGAGAGACTTGTCAACTTTCGCGTGCTTCAATTCATCTGTTTCCTCGAGCTTGCGAGCAGACATGCTTGTAGATGTATGAGCGGAAGCATTCCCTCCAGCTCCATGTCTGCGATAGCATTGAAAATATTGCAAAGTAATGAATAATGAAGTGAGACATCAATTACACACGTATTATGAGTTATGAGTTATGAGAGAGATTGCTGCAGAATCATCAGGTTATGGGTACGAACTAGTTTTCGTCTCAATCTTTATCATCAATCTTGATGACAAGGCTGGTTACTAACGATTACTTTTCCATGCCGATTCCATGACATAATTTTACTCTGGACCCATAGGATGGCATCGTGAAGCTACTTTGACTCACCTTTTTTCGGCGCTGATGAGTCCTGCTCTTTTCATGGAGCTGAGCGCGGCATTTGTCGTGGGCTTGGGTCTACTCACGGTGGATCGGCCTACGTTGACGGCTCCCCAATCTTGACCTCCTTGTACTGCTCTCTGCGGCATGTTTTGTATGTGTTGTAGGAATTTGGTGCTGAAGACAGTAAGTGTCAAATTATGATTATTTCATCAAATCAAAACAGTTTCGATTGTCAGACAAAAGCTTCCGCCTCACCCGAAACCCGAAGCTTCGTGGAGCTTCTGCGAGAGATCCATGTGCTTCGCGCCTTTTGTTTTGAAATGTTTAAGTAAGAGATCACAACATCATGTTATTTCAGGTTATTTGTTATTATTATGTCGATGCGATAGGTGATGGTGAGCTTCCTTGAGCTTCGCTGCTTTCAAAAGAATTAATACATACGAATTACAGAAACACTGCTCAACATTACCAAATGGGATATGACAAATTTTCTTTTCAATGTTTACCGCGAAATTGAGTGTGTACATTTTTCATTGGCTCCATTATTATCAATTACCAATAAATTGTTACTGCTGATACCCGCAAGCACTCATGCTAAACGATCGATATTCTTCATATGCGCCAAAGAAAATGAACCCACCAATTGAAATCCACATTACGCGTGGTTCAATGCCACTAAGGAAAGTTCTCCGGCCTTCTTCTTTAATGATTCTGCGGCCAACGTCAATGGCATTCTTGTATGCGATTCCGTTCTTATCTTGACCAATCATTAATCTCGTTTTAATCACGTCTAGAGGTGTAGTCAGCGCTGCTGCTATACCTCCACTAATGCTTCCACACAATGCAGCCTGATACGATGTCACTTCGTGTCCTAAATATTCGCTCCATTTTATTTTCATTCTCTCATACATGGGAAATTGAATAAATGCAAATGGTACTTCTCTCATTAAAGTAATTCCATATCCACGATATAAGCCACCTAATACAGAGCTCATGAAAGCATTTGATTCTTTTTGAGCCACAATCCTTCGAAATGTTTCTACAACCCCATACTTTCCGTCTCCAATTTGCATATTCTGCTTCAAGACCTCAGTTGGAACTCTTACAAGACACGCAGCTGCTTCTCCAAAACTAGCTGCCACACAATGGCCAATGGCCGGATCTCCAATACCCAAACTGTTCACTCGCACCTTGAGAAATTCATAGGTACTGAAGAAGAGTGCTGCTCCTGGAGCTGAGCCTATTGCAGCTGCGCCTATTCCATTATAAATTCCTCGGAATCCTCCAGCTCCTAGGAATCCCTTTGGAGATTGTAATCTAGTTTTGAGAGTGTCGATCGGATAGAGGGTTAAATCGACGGACGTGCCTGCAAGCCCACCCGATACAAGAGAAATGAAAAATGGTGTTTCTCGTTCTTTGTGTGCCATTCGTAATTAAATTCTTCGCTATACGTCTACACTCTCGCTGCAACCTGAAGAAAGTCTTGTTTCCAGTTTGATACAGTCTTCTCTAGATTGTGTGGGTACTACTGTACTAAACTTCTTTTAGGCGCATGCAACTCAATGTTGATGCTGCTTCATAGCTGCTACTGCATGCTTTCGCACATCAATAGGATATTATTTTCCGCCCAAGACAAGGAAAAGGAAGGATATGAGCTCTCACTTTTCTCCCTCCAACCACCAAAAAGTCTGCACAAAATCCAAGCGGCATGCAGAAACATGTTCATTTACAATTTACAATGTGCACACACTAGATACATAACAACAGCACACCCAAGAGTAAGAAAGTAAGATGGGCGCTTCCAATATAACAGATCCAAAACTTCAGCACCTCATCACTAAAATTATTAAGGGTTCAGATAGCCAGCAACTATCATCAAAGACAATACTTGATACGCTTCTAAATAGGCATCGGGAATACAGAAGGAAGAACAGTTCTACACTTCTGACCTGCATCGAGAGTATTTTGACAGATTTTGGCAAGCAACAAGGACTTTCAGCTTCAGTTGGTTCCAACGGAGTTGTTGTAGGCAGTAGTGCAGCGAGAGTAGTACATATACCGACAGGTACTGATTCTTCTGAAGAAGATATTTTGTCTAAAAAGCGAAGGAGGGAATTAGAATCTGACGAAGAGTACGAGAAAGTAGCGGCACAACACGACACCAATCAAACACAGAGTCCTGGATCAAGCATGTTGAATGCAAATTTGAGAAATCGTTACAAGGATGTTCAAAAAGAGCGAGATATTGCCAACAAAAAAAAGGCTGCCGAAGAAGAGAGGAGGGCTCTTGTCGAGGCTGATGTTCAAAGTGAAGTAGATAGGTCTGACACTGAACTCCCACCTATTGCCGAGAATTCTATTTCCAGTGGAAAGTCACCGAAGCCGGTGGGGACACCAGGTAAAAAAAAGAAGAAAAAAATGTCCAGATCTTCATCCTCTTCCAAGCTGTTCAATGACGACGAATCGTCAACGATAACAATGGTGACTAAAAGGCCAATTGAGCGCTACGCTGATCTTGGAGGAATGTGTAGTGTTCTCACTCAAATTCGGCAACTGGTTGAATATCCTCTTGCGCATCCAGAACTTTTTTCTCATTTAGGGATACATCCACCAAGGGGTGTACTGCTTCGAGGACCACCAGGATGCGGGAAGACCCATCTTGCGAATGCCATTGCTGGTCAGTTGAATGTGACTTATTTTAAAGTGAGTGCCCCAGAACTTGTTAGTGGAATGAGTGGAGAAAGCGAAGGTAGGATTAGAGATTTATTTACTGCTGCAAGTGCGTCTGCGCCAAGCATCATCTTCATGGATGAGATTGATGCGATTGCACCGAAGCGAGGGGACGGCTCTAGTGGCGGAACGAAAGGTATGGAGAAAAGAATGGTTGCACAGCTTCTCACTTGTATGGACTCTTTAACTCCTGAGAATAATCGGGGTGGAGCACCAGTCATGGTTTTGGGTGCAACAAATATACCTGATTCCATCGATTCTGCGTTGCGAAGAGCTGGGCGTTTTGATCGAGAAATTTGCTTAGGCGTACCTGATGAAAAATCGAGATTGGGGATTTTGAAAGTAATGACCACAGCAATGCGATTGAGTGGAGATATTGATTTCAAGGTTTTAGCAAAGAAAACTCCTGGTTTTGTAGGAGCTGATATTCGCAGTCTAACCAAAGAAGCAGGAGTCATTGCAATAAACAGGATCTTTAAAAAGGTCCTTATAAATGGTAGCATGGTTTTGCCTAGCTCGGATGAGATGAAAGAGAATGATGCGGACATGAAAGAGAATGCAGCATGCCTGAAAGGTACGGAACAGGAGGAACAAGAAAATTCATCAAAGAATGAAGATGACGATTCTAAATACACTCATTCGGAAGCAAAAGATGTCCACTCTGTTGTACCATTGACATCAGAAGAGCTAGAGCCCTTGTTTGTAACAATGACTGATTTCCTCGAAGCTCTGCCTCATGTGCAGCCTTCTTCGAAACGTGAAGGGTTTGCAACTGTTCCTGATGTATCTTGGGATAACATTGGCGCACTTCAAAGTATCAGAGAGGAATTGTCTCTCAGTGTTTTGGAGCCAATTACTCATCCAGAAAAGTTCGAAGCATTAGGATTACCTTTGCCAGCTGGTGTCCTGTTATACGGACCACCCGGTTGTGGTAAAACACTGCTGGCAAAAGCCATTGCAAATGAATCTGGAGCTAACTTTATTTCCATTAAAGGACCCGAATTGCTCGACAAGTACGTGGGAGAGAGTGAACGCGCAGTAAGAAAAGTTTTTGAACGTGCTCGCAGTTCTTCGCCGTGCATTGTATTCTTTGATGAATTAGATTCTTTGTGCCCAAAGAGAGGTTCTGATTCGGGAGGTGGTAATGTGAGCGAAAGGGTAGTAAACCAGCTCTTGACTGAAATGGATGGCCTTGACAGTCGCAGAAGCGTGTTTGTTATCGCGGCGACGAATAGACCAGAACTCATTGATCCAGCAATGCTTCGGCCTGGAAGACTCGATAAACTGTTATACATACCTCTGCCTACTGCTGCAGATAGAGCTGCGATTTTAAAAGCGGTAGGAAAGAAGGTAAAACTTGGCCCAGATGTTGACTTGGAAGTAATTGCCCACAGCAGCAGAGCTGAAGGTTTTAGTGGAGCTGATTGTACCGCTCTTCTAAGAGAAGCCGGTCTAGCTGTACTTCGAGATGACACATTAATTCAAAGAGGATTTAGGCCTGCAAATGCCAGCAATGAAAGCGATAGCAAAATTAGTATTGCTGCTCCCCTTCAAATCAATATGGAGCATTTTAATTACGCTTTCGAACATGTGATGCCGTCTGTGTCGAGGAAAGACCAAGCAAAATATGATAGGATAAGGGATCGCATGGCAAGAGCAAGGACTCGAGGATCTGTTGACGGAAAGGTTGATGAGAAACCGAGTAATGGTGACACTACCGTAGAGACAAATGGAGTAGATTCGAAATAAAAAATGATTGCAATGATTTTATGCTGTTGTCCAACGACTTTCTATTACAGTAGTTGCGTCTGTGGTAATATATTCACATTTCTAAACAAGTGGTCAAAGAATTTGACGTGGGAGGTGGTGAAGTTTAATAAGGATACCAATGTAGGTTGTTTTCCAAGCATGGAAGTTGGCTGTGTATGTGAGAACAGGATGCTTGCCTTGCTTTTGTGTGTTACTGTTTGTTGGTTGTGTTGTTGCTAGTTGGCATTCCCATCGTCTATCGTCCATCGTCCATCGTCCATAATAATCTTCTTCGCCAAGGATTATGTAGGTCGGAGGAAGAGCGAGGACCAAGGTTTTGTTGACAGATAAAAATCGTAAGAAATCGTTGTGGCTCTGTGTGGTCGTAGAGTGGAGGCGAAGATGGAGCAATTGGCATCAGACCCAGGCAATCCACCATGTGGATGGCCTTGTTGAGGCCTGTAGGGCCTCATCAGGAAAGGGTGCGCTGAAAGCCACACGATATCAGGAAATTAACAGTGACGGACGGAGCTCGAGATCAAGTTAATTATCGGATACCATCAATGCTCATTTCGGTTCTAGGATCAAGTGAAGTGCTAAACAGTGCACTTAGTCTCAAAGGTTGAGTTTTTAAAGTAACTACTAAGCACAATACTACACACTACAATCTATTATGACAGAAGGAACTGACATGGGAGGAAACCAAATCGACAGGGATAGCTCCAACTCTGGCCATGTATTACAGGGGACTGGGAAAGACATTTTGAATCCGATCGCTAGATCAAGAAGTGAGGACAGTGGATAGATTGAGTTGTCAATCAATCAAAGATAGTAGAGTTCGATTTTTACAGAAAAACTACGCTCACATGGACAGGACATCCCCTCTATCAAGCGAAAATTTTAATCTCAGTTATTGATAATAATGTCATTGAAACTGCTTGGGTAGGTTTAGAGTTTATCCTAGTCCTAGCCATTTCCATCAAACATTTTACGTTTTGAATATCTGTTGAAACGTTTGCGTTGGTTCGTGCTGTTTGGAGTAGCACCGTCAAAGAAGTCGTCGCTAAATCCAGCCCTTGAGAATTTACCTTTTCTAAAGAATTCCGGAAGATATGATACCGATGTATTCAGGCGATGGGTGTGTCCTCCATTGAATTGCGAATAGCGATGTATTGATCCATCATTTGGAGGCAGAATTGTGTGAAACTTATCCACATCAACATAGATTTTACCATTCGCTTGGGACATACAGGGCTGGAAACGTCCGCCAAAGATGATGTCATTAAGCTTATAAGACTGCAAGGCTTGAAAAGTTCCACTAACCATGGCTATTGGATTTGTGTGTGAGTCAGAAACTATATAAAAGTACTGGGAATTGGATGACATGATTTGTGACAAACACTTACGTTCAATTCCTTCAACGATCACCATAATCTCCTTATCTCTCAATTGTTCTCTAATATCTGACTCTGTTAGCAAAAAGGGCTTGAACAAATTCGGCTTAACAAGAGTTCTATCACGATGGGAACCAATTAAAGGAAAGCCTTCATTTTGCTCGCAGAGCTGCTGGTACTGCACATGCCTCTTTAACGAGTCCATGGTTCCAAATGTCTCTCCGCAAACAGGACATAGAACACCATCACGATTTCCACAGAATTGATCTGCTTCCCGAAGAGGCAGACCACTATGGGGCAAATATTTCACACTATTTCTCATCCTCATGGGAGCTAGAGGCGAGAATGCATCAATTGAATGCGTAACATTTGCAGGGATACTGGTAAACAAGGGAGCACCCAATTCATCATTGGGCTGCAGAAGTCTCATGGTGTGCAATAGATGTGGCTGCACCAAGTCTCTCGCTTGTCTTTCATAATCTCTCCAACTGACGCAATACATTCTTACATGAGCTTCCACGACAGGCTGCGAAGAATCAACGTCATAGATACGAACATGAAGCATCCACTTCCCATCTCTCACTTCCATAATTGCCTTATCAGAGAACAACACTTGAGCTCCGCGTGATTCACACCTTGCCAACCTCGCAAATACGAAAGAAAAGAGAAAGGCATTGAAGAGCATACTCCACATCATTTGAAAATAGATGGCGATCTGTAATCCAAGACATTCCGTCTCGAAGAAGCCATTTGTGCTGTTTGGCAAACCGTATCCAACTGTTGTACAAGTCTCGAGCGAAAAAGCAAATGCTGGCGTGAATTCAATGGGTTTATCTTTCGTACCAAGTCCACATGCTACAGAGGGATTGTCCCTGTCAATCTTTTGATATATGAGCGCAAAGACGACAATGAACAGAGTCCAAAATAAGAGTAGGCAGCAGAGTGAGAACCAGGTAGATTGACGAAGGAAAACGTGATACCAGTCCTGCGATAGGATCCTCTGTACTCTGAAGGAGCGATAATCAGTTTTATTCTCGACGGCAATTTGTTGGCGTGATTGTTTGAATGGTAAGTTTCTGTGCACCAGCCGAGGGATATTTTGAATCTCATCGTCTGAGAATGTGTCTCTCCTGCGTCGGAGTCCGCCCTTTTTTCCAACTTCTTCATCGTAGGAAGTTGTGGATGCATCGGATTTATCAGTGTCGCGACGAACCAGTGGTGGAAGTAGATCATCCTCTTCTGGATTTTTCGGATCATCGTCTGATCTGCTTCCTTCCGGAACTTTTGGGGAAGTTGCACGTAATAGAGGGTGCGGTGATGATTCCATTGGGATTGAGGGAAGGGGAGGAATGTCCAAGTTGAGATTAAACCTATCATTGGCATCGAGCCTAGTGCGAACGTTGGGACTATCATTGAGGCTGGCGATTGAAGGCTGGGTTGTATCTTCTGCCACGGCTGTTCCGGTGCTACTAGTGATGAGAACATCGTCATCTATTGGGGGGTCGTCTGCAGGTGCAAGCGAGCCAGGGATCCTAGATTTGCCTGCTTTTAGAGGTACTCTCTTCTTCATCACTGCCGCATCCATCGCTATACAATAGTTCTAAAGCACGGGAAGGGTAGACGATAGATGGCAGATTGTTACAATAATTTTTTAAAGTATTGTGCATTGACGAAAGTAATGTTGTATCGTATCGTGTTTCATGTTTCATTTTTGCATCATTCAATTCGTATCGTAGGTCGTAGGATATCCGGAATCCGGAGGATCGAATTTTGAAGGATTACTAGCTAGGAGGATTGATTCTAGAAAAGTACAGAATACACGTTAGGTTATGGTAACATACGCTTTTGACCAATTTCCTGACGTCATAACAGCTTTGCAATTTCTGAAAAAAACTCGTGGTGTACATACTGATATCTTTCATCATCATCAAGTAGGAGTATTAGATAGGTGTTGTGGCTTCAGCAGACTCTTGCGGGGAAGCGGCCGGCGTCACTTCTCTCTACTACCATAGTAACACCATCATCATCTAAATCTGGTTAATAATTTTAATAAGACGAAGCTACATGAGTCCCACAAAATGACATTCGGATATGAATATTAATACAGACATTAATCGGACAAACTGAACAACCGTGCGAGTGATGATGATAAGACAACGATGTGAAAGGTCATTTCGAATGTTGTTAGCTAATCACAAAAAAGCACGAGGCACGAGGACACAACATCATAACTACTACTACTACTGTGTTGTATGTTGTATCCCATCATCATCCAATTTACTATACCTTAGTTTCTACAATAATATAACAGTGCTGGCCTAGGCAGCAAGGGTCCTATGTATAGTCAAGCTCAAATGGACAAAGAAATATTACCATCATCGTCTTACACAAGAAAGGGGGGAAGGAATAGCAGGGACCCATCCTCTAAATATCATCCCACCAGGAGCAGACGGATCTTGAAACCAAACGAACTCTTCAAACCAGGTGGAGCACAGGAGACTATCAAGCAAATACGAATTCAGAGAACAAAAGCCAAGTTCCAGCACCAGATCTTTCGTTTGATGCTTATCGCTATTCCGCTTGGCCTCATTCTCATTTTCACAGAAGGAATGAGACAGCGTGCGTTAAGTGATTTAATTAAAGATGTCGAGGCAGAAGTGAATAGTACACCCAATGTCAATGTACATTCTAGCATCAATGAAACTGAAGTTATATCGTTGACAATTCAGCGTTATCCATTCAATCGATTTGCAAATGTTTCTGCGCCAATGACCGAAGACCAGACAGGATTCTTCTGGCAGATACCGAGATCGGGAGGGTCGACGCTCAAAGAAATACTAGGAAAATGTCTTAATTTGGTACAAGCATCTCGAACGAGTTCAGAGGTTTGCAGCATAAATTCCAGTCAAGAGAAACTGAAGATTTGCAAGACTCACATGGGGGCATTTGTAAATTGTGACCCATCTGATGATCACGGTATTCAGAGATGCAGAAACATGAAATTGATTCCTTCGGGAATTGCTGATGTGGTTGTGTCATCCCGTTTCTTGCATGTGGCTTCCATGTTTGATAGCGATCATCAAGCAAGGGCCTTTACCATCATGAGAGATCCAATAGAACGAATGATATCCACTTTTTATTACCTGCATAATGCTACTTGGGAACGAGAATACAGTGCACAGATGGAGAGCATGACTCTATTGGAATTTGCACAATCCGAAGCAACTCCAAGTAATTGGATGGTGCGTTTTCTAACTGGAAGAATGACTAAGGCAACCATGACGCCAAATGATTTGGCCGTGGCGAAGGAGATCCTAGAGCAGAAGGTATTTGTTATTCTAACCAAGGATATAGACGGAGGAGTAGAGAAGCTCTTGCAGCACATGAGATACAAAGTCTCGAGTGAAGGTCGTAATTGCATCCAGAATGAGGTAAAGAAACTGAACACACGCATGAATTATCTTCATGTGGATATGTCTTCTCCTGCTGTTGAGATCCTAAAGGAAAGGAATAAGCTCGATATGGAACTATTTGATTTTGCAATGAAACTTTTCACACGGCAATGGAAGACTATTCTATGAATGCGATGAAAGTATATTCTCGCTAGGTAATAGAAAATCTGGCATAGATTCTCTATCATAGTTTGTGTTTGCCATAATACCAATAGTCTATAGTTAATAGCAATCTCGTCACAAGTGTTTTGGAGGTTCAGTTGTACGATCAATGCTCTGTCTGGAATTTGAGCTGAGTAGAAATCAATTGGCTCGACATGAAAAAAGACGTCTTGAGCAGGAATAGCATTTCCAAAGCTATCGCTGTCGTGAGCAAACTTTAAACGCAACAAAACTTTCACCACGTCTCCTCGTTGCAAGTTCCTTACAGCATGCTAGCATGATCAAAACCAGCTATGACTTGTCTTTTTCCGAGAAGAAATAGAAATGGAATTCCTATGTATCGTTTTCTACTCTCTTCTACAATGCGTCCTGGCTCATTAAACAGAGCAATGGTAAAATGAATCTTTACAACGTCTCTTGTTTTGTATTTCAAAATATTTGCCGATGGAAGAATATCTCCGGTACTGTTGTTGTGCGAGGTGCGAGAGCCAAGAGGGAGTGCACTCATTGGGTAAGCTGATATATGTGTCTGTACATTATTTCAAAGAATGTATCTGTAATTTTAAATTGTAATAAATAACTCACAATACATAGTGAAACGGAATTGGATGAATGTCTTGCCACCCAAGCCTTTCGGCAAGGTGGAAAGGTGTAGGTACATCGAGATGAATTTGAAGTAAAGATGTGACATTAATGATTATTGGAGGCACCTAGATTTTCACGAATCAATGAACTAAGCAAAATACCTCCAACCAACAAGGTAATGTATTGCATTTGTGCAGATCTTAATAGACATTGCAATAACAAAGCAAGTCAAACATTATCTGATCAATGGCTGAGAATCTGGGGAAGATTTTCTTGATCGAGGCCAGCTTTAGTCAAAAAATCTGGGAATTCCATGTAAGATCTTGGTCCTAGCTGCAAATATGAAGCACCGAATGACGTTCTCTTCTTCTTCCTTGCATCCGGTGTCCTTTGTTTGTCCCCGTTAGGATTCGCAGCCTGTACAAGCCATCCCTGTGCCACAAAAAGGTTCAACGCATTCTGGACCTGATCAATAGATAATTTACCTGCGTGTGCGCCCTTGAGCTCTGTGCGAAAATTAATCATTGACATTCTAGAGAGAGACGCTTGACATCCTGCTCCGCGTCTGTCGCGTCTCCTCCGTTTGCGTGCTGATCCTTCGTTGTCATCGTCTCCGCCGTCATCATCTCCGCCATCATCATTTGAACTTTCAATGAGACGCTCAATTATCAAACGGAATAAAGCAAGTTCGTGTGGATTTTTTGTCATGTCAGGGTTTGCAGTTGCTTTACTGACATCATCTCCATTACAGTTAATGACAGTATGATATATTTGCGGATGGCCTGCATCTTCTTCCAGGTCGTCGGTTCCAAGGCCAATGTTAAGGGCAAGTGAAACAGAACGGATTTCTAGATCGAAAGCAGGTTTGAGGCTGCGGTTGATAATAGAAAGTGTGTCGTTGAGGTCGCGGCCCATGGATTCATTATCATTATGAATCTCATTCCAGATTTCTTGCAATTCTGCGTCATTTGCAACGTGTACGGATAAAAGCCGCTGAAGGAAGCGCTGCAAAGATGTATTCAGTGGGATGATGCCGTCCATGTTCGAGATAGTTGATCTATTTGTGGAAGAGGGATTTGTTGTGTTGTAGTTTGGGCTGTTTTGGTTTGGTCTTTGGTCGAGATTTTTTGGAGTTTGGTCAGGTGGTTTGGTGAAAATTTGGCGGCGAGGTTTTTTGGCGCAGTGAGTGAGGCCTTTTAAATATCGCATTTTGATGACAAAAGGCTTTTCGAACAGGCCCTAAAAAGAAGTCTGTAATACGAATAGGACTTGTGCTCACATTTTACCAGAATGGATCTCACTCCTTCTTCTTGGTATGGTACCTTACACTCTTTATGCATACCAGCAGTAGCGCGTATTCTCACTGCCCGCAAGATAAAATCTACTATTCATAGTATGTCACTGATGTCACCGTTTGGCGTTGCCTCCAAGGGAAGTAATTGGCGCAGCTGTTTTTAATCCTCAGATATCGTTTTTGTTGTGATGAAAACATTGGATAAAATGTTATTCTAGTTTTTTTATAATCTTTTAATTAATTCAACCATTTATTGGCGGAAGAAGTCAACAACCTGCGGGCTGACCATAATATTGCGGAGCTTGGCTGGCTGTTCTAGCCAAAGTCCCTCAAGGCTTTTGACCCTGCTGAGAGCGACATAACACTGCCCGTATTCAAACGCCGACGATATGTCCAACAGAGCCCTGGTCAAAGTGCTTCCCTGGCTCTTATGAATTGTGATAGCCCAGGCTAGCTTGAGAGGTATCTGCGTCCGTACCAAACACCCCTTTCCACCGTCCGAATTGTAGCGGACAGACTCGACAGGGACAATCTTCGTGACAATTCCACAGTCAAATCTGACAATCGGAATGGGAGATCCTCCTTCGTCAGTTGCTTCAACAAAGCGTTCAACGACACCCCTAGAGCCGTTGACTAGATTCTTTTCCAAATCCTTGTTCCTAGTTAACATTACTTGGGCGCCCACCTTCAATCGCACCTCGTCTGGCATCTCCATGCTGAGGCTATCCAACATTTTCTTCTTCGTAGCAGCGAGTGTTCCTACCGGCATACTCTCTCTCCACGTATCAATAGACTCACAAACAATCTCCTCGCTCTTCAACTCCGCTAATCGAGATATATTTTCTGAGTCAACATCTTTGTTCAGGACGTATAGACGGGTCGGAACGATGCCATCGGTCGGAAGTGGGTTGGTTGAGCTAATTAGACACCTAGAGTTGAGGTATCTAATATCAGTCTCTTGGATCGCACCAACCCTCACTTTGTTGAGCAAGCTAACAAACTCCTCATTTTCCTGCCTTTGAACCTCCTTGAGCTCCACTATATTATCAGATAGACCAAGTTCCGACCAAACTGGTGAATCAAAACAGAAGGGACGCCATTTACGATCGCGCACACTCCCATCTCCTCTGTAAACAGGAGGCAGCTGAAAGAAATCCCCAAAGGCAATGATCTGCATGCCCCCGAAAGCTTTTTCGCGGAAATTTCCATCTTTCCTAATTTCTCTCGACACTGCATCGAGCTTTTCGAGAAGATCCGATGATAACATCGAGCATTCGTCAATAATCAGCACATCCGTTTCGTCAATCCTTTTTTTGGCTGCACTATTTTTGTTGATTTTTTGCAATATGCTAGATACCGATCCAGTTCCAAGGCCAATGCCGAAAAATGAGTGCAGGGTGCTTCCACCGACAATGATGGCTGCAACACCAGTGGGTGCACAAACCCCTACAATTTTTTTATCACCCAAATGATTTGTCTGTTGTTCCAACGCCTCCACAATAAATTTGAGAAGATAACTTTTGCCTGTACCAGCCGATCCGGTAATGAAGACATTCTGTTCATCTTTTCCGAGTGGTATCTCTGCTGCACGAAGCTGTTCCGGTGTCAGACTTGCGGGGTCTATCTTAGCAGGACGGGTAGGGATTGACATTGAACCTGGAACTATGTTTCCATTATTGCCGTTGCCGTTGCCGTCGCCATCCGATCGGTACTTGGAAACAATCGCTAGGATATCATCACCAAACATTTCAGCTTTTTTAGGTCCAATGCCCTTCACGTCCAACAACTCCTCTATTGTCGTCGGCAGAAATTTATATATACCATCTAAAGCTGCATTACTAAAAATGGTATATGCCGGCTTTTGAATGGGGACCGATTGCTGCATTCTGTACTCCTTTAGCTCATCCTTCAGTTGTGTTTTCTTGATAATGACATTTTTCTCCTTTGCGTCTGTATCGAACTCATCTGACTTATCACTGGCATCATTGTTCCCTGCATTGTCAGTAATATTGGCTAAGTGCTGCTGCTGCTGCTGTTGTTGGTCTTGGTCTTCTTGTTGTTGTTGGTGCATGGACACAATCGTTAGGATGCCAGCGCCAAACATTTCAACTTTCTTCGGTCCTATACCCTTCACTTTCAATAAGTCCTCCATGATCGTGAGCAATGGCAATGCTGCACATATAGCATCTAACGCCTCATTTGTCAAAATGCTAGAGACGGGTTTGAGAAGGGATTTGGACTGCTGTTTCCGGTATTGCTGTAAGTCTTCTTTCAGGTAAACCATTGTTTTTTCTTGTTCCAGTTCATCTGTAACGGCATATGTGCGTGTATTTTCCTGTTTTCTCGTGGTATTGTTGTTGTCATTGCTGTTGTCATTGCTGTTGTAATTGCTGTTGTCGTTGATATTGTCGTTGATATTGTCGTTGATATTGTCGTTAGCGTTGCTGTTGCGTTTGTTGGAGCTAGGATTATTATTGTACATGTCAAGGTTTAGAAAGTCATTGGGATTGGTTTCGGCACCGATAGAAAACGGAGATGTTGCTTCAAAGGGACTAATACTGCTGTAGTTGCTATCTGCTCTATTGCTAGCAGCGCGTAACTGTGTTTGTTGGTGAGCTGGTCTTCCATATTCACACCTGTACTTGTAACAGACTGAGGAAAGCTGTGAGAATGCTGGGACATTATTCAGAATCGCTTGCGAAGAAGGCAGTGAAATCCCATGGCATCTATAGCTTTGTCTGTTTTCATGTCTATACATTTGCATGGTAAAACATCTGTATTGTCGTTGTCGTTGTCTTATCATTTCCATTGCTGGCCCTCCTGACCGATTTACTGATAGCGGCATTGACAGGGATATCACAGGAGTGGAGAGATTCAATAATATCAATGTGACTCCTGTTCTGCGGGTGGTGATCCTACGGTATTTGTGACATTGAGGACTCATCATTTCCTTCTTCTTGCTTTGGTCTTCTTCTCCAGCCAACTCGACCGAGTTCACGTATTTAATTTCTCAGCTCCTTTCCTTGGATCAACTGACTAATTCGACTTTAGCATGTGGACGAGTTACAAGTTTATCTCAAGAAGGGAACAGATTGTTCTAGTGGGTTCTGAGGTGGAGAATTGGAGAGACTATATATTTATATATGAACTAAAGTGGCTAGCTATGTGCTATGTGGTACTATGTATGTAGCAGTTAATAATTATTTGTCAATATGTAGTGGTTGTTGCGTTTTGCGTTGGTGGTTGCGGTGTTGTGAAATCAGGTTTTAGCGGAAAAAGAAAGGCCTGTATCTGCCTGTTGTATCTACTACGATAGTAAAAGATAGTAAACGATCATTATGTCCCAGAACCATCACCCATTAGCCATTAATTTTAGTAGCATCGTTACAACAGTAGTGGTATCATCATACTATAAGGAGATTGATGATGCTGCTGAGCAGAAGAAAAACTGTTGCTTTATCATTAGAAATACTGCCGTTAGAATTGTTGATGATGAGTGATGAGTATGTGTCGATAGTAAGATGTGAGAGTAGGTTGATGTCGGGCGAGAGTGACAAGGATTCAAGTGACGATACTGAGAGTAGCGTCATGTTGGGCCAGAGAATCGACTAGGATTCAAGGAAGGTGTGCCAAATTATAATCGAGTCTTAAATACATGTGTTATGCGTTATGCGTTCCTGACGAGTTATTCTTATTTCATTCCTTCAACCACAAGCGTAATCTATACGCATCGTTATTATTAAGATAATACCTCACCAGAAACTCTTCCCTCATAAACCCCAGTTTCTCCTCATACAATTTCATTGCAGCTTTATTAGTCACCTCTGTTTCAAGTATGATGCTGGAGCAACCCATATTTGCCATTCTCCTCACTGCCCTTTTTGCCAGCGCACTTCCAATCCCCGATCGTCTGTAAGATGTGTCTATAGCTAGCATACCAATGTATCCACATAATTTAGGTTCCCCGATATCTTGCTCTACCTCTACCCCCTGCTCGCATTCATCTGGGTCTATTTTGCAGACGATGCACCCAATTGGTTCAGGATCATCAGAAGTATCATTTTCGGGCACTGCAAATATGCATAGTTGAGGATATCTATGGAGAAAATATCTGTACGTGAAGACTGAGTAGGGTTCTGATAGATCGCGCCCCACGAGTCTCATCACGCAGTCTATCTGAGATTCATCTCGATAGTTGACGAATTTGATTCCAGGAATTATCATGTCATCATCTATTTGTTCCCCATCAGGTGTACTGCTGCTGCTATTGGTAAGGACGTGTTTTGCTTCACGGTTTGATGTTATGTGCAATGGATCTGATAACGTGAGGTTCTCCACACTCGGTGCGCCGTCAATTTTTCTAGCAGTCATAATAGTCATAGGGTGATCCTCTGGTTATCGACAATGGTTTGCTGTACTCGCTGCTGGATCGGTTAGTTGTTGTGCCTTGTGCTTCACATTTCACATGATGTGTCCTGTCTCTTTCTTGTCGCTTCTTGTCGCTTGTCGCTTCTTGTCATTTCGTACGAATGATGAAGGTGGTGTCGCTGGTGGTCGTTGAGCTCTTCTAGGCTCTTTCCAGATCCAGAATGGGGTGCAGTTTTGTTGCGACCCCCTTCAGCATTTTGTGCACATGTGAACGCAGGCAGGCAGACGGCGGAGGTTTACTACTTTTCTCATATTTTGTTCGCTGGTCGCTGGCGTTGCCTCTTCACTACTGTTGTTGACCCGCTTACCAATAATTAGCATTGGATATCACCACCGTACATAATATTTAATATTGAACCATCGTCAAGCAATATCAATATCAATATCAATATCAATATCAATATCAATATCAATAGCAAGAGAAAGGAATAAAGATGCTAAGGAAACCAGGAACGTACGATCCGTCTAAGACCGCCTCTACTAGTAGAGCCCAATCCTCTAACCGTAGGAAAACTGCTGAAGGACCTGATGACATAGTCAAGAGACTTCTGAGATTGCCAGGGAACAAAAATTGTGCCGATTGTTCTGCCAGAGCCCCCCGAGCAGCGAACCTCACGCATGGAACCTTCGTCTGCTTGCCTTGTTGTGGCGTACAGTAAGTTTACATATGGTACAAAATTCTGCATCTACAGGAACATATAAATATCCTTGTTCTGATCCTGACTTAATCCTCATACTTTCATGATAGCCGGGAGTTCAGTCATCGTATCAAAGGTATTGGACATTCAGCTTTTACAACCGAAGAAGCAACATTTCTCAGTGCAAACGGTAATGATATTATTAATGCGAAATACCTCGCGAACTTTAGATCTGGTTCCGAGAGGTTGAGAGCTCCAGATGGAAGCACTGGAAATGTAGATGGACAACTTCTTCGTGTTTGGTTGAGAAGAAAATACATCGATGGAGCATGGGCGGCATCTAGCGTATCGCAGCAGAATGGAGGAGGAAGTCAAAATCATAATTTGCAGCCAACCAGGGCACAAATCCCTCCCAAGAAAAAAGCTACGCCAGCTCAGGCTTCGGTGCCAGATTTACTTGGTGGAGGCTGGGATAGTGCACCTGTACCCGCTGCACCAGCTCCTGTTGTAAATGATGCTGCGTGGGACGCATTTGGACAAAGCAGGTCTTCCACTGCATCATTCAAACCTGACTTCGGCTCTCAACCTGAAGCAAATCAGCAACCTGTTTCCCAAGCAAATTTTGGTCAAATGCCATCACAGGCCCCTCCTCCAGCCCCAGTTCCAGTTCCTGTGCCCGCTTCATCATTCCAGTCTAGTAATCAGCAATCGCCTGATCCGCCTCAGCAGCAGACACAACAGTATAGTTTCAACCCCAACTTTCCCCAGCCTTCAACTCCCAATCGATCTGCTCCACCAGCTCCAGCGTACGGGGCAAGTTTTCCGGGTCGTCAATTGCCTTCGCTGCCGGCACAGCAAATGAATGGATCTCCTTATCAGGATAAATTTCAGCAGCAGTCGTCTGCTCAAAATCAAGTGCCGGTGTCGCAACAAGCACAGCAGCAGCAGACTACTGTGCAAAGTCAGCAGGGGTTCAATGCGAACTTTCAGCAGGGACAGCAGCAACCTGTAGATCATGTGCAACAGAATCAGCAGGGGTTCAATGCGAACTTTCAGCAGGGACAGCAGGGACAGCAGCAACCTGTAGATCAAGTGCAACAGAATCAGCATGGATTCAATGCAAGCTTTCAGCAGCAACCTGCAGCTCAGTTGCAACAGAATCAGCAGGGATTCAATGCAAACTTTCAGCAGGGGCAGCAGCAACCCGTCGATCATGTGCAACAGAATCAGCAGGGGTTCAATGCAAACTTTCAGCAGGGACAGCAGCAACCTGTGGATCATGTGCAACAGAATCAGCATGGATTCAATGCAAATTTCCAGCAGGGACAGCAGCAACCTGTGGATCATGTGCAACAGAATCAGCATGGATTCAATGCAAACTTTCAGCAGGGACAGCAGCAACCTGTAGATCATGTGCATCAGAATCAGCAGGGATTCAATGCAAACTTTCAGCAGGGACAGCAGCAACCCGTCGATCATGTGCGACAGAATCAGCAAGGATTATTCAATGCAAACTTTCAGCAGGGACAGCAGCAACCTGTAGATCATGTGCAACAGAATCAGCAAGGATTCAATGCAAACTTCCAACAGGGACAGCAGCAACCTGTAGATCATGTGCAACAGAATCAGCAAGGATTATTCAATGCAAACTTCCAGAATCCTGCAGCTCAGTTGCCACAGAATCAAGCATCTATGCAGGTTGTCTCGCATGACGAAGGACAATTGCAACAAAATCAGCAGAACTTACAAACTCATGTTCAATCTCCTGAACCCCAAAAACAGGTTGTCCTTGACGAAAAAGCCGCCGCAAATCAAAGTCAGCCAGCTATGCCTATAGAAGTGAGCGGAAGCACTGACAATGTGAACTCTGGACCAGCTGATTCGAACAGTATGCACTCATCTTCAGCCATTGATGCGAGAGTTAGCGCTGACCCCTTTGACGCATTCAATGATTTGGGAATCGGTTCATCTTCTGCACCTTCTTCACAGCGCAATGATCCTCCATCACCGCCAGATCCATCACCCACTCCTCCAAATATGACGGCGAATAGTACAGCCAAATACCAAGTTGGTCAGAAGCTTGAATATAGGGACAGTGAAAACAACATTTCGCTAGTGGAAGTTTTGAAAGCACACCTGGACGATAGTCTTGTTCCTTTTTATGACATTAAGATGGAAAATGGTAGGGAAAAACAAACTGATGATGGTCATTTGAGCCATCAGTCCGCAAGTTTAGTTTCAAAAAATGCTCTGTTGGGCATTGTTACCACTTTGCTTAGTAACCTCGACGAACACCAGCTTCGTGCGGTTGAGAATTTTGTGAAGGACATGAAAGGAATTCAAAGTTAAACATAATATTCCACATTTTTCGTAAACGATATGCCCTCAAGTAAGTAACCCAGAATTAACTACTTTTCTGCAAGCAGGGCGTGTACCACTGGTTGCATAATATTATGATCCAGTGAATGGTACATATTACTGTGTTTTAGTCAATGTTTACTGATGAATTCTTCTTGCTGCTGATAATAAGACTGGCCATAGTAACACAGTGAATACGGTTCTTTGTAGTGATAGATATTAGCGCTCAACGAACATGATCAGGTTGTAAAGTTGGCATCAATCGCAAAAATCAAAAAATAATAATTTTGAGTCCTGTTCCGTCGTTACTCACGAAACATCTCTAGAGAGACACGGAACAGATCTATTTCGTTTTGGTAGCAAGCACACGTTCAATTGATACTCAAATTATTCCCCTCATTTGTACTCTAATTGTGTCACTGTATTTCTGTTGCTCATAGCAATCGAGTAATGCATGGAATTATGCGTTGGTGAGTATTTATGGCAGAGAGAGAGCCTGTTTCTTTCCTTTTTTTATTCTTCTCATCGATTCTTGTGGAATATCGTTCAGGATCAATGTCGTACCAATGTTGGTACTAGGTCTAATTGTGGTGACTGGTACTGCTGTTGTCCTTGCATCTTCTCTAGATGTGCCGTCTAGAATCTATAGCGGTGAGGAAATTGTATATTTGAAAGATAGACCGGCTTTTCGTAGAATGGAGATTGCACCAACTGCAGAGTACTCTTTTCGTATTGCTGCAAAGAATGATAAGGGATACGGTGCGCTCTCAGAAGTTGAAAGTATTGGCATTAACACAGGTGGAATATTACCAGATGCACCGAGATCTATTTTCCTTGGAGGAGCTTACGCTTCAAATAAACTGAAATTATACTTCCAACCCCCATGGAATGATGGCGGGAATGCGATATCAAAGTCACTGATAGAATGCGACTCTTTGGCATCATTTGATTCTTCCAGCTCGGATTATTGGAGAGATGAAATTACTCTCCGACGCGAGGTCCAAGAGATTAAGTTGGCATGCGGGAATAAATGTTTTGGAACGTTCAGGCTTTCTTGGGGAGGAAAACTTTCACTTCCGTTGGATGTGGGCACTAATACAGATGATATTGCAACAGAGATATCGGTATTAGTTGGCACAAATACGAATGGAAATCACGACATTAAAGTGACTAGGACAGATTTAGGATCCGGTATCAAATGGACCGTTACTTTTGGAGGCGTAGATGGAAACATTGGTGAAATGGATGTGGACGCTAATATGATTGTCGGGTATGATCCCAATATGAGCGTGCAGGAGGTATTCCCTGGTTTTGTAGATATTTACCCCGGGTCGTTTACCCATGAGCTTCAAAGCGTAACGATTCGAAGGAAAGATGGATACACTTCGCCAATAAATGGCGACTTCACACTATCTTTTGAAGGCGCCGAAACGAATGTAATTGATGTTGATACCACCGCGATGGAGATGAAAGAAATATTGGAAAATTTAGACACAATAAAAAACGTGTATGTTGTTAAAAGGGTTGGTGATAATCAAGTATGCTGGCTGGTAGAGTTTACAGACTTGGGGCACGAAGAAAATCCAGGAGCTGGTGATTTGGAAATGCTCCGTCTCCAATCTTCTACTTTTGTAGAGCCTTCCAGCATCGTTATGGATATCTTTGAAAATAGAAGAGGTTCAAACCCAATGCAATATACATTATCTGAAGCCACAACCGGAAAGCCAATTTACTGCCGAGCGTCTTCATACAATTCTG
>Ga0306864_1000172_pt1 | contig 31499 bp, 30 predicted proteins | sample AntRauTorckE5430_FD_190448 | JGI IMG/M metagenome (GOLD analysis project Ga0306864, IMG submission 190448) | Saline lake microbial communities from Rauer Islands, Antarctica - Metagenome Torckler E5 #430 (v2) (version 2) | ecosystem: Environmental > Aquatic > Non-marine Saline and Alkaline >...
TTAACTCGTCTTACTTCTCGATACAATTTTCTATCGAAAATCACTCGAAGTGACATCCATCTCTTTGTCAGTTCGAGTGATGGAGAGGCGACAGCCGAGCCATTGTATCGAGAACTCGACTTAACTCGTCTTACTTCTCGATACAATTTTCTATCGAAAATCACTCGAAGTGACATCCATCTCTTTGTCAGTTCGAGTGATGGAGAGGCGATAGCCGAGTCATTGTATCGAGAACTCGACAAAGTCAATTCATTAATCCCTAAACTTCTTTCTCGCAAGATTAGGAAGCTTTTCAAATTGCCCATCAATTAAAGCTTGTTTTTTAGCTTTTGACCATTTTTTAATTTGTTTTTCCGTTGAAATAGCCCGTTCAACTTCTGTAAACTCTGCATAATACATCAACTTTACTGGACGTCTCTTAAAGGTATAACTCTCAGCGTGCTTTCCACTTTGGTGTTCGTTTAAACGTTCATCTAAGTTTGAAGTGATTCCAGTGTAGAAGCTTTGGTCTGAGCATCGAAGGATATAAACACAATACATTATGTCATAGAGTTTTGTTTAAAATTAAGAAAAAAGTCCGTATTACTTCTCGATACAATTTTCTATCGAAAATCACTCGAAGTGACATCCATGACTTTGACAGGGCGAGAACTCGACTTAACCCGTCTTACTTCTCGATACATCCGCAAAATGCGAACACTCGAAGTGACATCCATGGCTTTGACAGGGCGAGAACTCGACTTAACTCATCTTCCTTCTCAATACATCCGCAAAATGCGAACACTCGAAGTGACATCCATGACTTTGACAGAACGAGAACTCAACTTAACCCGTCTTACTTCTCGATACAATTTTCTATCGAAAATCACTCGAAGTGACAAACCCAAAACTTTAATCCAAACGCTTTGTTTTAGCGACTTTGATGGCGGAATACACCAAATACCCCACGGGGCCAAACACAAAACAAAGCAACAGACACGGAATTATAAAATAATGATTGATTTTGTGTTTTTGGGATTGGTTTAAAATCCAATTTCCGATCAAGAGATCAAAGACCAAATAATGCACCCAACCGGTGAGAACAGCCACGTCTGAGGTAAACATCGCTTTTACGCCTTCAAGCTCATTGAAGGATTCCATATCCAGATCACCCAAGCCCGTCACAACATAAAAAGCATAGACTAAAGACATCGCAATGGTAAGGCTGTTGATCACTGCATTTTTCCATGATTTGTTTGGAAAAAAAATCAAGATCAACCAAGCGGGTAGAACGATGGTATTAACGATTTGAAAGATGACTGAAGGTGACATAAGCTTTGTTTTTTTGATTTAAATTTACTATTAATTTAGGATTGTCAAAAAATATTTCATTTAAATTCTGATTTGTTATTCATCGACAACAGACGCGCACGCCATCTCAAAAAATAGAAGAACTAGAGGTATAATCTCCAAATAGTCCCTTTCCTAATTAATAGACTTACCCAATACCAAAACGTTTAACTATCAGAAAATCTAATATGTCAATCAAAAAATGTAATTTTAAGTAAGACTTCAGGATAGGGTTTAGTGCTACTTTTGGTTATCATAAATAAATTTATACCCATGAAAAAAATATTATTTGCAGCATTTAGTCTGTTTGTTGTGGTTGCTTTTGCACAGCAAAGCGCCGAACCTGAATATAAGACCTGTCCTGTAACAGGTATCAGGATAAAAGTGAAAGATGGTGGAAATCCTCATGCTAAGATGCAGGATAAATCTTCAGTAGCAGAAGAATTGACAACCAAACGAACAGGGGGTAAAGACTGGTGGCCCAATTCTTTAGATTTAAGTGTTTTGAGACAGCATTCTCAAAAATCCAATCCTATGGGTGAAGATTTTGATTATCGCGCTGCCTTTAAAGCCCTAGATTATGGAGCTTTAAAAACCGACTTAGTCGCACTGATGAAAGATTCTAAAGAGTGGTGGCCTGCAGATTATGGACATTATGGTCCATTTTTTATTCGGATGTCCTGGCACAGCGCTGGAACTTACCGAACAGCAGATGGTCGAGGCGGATCTAGAGATGGTCAACAGCGATTTGCACCGATTAATAGCTGGCCAGATAATGCCAACTTGGACAAGGCGAGACGTCTGTTATGGCCAATTAAACAGAAGTATGGCAAGAGTATTTCTTGGGCCGATCTAATGATTCTTGCAGGAACTCTTGCTTATGAAGATATGGGCTTAGACATAGCTGGATTTAGTGGCGGTCGTGAAGATACTTGGGAACCCTCCAGCAACGTCTATTGGGGAGCCGAAAACGAAATGTTGGCAAACGATAAGCGCTACGACGAAAATGGAGATATTGAGCAGCCCTTAGCCGCTGTTCAAATGGGATTGATTTATGTAAACCCTGAAGGTCCTGATGGAAATCCAGATCCAGCACTTGCTGCAGATGGAATTCGTCAAACCTTTGGAAGAATGGGAATGAACGATAAAGAAACAGTCGCTCTTATTGCTGGAGGCCATACTATAGGTAAAACCCATGGAGCAGGCGATGCATCTCTAGGTCCGGCCCCTGAGGCAGCTTCTATCCAAGAGCAAGGCTTAGGATGGATGAGTTCTTACAAGTCTGGAAAAGCGGAAGATGCCATCACTTCTGGATTGGAGGTGATATGGACTAGCACTCCAGCAGAATGGAGCCAAGGTTATTTCAAATCCTTATTTGAAAATGAGTGGGAATTGACCAAAAGCCCTGGAGGAGCTTACCAATGGGTTGCCAAGGATTCTGAAGAAATCTATCCTGATGCTCACATTGAAGGGAAAAAGCACAGACCAACCATGTTGACCACAGATTTAACGATGATTAAAGACCCTGATTATTTAAAAATTTCCAAGTTTTTTTATGAGAATCCAGAGGAGTTCGATAAAGCTTTTGCTCAAGCTTGGTTTAAGTTAACCCACAGAGACATGGGACCAAAGTCAACTTATATAGGACCTGAAGCTCCAAAAGAAGATTTTATATGGCAAGATCCTATTCCAAAAGCAAATTACGAAATGGTCAATGCTACAGATATTAAAGCACTAAAGGTTGAAATTTTGAAGTCTGGGCTAAATACCTCAGAATTGGTAGAGACAGCTTGGACTTCAGCATCTACTTACAGAGATTCCGATCGTCGTGGGGGAGCTAATGGAGGACATATTCTGTTAGAGCCACAACGCAGCTGGGAAGCTAATAATCCTAAGCAATTGGATAAAGTGGCGTCTAAACTGGCTATGATCCAAAAGGATTTTAATACAAAGTATAACAACAAAGAGGTGTCTATGGCAGATTTAATCGTCCTCGGAGGGAATGCAGCGATAGAACAAGCCGCCAAAAAAGCTGGTCATACTATTGAGGTGCCGTTTATGCCGGGAAGAACCGATGCGCTACAAGAACAAACCGATATGGAATCTATGCAATTGCTTAAACCTATGGCTGATGGATTTACAAACTATCAAGGAAAGCAATACACCTTAACCACTGAAGAGCTATTGGTAGATAAAGCTCAGTTACTCACCTTAACTGCACCAGAAATGACTGTCCTTATAGGAGGGATGCGTGCACTAGGAGCAAATCATGGCAGTGCTCAACACGGAGTCTTTACAGATCGTCCTGGAGAGCTAACCACAGATTTCTTTGTAAACCTTTTAGATATGATTCATAAATGGGAGCCTAAAGATGATAAAGAACAAGTCTTTATTTCTAAAAATAGGCAAACAGGCGATACAAAGTGGACTGCTACTCGCGCTGACTTGATCTTTGGATCAAACTCGGAGTTAAGAGCTTTAGCAGAAGTCTATGCTACTGAAGATGCTGATGAAAAATTTGTAACTGATTTTGTATTCGCTTGGTCTAAAGTTATGCAATTAGACCGATTCGATGTGAAGATGTAATTCTTTTCATTCATAAGTATAAAAAAAGGCTCTGCAATCGCAGGGCCTTTTTTTATGGAACAAAATCAAGTTTTATTTTCAGGTTGAATTATGACAGTTATATATCCAATGCCAAATTAAATTTATAAGTTTTCCTACATTCTCATTTCATTTTGGAGACCGTTAATCCTTCAAACTCATCCATTCTGAGTTTCATTTATATAAAAAAGGGGGTGTGAAATATATTTTTATAATTAATTAGTATATAGGTATTAAAATAGGGGGGTAATAATTACATTTATCCTATAATAATAAATATACGCCCCTAAATTTATAGGGTATGATTAAAAAGAAAGTACTTATGAAAATAGGAGTTCCCATTGAAGTTAAAAATAATGAAAGTCGGGTATCTATCACCCCAGCAGGCGTTTTTGAATTGACGAAAAGAAAACATCACGTATATGTCCAAACTCAAGCTGGTTTGGCTAGTGGTTTTGAAGATCAGGATTATACAGAAGCGGGTGCAGAGATTTTATCAAGTCTAGAGGCTGTGTATGAAAAAGCAGAGATGATCGTTAAAGTCAAGGAACCTATAGAAAAGGAATACGCGCTTGTTAGAGAAGGTCAAATTATTTTCACCTATTTTCATTTTGCTTCTAGTGAGGCTTTAACGCAAGCTATGATTGCTTCCAAAGCAGTGTGTATTGCTTATGAAACCGTAGAAGATGAGGAGGGTAGTTTACCTTTGCTAACGCCCATGTCTGAAGTCGCTGGACGTATGGCAACTCAGCAAGGCGCCAAATATTTGGAGAAACCCATTCGAGGAAAAGGCATTCTTTTAGGAGGAGTTCCAGGAGTACCTCCTGGTAAAGTCCTAGTTCTGGGCGCTGGAGTCGTTGGGATACAAGCTGCAAAAATGGCTTCTGGTCTTGGAGCTCATGTCACGATATTTGATATCAATATGAAAAGACTTAGGTATGTGAATGACATTATGCCAAGTCATGTGGTGACTGCTTTTTCCAATGAATATAACATCAGGAAACATATCAAAACGGCAGATCTAATTATTGGTGCAGTATTGATTCCTGGAGCGAAAGCTCCAAAATTGATTACTAGAGATATGCTTAAGGATATGACTCCAGGTACGGTTATGGTGGATGTAGCGGTAGATCAAGGGGGGTGTTTTGAAACAACAAGACCAACGACTCACGAGAATCCTACTTATATCATTGATGATGTGGTACACTATTGTGTGACCAATATGCCAGGTGCGGTGCCTTACACCTCTACCTTAGCACTTACCAATGTCACCTTTCCATATGTGCTAGATATCGCTCAAAAAGGATGGAGAGAGGCCTGTAATTCCGATCCATCACTCCAGAAGGGGTTGAGTCTGGATCATGGAAAAGTCATTTGTAAAGAAATTTTAAAAGAGATGCTCGTTTAAGTTATGAATGAAGTTTGAGTCTTTTACTTCATCTCATCAACAGAGTCATAAAAGGATAGGGTTTATAATTATTGATGTTAACGACCTCAAATCACGTCTCGATACAATATTCTATCGAAAAGCACCCGAAGTGAGACAGAGGCAACATTTTGTCAGTTCGAGTGATTCCATGAGATTCGAAAGAAATCTCATGGAATCGTATCGAGAACTCGACAAGACCAAATGACTTCTCGATACGATTTTCTATCGAAAATCACCCAAAGTGACAGGGCGAGAATTCGACAAGCCAAAGCCACTTCTTGATACGATTTTCTATCGAAAATCACTCAAAGTGACAGGCGCTAATCACTTTGTCAGTTCGAGTGATTCCATGAGATTCGAAAGAAATCTCATGGAATCGTATCGAGAACTCGACAAGCCCGAACGACTTCTCGATACGATTTTCTATCGAAAATCACTCGAAGTGACAGGCGCTAATCACTTTGTCAGTTCGAGTGATTCCATGGGATTCGAAAAAAATCTCATGGAATCGTATCGAGAACTCGACAAGCCCGAACGACTTCTCGATACGATTTTCTATCGAAAATCACTCGAAGTGACAGGCGCTAATCACTTTGTCAGTTCGAGTGATTCCATGGGATTCGAAAAAAATCTCATGGAATCGTATCGAGAACTCGACAAGACCAAACGACTTCTCGATACATCCGCTTGAGGCGGACACTCGAAGTGACAGGGCGAAAACTCGACAAGACCAAACGACTTCTCGATACATCCGCTTGAGGCGGACACTCGAAGTGACAGGGCGAGAATTCGACAACGCTAAACTATTCACTTTTAAACCCCAGTCTTACTTCTCGATACATCCGCTTGAAGCGGATACTCGAAGTGACAGGGCGAGAACTCGACAACGCTAAACTATTCACTTTTAAACCCCAGTCTTACTTCTCGATACATCCGCTTGAGGCGAACACTCGAAGTGACAGGGCGAGAACTCGAAAAGCTCAAACTATTCACTTTTAAACCCCAGTCTTACTTCTCGATACATCCGCTTGAGGCGGACACTCGAAGTGACAGGGTGAGAACTCGACAAGCCCAAACGACTTCTCGATACAATTCCATCTAAAATCACCTGCCTGCCAAGGAGCGCAGGCAGGCTGGAAGTGATAGGCATTAATTACTTTGACTAGGTCTTTCCATCCATTTTAAATTTATGAAAAGGTTAGTTTAGGTTTAAATTATCAAACCCTTAATGTTAAGCCGTAACTCTATCTTTATATTGAGTGTAGGCTTGTTAATGTTTTTATGTTTTTCTCTTAATGTACGCTGATATATGGCGTTCTACATTTGAAAAAACTAAAAACAACTATGAAACAGACTTACTTTATTTTAATGGCTTTATGTGTTATAGGCTTTTCAGGGTTTTCTCAATCGTATACCATTTCAGGTGAAATTAGAGATACTTATAAGAATCTTATTCCAGATGCTAATGTGATGATTCCAGAGCTCAATAAGGGCTCTGTCACCAATGTTAATGGTAAATTCGAGCTCAAGAACATACCAGAGGGAAGCTATACTATGAAAGTAATTTATTTAGGTTTTGAAACGATAGAGCAACAGGTGGAAGTTTTAAGACATTTAAAATTATCTTTTCAATTAAAAGAATCCAGCTATATGCTCGATGGAATTATGGTCTCTGCTCAAAAGCGAGAGCAATTGAACAAAGATGTACCTATAGCTATTACTTCCTACGGGGGCAAATTTTTGGACAATACCAATACTTTTGAATACGATGCACTTTCAGAATTTGTACCTGGGCTTCAAATTCAAATTCAGAGTGTAAATAATCCAGGTATCGTGATCCGTGGTATCACTTCAGATAGTGGTGACTCTAGGGTTGAACCAAGGGTTTCTGTGTTTCAAGATGGAGTCTCCATCAGTAAATCTAGAGGCTCAGTTGTTGAGCTCTACGACATGGAAAGAGTTGAAGTCCTGAAGGGTCCTCAGGGAACTTTATTTGGACGTGGAGCACAAATTGGAGCGATACATCTTATACAGAATAAGGCTAAAAACGAAAACTCTGGATACATAAAAGCTGCTTATGGTAATTTTAATCAACGTCTACTTACAGGACACGTGAATACCCCACTGGTAGAAGATAAATTATTTGTTCGGGTTGCTGGGATCTATAATGCTAGAGATGGATTCTTAGAGAATCGATCTGGTGGAAATCTTAATGGAAAGGAAACTTTGGCCTTTAGAACAGCCTTCAAGTATATCATTGGCGACAACACAACTTTAGATTTTATCGCTAACTGGCAAAGAGATACTCCCCCTGGAACTTCTTTCAAAAGTCGGCGATTTGCTCCAATTGGTGGAGATACCAATCCCAATTCATTTGCGGATTTAGAACGTGGGGAAGAGCTTGGTTTAGATAGAGATGTCTGGGGTCTTACCGCTATCTTAAAACATGACCTCTCACAATATTGGGATTTCACTCTTATTTCAGCCTACCGCACCTTTGACTCAAACGAAGCTTTCGATGCCGATGGAACTGCAGCACCAGTCTTGTTTTTCAGAGAAGAGTCTGAAGGTGATCAATTTAGTCAAGAACTCAGGTTTAATTTTGATACTAACGAACGTTTTAGAGGGTTTTTTGGAGTCAATTTCTTCGCAGAAAACGGCTCACAATCTGTGCCTTTAGAAATTAATGAGCAAAGCTATGCTGCTTTACTCCTCGCTCCAGATAATTTTATTGTTAATGGTGTTCCAACTATCATCCCTAATATCCCAAATGATCCTGCTTTTGGTCCTTTAGCAGGAGCTCCTTTACAAGAATTTAACTCGGAGAGATCCACTAATTTTGGAAAAAATTATTCTGGCGACATTTTTATAGATGGATCTTATGATGTGACAGCAAAACTGACTGCGACTTTAGGTCTTAGAGCAACTTGGGAAAATAGTAATGCGGCTTTAGAAGTCGACAACGCAGAACAGCCTGGAGTCTTAGGAAATTTCTTAGGTAGCTTTCCTAATAATATTTTTGCACCAACCAATGGAAGGAGAAAAGCGAGTGAAAGCTTCACCTCTGCCGTAGGTCGTTTTGCATTGGATTATAAGCTCAATAAGCAAGTAACAGCTTTTGGAAACATAGCTCGAGGTCGCAGACCTAATGTCATCAATGTTACGGCTACTGATGTGAATGTCTTATCCGAAGAAACCGTTTGGTCTTATGAGTTAGGAGTAAAGACTTTATTTATGGACAACAGACTTCAGTTTGACGCCAATGCCTATTACTACGACTATCAAAATTTCCAAACCACTATTGCTAGGCTTGATCCTGCTGATGGTTTAGTGGTGATTCCTAATGATAGTGGTAGTGCAACTTCTTATGGGTTTGAAACTTCTTTACAATATGCCGTGAGTAAGGACATTAGTTTTTTTGCAAATTATGCATATATAGATGCCACTTTTGATGACACCGATGAAGATGGGAATCCTCAAGAATTAGCGGGTAATCGCTTCCGTCTTACACCAGAGCATTCTTTTTCCTTGGGAGCAGATGTTAATGTGCCCTTATCTTCAAGAGCTGAGGTCTTTTTCAGACCTACGTATTCCTTTAAATCTAAAGTCTTTTTTCAAGAGGACAACCTTCCAGAAATTTCACAAGACGGCTATGGACTTCTTAACCTAAGGCTTGGAATACGTCTAGACAAAACTAAAGAGTTGACATTTTTTGTAACCAATGCATTCGACGAAGAGTTTATCATAGATGCAGGAAATACAGGTCAGGCTTTTGGAATACCAACATTTATCGCTGGACCTCCACGATTTTATGGAGTTCAATTTTCAGTAAGATTTTAAGTCAAAATGTGTAGTATATTTATCAAAACTTACTAAAATGATTATGAAATCAAATAGGCTCATTAAATTTATACTGCTAGCCCTTTTTAGCCTTCAGCTTCAAGCCCAGTCGAGTGTCCCTTTTACTTTAGATTCCGTAGACGAATGGCTTCAAGGGGAGGAGGCATCGGTAGAGGACTTAAAAGAGGATAACAATGCTATGATTTCGTGGGCAGATCAACCAAATAAGCAAACAGAGCTTGCTTTTGTTTACCTTCATGGTTTTGGAGCGAGTAGGATGGAGGGAGAACCCGTGGTCTCCAAGTTGTCAAAAACGTTTAAGGCAAACGTTTATTACGCCAGACTTAAAGGTCATGGGAGAAGTGGAACCGAAGGCTTTAAAGAACTCACCAAAGAGACGTACATCGCATCCGCTAAAGAAGCTTTAGATATTGGTAGACTACTTGGTAAAAAAGTAATTCTCATCAGTACATCTACCGGAGGCACACTCAGTTTATATTTAGCTTCCAACCATAAAGATATTGCAGGCTTAGTCTTGTATTCCCCCTTTGTAGGTCTTAAAAACCCTATGATGAATCAAATAATCACCCCAGAAGGTCGAGAACTGTTTAAATCTATGATCGGCGGGGAAGTCCAAAAAATAGATCGCTCTGAATCTGAGAACAAGTTCTGGTCAACGCAATACCATATTAATGCTTATGTGGCCTTAATTGGTATGCTGCAACAAACGATGACTCTTGAGACCTTTAAGGCAGTTGAATGTCCGATTTTTATGGCGTATTACTATAAAAATGAGACGGAACAAGATCAAGTTGTTTCGGTCCCAGCTATGTTGGAGATGTACAGTCAGCTGGGAACTTCAGACTCCCAGAAACAAAAGCAAGCTTTCCCTGAAACAGGAAATCACGTTATTGCTAGTGACTTGAGATCGAAAGATTGGATATCAGTACTCAATTCTAGTGAAAAATTTATTAAATCTCAAATCCAGAACTGATGAAATACCTATTTGTTTTTATATTAGCGATTCCCTCATTAACGGCTCAAACCACTAAAGACAAAACCATTTCAAAATTTTCGACACATACTTTCGATTTACAAGGCCATCGCGGAGCTAGAGGTTTAGCTCCTGAAAATACCTTACACGCCTTTCAAAAGGCGTTGGAACTTGGAGTTAATACGTTGGAGTTGGACGTGGTAGTGACTAAAGACAATCAAATAGTCGTGTCTCATGAGCCTTGGATGAATGCTGATATTTGTTTAGGTCCTGATGGAAATTCTATGGCTAAGGAAAGTGAAAAAGACTACAACATCTTTCAAATGACTTACGAGGAGGTATTGACTTACGACTGTGGAAGTAAATATAATCCAGCATTTCCGGAACAGCAGTTGGAGACCGCTTACAAACCCCTCCTCATAGAGGTGTTACATATGGCAGATAGCATTAGCAAAAATCACGGTAAGAAGATTAACTTCAATATCGAGCTAAAAAGTTCATCGGAAGGGGATGAAATTTATCATCCAAACCCACAAGTTTTTGTGAAACTGGTCGTGGATCTTCTTCAGCAAGAAACCAACATGACAAAAGTGAATTTACAAAGTTTTGACTTTAGGATTTTAAAAGAATTACACCAATCTCATCCAGAGATAAGTTTGGCTGCTTTGGTCTACAATACGGATTTAGATCCAGCTTTAGAGCAATTGGGATTTATACCAGACATTTATAGTCCTTATTTTCCTTTGGTAGATAAAAGTATGGTGGATAGCGTTCACTCTAAAGGGATGAAACTTATTCCTTGGACAGCCAATGAGCCAGAGCAAATGAAAAGTCTATTAAAACTAGGAGTAGATGGACTTATCACCGATTATCCAGATAGAGCTTTAAAGTTCAAAAAAGGGAATAGTGGCAAATAATAGTAACCAGGCCTTTATTCTTTTCAATCCTTTTCGTCCATTTTTTTGAGGAGACTCAGACTAATTGAATGTTGCTTTAAATTTTTCAGAATACGACATCTAAACTTCATAAAAACTACCAGATTTTTTTTAATCGCTTTTCCAATTTTCTCTTGTGGAACTAAAACTAGATAAAAGAGTTAATATAAAGAAAGTAAATCTTAAATAACGATTCTTAAAGAGTTAGAAAAACTAGCTGGTGAATTCAAATTTACCGAAGGTTCAGCCGCTGATGTTCAAGGAAATATCTATTTTAGGGATATTCCAGACCATAATATATATATCTGGACACTAGAAGATAGTTTAAAGATTTATAGAGAAGAGAGTAGTGGAGCCAACGGACTTTATTTTGAAGAGGGTCAAAATTTATGGACCTGTGAGGGTGGAAAGTTAAGAATTACAAGGACAAGTCCAGAGGGAGAGTATACTCCAATAGCTATTCAATACAATGAAAAGGAATTTAACCGAACCAATGATATTTGGATCAATCCAAAAGGCGGAGTTTATTTTACAGATCCCAAATATGGAAATGATCAAGATCAACTTCCTCAAGGGAGTATGCAAGTTTACGATATCAGTTCTGACAATAATTCTGTTAGTCGTGTAACGGAAGATCTTATAAAACCTAATGGGCTAATAGGAACACCCGATGGTAAAACCCTTTACATTACCGACCCTAGAGCTGAAAAAACATATCAATATACTATCGAAAAAAGTGGCGAGCTACCCCAAAAAAAGCCGTTTGTCGAATTTGGTGGCGATGGAATGACCATCGATGAGCAAGGAAACGTATATCTTACGACGAGTGGGAAACCACAAGTGGATATCTTTTCACCCCAAGGTGAATTATTAAAAACCATAAAAGTCCCAGAACAACCCTCTAATACCAAATTATATTTATAATGCCGTATGAATAAATTGAATTATACTACGACGCAGCTCAGCACAGGTTTTTTGATTGATTGATTGAAATCAAAAATAACTAGCATAGCCTTAGCTACGGTAATTATTTTTGATGAAAAGCAGGCGAAAAAAGCCTGTGCCGAATTCGTATCGGTAAAACGATTTATTGCGTCATTATAGGTCTAATTTGGTATAATGTGAGTTTTGGAGGAAAAGAAAGAAACCAACTATATATCACCGCTAGAACATCTCTGTATAGAGTTGAACTAAATCAAAGGGGAGTTAATTGATTTAAAAGAAAAGTTCCCTAACGGGACAATTGTGTCATTTAACTATTCTAGTTTACCTTTATATTTGTCTACAAGTCAATTTATATCATAAATGCAACATATGCTTTTATCATAGGCTAAAAGCATTTAACTTAATAGTATAAGATTTAATAATGAAAACTATATCTCTTAAAATAGATGAATCTATTTTCGATGAAACCGAAAAAATTCTGAATAGAATTAAAAAACCACGTCATCGGTATATTAATGAGGCTCTAGATTTTTATAATAAATTGCAGCGTAAGCAAATCATGGAGGAAAAACTAAAGAAAGAATCAGAGCTTGTTCAAGAAGACTCTATGTCTGTCCTCAAAGAATTTGAAAATATTGAAAATGCAGATTAAGTAATTTGAAATTTGGATTGCTGATTTGAATCCCCAACTCGGAACCGAGCCAGGGAAAACTCGACCAGTTCTAGTCATCCAAACCGATTTCCTCAATAAAATTCCGCATCCTTCAACATTGATCTGTCCCATAACCACAAATGTTAAGAAAAGCTTTGAAATATTGAGAGTTCATATTAAAAAAGGGCAGGCCAATGTTCATCAATCCTGTGACATCATGACAGATCAAATGCGCGCCATAGATAATAAAAAACTTACCAAAAAAATAGGACTCTTACCAGAAGACCTATCGGAATTGGTTAAACAAAACATCAAGATTGTAATGGATATAGATTAAAAATTTATCTAAATTTTGTCCAATAAGAAGACTCTCCATTACCCTATACTTCCAGAAATAGCCTTACTTTTGCAACGCAGGTCGCCCTATCGCCGTGTGCCGAACTCGTTTCGGCATCTAGTTAAATTTTGTTTCAAAGTTTAATCGATTCTGAATCAAGGTCAGAACAAGGAGGAAAGTCCGGACACCATAGCACAAACATAGCGGGTAACACCCGTCGTCATGCCCTAGGCATGAAAGGACCAGTGCAACAGAAAGCAAGTACAGTACGGCTGTAGTGAAATCGGTAAACTCTATGTGGTGAAATGTTATGTAAACCAAGGCTCGAGGGTTGTGCGCCCAATCTTGGAGGGTAAACAGATGGAGGTTTTTGGTAACGAAAATCCTAGATAAATGATAGGGCATTCAATTTCTATTGAATGACAGAACCCGGCTTATAGACCTGCTTTTTTTATTTTTTCTGAATTTATTTTAGATATCTTTATGGGATCAAGATAAGATCTTATGCTTTGTATAGCTTAGGTTTGGATGCTTGGTGATAAGGGAATTTAAAAATAAATCCTAAAAAATCCAATCTCCAGGCAACGCTTAATGCTTTTTGATCGTCTATACTTATAGACCCCCAATTGAACCCTGTGAAACTGATAAACTTACATAGAGATTTAGAGCGAGATATCCAAGATGCTCAGCAGCACAGCCAAAAGGCACAGTATCGCCTTTACAAGCGATTCGCTCCCAAAATGCTATCGGTGTGTAGAATTTACATTTCAGATTTCCATCATGCTGAAGATGTCATGTCTACAGCCTTTGTAAAAGTATTTAAGAATCTAAAGCAGTACGAAAGTAAAGGCAGTTTTGAAGGGTGGGTCCGACGGATTATGGTAACCACGGCTATCGATTTTTTAAGACAGAAAAAGCACATCGAGTTTTCCACAGATGTGGTAGAAGAGTTTGAAACTGTTGAGATGCCAACTCTAAACGAATGGTCTGTAGAAGACTTACAAAGCCTTATCGATGAATTGCCAGAAGGCTATAAAGTGGTTTTTACTATGCATGTTATAGACGATTATACGCATAAAGCCATAGCAAAAACCCTTCGCATTTCTGAAGCGACATCCAGATCACAGTTGTTTAAAGCTAAACGACTCCTCAAAACAAAATTAGAAACCTTAAGATCTTCCTCTCATGGACAAGTTTAAACACGACCTACAACATAAATTCGATCAGCGGGAAATCCAACCTACTGACGAAGCTTGGGGAAAAATAACAGGAGAATTAGCCACTTCTAAGACGAGCAAGACTAAGAGCCTTTGGTTATGGAGCGGTATTGCCGCTGGGTTTATCGGGCTTTTAGTTTTACTTTCTCCTTTATATCTGTCGACGACCTCTGTACCATCGGTGGTAAATTCAGCAGAAAAAGAATCCACAAGTGAGACCCTTAGACCCCCTATAGAAAGTTTGAGTCAGCTCCAACCCCACGGAATTCAAGACATACCAATTGATTTTTCTCAGCTTTCATTACCTATAAAAATCCCAAAATTTGAGTTGGATCAGCAACTATCTTCTATTGCAACAAAGGCTACGTCTTTGCTTGCCGAAGTAGAGCAAGAGTTGGAAGCTGAGCGCTTTAGTCAGAAAAATTTAGATGAAACTGAACTTTTGTTGGCACAAGCTAGAGCAAAGCTTTCAAATAAAACAGATCGACGACTTATAAAAACGATAACAGCAGAATCTCTTTTGGCTGAAGTCAATCTACAGGATAATACATCCTTGAGAGACAAAATTTGGAAGCTGATAGAAGTGAACTTTAAAGAACTCAAAACCAGTCTAGGAACCCGATAACTTTAGAATACCTGTAGATATGTTGGCGCCAATCTTTTAAAAGCATATCGACTTATATATGACTCAAATTAATCCCTAAAAATTTAAAACCATGTTAGCAAAAATCACTTTAATTATAGCCCTTATGTCCAGCTTGTTTAACCTACAATTGCAAGCTCAAGATCGCGATTTCTCCGCCTTTTCTGAAGAAGAAACCATTGGATTGAAGCAGCTTCTCAATAGAGTAGAAACCGAAGAAAAGAGCTTTTTAAAAACCAAAGTCAAAGACCTCAATACCAGATTGGAAGAGGGTAACCTCTCTCCAGACGAAGCGCAAGACCTTAAAGTTTTGGCAGCAGAACAAACGGCCAAGACCATAATGGATGCACAAAATTTGGTGTTTGACTGGGCCTCATTTCAAAAAGAAAAATACGGAGAGGTAGAGATAGATCAGTTTGGGGATTATGATACTTACCTGTTGGTCGTCAATGAGATGGGATTAAATCCTTCAAAACTTAACTTTGATTTCAATTTCTTTAAAGATACACCCAAAGAAAAAAATGAGTTCAAGCCGTTAAATGAGAGAGACCTGCCTTATTCACCAAGAACTTTAAAGGAATTATTTATCAGTATTTCTTTTAACAACGCAGTGTTGGACGGAGGAAGTATAGATAATACGTCATTTAAATTTGGAGGAAGCCGTAGTTTCGAAATCGGTTACGAATGGAGTACTCGAGTATTTAAAGAAAGTAATTTTTTACGCGTCAATTACGGAGTTTCCTTTCAGTTTAATGGCTTAAAGCCTAAGAACAATCAGTTTTTTGTCGCAAATGGTGAACAAACTGAGCTGGAATCTTTTGAGTTTGATCTGGAAAAGTCAAAATTCAGAATGGATAATTTGATCTTTCCCGTTCACCTTCAATTTGGTAATTCTAAAACTACAGTCTTAGACAATGGAAATAAACGATTTACAGACCAGGACTTTAAAGTGGGGCTCGGAGGCTTTGTAGGTTTTAACTTAAGGAACACTCAAAAATTGAAATTTGATGATGGACGTAGAGATGAAAAACTTAAACAACGTGACGATTTCAACACTAATAATTTGTTATACGGTTTAAGCGCTTTCGTAGGTTGGAAGACGGTCGCGATCTTTGCTCAATATAATTTAAATCCTATTTTTAGCAATAATGTAAGGGATTTAAACAACTTTCAAGTAGGCGTTAGGTTGCTTATGGATAGAAAACATTAGAATTAAGGCTAATGACAAAGAGAATCCTTTACCATGACAATGGTAGAGGATTCTCTTTGTCATTCCGACAGAGAAGCTGTTTTTGCTTCGACGAGGAATCTCTTTGTCATTCCGACAGAGAAGTTTTTTTGCTTCGACGAGGAATCTCTTTGTCATTCCGACAGAGAAGTTTTTTTGCTTCGACGAGGAATCTTTTTGTCATTCCGACAGAGAAGCTGTCTTTGCTTCGACGAGGAATCTCTTTGTCATTCCGACAGAGAAGTTTTTTCACTTCGACGAGGAATCTCCTTGTCATTCCGACAGAGAAGTTTTTTTCTTCGACGAGGAATCCAGTTGTCATTCCGACAGAGAAGTTTTTACTTCGACGAGGAATCCCATTATCATTCCGACAGAGAAGTTTTTTTCTTCGACGAGGAATCTCCTTGTCATTCTGACAGAGAAGTTTTTTTGCTTCGACGAGGAATCTTTTTGTTTTCGACAGGCTAAGATTCTTCAGTCGCGAAAAGCTCCTTCAGAATGACACTTACGAAATGTCATTCCGAATGAGAAGTTTTTTTACTTCGACGAGGAATCTATTTGTCATTCCGACAGAGAAGTTTTTTTGCTTCGACGAGGAATCTCTTTGTTTTCGACAGGCTAAGATTCTTCAGTCGCTAAATAGCTCCTTCAGAATGACACTTACGAAATGTCATTCCGAATGAGAAGTTTTTTTGCTTTGATGAGGAATCTATTTGTCATTCCGACAGAGAAGTTTTTTACTTCGACGAGGAATCTATTATTCCAACAAGGAACCTTTATGCTTTAGATAGAAAAGATTCTTCAGTCGCTAAACAGCTCCTTCAGAATGACAATGGCTCTTTGCCATTCCGACAGAGAAGCTGTCTTTGCTTCGACGAGGAATCTTTTATTCCAACAAGTAACCTTTATGCTTTAGATAGAAAGAGATTCTTCAGTCGCTAAATAGCTCCTTCAGAATGACAGCGGCGTATTGTCATTCCGACAGAGAAGTTTTTTTGCTTCGACGAGGATTCTCTTTGTCATTCCGACAGAGAAGCTTTTCTGCTTCGACGAGGAATCTATTTGTCATTCCGACAGAGAAGTTTTTTCACTTCGACGAGGAATCTTTTATTCCAACAAGAAACCTTTATGTTTTCGTCAGGAAGAGATTCTTCAGTCGCTAAATAGCTCCTTCAGAATGACAATGGCTCGTTGTCATTCCGACAGAGAAGTTTTTTACTTCGACGAGGAATCTATTATTCCAACAAGGAACCTTTATGCTTTAGTTAGAAAAGATTCTTCAGTCGCGAAAAGCTCCTTCAGAATGACAATGGCTCGTTGTCATTCCGACAGAGAAGTTTTTTTGCTTCGACGAGGAATCTTTTATTCCAACAAGTAACCTTTATGCTTTAGATAGAAAGAGATTCTTCAGTCGCTAAATAGCTCCTTCAGAATGACACTTACGAAATGTTATTCCGAATGAGAAGTTTTTTACTTCGACGAGGAATCTTTTATTCCAATAAGGAACCTTTATGCTTTAGATAGAAAGAGATTCTTCAGTCGCTAAATAACTCCTTCAGAATGACAATGGCTAAAGGTTATTCTAACGAAAAAGTCCTGTTCCACTACTCAGGAACAGGACTTTTTATACTAGAGAGTTATATTGTTATAGCTAATCTTTTTTTGGAATTTGTTTTAGAACTTCCTGAGTCAGTTTCCAAAACTTCTGTGTACTAGATATACTTGCGCGTTCGTCAGGAGAATGTGCACCACGAATGGTAGGGCCAAAGGAAATCATATCCATCTTAGGATAATGGCTTCCCAAAATCCCGCATTCCAAACCAGCGTGACACGCCGCTACATGTGCTTTTTCATGATTCAAGTCTTGGTAAATGCGATCAACGATTTTGAGGATATCTGAGTCAGGATTAGGTGTCCAGCCTGGATAATCTCCAGAAAGTTCGACTTGAAATCCTGCAAGGTCAAAAGCAGAAGATAATGAATTAACTAGATCATCTTTAGAAGAGTCAACAGAAGAGCGCGTTAGGCATAAGACTTCTATCTTACCATCAGCAACAGAAATCCTAGCGATATTGTTGGAGGTTTCTACCAGACCTTCAATGTCTGGACTCATTCTATACACTCCATTATGGGCGGCATAAATTGATTTCAGAAAAGCATCTTGCACATCGCTACTCATAATTTTTTTAGGCAGTTCGGTTTCCTCTAAGTGAAATGCCATCTGAGGCTCTAGACTTTTATACTCTTCTTGGATCGTTTTAAATAAATTTCCTAAAGTGTTTTCAAATTCTTCTTTGTGACTTTTATTTATGATGAGTGTCGAATGACTTTCCCTAGGAATGGCATTACGAAGACCACCACCTTCTATACTTGCCATACGAGAACTAACAGTAATATAGGCCGTATAAAGAATACGATTCATCAGCACATTAGCATTTGCAAGTCCTTTTATGATATCCATACCGGAGTGCCCGCCTTGCAGACCATTAATGGTGATAGAGTAGGCGATAGCCTGTTCTGGTATAGATTCTTCGATATAAAATCGCGTAGCTGTCAGATCTACGCCTCCAGCACATCCAATCCCAATTTCATCATCTTCTTCAGTGTCTAGATTAAGAAGAATGTCACCTTTAAGAATAGAATCGTCAAGTTCTTTAGCACCAGTCATGCCCGTTTCTTCATCTATAGTAAATAAAGCTTCTAGAGCTGGATGTGGAACATCTTGACTTTCCAAAATCGCCATGATAGTTGCTACTCCTAGGCCGTTATCAGCACCTAATGTAGTCTCATCAGCTTTTACCCAATCACCATCTACATGCATACGGATACCTTCGGTAGAAAAATCAAAATTAGTTGAGTTATTTTTTTGATGTACCATATCCAAATGCGATTGCAAAACCGTTGTTTTACGATCTTCCATTCCTTTTGTCGCTGGTTTTTTGATGATCACATTACCCCTCTTGTCGGTTTGGGTATCGAGTCCGAGTCGCTTGCCAAAGTCAAGTACAAATTGAATCACTTGCTCTTCTTTATTAGAGGCTCTCGGAATGGCATTTAGTTCTGCGAAATTCCTCCAAATGGCTTTGGGCTCCAAGTCTTTTATAGATGTACTCATGCTTAAATTTAAATTTGAAACAAAGTTAACAAGCTTGATTCAATTCGGATGGTAAGGAAGTAATAAATTTGCGTCAAGGATTTATACATCTACATATATAATCCTAGAAAAAGACTCAACTTATTAGCTTAAGTCTAAGTTATTTTATTCTTTTTGCTTGTTTTCTGTAATAATTTTAAGTGTTCACCTGTTCGCACATCTTGGCTTGCCGTAGCGATTGAGATATTTCTAAATACAGTTATGTACCCTTTTTATGTGAAAGTTTTTTTATTTGAGCTTATGAAATCGTCAAGCCTATTTTTTAAAGCAATAGTTTTTTGGTTTTTGTCCACCAACTGATTTATAGAAAGATCAATTGCGTGGAGCATATATAAAGTCAATAATCGAATAGAATTCAGTACTTAATTAGTTTTGATAAGCGCAGAATACTATTTTTTTTGGTTTCTACTAATGCCAGTTTTGAAGGATGAATATTTAGAAAAAAGATACCTCCCCGTTTAAACCTGTCGGTCTCACCCTTGGTTTTGGCTTAATTAATCCTAAACTGTTATTTGTATTTTATTTCCTGTTTTTTTTGTCTATTAATTTCACCACCAAGAACCAAGGCGGCTGAAATAATTATTAAATTTTTAATGATATATTGACCTTCTAAGGTTGGAAGTAAAATATTATTTGATTGAAAAGTTACTAAAGGAAGAAAAACTAAAGGCATAAAGGTTCCTACCATCTGGGTCAGTAAAAGGATAATGGCTAATCTTGTTGTTTTTTTAAAGAGAAAGCAAATCCCAATAAGCACTTCCCACCAGCCAATAATCAGTAACCAATTTTCTGGAGAGCCAAAGGGAAGCCATGCTACGGTTGCCTTTAATAAATCCTCTGCGGGTGAAAGATGCAATGGTTTTAATAGTCCAAACCAAATAAATATGATACCAAACGATAGCCGAATTGCAATGCTGCTTGAGTTTTTCATAATTTTTATAATTCCCTCATTAAATTTGTCAATGATTTCCCCGCTAAATTTTTTAATAATTTCTTTCATGATTAGTTTTAGAATTTTAAGTTCGGGAGTTTTGTTTTAATTAAAGATAACGCCTAGTATATGAAATTTTGTTTATAAATAGACGCCAACTTTTTGGATAATATGTGAATCGAATTTTGAAATTCTTATTTTTAATATTTACTTATTAAAAGATAGACTAAAAATTTCGTAGCAATAAGAAATAAGTGCGGACCTTTTAATTTAGTAGTTTTTAACCATGTATTATACCACGGTACTTCTTAAGTTTGATTACTAATAAAATACTTAGTTTTATTTATTAATCAGAAAGAACAAAAGAGAGAATTAAGGTTACTTTACACCTAGAGACTATGACCTCGTCAATCCCTAAGCCTATGGAAAAGTGCTCTCTCTTTTCTACACAAATTTTGTATTTCTGATATCTATCTGCAATATGAGGCTCTTAGACCTTAATTTTAAGCCTGTACTAAGCTTGTCTTAGTAGTGTTGAAACTCATGTAGATTGTCCTTTCAAAAACGTCATAATTTATTATTTATCTGTAGTTTTAATACTTGTTGTATCTGCAGGTAGTCAGTTAAAACAAGGCTTGCAGGGACCTTTATAAAAGAATAGTAGCGCAAAGGAAAGAGTAAAAAATTAGCATTAATTGACGAAGCCAACAAGCTACACAACCATTGTTTTACTATCGCAAAATCGGGTAAGCCTTATGATGAAATGTACTTTTTCCTTTTACCTAGATAGGTAAAAGGAAAACACAACAAAGAAACTCAAAAAATCACAAATGTGAATCTCTAAGTCTAGAGTAACAGGACTTCAAGATTAATGGAGAAAAGAGTTGTTCTTTGTTTCAGTTCTTTGTTATCCACTAGCTTATATCTGCTAATAATCTAATTCAATTCCATATTCACTTGCTTTTGAAGACAACACTATTAATTTATCGTTATACTTATCTTGCATTCCAAGTTTAGAAATCCCACTTATTGCGTTATCAAACATTTTCTCTAACTCGATATAATAATTCTCGTCCCAATATCCGAAATCTTCGATAATTTCTAAACAACAACTTACGTAATGCAACTCCAATTCCACGTTTAATTCCGTGATTTTCATTTTTCGAACTGTCCGAATTATTTTTCGGGCTTCGGTTTCGCGTAAGTCCATGTTTCTGCCATTAGGGTAAATATATTTTTGAATCTGTTTTTTATATTTTTCAGTAAGTTCTTTAATGTCTCCAGTTGCGAAAATATCCAAGTAGTTTTTGGCTTCGGGTACTTTTTTATATAATTCTGAAATCAGTTTAATAATTTCAGTCTTTTCCATTTTGGTCAGTTCCCTTTTTAATCCATTTAAAGCCATTTTTAAGTTTTATTTTCAGTTTGTGTTTGCTCCCAAAATGATCTACACGATTAGCAGTGTGGTTAAGTAACTAAATTAGTAAACAAATGCGGACTAGAGAAAATTCCAGCAGAATCTTCAGATAATCACTTTCCAAGGCAAGTGGTTATCCATAGCATTGTTGGGTTTAGTTATCGATTATTTCTCCTCAATAAATTATTTGCTAATTCATCTTTTCACAAACCATATTTTTCCCTTTTTAATTCATTTGATAAGTTTTTTTATCACTGCTTTCTAAATATTTTTGAATTCCATCTAATCCTTGGATTGCTTCGGATTTTGTATCGTACAGTGCTAAAATCTTTTGACTACCGAAAAAACTATTTTCAACAATAATACCCACTACAGCAAACTTTTTTTTCCTCCTAAATTTTTGGTCAAGGAGAAATTTCCAACCTGTAACAGCTGTTCTTTATCTTGTGTTTTTATTCACATCATATATTTATTTTATAATTTATATTCATCTGAATAAGTTAATCTGTTCAATCTTTTATGCTTTTTTAATTATCATATCATTATCCTCAAAACTTTATTACTATTCTAATTGAATGCAAATTGAAAGCTCTTGAAAGAGGCGTACAATTACCCTCAATGTCTTACTTTTTCAACCTAGAATTTATTTTTTTCTAAACCGTTTTTAATGAAGTCCAACACTATCTTAAAAAACGCAAAACTCTTAGCTTGGTTATGTTTTTTAGCGATTGTTGTAAGTTGGTTTTTATTCTATTTCTGGTATTCTTAACTTCAAAAAAAATCTTTTTTATCTCTTCCGTTTAAGAAACTTTATTGGTTCACTCATCTCGCCTTTTTACTTTTCATTTAATCTAAGCTTATCAAAGAATACGTGAAATTGTGAATTGTTGATTTGTGATCCTTTTCCTCATTTTTTAATAGACTAATTTTACTTTTTTTTACCACAGTACTTTGCCGCATGCCTCACTTTTTAAGCCTTTTCAATCTTTTTTGATATGCTTGTGTATAGTTTCGCTTTGTTTTTTCATTTAGGAATGATGCGTTAATCAGATTTTCAACTTCTTCTGATTTTGAAAGTAGATTATCAAAAATATCATCTCTTTGCCTCTTATTAAGTCCAGCTTTATCAGCTAATAAATTTAGTTGAATCCATACATTTCCTTTTGCTATGTTTTTTGATACTAGCCCCTCATTTAATGCAAAAACTGAATCTTCTATATGTATACCCGTATTAAGTAAATCATAGGCAGGACTCAATCGATAATCACCTAAAGGGGTTTCTAATAGGGAGAAATTTTTAAAATGAGCATCACCATTTGAAAACAAATAATTAAAGACGATTAATCTGAACAATTTGGGAGCCTCTAGCTTGTAAGCAGGCAAATAGTTTTTCATCAATTGAAACATTTCTAAATAGTTACCTAAATATTTATAATTCTTTCCACGTGTTTGGCGAGTACGACCTGCTAACGAAGCAAATTCTTCTATAGCTAATTTGGAGCCATCGTCTTTAACATCAAATCTTTTTGTTATGTATGCAGGTTTTTCATTTTTAAAAAAAATCAATGCATTTTCAGCAGTTTCAATAGTGAAGACTTGTCTGGCTATCTGCATTGTAAGATGCTCATTAGCTGGCATCTGATTAATATTTTTACCAGCATTTGGAATAGATTTAAGAATATATCCACCTCGTTCACCTTCTTCAATAAGCCGAAGCTTATTTTTCTCAAGTAATACTGAAAACTTTTCCTGTACACCTGATATTGAGATTCGTTTTCTATTTTCAATAAAAAGATCGTCAGTTGTTTCATTACTTGAAGGTGACTCATATGGAAGAACATGATTTACTTTACGACCATTAAACATTCTTCTTAAACATGTTCTACTGTATGTTTTATGACCCTTAGTTAGAGTTCCAGGACAATATTCTATAGTTCTTAAACTCATACTTAATTTACTTTCTTTACTGTAAGGGCACCAATCGTATCATATCGAGCTGTAATAAGGAGTAAACTAAAATAATCGTTAGTGTCAATTCGCATATGCTTGCAAACAACTTGTTTATTTGTTCCTTCGGGAAGCATGTTGTAGAAAAAAGGAAATAAATAATCCGATTTATACTTAGTGTTACTTTTTGGTAATGTCAAACTTATTGAAGGCTTGCTAGTGTCAGCCATCCATATATCATCATACTCATATACAAAATGACCACTATCCAGTTGAGTTAGTAAGCCAGCTTTTTCGCCTTTAAAGCGTATTTCAGCTTGTCTCATTATTTAAGTTTTTGAAAATTCTTAACCTGAAGAATTACTTCCATACCTAATACATCTGCAATTTTAGTCAATGTTTCTAAAGTAGGATTTGCTTGTCCTCTTTCAATTTTATAAAGAGTGTTAACACTTATATCAGCAAGTTCAGCGACTTGTGGCTGCGTAACTCGAAGTGTTTTTCTTCGCTCTTTTATACTTTTCCCTACCATTTTTATAACTCTATAATGTGATTTTAATATAAATATATGGAAAACAAACATATAATGCGTCTAAAATCATATTTTAGTGTGATATATGGGTGTATTTTGTTTAAGAGGAGTGAAATACCGCTAAATATCACATTGTAATGTGATATTTAGCGGTATTTAATTTTAATATAATATTCAGAGCAGGGCATACAACTAAGGAATAACAACACAAATTGTGATATCCTCATTTTGTTTAAAGTATAGATTTAATGATTTTTATTGCCTTAAAAGTCTCAGCATTTAAACATGCTGTAATGTTTTTGTCGATTCTGAATTAGTATCCGAAGAGTCAACACAGGTCGCCGTTATCAGGATAGTTCCTATTGTCAGGATTAATGATTTCATATTGCTTGTGTTTTAATAATAAGTGCCGGCGTCATGGCTAAAAAGTCTTGCTTATCCCCAGGGTTATTTTTAGGTTTTGTTGGCGTGTCGTTTTTTATAATTTTCTTGTCATGCTACAAAATTATAATTTGTATTACCATTATTATTTAAGATTTTACTCATCAATTTTTGTCCAAGTTTACTAGCATTTTTGGGGGTGGCATTGATTTCAAGTCTAAGTACTACGATTTTCGCATTTTCCAATGGCGATAAATCCGCTAAATTCAGCTTTGTTTGAGAACTTAAAATAGTTGATAAAAAACTAATTAAAATGATTGCAAAGTTCTTTCTCATAATTTTCCAAACGTCCAATCTATACCTAGTGTGGGAGATGGGAAGCAACTCCTATTCCACCATAGCGCTTAGCGAAATCTTTCAGTTTTATTTTTTCTTATATAAAGCGGAATCCAAAAAATTTCGCAACCATATAAATATACGCAAACCATTGTTTTTTTACATTAGTCCACATTACGCATGGTTTTGTTGTAGCAACTTTTTTCCAGAATCTTATGTAGTCTGCAACAGATTAATTCCAGAAAGTTCCTGTCCGATTTGGTGAATTCCACTCAATATTTTTTCTGTCTGTTTTGCAGATGGTTTTTTATGTCCCTGCACATATTGGGATAGTAATGTTTCGTTCATACCAATTTTCTCTGCAAGAAATTTGGCGTTAATTACTTTATAGAATTTGAAAAACTGCTTAAAATCGATTTCAAATTTGATGTTGCTATGTTCAAATTTTACAGTCTCTTCTTCAAAATGTAGTTCGGTTGCCTCGTAAGTGTTGTTAATCAGTTCAGGAATTGATTTTCCAGTCGTAAAAATTGGATAATCTTCTGAAAATGCTGAAAATCCAGTATTGGTTTTTTCAACGGTCATTGTTATTTTTTTCTTTTTGGCCATAGTCTTATTTTTTAATTCCAGCGTCCTTGAGAATTTTCTTTTCCATTCCCTTACCCATTTCCTGACTTCCGTGATTTGGAAAGATGATTATTCCCTTTTTCGTCTCATGTCTCATTTTTACGTGCGACCCTTTTTGGGAAACCGCATACCAACCGTGTTTTGTCAGTACTCGGTAGAGTTGAGAACATTTCATTCAGTTTTTACTTTGATTTCAAAACCCAAAGGTAAACTATAATATACTTTTTTACAAATGGAATTTAAATGTTAAGATCGATTTTTAGCATTTGCTGCACCGCGTCAGTGGCTTTTTATTTATTTCTTATTATCACGATACTTATAAGATACAAAAGCAAATTTTTTTCATCAGGTGACCATGAAGGAACACTGATTGTTCCTTGTCCACCTTTACACTCAAATAAAGTTTTAGTTTTTTTGACTTAATGTCATAAAGCCTTAAAGCCACTTTTTTCATAGCGGGATGCTCATGCGCTAGATCTTCTAGATAGGCGAGAAAAACAATAACATCACCGTAGCTCCGTTCGTCCAGACTTCATTGAGTTGTAATAAATATAGTTTCCATCAGAGGAATAATCTGGGCCATCTACATTATCCTTTGGAGAAGCTAATTTTTTCTCTTCTCCACCTGCTACAGAAATAATGAAGATATCAAAATTTCCATTTCTAAATCCAATATAGATCAGTTCTTCATCGTTTGGTGACTACCCATGCCAAAATGAAAGGGCTTTGTTAGTGATAGGTCTTGGAATTCCACCCGAGTAAAGCAATACATAGATATCTGAAGATCGCCAATCTATGTTATCAAAAGTTATCCAATCGCTTTCTTTAGTTATATCATGCGCTCTGAAATTGCTTATAACTATTTGAGATCCATCGGGGAAATACCATGATCATTATTAATCATATTAGCAAAGCTAATATTGATTTCAGATTTCACTTTTGTAGTGATATTTAGCGGTATTTGATTTTAATATAATATTCAGAGCAGGGCATACAATGTGATGTGTATGGCTAATTGGGTATTAAAGTGCCGAAATTTTCAATTTATTACAGAATTTAATTAAATGAACTGTACTTTAAATTTAGCAAAATGAAGTCATTAACTATACACAGATTGTTGTGCATAGTGCTTTTTACGTTCTGCTTGGTTTTCCGATGTTTGTTATTTAGTGCGGATTAAGCGTTGGCAAGACATACTCTTTTGTAATTTTTGGTGCAGAGTTGGCTGGTGCTAATTGCAAATGTGTATGACTTTTAGCGTCGGCTTATAATTCAATATTCAGTTCATTTAGTAATTGAATTTGTTCTGAACTTAATTCTTTATTTTGATAAGCTCTTTTTGTTCTTGCTAAAGATTGGTATAAATTCTCTTGTTCTTTGTCTTTTCCTGCTTTTGGATAATATCCTTGATTTTCTTTAAATAAAGCAATTTCTTTAATTTTATTTGCCCACTTTGTGAATCCATTTCTACCACTTGATTTTAAATTAGATAGATCTATTCCAATATCTTTGAAGGCTTTAATTCTTTCAATTTGTAATTCATTATTTTTAAAGTCATATTTCTGTTTTGCCCACCAACCATATATTGGATTTCGTTTCCCATTAATTGTTGAAGTTATTGATAAATAACCATCTATGTTTATATTACTAGAGAACTCCTTAAAGCTTTCTTCCCAAGTTTGATTAGCAACTCCTCCAACCCAATTGAAACCAATTGAGTTCAGTAAATCTTGTCTTTTTTGTGAAAGAGGTTTTCTGTTTTTGGCACTACCTGCCATTACAGCTCTTTGAGCTTGTACCCAAATATATAATGATTTTTCATTGTTGTCAGTTGAAGTAGAACTCGGTTCTTTATTATATTTAGCTTGAAAATTTTTATATGAATTAAATTGGTTCAACCAATTCTGCTTAAACTTTTCTATTCCTTTAGATTCTATTTCAAAACCAATAGAAGCAAGTTTTTGAACTTGTTCTTCTGTTAAATTACCATTTTTAAAAACGATTCTTTGATAACCTAGCCACGAATAAAAATCTTTTTGAGTTGTTTTTGTTGGCAGTTTATTGTGTTCAATAAACCAATTTTTAAGCTTTTCAAATTTTTGTTCCCAAATTTGAAAATATCTATCAAGATTTAATTCTTTAATTTTTTTAAATTGGTCACTTTTAAGTTTATTATTTTCAAATTTTTTCTTGTTGTTACATATCCAATTATATTTATTTATCCCTATTTCTTGAGGAGAAATTGATTCGCGATTTTCTAATAATAATTTAATCTTATTATATTTTTCTGTCCAAGTATCTTTTTTTCTTTCAAAGTTAAAGTCAATTTCAGACATTTTATCAAACCAATAAGTTCCTAAATTATTCTTTCGATAATTCGCTCTAATATCTTTACAAAATACATAAAGTTTACTTTCTCTTGATTTTACATTAGCTCTGTCATATTGAGGCCAATTATTTGAATTTTCATCTTGCCAATTTATTAAGTCTTTATAGATTGGAATCCATAATTTTCTATCGGCAGGGCCTTTAAACTTTTCATTAATTTCAATGAATATATTTATTTTTTCAGGGGATAAAGATTCTCTTGCCTTAACCTTTGCGTGTATATATTTATACCAATTAACTAACTCATCAGAATCTATACCTTTACAAGGTGGAAAAACATTTGTTTTTGAATAATTTTCAAATTCTTCGAAATTCTTATTCCACTTAGAATCGACATTGTTCCAAGCAAAATCGATAGAATTCAATTTTTGTATTTCTACACTTTTTAAACTTCCGTTCTTTCTTCTATTTCGTTGTTGAGATATCCAAGTATACAAATCTTTATTGTCGCTTTTGTTTGGGTAGTCATTATTAGTTTCTATGTAACTTTTTAACTCCAAAAACCAAATATCCCAATTATTTGATGTTGTATAGATAATTTGGTCAAATAACGATTCACGTAATTTTTCTTCAAAACCAATTAGGTGTAAAGAATCAATTTCTTCATCAAAAGACGAAATTATATCTATTTTTTTTGAAACTCTTTTCCCTTTTCCAAATGCTATTGAGTTTATTTCGTCTTGAAGTCTTTCGTCTTGTTCGCATAATGAACGAATTACTTGTAAAAGATTTTTGAAAGAACTTTGGCTAATTGCGTTTTCTACTTTATCATTTTCGGTATGATAAATTGGTACAACAATATATCCTCGTTTTTTACCTTCTTTTTTTCTTAAAGCTCGACCAACTGCTTGTATTATATCTACTTTTGAATTTTTAGGGTCGGAAAAATATACTAAATCTATTGTAGGTACATCAACACCTTCTGTTAAACATCTGGCATTAGAAATAATTGCTTTATTAGAATTTTTAAATTCATTTAAAATTTGATTTCTTATGCTTGTGGATTGTGTGCCATCAACCGAAAATGAAGTTGTTTTTTCAAAAAGTTTGGAATGACGAGAAGCAAATTCTTTGGCTAGTTTTACTCTTGAATGAAATGTTAGACCGTGATTTGCAGAATACTTGTTCATTACAATATCTGTAATGCGCAAAGAAGATTATAGCCAGAGAGCTATTGCAGAAAGTATAGACAAAGACAAGTCAGTAATTAGTCGAGAGCTAAAGCGTAATAAGGACCAAAGAAGCGGTGAATACCGCTATGAATTAGCTTTGAAGAAGTGTCGTGAGAGACATAAAACAAAACCTAAACAGATTTGTTTTACAAATGAAATAAAAATAGCATCAGAAAGACTTTTAAAGTTAGATTATAGTCCCCAACAGGTAGTAGGGATATTAAAGAAACACCAAGAAGCTAGTGTAAGTGTTGAAACACTTTATCAACATATCTGGAATGATAAAAAATATAAAGGAGTCCTACATAAGCATTTAAGACATCAAGGCAGGCGTTATCGTAAAAGAGGCGCAGCAAAGGATTCTAGAGGTATTATAAAAAACAGGGTAAGTATAGAAAAACGACCTAGTAAAGTGGAACTCAGAGATCGCTTTGGAGATCTTGAAGTAGATTTGATAATAGGTAAAAATCACAATCAAGCTATTCTAACAATTAATGATAGAAGCTCTGGAATGCTTAAAATGAAAAAAATTCCTTCTAAAGAATCCAAAGGGGTAGGGTTAGCAATTATAGATTTATTAGAGGATTGGAAACCATATTTAAAAACTATTACGGCGGATAATGGAAAAGAGTTTGCAGACCACCTTGTGGTAGCCCAAGAGCTAAATATAGATTATTATTTTGCAAGACCTTATCACTCTTGGGAACGGGGTTCAAATGAGAACCTAAACGGACTGATAAGACACTATTTACCTAAAAAAACAGACTTTACAAAAATCACTGATTACCAAGTAAAACAGATACAAGAGAAATTAAATCTGAGACCTAGAAAAAGGTTCAATTATGAAAATCCTATATTTGTAATGGATCAATTATTATTTAACCCGGAAGTTGCATTTATGACTTGAATCCAGCTCTTCAATAATTTTCCTTCGCTATTAATAATAAGATGGTTGCCATCTTTACCCCAATTAGGTGCTTCAAGATGACTCTCTTTAATGAAAACTATTGTTCTCGTTTTAGTTTCTAAATCATATATTACTAATGATGACTGAACCTGCGAATATTCAAAAAAACTATTAAAAATAAAAAAAGGAGTAGTACTAAATTTTTCATAGTTTCATATTTTACTGTTTTCTCATTGGGCTAAATTGCCACTAAAGGTTGAGATATACTGAGTGCGGAGGCAAGAAAATTTACATTTCCGTCTGAGCACTTAGCCAAAACTTTTTATTTTGTGTTATCTTTTTTGTTCTAAAGCCAAATCAAAAGATTTGGGAGCCTAGTAAGTTAATGCAAGCTTTTAAATTCAGTGCTTTGAGCCTTATTTGCTATAGGTATTGTTGTATTTATTTATTTTCTCACGTTCTATATATTTGACTATATTTTGTACTTCCTGAAGTAAAGATGATAAATTTTCCATTGTAACTTCCGTTTTAACGCTATCTGTACTTTTTCCATTTCTATGAACAATGTCATGTCTTTTGAGGATATCTTTGGGCAGATGTTTGAGCTCATGACTAAAGTCAATTTCCAATACATTTCTAAACATTGGTATTACTTGTTTTAAACTGTGAAAGGAAATCTTATTTAATTCATCTATAATTTCCTTTTTGAGATTATCCTGAACTCTGAAAATGTCACTTTTATCTATTTTTATTTTCTTGAATATATTTGATTTTTCAACTAATCTTACTTGTAATCTTTCTTGTTTATTTACTTCAGTTATCAGAAAGTCAGAAAGATAGGTTTCTAGAACAGTTATGATATTTGTAAATATCAGCTTTCTAATAGTTAGGTTACTGGTTATATAATTCTCTTGTAGTAATAGTTTTATCTCGATAATAGAATTATTGAATGCCAAAAAGTAATTTTTGTTTACTATGTCATGGATAATGTCCAATTCAAGATAAATATCCATGACGTATTGGTTGTATTCCTTCATATCTAAACTATAATAGACTGTATTATAGTTAACCTTAACATCGTGATCCAAAATAGTAAGGTCACTAATTATATCTATTCCTATTTTTTCATCAATCACATAGATTTTAATTAAATATTGGAATGTTTGATCACAGCTTGGACAACCTAATTCATGAGACCAAATGTATCGTGGATATTTTTTGAAAAACTGAATGTCAAAACCAATAAAATTAATCTCATTTCTGTTTCCACATACCGGACAATCAAACCTTAATAAAAAGAAATCTTTATCTTTTATTTCTTGAAATTCGATGAAGTTATTGTTTGTCCACATTTCATTATTAGTATAAACTTAGTGATTTTTTTATTTGTTGTAAAGCCAAATCAAATTTGATTCTAGTTATAATTGTAAATGGCTCTAGTTTAATACAGCTATTATATGTATATTTAGATTATGAACATAGATAATTTAAAAGAGGAAATACTATTATTATCCACTCTAGATCGTGATAATCTGTTAAAGGATATTACAGATT
>Ga0306864_1000173_pt1 | contig 31401 bp, 22 predicted proteins | sample AntRauTorckE5430_FD_190448 | JGI IMG/M metagenome (GOLD analysis project Ga0306864, IMG submission 190448) | Saline lake microbial communities from Rauer Islands, Antarctica - Metagenome Torckler E5 #430 (v2) (version 2) | ecosystem: Environmental > Aquatic > Non-marine Saline and Alkaline >...
TTCCAGAAGGATTTTGTGCTGCTTTTCGAGCTCTTTGGTGGGGTTTTTCTTGAGGAATCCGAACATAATAACTTGGTTTTAATATCTAACGGGGAAAGAACGTGATGGTTGTGAGAAATATATTGGCCGGCCGTGGTTACTGAGCGTAGTTGGGGTAGAGTTGCAATGGATGTTTAAAGAGTAAGGATGGACACTTTTTACCTTTTATGCCCCTCATAATGGTGTAGAATTTACCAATTTCCTGGAAGAAGGCTTTTCCAACTGCTCCACTTTGTCGAGGTAGGGGTGCAAGCAAAGAAGCAAAAAAAGCAACGCTTCACCTACCACAACAACAATTTCAAGCCACCAACATTAATATGGTTAAAGTAAGTGCGCCCTGGTGAGCGAACTTATCGCTAGATGGCCTACGTTACGCCTGTAACACGGCACTATCCACTTCTTTTCATCAAAATTATCCACTAATAAATGGCGAACATCCTGATCGGCGGCGGAACCGGCTTCATCGGTAAACACCTCTCCCGTAAATTTGCAGCGGACGGCCACGAGGTGCGCATCCTTAGCCGTTCCGCAAACCCCAACGCCAAATTCAAAACCTTCGTATGGGACGTCGTTAAACAAACCATTGACGATGCGGCCTTCACCGACATAGACTACGTTATCAACCTCGCCGGTGCTGGCATTGTCGATAAGCGCTGGACGGAAGCCCGCAAGAAAGTTATCATCAGTAGCCGCACCGACAGTGCATTCTTGCTGGCCACCGCAATGGCCCGACTCAACATCAAACCCAAACTTTACCTATCCGCCTCCGCCGTTGGTTACTACGGTGACCGTGGTAATGAACTGATGACCGAATCTGCAGATCCCGGTACCGGTTTCTTAAGCAAAAGCTGCATCCCCTGGGAAGAGAGCGTCGCGGAAGTCAGCCGCACTAATATCCCGACCTGCATCATCCGCACGGGAATCGTGCTGCACCCCGATGACGGCGCGCTTCAGAAAATGCTGATTCCCTTAAATTTTTGGACGTCGACTTACTTTGGTGATGGTAGTCAGATTTACTCCTGGATTCACATCGATGATATGGTGGATATTTACCGCTACGCCATTGCTAAAAACCTAACCGGAATCTATAACGGCGTAGCACCAAACCCTGCTACAAATAAGGAACTGGCCGCTGCCATCGGCCCGGCGATGAACAGAACAGCTTTAGTGATGCCCGCACCAGCCCTCGCCATGAAGCTGGCGATGGGAGAAATGAGCCATACAGTGCTCGATTCTGCGCGCTGTTCGGCGGAAAAACTGCTTGCGGCTGGCTTTGTGTTCGCTCATCCAGAGTTGGATGGCGCGCTTCGAGATTTATTGGGATAGCCCCTTACTCCGGCGCATAGAAAAAAGGAATCCAGTAGTTCTCGCGTAATCGTATGTTGCCTCCATCGTCCTTGGTGTCAAGGTAGTAATCTTGGAACTGCAAACGGTGCATCCCTCGCGCAGCCTCATGCAGGGGGAAATAGGCGACCAGCTCGGGCACGGGACTACCGGTGTAGCTAACGGAGAGTAAGACGTTGGCGGGGTCAACAGGTTTACCGTCAAGGCGAAGCTCCATTACCCTAAGGAAGCGGGCGATGAGCAGGCTGTCGGCGTTGTCTGCAAGGGTGGACATCGGGAGTTTTGCATTAATCCAGCGGCCAAATTTTTCTCCATTCTTTTTAGCCCTTTCCTTGGTTCTTTTCTGGCGTTCCTCCTTCCTTTTGAGCACGGCTGCAATACTGTCTTCCGGACTTAGAGTAGTGTCTGGTGCGGAGTATAAAGGCTTCTGTATTACTTGCTCTCTTTGCGCCTGGTCCTGTTTGGCCATTAATTCAATTTCCTCGGCGTAGTGTTCTTTTAGCGGTAGGCGTACGCGCAATACCTTGTCGGTGATTATGTCAGAATCAATAAAAACCGGTACTGCAGATACGCGAAAACCGTCAGCATCGGCGTAGTGGCGGTCTTTGCGCAGAGAAGTCATTTCCTGGTTGCTGATGTAGTTCTTCCGGTCTACAAAGGGTACAATGTCGAGTGTTTGCTGCGGCAGGAAGACGAGCAATAATACGTAAGGAACCATGGCCAAGATCAAGCGCTTGCCCCATTTGTTACTGATCAGGGCGTAGTAAAGCGGGCGGTATAAACGTGCCAGCGTTAGCCAACCCATCACGCGGTAGATTGGGAAGTAGAACGCTTCGCCACCTCGCTTGAAGGCCCCGCTTGATAGAAAATCGGTAAGGTAAAGTAGCCCAACCAACGCATAGGGGAAGAACAAAACCGCAGCGATGCCGCTGCCAATAACATTGAAAAGCTGCATCATTAGGACGAAAAAGCCCATGTAGACCAATATGTAGGAGATAATGCCAAAAAGAATGGCAATGAGCAGAAAGGTAAAGGCGAAAACCAGGCTCGCCGCTTTGTCTAACCGGTCGACATACCGGTCGAAATCTCCATGGCGGCGGTTGAGGTAGTTCCCGAAGTTTGGGGTAAAGTCGTCGTTCAGGTAAGTATCCTTATTCATTACACCGCGTAGGGCCAGTCCCCCGATCCACAGGCAGCGGAGTACGACATTCATGAAAAAGTGTAGAATGGTGACAAAGTAAGCTAGGTTAACACCCCACAGAATGAAAGAAGCCGCAGGGCCGATATAATCTATTTGGCTGGAGATGTCTCGAAGAGAGAGGATAAGCTCGTAAAACTTATCAGCTCCAGAAATCATCCCCGCGAGGGCAAAACCGGTGATGATGAGTTCCAGTTGCCAGCTCTGGCGCTGGAGGAAATCGAGCTTATTCTCTGCCGGGGTTTCTTGGGTGCTTAGCATAGGAGAAATTTAACGCGTTGCCCAAATATACTAGGCGTCCAATAATTTTAACTGATTATATCGATAAACGTTGCGTATGACAAATTGCACTTTTTGATTGGGTTGAGCGCCTCTAGCGTGACTAGGTAAAGATAAATCGCTCCAGAGGCGCTCAACCAACTGTGCAGTTTACTATTCACACTCGACAAACATAGCCTTTGCCTAAAGAACCAATCTAAGGTGCCCGACGTGGTGTAGCCCGTGCCAACTGTAAGTAGCGGCGAGGGTATCCAACCGGTAAGTAATACCGCTGCCGGAGTGGTAGCCGGTGCGCTCCCATTCAGCGTTGGAACAGGTGGCAAGGACGGTGGCCCAGCGCAGGTGCATACCCCGCAGGATTTCGAGGCTGGCGGCGATGGGGGTTGCCGTCACGTCGGCCATTTCGGCCCAACGAGCCTCATCGTAGGGCCTCATTGTAGGGTGGTCTTCGGAAAGAATGCGCTTGTGGCGAACGTAGGCGTTCATGTGGCTGTCGGCCAGGTGGTGGATTACCTGGCGGGTCGTCCAGCCGCCTTCACGGTAGGGGGTATCCAGCAGATCGCGGCGTTTTAGCTCTTCGGCCAGACCTGCGACGACAGCGGGGAGTTCTCCTATATTTTTGATGTATTCCGTTCGCTTGGTGGCGGCGGTTGCGTGGTCGGGAAGGACAAATTTGCCTATGGGGTAGCGCATTGTTGGTCTGTTAGAATGTTAGTTTTAGCCTGCTGGTGCAAGGTACAATATGGCGCGGACGCGGGTGCAATGGAAGCTGTTCTTCAGGTTTCAGCCTGAAGGCCGAAGAACAAGAGCTTAAAGCTGTCGAATAGATTTGGGCGTGCCGTAAAGTTCCAAACCGTTCGTTTTTAGTCCTAATTCAAACTCGGCCGCACCGCCTGGAGCGCGAACAACTGTGCCTCCTACCCCCCGGGCTACGCCTGGATCAGGAGCAGCCAGGCCTTTATCGCAGCTAAGGACCAACAGAACAAAACTCTTTTAAAAGCGTCTCCATACTTTAGGAACGTCGATTTAATAACTGTCCGATTTGCGGCCTGGCGTTTTTGTTCCTACGTTGTCAAAAAATCCTTTGCATAGCCTTAGCTACGGAAATAATTTTTTGTGAGCGTAAGGACAAAATAAGACGGCCGAAAAGCGACAGTTATTGAATTGATGTTCCTTAGCAACAATCTGAATCGCTCAAGTGAAAAGACTCTCCTCCCTCCTCTGCCTCCTAACCTTCCTTTGTACCTGCGTCAGCGCCCAAATACCGAAAAGGCCAACGTCGGGAGAGCTTCACGCCGGCATCCAGAAACTTCAGGTAGTTGGGTCCGCCCTGTACATGGCTGCGCACCCGGACGATGAAAATACGCGCCTGATCGCCTACCTCAGCAACGTGGAAAAGGTAGAAACCGCCTACCTCAGCCTTACGCGCGGAGACGGCGGGCAGAACCTGATCGCGCCTGATATCCGCGAGCTGCTGGGCCTTACCCGCACCCAGGAACTACTGGCTGCCCGCCGTATTGATGGTGGAACCCAGTTTTTTAGCCGCGCCAACGATTTTGGTTACTCCAAGCATCCGGACGAGACCTTTAATATATGGGACAAGCAGGACGTGCTCGCCGATGCCGTATGGGTCATTCGTAAATGGCGACCAGACGTGATTGTGCTGCGTTTCGATCCCCGTGCACCGGGGACCACCCATGGCCACCACACCGCCAGCGCTGTCATCGGGATGGAGGCCTTCGCTTTGGCCGGTGACCGCGAAGCCTTCCCCGAACAACTCAAGTACGTGGAACCATGGCAACCCCGTCGCATCTACTGGAACGCTTACACCTGGCGCGGCGTGCCTGAGCACATGCAGGAGGATAAGATCATCAAGGTCGACGCCGGCACCTACCTACCAAAACTTGGCGAATCTGTCAACGAAATTGCCGCGCGTAGTCGCAGCCAGCACCGCAGCCAGGGCTTCGGCTCCTCCGGCAGCCGGGGTGAGCAGATCGAACAACTCGAACTCCTGAAGGGCGACGATGAAGACGCCGAAGGCGATCCCTTCGCTAATATCGACGTGAGCTGGAACCGTGTTGCTGGCGGACGAAATATCGGACTCATCCTTAAAGAAATTGAACTCGGCTATAACTTCGACGACCCTTCCGCTTCCGTACCGGACCTCATCCGCGTCCGTAAAATGATGGCTGCCCTGCCCGACGGGTTCTGGAAGGAAAAGAAAATGGAAGAACTCGAAGAGATTATCGCCGGAGCGCTTGGCCTCTACCTCTTCGCCAAAACGGACGACCCCATCGCCACCGCCGGCTCAGATATTGAGATCGGGATCGAAGCCACCAACCGGAGTACACAATCCGTGAAGCTTATCGACTACTTCATCGAGGGCATCACGATGACGCGTATGACGGTCAATGAAGACCTGACGAAGAACCGCCCCTACACCCAATCCGATACCCTTTCCATCCTTCCCTTCCTGACGAGTAGCAGCCCCTACTGGCTTCAGGAGCCATGGAAGCTTGGTATGTACACCGTGAAGGACCAGAGTCTCCGGGGGATGGGAGAAAGTGAAGACCCGCTGATGGTGAACTTCATCGTCGAGGTCGCCGGCGAGCGTTTCACCTACCGTCGCCCCGTCCGCCATGCTTTTACCGATCGGGTGATGGGTGAGCAGGTGCAGCCGCTAGAAATTATGCCGCCCGTTTTTGCAGAACTTGATAAGAGTAGCTACTTGTTTACCGAAAGTAAGTCTACCCCGGTACGCATAAAAGTTACCGCTGCGCAAGCTAATTTGATGGGAACCGTAGAGCTTCGTACCCCGAGCGACTGGAAAGTGACACCTGCCAAAACGGAGATTGACATCAAGCGCAAAGGCGAAGAGCAATACTTCGAGTTCATGCTGACGCCGCCGGCCGGACAGACACAGGGGATGATCGTTCCCTTGGTCAAACTAGACGGTATGGAAGATGGCTACAGCCGTAAGCTGGTGAAGATTGACCACGACCACATTCCCGTGCAACTGGTCGACCTCGACGCCAGCGCACCGGTGGCCAAGCTGGATCTGAAAATCGCCGGCAAAAACATCGGCTATCTCCCCGGTGCCGGAGATGCCATCCCCGAAGCGCTGACCAACATTGGTTTCAAGGTGACGGAACTGGACAAAGACGACATTACCACCGGTGACCTGAGTCGCTTCGACGCCATCGTAGTTGGCATCCGCGCTTACAATACCAATGCAGATATGGCCAACATCCAGCCCCGCTTCATGGATTACGTAAAGAAGGGCGGTACGCTGGTGGCCCAGTACAACACCAGCCGTGGCCTGACCATCCCGATGACGGAAATTGGCCCGTACCCAATGCAGCTTAGCCGCGACCGTACTACGGTGGAGGAAGCTGAAGTCCGCATTCTCAAACCTGATCATCGGGTACTCAACTACCCCAATAAAATCACCAGCAAAGATTTCGGTGGCTGGGTGCAGGAACGTGGCCTCTATTTTCCCAACAACTGGGACGAGCGCTACACGGCCATCTTGAGTAGTAACGACCCCGGCGAAGATCCGCACGACGGAGGCTTGCTGGTGGCGGAGTACGGCGAAGGACATTACGTGTACACCGGGTACAGCTTTTTTCGCGAATTACCTGCTGGTGTACCGGGGGCTTACCGCTTGTTTGCTAACCTTGTTGGGTTTGGGAATTAGAAAGTAGTTCTTGCCTGTTCGCTCAATCAATACTAGCGGGTATCAATTACCACCGCGTTCTGGCAGCGGATTTCGACGGGGCGTTTACCTTAAGCCTCATTCGCTAGGTTCGTAACGTTACCCGGGCCTACTTCAAGGTTTACCCCTCGGTAACCGACGGGCCTTTGATGGCCGAAGTATTCACCGAAGAGACTATGATCAATGAAATTCTGGCCTTTTCTGCTGACGGTAAAATGCTGATTCGTCAGCCGCTAACTTCTGAAGGGGCTGGGTACACCAACGGTTAGACTTGTCTGCCCTCACTTCGGAAGCCCATACGGTAAGGATGGTGGCTGGCACCGAAGTGCATGTGCCGACGGTCGTTCGGCGCTAGGTTAATAAAGTAGGGGTATAACCTCAACTCTTAACGGATCACAGCGTGGTGCTTGGTGCTTGGCCTCATACTACCCTGATAAGCAGGTGAAACGAGTAGGCAATTTCAGCTTGTTTTTACATCTGTGCGAAATTCTACCTGTTTTTCAGCCAGTTACAAGGGTTGGAGTTGAAAAATAACTTGTAAAAGGCTTGGTTGATAAGAGGAATGCGTATACCTTTGCAGCCGCTTAGGTGGAAAGGTTCGGTAACGAGCTGAAAACCAAGGCGGATTCAGGTTTCGGCCTTCGAAGTAAATACGTTGCCCTGACGGTGGACCGGTCTTTCGGTTTTAAGTCAGGGGATAAATAACTGGCTTTACGGCTGATTATCGTTTACTAAGAACGACCATTCCATAATTAACGCAAACAAAATCAAGCATAACAGTGAATACACTCAGCTACAAAACGAAGTCGGCCAATGCCGCATCGGTAGAGCGCAAGTGGCACGTGATTGACGTGGAAGGTGAGATCGTAGGCCGTGTGGCTTCCAAGATCGCTGCCGTTCTTCGCGGCAAGCACAAGCCCGATTTTACCCCCCATTTCGACAACGGCGATCACGTGATCGTAATTAACGTTGACAAGGTCCGCTTTACCGGTGAGAAACTTACCGACAAAGTATACCTGCGCCACACGGGCTACCCCGGTGGTCAGCGTGCTGCTACTCCGCGTGACCTTTTCGCTAAGAAGCCGGAGCGTGTTCTTGAAGTAGCCGTCAAAGGCATGCTGCCTAAGACCAAGCTTGGTCGTGCGCAGGTCAAGAAGCTGCACCTCTACGTTGGTGCTGAGCACCCACACACCGCGCAGAAGCCGGAAGAACTCAAGTAAACAGGGTTCAGGGTTCAGAGCTCAGCTTTTAGCACACTGCTATTCAACTTTCTTTGCATCCCGCGTTCGCGCCTCACCAATTAAAAAAATCAGGAGATTCGCTCTCCTCTTAATTCATAACTCCATGGAGCAGATTAATGCCATCGGACGACGCAAAGCCTCAGTGGCCCGCGTTTACCTGACCCAGGGCACGGGAAATATCATCGTGAACGGTAAGGACTATAAGGAATACTTTCCTCAGCACCACATTCAGCCATCAGTGGTTCAGCCATTCGGTATCATTGGTGTTGACAATGCTATTTACGACATCAAGGTGAACGTAAACGGCGGCGGCATCAAAGGCCAGGCAGAGGCTATCCGTATGGGTATCAGCCGCGCCCTCGTGAAGCTGAATGAAGACTTCCGTACCCCACTCAAGTCGCAGAAGATGCTGACTCGTGACGCTCGCGTTGTAGAACGTAAGAAGTACGGTAAGCCCAAGGCACGTAAGAGCTTCCAGTTCTCTAAGCGTTAACAGAGGTCATAAATCAGTATTCAGATTTCAGGAGTGCTGCGTTTTGTCTGCCGCCTGAATTCTGAACCCTGACTTTTGAATTCTAAATCCTTCCCTAACGGGACAATCTCTAATCCAAGTCCGAAAACCAACTGTTTAGGACCGATAAATAATCATCCTCATGGCTACTAAGCCCACCCACCAGGAGCTGCTCGAAGCCGGTGTCCACTTTGGCCACCTGCGCCGCAAGTGGAATCCCAAGATGGCCAACTACATCTTCGGCGAAAAGAACGGTATTCACCTCATCGACCTTAACATGACGCTTCAGACGATGGAGCGGGCAGGAAACGCCATGCGCCAGATCGCACGTGCCGGTAAGAAAGTTCTTTTCGTAGCAACTAAGAAGCAGGCGCGCGACGTCGTGACCTCCTGCGCCCAGGAAGTAAACATGCCTTACGTTACCGATCGGTGGCAGGGCGGTATGCTGACCAACTTCAATACCATCCGCCGTTCTATCCGCAAGATGCAGAACATCCAGCGTATGCTTGATGATGGTACCCTAGACAGCGTAACCAAGAAGGAAAAACTGACACTCACGCGTGAGCACGCGAAGATGAGTAAGGTACTTGGTGGTATCGCGGAAATGAACCGTATCCCCAATGCCATCTTCGTGGTAGACATCGTTCACGAGCACCTCGCCGTGGCCGAAGCTAAGAAGCTTGGTATGCGTACTTTCGGTATCGTTGATACAAACGCCGATCCCAGCAGTGTTGATTACCCGATCCCGGGTAACGACGATGCTTCCAAGTCCGTCACCGTGCTCATCAACTACCTGACCGACTGCATCAAGCAGGGCTTGGCCGAGCGTACTGAAGAGAAGGACGCTAAGGCAGAAGGTGCTAAAGTTGAAGCCGAGAAGGCTGAAGCTATTAAGGCTGAGGCTGCCGCCGCTGCTGCTACGGCTACCGCCGCCGCTGCTGCTGCCGCTGCCGCCGCTGCTCCTGAAGTGCCGGCTGCTCCCGAAGCACCTATTGCTCCTACAACGAAGTAGAAACTGGAAACTAGAAACTAGGAGTTAGCTCCTAGTTTCTAGTTTTTACTCCCACCCCAAATCAAAAGAAAACAACAAAACATAAATACGCTATGGCAATTTCCGCCCAAGACGTAAAGAAACTACGGGACATGACCGGCTCCGGGATGATGGACTGTAAGAGGGCCCTGGCTGAAGCCAACGGTGATTACGAAAAAGCCATCGAAGTGCTTCGCAAGCGTGGTGAGAAAGTAGCCGCCAAGCGCGGAGACCGCGACGCCAACGAAGGTGCCGTTATCGCCAAGGTCAACGACGCTAAGAACTACGGCATTATCATTCGCTTGAGCTCCGAAACTGATTTTGTCTCCAAGAATGACGACTTCATAGCTTTTGCCAATAAGGTTGCTGACCTTGCCCTGGCCAATAAGCCAACTGACCTCGCTGGCCTCATGGCACTGCCCATGGAAGGTGACCTCACCATCCAGGACAAAGTGACCGAGATGGTTGGTAGGATCAACGAAAAAATTAACATTACTGCCTTTGAGCATGTGGAAGCACCGCTTGTTGCGGAGTACATCCATGCGGGCAACCGCGCCGGTGTACTCGTTGGCCTGAGCCAGAGCAGCGATGCTGCTTACGATGCCGGTCGCGACGTTGCCATGCAGGTTGCTGCGATGAAGCCCGTTGCTCTCGATAAAGACGGTGTTGACGCCAAAATCATTGAGACGGAAATCGAGATCGGTAAAGACCTCGCTCGCCAGGAAGGTAAGCCCGAGGCTATGATCGAGAAAATCGCGATGGGTAAGCTCAACAAGTTCTTTAAGGAGAATACACTCGTCAACCAGATGTTCGTGAAGGACAATAAGAAGACGGTTGCTCAGTACCTGAACAACTCTGATAAAGGGCTTGAGGCTACGAGCTTTAAGCACGTGACGCTGGTGTAAATCAGGCGTTTATTGCTGTAAGGACTAACTTAAGAAGCCCCCGTTGCGACATGGTCGTGACGGGGGCTGCTTTCTTTGGAGATACCGACTCAGTACTCGTACTCTGCCGTACGTGACGAGCTGCTATCCTCTGGTGATTAAGGAGCGTATTTGCTTACGCAGGCAATAGTCAGTCGTGTTTGAAATTTAAACGCTGACCGGTTTCTTTTAAAAGCATACCGGTTACCTCTTTATGGGGGACATGAATATCGGGCGTTTAGGTGCGCTACCCACTAGGAGTAGAAGTTTTCCACATATTTAAAATGTTTTCCACAATGTGGATAAAAATGAGTAAAATGTTAAGTTGTTGATAATCAATTATAAAGAGGCCTTTATCCACATGTTGTGGAAAACTATGGACAAAATATTTTAATCTTTAGCTTACCTTAGCCATAGCACGAGGGAAAACAACAATTTTATCTTTTTTCTGTGCTTTCGACTTACTAATACCACCTAGACTAAGGCGGCATTTTCCTTCTGCGGATTGGATATCGTCTTTAGTTCGCCTGAGCTTATAAAAGCAGGCTTCTACAAACCACACTTTATTTTCTCACGACCTTGGCTTGTTTACAACACTTACTTCCCCCGGATATCCGGTTGCGAAGTAAGGGAAAAGTTAACGGCTTGTGTGAACCGATTTACTGATACCACATTAATAGCTTTTTCTCCTCATTCCTTTATTTACCTACCACTTTTCTTTTTTTAATATGAATGCTAAGTTAGAACCTATCCTCGCCGAAAATGACGGCCGCTTCGTACTCTTCCCTATTGAGCACGACGATATTTGGAAATACTACAAAGACAACGAAGCTTGTTTCTGGACGGCTGAGGAAGTCGACCTTTCGGCCGACCTTAACGACTGGAACAACAAACTCAACGACAACGAGCGCCACTTCATCAAGCACGTTCTGGCGTTTTTTGCCGCCTCCGACGGTATCGTGAATGAGAACCTGGCGGAGAACTTTGTCGCAGAAGTGCAGTACACCGAAGCCAAATTCTTCTACGGTTTCCAGATCATGATGGAGAACATCCACTCTGAAACCTACTCCCTGTTGATTGATACCTACATCAGTGACCCCAAGGAGAAAGACTACCTCTTCAACGCTATCGAAACGATGCCTCCGGTAAAGAAAAAGGCTGAGTGGGCCCTGCGCTGGATCGACAATGGCACTTTCGCCGAGCGGATTGTCGCTTTTGCCGCCGTAGAAGGTATCTTCTTCTCCGGTTCCTTCTGTTCCATCTTCTGGCTCAAGAAGCGTGGCTTGATGCCGGGCCTTACGTTCAGTAACGAGCTGATCAGCCGCGACGAAGGCATGCATTGCGACTTTGCCTGTATGATTTACAACAACCATATCGTCCACAAACTCGCCCCCGGCGTAGTGACTGGTATCATCAAAGATGCCGTTGCTATCGAGAAGGAGTTCGTCTCTGAATCCCTACCCGTCAACCTGATCGGTATGAACTGTGATATGATGTGCCAGTACATCGAATTTGTCGCCGACCGCCTGCTCTCCGAACTGGGCCAGGAAAAGGTATGGAACGTAGAAAACCCATTCCCCTGGATGGATATGATCAACCTGCAGGGTAAAACCAACTTCTTTGAGAAGCGGGTAGGGGAGTACCAGAAAGCTGGCGTTACTTCTGACCGGGATAAGCAGGCGTTCTCCTTGGACGAGGACTTCTAGTAGCTAGGGGCTAGAAACTAAGGCTAACATTTAGCCTCTAGTTTCTAGCTCCTACATTCCTTGCTACTCTAACCAAACCAAGCACCTCGCGGCCGCGCCCAAATTCAGCCGCAACACACAATACACAACTCTCCACCATGAAAGTCATCAAGCGCTCCGGCCGTCCAGAGGACGTCTCCTTCGATAAAATAACCGCCCGCATCAAAAAAATGTGTTACGGACTGGACGAGAACTTCGTCGACCATATCAACGTAACCAAGAAGGTCATTCAAGGCCTTTACGACGGTGTTTCCACCGTTGAACTCGATAATCTCGCCGCGGAAACTGCCGCCAGCATGAGCACCGTCCACCCAGACTACGCCCAGCTTGCCGCCCGCATCGCGATTTCCAACCTGCATAAAGAAACCGACAAGAGCTTCTCCAAAACCATGGAGGCGCTCTACAGCTACGTCGACCCCAAAACGGGCGATGCTGCCGGCCTCATTGGCGAGGACACCATGAAGGTGATTCGCGACAATAAAAGCCGTCTCAACGCCGCCATCATTTATGATCGCGATTTCGATTTTGACTACTTCGGCTACAAAACCCTCGAACGCAGCTACCTGCTGCGCATGGACGGTGACATCGTGGAACGGCCTCAGCAAATGCTGATGCGTGTCTCCGTCGGTATCCACCAGGAGGACATCGAATCTGTCATCCAGACCTACCAGCTGATGAGTGAGAAGTGGTTTATCCACGCCACGCCGACGCTGTTCAACTCGGGCACGCCGAAGCCGCAGATGAGTTCTTGCTTCCTGCTCAGCATGACGGACGACAGCATCGAAGGTATTTTCGAGACCCTCCGCCGTTGCGCTCGCATCAGCCAGGCTGCCGGTGGTATCGGTCTCAGCATTCATAACGTGCGTGCGACGGGTTCTTACATTAAGGGCACCGGTGGCACGTCTAACGGCATCGTTCCGATGCTGAAGGTATTCAACGATACGGCCCGCTACGTAGACCAGGGTGGTGGCAAGCGCAAAGGTGCTTTTGCCGTTTACCTCGAACCATGGCATGCCGATATCTTCGACTTCCTGGACCTCAAGAAGAACCACGGTAAGGAAGAAATGCGTGCCCGCGACCTCTTCTACGCCCTCTGGATGAACGACCTGTTCATGCAGCGCGTTAAGGACAATGGCATGTGGAGCCTCTTTGACCCCAACGAAGCGCCCGGCCTGTTCGACGCTTACGGCGGTGAGTTCGAAGCCCTCTACCACCAGTACGAAGCGGAAGGCAAAGCCCGCAAGACGATTAAGGCCCAGGACCTCTGGTTCGCTATTCTCGACAGCCAGATCGAAACCGGTACACCTTACATCCTGTACAAGGACGCGGCCAATAAAAAATCTAACCAGCAGAACCTCGGTACCATCCGCAGTTCTAATCTCTGCACTGAAATCATGGAATACACCAGCCCCGACGAAGTGGCCGTGTGTAACCTGGCCAGCCTCGCGCTGCCCAAGTACGTGAAGGAGGACAAGACCTACGACTTCGACCGCCTGGTGGAGGTGACCCGCGTAGTGACCCGCAACCTGAATAAGGTGATCGATCAGAACTATTACCCGATCGAGCAGGCGCGCCACTCCAACATGAAGCACCGCCCCATCGGTCTCGGTGTTCAGGGCCTCGCCGACGCTTTCATCATGATGCGGATGCCGTTCGACTCTGAGGAGGCACGGCAGATGAACAAAGACATCTTCGAAGCGATGTACTTTGCCGCCTGTACCGAATCCATCGCCCTGGCGAAGGAGCTTGGCCACTACGAAAGCTACCCCGGCTCACCGGCCAGCAAGGGCATACTGCAGTACGATATGTGGGGCGTTACTCCGTCCGAGAAGTGGGACTGGGCTGGACTTAAGGAAGACCTCGCCAAGTACGGCATGCGCAATTCGCTGCTGATTGCTCCGATGCCGACGGCGTCCACCAGCCAGATCCTCGGTAACAACGAATGTTTTGAGGCCTACAGCTCCAATATGTACACCCGTCGTACCCTTTCCGGAGAGTTCGTGGTGGTGAATAAGCACCTGCTGCACGACCTCATCGGCCTCGGTTTATGGGACAACAGCATGCGCAACCGCCTCATGGCCAGTAACGGCTCCATCGCCGACTTTAACGACGTACCGCAGCACCTTCGCGACCTCTACAAGACGGTCTGGGAGATCAGCCAGCGCGTGGTCATCGATATGGCCGCCGATCGCGGCGCGTTCATCTGCCAGAGCCAGAGTATGAACCTCTTCGTGGAGAACGTCAACTTCAAGAAGCTCTCCAGCATGCACTTCTACGCATGGAGCAAGGGCCTCAAGACGGGTATGTATTACCTACGTACGAAGGCCGCGCGGGATGCCATTCAGTTCACCGTTGACAAGAATGCGCTCCAAAAAGCAGGAGACCATGGCGATGGTCAAGTAAAGGCTAAAGCGCTTAAGGGCGCGGACGCTGGTGCAGAGAAAGTCGTTAAGGAGCAAGGAACGGCTACTGCTGTTGCCGTCGCTGAGATCCCAAAGGTGAAAGCTGATGCTAAAGCTTCTCCTGCCGCCGCTGCTGGCTTTGATGAGCTGTCTGCTACTGATGTTAAGAATGTTGGGGAGTCTTGTAGTATTGATGATCCTGATTGTCTTTCTTGCTCTGCATAGAGAGCTGTTCCGAGGTTCTTATCTGGTGAAGAGGTGCGCTTTGCTTGCCTTTTTCCATCCGATAAGAGCCTAGGAACGTTGGAACAGCGTTCGGCTAGGCCGATGCTTGGTTTAATCGCCCCCTTTGGTGAAATACTGGAGGGGGCGATTTTTGGTAAGGGTTTATTCTTTTCAATAAAATAAGAGATTATGAGCGTAGAAAAACTTGAGATACTTGATCTAATCTTAGAACTGCTTAACGGTAATAGTTCTTTAACGCTCTATAAAATAGAGGATAAAGTCAATGAGAAAACATTCAAGCAAGCGGGGTCTCCTGACCTGTCAGAGCTAGAAATGGTAACCGATTCCCGGCAAGTAAAAAGCGAATCGATAAACGCTTTAGAATACCTTGAAGATGACGGTTATATTGGTAGACTCGGCGATGACATCTACTATCTCAACTATAAAGGAGTACTTAAGTACTTCTCAGGAGGTTTTGTTGGAGAAGCTAATGGAACAATTAGACGGAATAGTTACAACTACTTTTTTTGGGTTGCTACTCCAGTTGTCGCATTTTCATCTCTCTTAATATCCATTTATTTGCTTTTTAGAGGAGGGCTTTAGAGAAGCACGTTTGCTCATTTTACCGACTGAAATTCAGCCTGCTTCGGGGGAGAAAGGTCAATATAACTGAATAGGTTTTCCACAACAAATCTCTAGTCTTTCACACACGCATGGATTTCAATGTAAAATTGGAACATAATGATTTACAGCTAATTATGTTTTTTGTGTCCTGATTTGGATTTCATCTGGAAATAAGAATTATGCCCAAAAAGGAATGTACGTAGCGTATCGCTTGGAACCTGAATCAGGGTCAGCGTCTTTGAGTAATCCTTCTTCGATTGTATCCTGAATGATCCTCGAAATCGTTGCGGATTGTCGTTTATCAAGTTTTAGTCTTTCCCTAAAGCTACCGTTAGACATAATGCTATTGCTAACGTAGCGAAGGCAAGCATGCTGGTAACAAGCGCGTATTCGATCTTCCCGGCTCATCCCTTTATAGCCCTGAGCCGCAAAGAGTGTCACTTTCGTGTGCAACTCCTTCGTCGCAAAAACCGGCGGGCGTAGTTGGTAAACTTCTACGGCGGCGATGGACTTGTCTATCCCGCTTCCTTTTTCTTCACAGATGCCCATTCGGCGTAGTAGATCAGCCATGAGTTCGTTTCGCGACTGGTACTCATCAATAAAACGGGACGTTTCAATCAGAGGAGAACCTGGGTTTTCAAACTCGATACGATCAGAGAAAATTTCTATCGTTGGCCCGCCAGCTACGGTCAGGTCTTGGTGCACAATGGTGTTGGCGATGAACTCTCTAATCGCAATGCCAGGGTAAAGAGTTACCTCTTTGCGTAAAGCGGTTTGAATGACTTCGTTCGCAGGCAACTGATTGGTGACAAACTCTACCAGCTGCTCGAAGTCAACGGCATAGCCTTTGTTCCCGCGGTAGTCACGAATCGTTTTCGTTCTATCCTTCCCAGCGTAGATGATTACCCTTGGAACCTTTCTGTTGACAACGTCAATTGACTGAAGGTCTTTACCAAACAGCAGAAGTGCGCAGATTGATATTTCATAGCTGCCATCTATCTGCCTGACAAGCCGCTCTCCGACAAGCCGATCCATGATACCCCGTTGATTGGAGGGTAAGGGAATCTTCAACAGGTCGAAAAAGGTTTCAAAACTGATCAATTTGAGGACTTCAGGAATAGTCGCGACGGTAATAAGTCCTCTACTTTCGTACGTCTTGCTTAGTTTGTTAATCCATATTTTCCTTTCTAATTCCGGCAATGTTGAAAGCTCCCTGTTAATAGAGTTTACGCGAATCCAGGTACGTTTCGAAAAGCTTACCGGGCGATCTACTGCTGCGGGTATTTTTACAATTTCAATGAGCTCTCCATCTATCTCTTCGCTGTGAAAGGTGAATTGAATTTTAGGAACCAGGTTATTGAGTAGGTGGTGTTCCAAATCATCCCTGCCTACTAGCTGTTCGCGGAGGTTAACGGTCGTTCTAATGATGTTTCGCGTCTCATCGTCCACGCCAAATATCAGGTACGCGTAGTCCTTTCCGTGAACACAGGCAGCATTAGACATGGCCGAAATATACTTTCCGATTTGCTTCGGATCGTTATCGTTTTTCTTATACTCAATCCATTCACACTCGCGGCGCTGTTGCCTCAGAAGAGTAAAGAGGTTGGTTATGTTGAAAACGGATGGGTGTATGGAACAAATATAGGTATTTGTTCCGCAACCTCACCCTCAATGTGCAAAGCTTCACTCCTACTAACCACCCGATCCGCAGTCACCTTACCAGCCTTCTCTAACAAGTAGCAACGACCGGGCCACAATGCTTAGCGAGAGGGGGAGTGAGGAAGGTTAAATTGGAATAATAAAGGCGCAGAAGCAATCACCAAACTCTCCAGACGGATAAAACCCTCGTCTCCACAGAGCAGGCGAAGTCACCCCAAAAAAAATACGGTTGAAACAAAAAATTGTACAATAATTAATTTCCCCTAATTTAAACATGCATAAAGCCAAAAACAATGCAACCCAACAAAGACCTAAGCTCCCAAGAACGTAAAACCTAGAGGAACAACTACGCATCACCAGCCGCGAAGCGGAAATAAGGGAGAACATGGCAGTATTTCCCGGCCCTCCTGCCGCCGGCGACGAGGCCCACAACGATGCCTTCGTGAAAAACTTCATGGTCAAAACATGCGTCGACGGCCCATTCCAACTAGGTTGCGACTTCAACCCGTGGATATTTGAAGATGACCTGATCGTTGAAGAGAAGGGGGATTACGCTACCGAGATGTTGCCCACTTTAGACCGCTACATTAACGTCTAGCGCGACGCCATCCATACCGTCGCAGGATACCAATACACGCCCGTTGCTGGCGTACGGATCGGTGAAAAATTGGCTGACTTTACCTTCGACGTCGCCTGCACCCTCGTCCGGGAAGATGGGCGCCGCGAGGAATTCAGCGGTAACGGCATGGCCCGGTTGGTGTACGACGGATACCACTGGAGCATAGGGGGGATTTGCTTTCCTGGCTTTGTCTTAGAACTTCCCCCTGCACCTGCGACCGCGCCCTGAAAAACGAATGTTGTTGCGCTTGAAGACTATCCTTTCCAGGAAGACTTCAACCCACAAGTAAGGTTAAATACCATCCCTTCTGCCGAAGAATCCGCATCGGCAGTATAGTACCCTTTACGTAGAAACTGGAACGTATCACCAGCCTTGGTCTCCGCTAGTGCAGGTTCGCCCTTCGCGGAGATAACCGTGAGGCTTTCCGGGTTGATGAAGTCCATAAAGTCCTTGTCCTCATGGTCCATCGGTGTGGGGTTGGTGAAGAGCTTCTCGTAGTTTCGGACTTCAACGTCGATGGCCGTAGCAGCATCGACCCAGTGGAGAGTGCCCTTGGCTTTTACGCCGGAAGTATCCGAACCGGAACGGCTGTCGGGGTAGTAGGTCGCGTTGATTTGGGTGACGTTACCGTCCGCGTCTTCCTCATGTCCGGTGATGTTGAGAATGTACGCACCTTTGAGGCGAACGTCCTTCTCCGGCGCCATGCGAAAGTACTTGCGGTTCTGTGGTTCTTTGCGGTAGTCTTCGCGTTCGACCCAGAGTTCGCGGCTGAAGGGAATCGCGCGGGTGCCGCGGGCTTCGTCGCCGGGGTTATTGTCGAGGGTGAGGGTTTCGCCGGCTTCCGGATAGTTGGTGATGACCAGTTTCACGGGGTCGAGGACGGCCATGTAGCGGTCGGCGGTATCGTTGAGTACTTCACGGACGCAGTGCTCCAGGAAGTCGAATTCCTGCTGGTTGCCACGTTTGGTTACGCCGGTACGGACACAAAAGTTGCGAATAGCGAGGGCGGGGTAGCCCTTGCGGCGCATCCCGGCGAGGGTGGCCATGCGGGGGTCGTCCCAGCCGGTGACTACGCCTTCTTCGACCAACTTCTTTAGGCGACGCTTACTGGTGATGAGGTAGTCCACATTCATGCGGGCGAACTCGATCTGGCGGCTGGGGAAAATCTCCAGGGCTTCGATGATCCAGTTGTAGAGGTCGCGGTGGTGTCGGAACTCCAGACTACAAAGCGAATGGGTGATCTTCTCCAAGGAATCAGACTGGCCGTGGGCGAAGTCGTAGAGCGGATAGATACACCAATCGTCTCCAGTACGGTGGTGGGTTTCTTTTTTGATGCGGTAGAGGACGGGATCACGCAACAGCAGGTTGGGGTGCGTCATGTCGATCTTAGCGCGGAGTACCCGGCTACCGTCGGCGAATTCACCAGCCTTCATTCGTTCGAAAAGGTCACGATTTTCGGCTACCGGGCGGTCGCGGTAAGGCGAGTTGGAGCCTGGCTCGTCGATGTCTCCCTTCTGGGCAGCGATCTCTTCTACGGTGGAATCGTCCACGAACGCCAGGCCTTTATCGATCAGCTTAAGGGCAAACTGGTAGAGCTCCTCAAAGTAATCGGAGCTGTAGAGAATGTCTCCTTCCCATTCGTAGCCCAGCCACTTGATGTCGTTGGCGATGGAATTTACAAAGTGCGTTTCTTCGGTAGACGGGTTGGTGTCGTCCATCCGCAGGTTCGTGAGTCCGCCGAACTTCTTGCCGATCTCGAAGTTGATCACGATCGCCTTGGCGTGGCCGATGTGGAGGTAACCGTTGGGCTCTGGTGGGAAACGGGTATGGATACGGCCTTCGTGCTTACCGCTTTCCAGGTCTTCGACGATGAATTCTTCGATAAAGTTATCGGCTTCGTAGTTGGCCATGTTGGGGTTTGATCTTTTGAAGAGTGCAAAGGTACGGAGCGACTGAGTGACTCACCAACTCAGTTTACTACCTTCGTAGGAGTTAAAGCACCCCACACATGAAAATCCTAATCATAGGCGGCGGCAACATGGGTAAAACCTACGCCCGTAGTCTACTTCGCGCGCACATCGTTCAACCTGAAGATCTGATGGTACTGGAGCGTAGTCCCGAACAAGCGGAGCAACTCCGGGAGGAGAACATCGGCGTTATCCACACCGACCCGTCCAAGTGCCTAAACGTGGCCGACCTAATCATTCTGGCCGTCAAACCACAGGACAGCGCGGTGCTTTTCGCCAAGCTTCGACCTGATACGGACCCGCAGCAGGTCTATCTTTCCATCATGGCAGGGGTTACGATTGAGTCTATTCAGTTAGGCCTCGGCGTTGAAAAGGTTATTCGTGCCATGCCTAACCTTCCCGCCCAAATTGGCCTGGGAATGACGAGTTATACCGCCTCCGACGCCGTTACCCGCATTGAACTCGTTCTGGTTCAGAACCTACTTAATACCACCGGCAAGGCCATCTACGTAAACAACGAACACGCTATTGACGCCACCACCGCCATCTCCGGTAGCGGACCAGCCTACGTTCTTTACTTTATGCAAGCCATGATTGAGGCCGCCCGTGAAATGGGATTTGACGAGAGCCAGGCGGAACTTCTCGTTACCCAAACCTTTCGCGGTACGGTGGAATTACAGATGAAGAATGACTTCTCCTGCGCTGAATGGATTCGCCGGGTGAGTAGCAAGGGTGGAACTACGGAAGCCGCGATGAATACTTTCCGGGCGACCTCCGTTTTTGAGGACATTAAGAATGGGGCTAAGGCGGCACTTGCCCGTGCTGAGGAACTGGGCCGGGCCTAATTGATTGAAGCGCACTACGTGCGCGAGTTTCCAATGCAGCCTCCTGCTACGAATCAGGCAGGTCTGCCCAGCATAAAGCAAAGCGCTGAAAATATTTACGCTCGCGCTCGAAGAGCGCATTGTCAGGTTATCGAATTGCGGCTAACCAGCGTTCTTTTTCCTCATCACTCCAGTCTTTGCGTCTAGCATAATCAACCTCCTGGTCGGGCTTAATGCCGCGCACCGTAAAGTACGCCGCTTCAGGGTGAGAAAAATACCAACCGGATACCGAACTGGCGGGATACATCGCCATGCTTTCGGTTAGCGTAATGCCGGTCGCGGCCTCCGCATCGAGTAATTCCCAAATCTTATTTTTCTCGGTGTGTTCCGGGCAGGCGGGGTAGCCGGGTGCAGGACGGAGACCCTGGTATTGCTCGGCGATGAGTTGGTCGTTACTGACGGCTTCGTTGGGCGCGTAGCCCCAGAACTCCATCCGTACGCGCTGGTGCATTCGTTCGGCAAAGGCTTCGGCGAAGCGGTCGGCGAGGGCCTTTAGCATGATGGCGGAGTAATCGTCTCCGGCGTCTTCAAAGCGTTTTACGTGAGGCTCGATGCCGACACCAGCAGTAACGGCGAAGGCACCGATGTAGTCTTCTTTTTGCGCGGACGCGGGTGCAATGTAATCGGTAAGGGATTGGTTCGGGCGACCCTTGGCTTTCTTACTTTGCTGACGGATGTGGTAAAGCTCACTTTGCACCTGCGTGCGCGCCGCATCTTTATAGACTTTGATCGCATCGCGTTTAACATCAGCGGAAGCTGGCCAGAAACCGATGACGCCTCTAGCACTAATCCACTTCTCCGCAACGAGTTTATCTAACATTTCTCTGGCTTCTTTATAGAGAATCGTCGCCTCGATGCCGACAACGTGATCGGTCAGGATATCGGGAAATTTACCAGCCAGGGCCCAACTACTGAAGAAGGGCGTCCAGTCAATGTAATCCACCAGTTCAGCTAGGTCGTAGTCGGCGAAGATCTTTGTTCCGGTGAAGGTCGGGGCCGGCGGGGCGTAGTTCTTCCAGTCCAGCTTTAGACCGTTTTCCCGCGCCCTGGCGATCGGCAAATAGGCCTTTTCCGATTTTTGCTTCGCCCGGTGTACGCGGACGCGCTCGTACTCGGCGGTGATGCTCTCCCGGTAGGCGGTGCGGTCTTCTTTTTCTCCATCCAGGAGTTTGCTCGCAACGGTTACTGCCCGGCTTGCGTCGAGGACGTGGATGGTCGCGCCTTTGGTGTAGGCTGGCTCCACCTTCAGGGCGGTGTGTGTCTTGGAGGTGGTCGCTCCGCCGATGAGTAGGGGCGTCGTCATGCCCCGGCGCTCCATCTCTGCGGCTACGTTGACCATCTCGTCGAGGGACGGCGTGATCAGTCCGCTCAGACCGATGATGTCGGCGTTCACGCGCACGGCTTCGTCCAGGATCTTATTCGCCGGCACCATCACGCCCATATCGATGATCTCGTAGTTGTTGCAGGCCAATACGACGCCGACGATGTTTTTACCGATGTCGTGTACGTCGCCTTTGACGGTGGCCAGGAGGATGGTGCCTTTGAACTGGCGGTTCCCTTCGTTTTTCTTTTCCTCCTCCCGGACTTCCAGTTCCTCGCCGGCAGCGGTGCGGCGGGCATCTTCTTCGGCCTGGCGGGCCATAATCTCTTCTTTTTCCAGCTCGATGAAAGGATTGAGGTAGGCCACGGCCGCTTTCATCACCCGTGCAGATTTAACCACCTGCGGGAGAAACATCTTACCGGAGCCGAAGAGGTCGCCGACAACGTTCATCCCGTCCATCAGCGGGCCTTCAATCACGCGGAGCGGGCGGGGGTAACTCACCCGGGCTTCCTCAGTATCTTCGGTGATGAACTCGGTGATGCCGCGCACGAGACTGTGCTTCAGGCGCTCTTCGACGGTGGACTCCCGCCAGGCAAGGTCTTTGACTACGGAGCGGCCGCCGACGTTCTTTAGGCCCTCGGCCAGGTCGGTCAGGCGCTCGGTGGCGTCCGACCGGCGGTTGAGGATAACATCTTCCACATGGACGAGGAGGTCTTCGGGGATGTCCTGGTATACTTCAATCATTCCGGCGTTGACGATGCCCATGTCCATACCCGCTTGGATGGCATGGTAAAGGAAGGCGGAGTGCATCGCTTCACGCACAACGTTGTTCCCCCGGAAGGAGAAACTCACGTTGGAAACTCCGCCGCTGATCTTTGCCCCCGGGCAAAGCTCCTTGATCCGGCGTGTCGCCTCGATGAAGTCGACACCGTAGTTGTTGTGCTCCTCGATGCCCGTAGCTATCGCGAAGATGTTGGGATCGAAGATGATGTCCTGCGGCTTAAAGCCGGCCTGTTCGATCAGGAGTTTATAGGCGCGGGAGCAGATTTCTACCTTGCGGTCTTCGGTGTCGGCCTGGCCGGTTTCGTCGAAGGCCATCACGATGGCGGCGGCGCCGTAGGCTTGTACGAGCTTCGCCTGACGAAGGAACTCCTCCTCGCCTTCCTTCATGGAGATGGAGTTGACGATGCACTTGCCCTGGACGCACTGCAGGCCGGCTTCGATCACTTCCCACTTCGAAGAGTCGATCATGATCGGTAGCTTGGCGATGTCGGGTTCGGCCATCAGTAGGTTGAGGAAGGTAACCATGGCTTCCTTTGATTCCAGGAGACCTTCGTCCATATTTATGTCGATTACCTGCGCGCCACCTTCTACCTGGTGGAGGGCTACGGCCAGGGCTTCGTCGTAATGTCCTCCCATGATGAGGCGGCTGAATTTTTTTGATCCAGTGACGTTGGTCCGCTCTCCTACATTGATGAAGTTCGTCTCGGGGCGTACGATGAGTGGTTCCAATCCGGAGTAATTGGAGTAGGCTGGGAGGGTGGGGATCACGCGGGGTTTTATTCCGTTAACGGCTTTGGCCATCGCGCTGATGTGCGCGGGGGTCGTGCCGCAGCATCCGCCGATCAGGTTCACGAACCCGCTGGCGGCGAAGTCACGGATGTACTGTTGCATTTCCTCGGCGTCTTGGTCGTATTCACCCAGTTCGTTGGGCAGGCCAGCGTTGGGGTAGGCGTGGACATGGCATTCGGCCACTTTGCTCAGCGCGGCGAGGTGGGTGCGCATTTCCTGCGCCCCGAGGGCGCAGTTTAGGCCTACGCAAAGCGGATTGGCGTGGGCGATGCTATAGTAGAAGGCTTCGACGGTCTGGCCGGAAAGCGTTCGCCCGGAGGCGTCGGTGATGGTGCCGGAGATCATCACCGGTAGCTCACGGTCCAGCTCTTTGCGGACACGGTTGAGGGCGAAGAGGGCGGCTTTGGCGTTGAGGGTATCGAAGATGGTTTCGATCAGGATGAGGTCAGAACCGCCGTCGGCCAAGCCTTTGATCTGAGTATAATAGGCATCGGCCAACTGGGTAAAAGTGATGGCACGGTAGCCGGGGTCGTTCACGTCTGGGCTGATGCTAAGGGTGCGGTTGGTCGGCCCTACGGCTCCGGCGACGAAGCGGGGTTTGGCCGGGTTGCGGGCCGTGTATTTGTCGGCGGCTTCGCGGGCAACGCGGGCGGCAGCAACGTTCATTTCGTAGACGATGCGCTCGGTACCGTAGTCTTCCTGGGCGATGGTGGTGCCCGAGAAAGTGTTGGTCTCGATCACGTCGGCACCCGCTTCTAGGTAGAGCTCGTGGATTTCGCGAATCACGTCCGGGCGGGTCAGGACGAGTAGGTCGTGGTTTCCCTTCAGATCGCTGGGGTGGTCTTCAAAATAGCCGGTTCGGTAGTCTTCTTCTTTTAGCCCATAGCCCTGGATTAGGGAGCCCATGGCACCGTCGAGGACTAGGATGCGTTCAGAGAAAATCTGGCGTAGAGAGGCGGCGGACATATACTTAGCTTTAAGAATATGCAAATATAAGGAATCGGACCTGCTGTAAAAGATGGGCTTATGTCATAATTTACGGAGGCGAAGTAGGCGCGGCGGCTAGTGAATAGGAGGGGTTAGGGGCATGTCGTTGAATTACTAATTACCCACCATGTAAATTTAAACCACTTATTTTAGCGGATTAACTGGATTAGTATGGATGCGTGGTTTAATTCGTTCAGATCCGCAAAATCCGAGACTCAAACGGTTAAAGTAGTCTTACCGACCAAGTGTTATGTTCCGACATTTGACCGTCCGTCGTACCTTAGCGCCATGATTCCAACTTTCAGTGTAGTGGCCCTTTACCTCCCGAAATACCGTACTCTACTAACCTTGCTCTTCCTTCTTTCCCTTTGCACCTGCGTCCGCGCCCAAGACCATTCGGTCGCGCGGCAGTGGAACGAAGAAACACTGGAAGCGATCAGCAACGACTTTGCCCGCCCGGTCGTTCACGCCCGTAATTTGTACCACACTTCGGCGGCGATGTACGATGCCTGGGCCCTAGTGAATAAAAAAGGATCTACCGCACTTGTAGGGACGGTTCAGGCGGGTTATGACCTTCCGATCAATTACTGGCTAATTGAAGAATCGGTTGATCCGGTCACTGCTTCAAATGAAGCCGTCAGCTACGCCGCCTACCGGATGCTGCACCAACGCTACAGTACTTCACCGAATGCGGAAACAACGATTCCCCGTTTCAACGCACTGATGTTGGAACTGGGCTACGACACCACCTACGTCGCCACCGATTACCTTAACGGCCGCCCTGCCGACCTGGGCAATTACATCGCTGAACAAATCATCGCTTTCGGTATGCAGGACGGTAGCAATGAAGCGGGGAACTACGCCAACCGCACCTATCCTGATCCGGTAAATCGGCCGTTGGTCTTCACGAACGTCTTTTCCATCTTCAGCGTCGTTGACCCTAATCACTGGCAGACGCTGCAGTTCCCCGGTACCATCGTTGACCAGTCCGGACAGGTGCTAGGCAACGCCCTTTTACCTTTTCTTGGAGCCGAATGGGGCCGCGTGACACCTTTTTCCCTAACCGCCGAACACCGTACCGACCCGACACCCGAAAACCCCATTCGCGGCAACAGCCCGGTTTTTTACGATCCGGGACCGCCGCCGCTGTACACCTCCGGTGAATCCGAAAGCTTTGATATGTACCGTTGGGGTTTCGAACTTGTACTAAAATGGAGCAGCCACTTGGACCCATCCGACGGCGTGATGTGGGATATCAGCCCCGGTGCCCGCGGTAATTTTCAGGGTGACTATCCGACAGACTTTGAAGACTACGATGAATTCTACCGCGTGCATGAGGGCGGCACCTTTGGCGCCAACGGCCACCCGGTTAACCCTTCCACCGGCCAGCCCTACGCTCCCAACGTAGTGCCGCGCGGCGACTACACCCGCGTACTTGCCGAGTTCTGGGCGGATGGCCCCGCTAGCGAAACGCCTCCCGGACACTGGTTCAGCATCCTTAATAAAGTGATGGATCATCCGGAGTTCGAGTACACTTTCAGAGGAACAGAGCTGCTGGACACCCTGGAGTATGACGTGAAGGCCTACATTACCCTCGGCGGAGCCATGCACGACGCGGCCATTGCCGCCTGGAGTATTAAAGGAAAGTACGACTACGCCCGCCCCATCACCGGTATCCGCTGGATGGCGAAGAACGGCCAGGCTTCCGAACCGACAGACCCTAATTATCAGCTTTTCGGCCTCCGCTACGACACGGGGTACATCGAACGGCTGGACAATCCCGCTGTACTGCAAAATAGCTCCACTCTGGCCCTGACCAAAGTGAAGGCTTGGATCGGCTCCAACTCCATCGACGATCCGCGCATCGACGTAGCCGGTGTCGGGTGGATTAATCCCGCGCTGTGGATGCCTTACCAACGGCCGAATTTTGTGACACCTAATTTTGCCGGCTACATCTCCGGCCACTCCACCTTTAGTAGTGCAGCGGCAACCGTGCTGGAGGAGATTACCGGCTCAGCGTATTTTCCCGGTGGAATGGGGGAATTTGTGGCCCCGAAAGATTCGTTTCTTGTATTTGAGCGCGGGCCGAGCGTCGACGTTGTCCTTCAGTGGGCGACTTACCGCGATGCTTCCGATCAGACCTCGCTTTCTCGCATCTGGGGTGGTATCCACCCGCCAGCGGATGATGTTCCGGGGCGGATCATCGGTATTTCCGTTGGGGAGGATGCGTTTAACCTGGCGGAGGAAATCTTCAGCGAGGAGCTCACTGCTGTTTATAACGAACAAGTTACTACTCCGGTAAAAGCGTACCCCAACCCGGCACGCCGTGGTCAGGAAATTACCCTGGAATTACCGGCTGATCCGCAAGGGCGAGAACTGCGCATTTATGATGTGAACGGTCGGGTGGTTGGTGCGCTGCGGGCTACTAGCCGAACGGTTTATGTGCCTACGGCGGATTTGGCTGCGGGGATGTACTTCGTTAAGTCCGCGGATGGGGCTTTGGGTAGTGTTTTTCAGGTTTGGTAGACTGGTCGAAGCTCATTCCGTGAGCGAGTTGTTCAGAAATTTGTTCTGTTTGAGGTTATTTTCTCGGAGGAAGGCGGAGGAAAAGAGGATCTTTCTTGCTCGGAGAACTATCTTACTCAAGAACCTAATTAATGCTGTTAACAACTCACATGAAACCAGTCTACATTATAACCCTCGCAGCTCTACTTCTAAGCACCTCCAGCTGCCACATAGGCCGCTTCTTTACCCGCAACTTCGCCAACATCACCGATCATAAGTTCTTCCCGAATTCCGATATTGCTACCGGCGAGGAGATCTGGCGCTTCGCCGAGAGTAAAGAAAACCCGCTGGAGAAGATGCGTTTGACACCCGATAAGAAAGGGAAAATGAGCCTGACGGAGTACCTCCGTGATGAGACGCGAACTACTGCCTTTATGGTGATCCGTAACGATACCATTCTTTACGAGCAGTACTTTCAGGGCTATGCACAGCATGATATTTCTACCTTCTTTTCCGTCTCGAAGTCGATCACTTCTCTGATGGTCGGTATTGCCGTAGACGAAGGGCTGATCAAAGACATCAACGACCCAATTACCGCCTATATTCCTGAACTTCGGGAGGCGGATCCGATGTTCAAAAACTTGACGGTTCGGCACCTGCTCGATATGCGGTCTGGCTTATACTATAAGGAAAGCTACTCCAATCCATTTGCGGACATGGCCAAACTCTACTACGGCCACAATCAGCTGAAGCAATTGAGTAAGCTGGGATTTAAATATGAGCCCGGGACCGTTCACCAGTACCAAAGCGCTTCCACCGCCCTGTTAGGGATCATGGTAGAGAAAGTCAGTGGAATGGACATGGGAAAATACCTGGAACAAAAAGTCTGGCAGCCAATGGGCATGGAGTTTCCCGCCAAGTGGAGCCTAGACGACAAGCACAACCGCTCCGCCAAGGGCTACGCCGGCGTAGCCGCTACCGCCCGCGACCTTGCTAAGGTCGGCCGTCTTTACCTTGAGGGTGGCGGCTGGAACGGCCAGCAAATTATTTCCGCTGACTGGGTGAAAGCTTCGGTTACACCAAATATGGAAAACGGGAATTACCAGTACCAATGGTACGGCATTGGCAACGTCGCCCAGCGTGGCGGTCAGGAGCTTGTTTTTCCCGATTCGCTCTCCGCCGTCGCTGCGGCAGATACTTTTCGGGTCGCTCATACGCTGGTAGATGAAAAGGAGAGGTCGGAACCAGCAACTTACCACATTCACCTGGCTACGGATGAGTTTTACGCTCAGGGCATTCTCGGTCAAATTCTCTATGTAGATCCTTCTTCCAACGTCATTGTAGTCCGCTTGGGGGAGAAGTGGGATACGGGCCTCGGCTTGCTCCGAAAGGTGCGTGGTTATTTGGAGGAGAAGTCGGATGTCGAGGGCAAACGTTAGGGAGTATTTAAAGGAAGCCAGGGCTCGCCGCGAAACCTGATTGAAAGGGGGGGGCTACAAGGTGAATTCAATTACTAAATCCTTTTACAATGAATACCTTCAATTACCTCTTCTGTTTTCTTCTTTGTTTTCTCGTTGGAGCCGGTGTTTCGGCGCAGGAAGCTTCTTCCACCCGCCTACCCGAAGAAATCGGCTTACGGTTGGTTAGCCTGCAGGACTTTGACTTCATCTACAAAAAACAGCTAGACGATGGCAGCTACGGGAGAATCCGGCTGCTCTCCGCCAACGCCTCGCTTAGTGTTATTCAGGATGTGAGCGTGGTCGGTTTTGGAGGCGCAGTAGCCCTTGGTCGCGAGAAATGGGTTCCAGTAGCCGAAAACTTTATTTTTCACTACGGTTGGGAACCTGGGCTTGCGCTGAACGTCATCTCTGCAGGGGCTAGTTCTAATAATATTTTTGAAATGACCATTAACCCTTTCATTGGCTACGTGCTCGGCTTTCAGTTGGCGGTGAGCGAAGGGTTCACGCTTGGGTTGGAGGTGATTCCGTCGTTTAGCTTAGCCTACTCGGTGCGCGGCAGTGGTTTTCCTAATTCACTGGCTGCCAGTGTAGGCTTTAACAGCAGGGCGGTAGGGCTCACGGCTGTTTACTGTTTTACGCGTAAATGAGCGTAGTATCAGTTCCCTAGTGGTCTGTCAACATTAAATATTGGGGTAATCTGCGATGCCTTTTGGTGCTGAATTTCGTTGAAGAACCCCTTCCGTAGCTACGGCTATGCCAGGAATCCTTCGCCTCATTCAACACCAAAATTCATCAGCACCTTACCCACAAATTCAATATTGACAGACTACTAGTTTCTACTTTACAACTCCACCACCTCCGGCATCTCCCGCTCCCGTTCCCAGGTAAGAATCACACCTTCTAGCTCATCCGCCGAAAGGTAGTATCTCTTCAAACGCTGCTTATAGTGCGGGGGCAAGGTGGCGTGCTCGAGTAAATACTGCTTAGTCGCCCGGACTTCAGCACCGAAACCGTGCGCTACGGCCAAGGTGTCTGCTACCCGTTCGGCTTTGCGCATGTAGCGCGACCACAGCGCGTAGCCTAGCCCAAAACTAATCATACCCAGTACCGGGCGGTTCAGATAATCGACGATGTGGCCGAGCTCGTGGGCGAACCAGCCTACGACCACTTCTTTGGGGAGGTCCTGTATAACCACGTGTTGGGTCACATCGAGGTGGTTGCTGAAGTCAACGCGGTAATGGCGCTTTGCGCGGCGGAGAAAGGCACCGTTGATGATCGGCTGAGCGCGCATGGTGCTGCGCTTCATCGAGGTCTTGCGGAGATAGATTGGGCGATCCTGCAACTCAGGGTATTCAGCCAGTATTTCGGTAAACCATTCACGGAGTTGTGGACTTTGCACGTTTTGAAAAAGAATGTTACTGTTAGAGACGGTCATACGAAGACTAACCGGAGATGGCCAGGCCGTGTTGGATTAAGGAACGCTAATTCAATAATTTGCGCTTTTTGACCGCCTTATTTTATGCTCACCGAACTTATAAGTCCTTTCCGTAGCTAAGGCTGTATAAAGGATTTATAAGTTCGGTGGGAACAAAAATGTCAGGTTAAACCCACGTAGCCGCGAAGTGAAACCAGTAAGGTATTTGTACAGCGCCCCTAAATTCTTTCGTGGATTTCGAACACCGGAAAATAATGCCGTGTTTTAGAAGCGTAAGCAAAGGATAAGTAATTGCTTGTGCATTAGATAATCCAAAATTATTCCACCATGTTACGTTATGCCCTTATCTTCTTCATTGTAGTAATCATCGCCGGTGTTCTCGGTTTTGGTGGAATTGCAGTAGGTATGGCTTCTATCGCAAAAATCCTTTTCTTGATCTTACTGATCCTACTCGCAGTGAGTTTCGTTACCGGCTCTGTTCGTAAAGTTTAGTAAGAAACAATCGTAGTACTGAAGTCGTGCCTGGGGTTATTTCCAGGCACGAACTTATTTATCATAAATTCCCGCCCATGTTTTACAAAATTACCCTCTCCTTTTTACCCTTGTTTTTATTCGCCACGGCTCTATTGGGCCAGGAACCGGTTGAAAGTATGCAGCGCGGGAATACTTACGATAGTCATGTTGAGGTTTGGTACAATCAGCCTTTCATCTGGATTGGGGCCGTCATCCTCATTCTAGTGATTGTTTTATTGCTGCTGCGTAAGAACGGGAGCACGAAGATGCCGCTGCATAAGTATTAGGCGCGGCCGCAGGATGCAAGGCGTGTTTGTGAGGCTGCGGACGGACTTGTTATGAATTACTCATCGGCCACTATTGTTATTTAGTTGCTTCTCAAGGCCTCCCTAGGTCTAATCAATAGACTTGTAGTTAATCTGAGGCAAAGCCCAATAAAAAAGCCCCGTCCAACAAGGTTGAGCGGGGATTTTTACTTTAGAGCCGTCCATCGGACTCGAACCGACGACCTATTCATTACGAATGAATTGCTCTACCAACTGAGCTAGGACGGCTTATTGTGGGGCGCAAAGATAAGTTGCTAAGTCAAATAGTCAAACAGTCACGCCGTCAAATAGTCGAAAAATATTATTGACTGCTCAAGGAACGTCCTTCGCGCTTAAAATAATCCCGGGTTACCAGCTGAGATTTATTGAAGGCTGCGACGCGTAGCGTCGCCAGGAAACGGCTCTATCTTGCCTTCCAACTGCCTCTGCATCCCGCGGCTGCGCCCTGAAAGCGTCAGCTCCCACCTACCCCTGAGCCGGGAGTGCCATGGGGAAGCCTAAAAGCGAAGTATCCAAGATAAGCGAAGCGACGTCGACAAGGCCGCAGACCGTCTAAAATAAGCGCAGCGAAGTCTATCTTTGCGCTAGCTTATGAGTAATCAGAAACAAGAAATAGCCCGCCGCCGCACTTTCGGTATCGTTGCCCACCCGGACGCAGGTAAGACCACCCTGACCGAAAAGCTACTGCTGTTCGGTGGCGCCATTCAGGAAGCCGGGGCGGTGAAGAGTAATAAAGTCAAAAAGAGTACGACCTCTGACTTTATGGAGATCGAGCGCCAACGGGGCATCTCGGTGGCCACCTCCGTGATGGCTTTTGATTACGAGGATAAAAAAATTAATATTCTCGATACGCCGGGTCACAAAGACTTTGCGGAGG
>Ga0306864_1000174_pt1 | contig 31306 bp, 25 predicted proteins | sample AntRauTorckE5430_FD_190448 | JGI IMG/M metagenome (GOLD analysis project Ga0306864, IMG submission 190448) | Saline lake microbial communities from Rauer Islands, Antarctica - Metagenome Torckler E5 #430 (v2) (version 2) | ecosystem: Environmental > Aquatic > Non-marine Saline and Alkaline >...
TGTCTTTTTTGACCACCGAGAACTCGGTGGTCAAAAAACGTTTACGAAGTAAACATAAAATAGAATTCTGTCAATTCAACTTTTTATAGGAAAACCCTTTATGACGATAAAGCTATGGTACGAATGCGTAAAATAAGGCTTTTTTAAAATTTCAATCAAAAAAATATTGGCTCTTTGACAATTTCTGCACGTAGCGGCTACTTCAGCTTCCGAAAAGTCTCAAAATCCTTGCGGCAGCTAAAGACAGCCGTTACGAAAATCTCAATTTATTCGAATTTTGCAGAAATTGTCAAAGAGCCAAAATATTTTCTGATTTATTAATATCGGTATTGATTTTTTCATTTTGGGAAAAATAACTAAAATAATCATTAAAACCTTTGCAAATACACAAATTTATTTTGTTGTAAACTATAATTTTTATCTTCGCCAAACGAAGTTATACCACTCCATAATTTAGAAACTTATGTTATTACCGTATTTTGAGGAAACATTAATAGAAGCTGGTTGTGATGAAGCTGGGCGAGGTTGTTTGGCAGGTGTTGTGACGGCGGCAGCGGTTATTTTACCTAAAGATTTTAGACATCCGATGCTGAATGATTCCAAAAAGTTGAGCGAAAGACAACGGGAAAAACTACGTCCAATTATAGAAAAAGAAGCGATTGCTTGGGCAGTTGCGTCGCTTTCGCCTGCCGAAATTGACATACATAATATTTTAAATGCGTCTTTTTTAGCCATGCACCGAGCGATTGAACAATTAAAAACGCAACCAGAATCGTTGTTAATTGACGGCAACCGATTCAAGATTTATCCGAATATTCCACATCATTGCATCATCAAAGGCGATGGAAAATATTTGAATATTGCAGCAGCATCCGTTTTGGCAAAAACGCATCGAGATGATTACATGAAAACCATTGCAAAGGATTTTCCGGTGTACAATTGGCATCAAAATAAAGGTTATCCAACCAAAGCACATCGAGCCGCAATCGCACAATTCGGTAGCTGCAAACACCATCGAATGACTTTCAAATTATTGCCAGACGATGTGCCGAGTTTGTTTGGTTAGTCATTGATCGGTTGTCATTAGCCTGTACCGAGAACTCGGTAGTCAATTTGTGGGTTGGCTTTCAGTTGAGTGCTTTTTAAATATAAATTTTGTCTTTAAAATTAATTTCTAATTTGAATTTGAGTATTTAGGCAAAACAATCAAAAAAAATAAAAATATGAAAAGTATAGTGACTTTAATTATCGTTAGCGGACTCGTTATTATGGGATTAATGGCGACTGGAATGTTAGATAAAGACCAACTTTTGGACATTTTCGCTGGAGAAATCGAAATGGGAGAAACAACGAATAAATATACCGAAGCAGATTTTATCAATGTTTTTGATATGATTTTAGGTGAAATGAATGTGGCAGATACTTCCCGAACGGAGTTTAAAAGAAGTCGTGGCCTGGGTTGTAATGAGGCTTATGTGGTGACGGAAACGCAATCAGTCGTGAAATATGAAGTCAAATCAAGTCCCGATTTATTTTATGTGGACGTAGAAAATAATACTTATTATGTGTCGCAAAATTTAGGCGTAACCTATCACGAGGCAGATAAGCGAACTCGGACTTTTGTGGAAGAAAGTAACTGTATTCGAGAGAAGGATATTAAACCCGAAGATATCGAACGAGCACAAGGTATTGCAGAGCGTAATTTCAAAAAGTCTATCGAAAAAAGTGAGAAATGGCAAAATGCAAGGGTTCGTTTTGGTATTATTAAGACCGAACTTTTGGATAAATTAAGCGATGCTGGATTCAAGGAAGTACCGCCTAAAGAAGAGTTTTTAAACTAAGTATCGACCACTTTATTCGTCAAATAACGCTCTATTATTAGTTTATATAAAAAATCATTTTTTGTATAGTATTAAATAAAAACACAATGTGTAATTTATTGTTTTTTAAGTTATAACAAATAAATAAAATTACAATTTGATACTATTTTCGACTTTTTATACAACTCCGTAATGCTCTGCTGTCACCTGGCGACTAAAGTCGCCGTTATTAGAAACGTGACAGGATATTCACTTTTAAAACCTGTTTTTTTGATGTCAATTTATTGTATTTCAATGGTCGCTTATTTAAAAGAATTTATTCAATTATAAATAATTGATTATCAATTATTTATACCCTTATTTTTATTAAAATAAATGTGGCTTTTTATTAAAAAACGGTTGCAAAAAACGATATAAATTGTTTATCTTTGCGACTATGGATATGAATGAAGAAAATCAGATTGTAGAGCAGCAAAATACGGCTTACGGTGCGGATCAAATCACCGCATTGGAAGGTTTGGAAGCTGTGAGAAAACGTCCGGGGATGTATATTGGTGGAACGGATTCGCCTGCTTTGCATCACTTAGTTTATGAAGTTATTGATAACTCAATTGACGAACATCTGGCTGGTCATTGCTCGGAAGTTACCGTTGAGATTACTAAGGAAAACGGTATCCGGGTGACAGATGATGGTCGAGGTATTCCTGTCGATATGCACACTAAATTGCAGAAATCTGCATTGGAAGTCGTTATGACGGTTTTGCACGCAGGTGGAAAATTTGATAAAGATTCTTATAAGGTTTCAGGTGGTTTGCACGGTGTTGGTGTTTCGTGTGTCAATGCGGTTTCAAGTTTATTAAAAGCTGAAGTTCACCGTGAAGGCAAAATCTATGTGCAAGAATACAGTCAAGGAAAACCGTTGTACAGCGTTAAAGAAATCGGTGTCACGGAGAAACGAGGAACAATTATCGAGTTTCAGCCAGATGGTGAAATCCTTGAGGTCTTGGTCTATAGTTTTGATACCCTCGCTGCTCGTTTGAGAGAATTATCTTACTTAAATCGTGGTCTGAAATTAATCTTGACTGACCATAGAGATTTAGATGACGAAACGGGTACACCTCGTGAAGAAACTTATTTGTCAGAAGGTGGTTTGAAAGAATTTGTTGAATATTTGGACGCTTCTCGCCAAAGATTGATTAGCGAGCCAATTCACGTTACAGGAAAAGAGGATAATGTAGAAGTGGAAGTCGCATTGCAATATAATACGTCTTACACCGAAAATGTTATGTCCTTTGTAAATAATATTAACACTCGTGACGGAGGTACGCACATCAACGGATTTCGTCGTGCAGTCAATCGTTTATTCAAGCAATACGGGGAAGATAATGGCTATTTTAACAAATTAAAATTTGCAATTTCGGGTGATGATTTCCGGGAAGGTTTGACCGCAATTGTGTCTGTCAAAATCCCTGAACCTCAATTCAAAAGTCAAACGAAGGGCGAATTAATGAACTCCGAAGTTACGGGAATTGTATCTCGTACCGTTGGCGAAATTCTAAAACATTATTTAGAAGAAAATCCGAAAGAAGCGAAAAAAATCATTGATAAAGTGATTTTGGCAGCGACTGCACGAAACGCAGCACGGAAAGCTCGGGAAATGGTACAACGTAAGAATGTACTAACTGGAAGCGGTTTGCCGGGTAAATTAGCAGATTGTTCTTCTCGTCAACCTGAAAATAGTGAGATTTTCTTGGTTGAGGGAGATTCGGCAGGTGGAACGGCAAAACAAGGTCGTGACCGTACTTTTCAAGCAATTATGCCGCTTCGTGGTAAAATTTTGAACGTCGAAAAAGCCATGGAATATCGAATTTACGAAAACGAAGAGATTAAAAATATCTTCACAGCGCTCGGTGTTTCGATTGAAGAAAGAGATGGCGAACGCCATTTGAACATAGAGAAATTACGCTACCACAAAGTAGTCATCATGTGTGATGCCGATGTCGATGGTTCTCACATTGTTACCTTGATTTTGACCTTTTTCTTCCGCTATATGCGTCCGTTGATTGAGCAAGGTCATATTTTTATCGCTGCTCCGCCCTTATATTTAATCAAAAAAGGAAAAAATCAGCGCTACTGTTGGAACGAGGACGAAAGAAAAGCGGCCGTCACAGAATTTGCCGGTGAAGCTGGAAACGAAGGTTCGGTAAGAATTCAACGTTATAAAGGTCTGGGTGAAATGAACGCAGAACAACTTTGGGATACCACCATGGATCCTGAACATAGAACGCTTCGCAGAGTTGATATTGAGGATTTTTCAGAAGTAGATAGAGTTTTCTCGATGTTGATGGGCGATGAAGTTCCGCCTCGTAGAGCATTTATCGAAGCAAATGCAAAATATGCGAATATTGACGTTTAGCGATGAGCAATAAATGAAAGTTAGCCGTTTTTAGTTGTCCGTTCGCAGTGAGCGTAATACTCTCAAAATAAATATATTACGATATAAATTAAAAAAAGCATTGCCAATGAAAATTGGTGATGCTTTTTTTGTTTATTTTTCCCAACTATAAAAAGGGCTCCATTCTCTTAATTCTTATACCAATAAATGAGCTTTTGTATTCGGATTAGATTGAATCGGCTAATATTTGCGGTGAAATTGTGTTAATTTTTTGGCTCGTTCAATGACTTCATTTTTATTACCAAAAATTGATGTTTTTTCAATAATTGAGGGCTTTCCATATTAGTAAACAAGCACATAAATTCAATCAAGTTTAGAAATCGAACTTTTTTTTGAATAAATATCAAAAAATTAAACCATCGTTAATTTTTAGTTTTAATAAATTAGCTATTTTCTAATATAAAAAATTGAAAAGCGGTTGGAAATTCTCCTGTTGAAGTAGCATTTGTTTCCATTCCGAAATCAATTCTATCACGAACTTCTGCTAATAAATCTTTTCGTTGGTCTAAGATTGGTCCGAAATTTAAACCTAATGTTTCAATCATTTTTTTGATTCGTTCCTTCTCTTCATTAGACAAATTCATATTTCCGTCATTTGCCGTAAAACGATGTGTTTCCAAATCATAATCTAATAATTCAAATGGTTCATAATCGGCTTTATCAGGTTTTAGAATATCATCAATTGATTTTGAACCTTTTACTTTTGTATTAATATCCGAGTCAACCATAAGAAAATTATTCCAAAGCCATGATTTTTTACCGTTTGTATCTTTCTTTTTGGCTTTTAAACTTTCATCAAAATGCTCTAATTGACCAGTAAAATCAGGTTTTATCGAAGTATAACAACCTTTTTCCCAATGTTCAGAAGTTAGATGTTTTTCATTACAAAGTCGTTTTTCTGTGTAAGCACACAAACCCTTTTGACAGGAAAACAAGTCCATCACAATATCAAGATAAAACTCGCCATTAGATGAATTATATTTTGGGTGAGGCTTATTTTCTATTTCTAACTTCTCTTCCCATTCTTTATAAGCAGTAGCATTTCTTTTACTTTTATCTATTTTTTGCATTGTTAAATGAGTTATTTTTCAGGAATTGTACTCCAACCTAATTTCGTTGCTTTTGCTTTATATTCTTTCCAAAGCTCTTGTTTTAAAATATCGTTTCCACCATTCATTTTTTTTAATTTATTCCCTAAAATAGCAACATCTTGAAGCATTTCTATTCGTTCCTCACTCCCCTCTTCCGTCAATCCTAAATACGTCATCAAAATATCATCCCAACGTAGAAAGCGAGGATTTGCAATGTAATTATCGACGTGTCTTTCGCCTTTATACATTTTTTTGGGTTGTACGAAACCGTCATTATCGAACGCCAAAACTACGATTTCCCACGGTTCAAAACTTGACAAGATCACAGGCGAATGTGTCGCAAAAAAGAATTGAGCGTCAGGAGCTAAATCCGTATAAGTCGGCACAATTTGACGCTGAATATCAGGATATAACGAGGTTTCAGGTTCATCAATTAAAATAATCGCATCTTTAGAATCCAATAAATGTAACGGCAAAGCCGTGAAAATGAATTGACGAGTTCCAGTGCTTAATTGTTCATAATCAATCGTTTTCGTTCCGTCTAATTTTTCTATTTGAATAGAATTTAATTCCTTGACGGAGTCAACTCTTGTCTTAACTTTTAAATGAATTTGGTTTAATATTTTATCCAAACAACCTTCCGCAATCGCTTCCAAAGGATTCGGATTTTCCAAACGCCAACTTTCTAAAGATTTTTTAAAATCAAAATTTTCATTTTCTAAACGTTCCGTCGATTTTAGCCGAAAATCCGCTTCTTTATTTTTGTAATCGGTTATTTGATGATAAATATCTTGCCACGTTGAAATTATCGTTTCGTAGTTAAATTCATAATAATATTCGTTCAAATATTTAATTGTAATTTCAATCGTTTTATCTAAATCTTTATCGAGATTCTTAGTAAAAGCATTTGTACCAAAAGGGAAATAAATGACTTGTCGTTCTCCTTTTTGATGCCATTCTAAAAATGCCTCGCCATAAAGTTCTTTATTTTCCGTTAAACCTGAACTTGAACCTCCTTTTCCTAAAGTCTTATTATATTTAAAAAGCGATTGTTCTAAACAAAAGGAAATACCTCCACTTTCCATTTTGGATTGTCGTCCATTTTTATAAAAAGAACTAAAATGATTCAAACTTCCTTCTCTCAATAATTCTAATAAAATCGTTTTTCCCGTTCCACTTTGTCCAATAAAACAAACCTTATCCAATGGTTTACCAGCTTCTGCATGACCATCCGGATACGTTAAATCCAACTCAAAATCCTTAAATTGTTGAAAATCCTTTATTTCTATTCGACTAACCTTCATCGGAAAATTTGATTATTAATAAGTAATTTTTAAAAATACAATTTACAATAAATAAATCATAATGCTTCAATAAAAACCTTGAAAGGGTTCAATGTGAATAACCTTATGTTATACGTAGGGAAATAAACTAAAATCCACCAACTCCCGCAGGTTTACCGCTTCCACTTCCCGAACCAGAACCCGAAACACCATTTTGTATCGCTTCCAAACCATCTGTAAAATACCACGATATGCCAAAACGGAACGTCCAATCTCGCATCGGATAATTGGGTGCGGTGAAATAAACTTGATTTGCAGCAATCAAACTATTGACATTTTCTAATTTTGCAAAACCTCGAAACGATTTGACTTGAAAACTAAGAAAAGCATCAACGACTGGTAACATCGACATTTTCCAATCATTTTGCTGATGAAATTGCCCAGTGACAGGTTGAAAATCATCAAAATAATAGGCGGAATTATACCTAAAATCCAAACCGACTCGACCAAATAAAGCTCTTTTGAAAATATTGCCTTCAAAGTATAAACTGTGTTTGGTCGCCACGGTCGGAAATCGCAAAATCGAATTATCCGTCTGCTGCAACACAACGGAATTATCAAAGTGAAAATTTTTATAATTTAATTTCCATCGCACCATGATTTGACCAATATTTGTAATCGTGTCCGATTGTTGCGGAAACGCCGAAGTGTCCCAATAAATGAGGTTACTCACCAAGAAATAATTGCCTTGAATAGCGAAATTTTCCGTCCAATCGTAACGCCCCGAAACTCGATTTTCTATCGTTTTTTGGAAGTCGTTTTGCCATAGTTTTTGTTGTGAAACATAAACCTGGTATTGTTGTAAAGTTGGGTTGTAGCCACGGCTTGAGGCAGAAATTTTAAAACGAATATCTTTTTTATTAATACCAAAAAATAAATCGCCTTGCAATAAATAATCCGCTCGATTATCCAATAAACCAAAATGCCCTTTTAGCTTCAAACCATAACTTTGTTTTTCGCCCAAATTCAAATCCCAATCGCCAATTAAAAACAAATTATTAATCGTCGTATCGGTCGGTTCTTGATTTAAAAAATAAACCGAATGTACCGCCCCAACGTCTAATGAACCTTTGTAATCCAAATGAATAGTCGCTTCGTTTTCTAATTTATTGTAAGCAATGAAATTCCGCAAACCAACATTATTGGTTTGAAAAGCACCATAAAAAGAAGAATCTAAATCGGGATTTGTATCATAAAATTTATACTCAAAATTCTGAAAAGTCGCCCGATGTTTGAGTTTTAAGTTATCAGAATTGGGCAAAATATTAAAGTATTGAGCATAAACGATTTCATTGCTCCTAAGCGAAGTTTTGGCAGTCGTTGTATTCACCGAAATCGCCGAACGAGCGTTAAATTGCCCAACATCAAAAAGCGTAGTCGTGTCCGCCACACCGCCGTTCATTTCTTGGTCATTCACATTTTGCACCCATGCCCAAAGTCCCGTATAGCGCTTGTTTTTACTTTGAAACCAACCATTTACCCGCAAATTCGTATGTCGTGCAAATTGATTGCTATAAATTCCAGTTTCACTAATTCGACGATAATCTAATGATACATTACCCGATTTCTTTTTAAAATTTGCGGCATAAGTCGCCATAAAAATCAAGTCCGTTTGTACCATCGCTTGCGAAAAGTAAGCATTGGAATACGCCTTATTAACATCAAAAAAACGGGTTTCGTCATACCGAATTTGATAAACATCATAGGCGTTCAAACCAACGTCAAACCCTCTCCTCGCAATCGGTGTAAACGCCAACGGCTTCGCTGCCGAACCCACATCGCCAATATGAATATAATCATAAAACTCGCCTTGACGAGCCATATCATATTGCTGAAAGCCCTCCAAAGTCGTATCGTTCAAATCAATGCGTTGCGAGGTATTTTGCCAATGAAAATATTGCAAACGAGTCGTATCCGCTTGCGGAATCAGGCGTTCGGTTCGCTGAAAATTCGGCTTTGTTCGGGCAGAATCGGGTTGAGCGAAAGCGGAATTATTAATGAAAATTAGCAACAAAAAAATGCTTAAAAAGTAGAAAAACGGTTTTACGGTTTTCAAAAATTGATTGGAAGAAGCACAATATTGCTGCATTTTCGATTGGTTTTTGTCAAATAAGAAACCTATGAGATTTTTAAAACCTCATAGGTTTGGTTATCATTAACGATTTTAAATACGATTTTAAATTGCAAATATCGTTAAAGATTGATTAAAAGTTATAAAACTAAAAAACGCCATTGTAAATAAATTTACAATGGCGTTTTGTGGTTGGAATTATGATTTGAAATTGAATTTCATTTTAAATCATCCAAATATTTGAGCCGTTCCTTTATTTCGGCTTCTGACGGTAAAAGTCCTTCATAGTTTTTAGGTAGCGTTGGGCTAATAGTATAGGTTGCGATGCCGATTGGATGTTGTGTATTTTTTAATGCATATTCTACCACCACTCGGTTTTTAGTTTTGCAAATAATAATTCCGATCGCCTCGTTTTCATGTGGTAATTTCACTCGCTCATTCAAACAAGTTAAATAGAATTCCATTTTGCCTTTAAATTCGGGTTCAAATTCACCAATTTTCAACTCAATAGCAACCAAAGATTGGAGTTTTCGATGATAAAGTAACAAGTCGATAAAGTATTCCTTATCCTCAAGTATTAAGCGATATTGATTACCAATAAATGCGAAATCACCACCCATTTCAATCAAAAATCCCCGAATGTTTTTGATTAAGGCTTGTTCTAATTCGTATTCGGAATGTTTGTCCGCTAATTCTAAAAAATCAAAAGTATATTCATCTTTTATTGCAAGATTTGCTTGATGCTGGAAATCTTTTGATAAAAGACTATCAAAATTAGTTTGATTTAGGAGATACTTCTCATACGTTTTATTCTCTATTTGATGGGACAATACTCGTTTTGTCCAACCAAATTTTTTAGTTGATTTGATGTAAAATGTTCGTTCTAACTCGTTTTTACATTTACTGAAAATAATAATATGTTTTGACCAGCTAATTTCTCCAACCATTGGTTGGAGATTTGGAACATCTACATATTCATTATAAAATTGACGCATGTACCATAGGTTTTGAGTAGAAAATCCTCGAACTCCTGGTATTGATTTTTGAATATCCAAAGAAATTTGTTCTACCACAGATTTTCCCCAACCAAACTCTTCTTGTTTTTCAACAATCATTTTTCCAATTTCCCAATACAGCAGGATTAACCTTTTATTCACGGCTTTTAAAGCCTCGTATTGGCTACTTCTAATTTTGTCTTTTATTGTTATAACGAACTGCTGATAATTTTCATCTTGAATAGATTTCATCTAATGTTTTTTTTATTAATGAATAAGATTTAAGTAAAAATAAGAATAATTCATGACAAAAAAAATCTCAACAGAAATGAAACTTCATTTCTATTGAGATTTTTTTATAAAATACTACTAACTTTTACTTTTCCTCTTTCATCTCCTCAATCATCTCAAACAAAGCGGGTGACATACCCATATTTACAAAACCGCCATCGTGGAAAAGGTTTTGCATCGTTACTTTGCGAGTTAAATCAGAAAACATCATGACACAATAATCCGCACATTCATCAGCCGTTGCATTGCCTAAAGGCGAGATTTTGTCTGCATAAGAGAAGAAATCATTGAACCCTTTTACGCCGCTTCCTGCGGTTGTCACCGTTGGCGATTGTGAAATCGTATTGACACGCACCTTATTGCGAGTCCCGTAATGATAACCAAAACTACGAGCGATAGACTCCAAAATAGATTTTGATTCTGCCATTTCGCTATAATCTGGGAACGTTCTTTGAGCCGCCATGTACGTCAATGCCAACACCGAACCCCAGTCATTAATAGCGTCCATTTTGTAAGCAGTTTGCAACATTTTGTGAAAAGACAAAGCCGAAATATCGAAGGTTTTTAACGTCCAATCGTGATTCAAATTCGTATATTCTTTTCCTTTACGAACGTTTACGGACATGCCAATTGAGTGCAAAACGAAATCCATTTTTCCACCCAAAGTTTCCATTGATTGCTCAAAAAGATTTTTCAAATCGTCCATATTTGTCGCATCGGCAGGAATAATTTTAGCATTTAATTTTTCACCTAATTCCTTGATTTGACCAAAACGCAACGCCACAGGAGCATTCGTCAAAACAATTTCTGCACCTTCATCCACACAACGTTCTGCAACTTTCCAAGCGATAGAATTCGCATCTAATGCACCCGAAATAATTCCTTTTTTACCTTTTAATAAGTTATTTCCCATTTGTTCTGATTGTTTGTAGCGGCTGCTTTAGCTGCCGTTATTGATAATAAATAGATGCGGCTAAAATAGCCGCTACAAAAAACTTCCGCAAAGGTAATAGTTTTTAAAAGGTTGTGGTAAAATTTTACATTTTTTCATAATTCGATTGTTTCATCGTTCTAATACAACAAATAATGTAACAATGAAACCTACTTTTTATCATACTGATGCAAATTCAACGTTTCAATCAAACTAATTAATTTGTACGCATAACGTTTATCCGTCGCATAACCAGCTTTTTTCAAACCATGCGCCCAACCTTTATAATCTTTTTTGCTCAACTTTAATAAGTGTTTGTAACGATTCCGCTGCAAGAATAAAGAGTGTGAACGGTAACTTTCCCAAATGCTTGGATAGGTGCGGAAAAAATCCTTGTGCGTATCGTCTGTATAATTTTTACAATGCCCTTTTTGGCAAGAGCGAGAAAAACATTTGATACCAAAATGATTATTTGCATCGGTTGCCAAACGACTATCTCCAGCATTTGATTCCAGAAGACCTTGCGCCAAAGTAATACTTGCTGGAATTCCGTATGCCTTCATTTCTTCCACCGCAACCGTAACATATTTTTTGATGTAAGCCTTCACAATTCTATCTTTTTCAGCCACAATCGCTGGGTCAATATTATGCCGTTTGGCGTAAGTCGGATTCATAATAAAACCCAAATTTGAAAAGGATTGAGCTTTGTTGTCATCTGCTTTTTTAGGTTTTGCAGGCGTTTCGACTTTCAGAGTTTCCTCTGGAACAGTAGAAACTTCGGCAACCGCAGCATTAGAAGCTGCATTAGGATTTTCTTGAAAACCAGTCACTAATGCGGTAGGTTGTAACACAGAAGATACGGGCATTACTTGTGCATTCGCACTATTTAACGCAAATTGAAAATTCAAATCTTTGCGTATAATAATAAAAACGGTCACTAAAACCAATAAGATTTTAAACCAGTTTTTTTGTAAAAATGAATTAGCTTTGAATAAGTTTTGATTCAAGTTATGCTTAAATTCTACCACTGAACGATTCATATCTTTTATATTTAGTTTGCTTCAAAATGTTTTAATTACAGAACAAATTTACAACAAATTGTTTTAAATGACCAAATTTAATTTGAAACAATTTGTTTAAAAGTTTTAGGATTTTCACTAATTCGATGATTTTCAATTTGTTATAATCAAAAAAAAAATGACGCAGGATACAACAATCCGTTACGCAACGGCAGACGATTTAACGGCAATTTTAGGTTTAATCACCGATTTGGCGATTTATGAAAAAGCGGAACACGAAGTAAAAGTAACTTTAACACAATTAACACAAGATTTTCACGAAGGTATTTTTCAAGCACAAGTCGCTGTAAATGAACATAATAACGTCGTGGGCATGACGCTTTATTACATTACTTATTCGACTTGGAAAGGTAAAATGTTGTATTTGGAAGATTTTGTAATTGCCGAAAAACATCGCCGAAAAGGTATCGGGCGATTGTTATTTGATTCGGTTATTGCGGAAGCGAAAAAACAAAATTGTAAATTAATGAAATGGCAAGTTTTGGATTGGAACGAACCTGCAATTGATTTTTATAAAGGCTACGATGCAACAATTGAAACAGAATGGTTTAATGGGAAAATTCTTTTTTAGATACAAATTCGCACGAATTACACGGATTATTTTTATTTAAAATTCGTGTAATTCGTGTAAATCCGTGGCGACTTTACGCCATTTTATTCTTTCACAAACCTTTTTACAAATACCGTTTCCTCGTTCCGTATTTGCAACGTATAAATGCCTTTCGGCAAATATTGAATTTCAATTTGCTGCACATTTTGCGTCAAAATATCCTGTTGAACTGTCTGACCCAAATTATTGATAATCAAAATATTATAATCAAATTTTGATTGGTTTTCTAATTCAATATTTAAAAAATCGGTTGCAGGATTTGGATATATTTTTAAGTTTTGACTTTCGTTAATAACCGTTTTGGTTGGCATGATTAAATCGAAATTGATTGGCGTACCGTAAATTTCATTGCCTTTTTTGTAATATTCTAAAGACGCTGTAACCCCATTTCCAGTAGGTATATCGCTATAAGGACCGCCCAAACCTTCGATATAAGTATCTAAAAAGGAAACTAAAAGAAATCCATAACTCCAACAATTATTATCGTTCATCCAAAAAGCACTGTCTTTTATTTTTTGAATTCGGTTATTCACATTGCTTTTTTCAATCCAATTATAGCCACCAATGCCCGAATTATCTTGATAAAAAGTGAATGGCAAAGGCGATAAATCCGTTACAGATTGTGGTATTAATTGCTGCGGAATAATGCCCGAAGTTATTTCAACCGTCGTTATTGAATCTCCCGTATCTTCCCGAAAAACGTGACGCACAATATCGTAAGTATATGCCCAATTATTATTTGCATCTAATTGTTTGCTCAAAATGATGACTTTATAATAATGTTTGCTGAACATACTGCCTTCTTCGATATGAAATTCATCGCCCACATCAAAGTTATAAACATCGTTTCGAGTAATGTTATAAATCCCTAATTTTAGATTTTGAATGCCTTTTAAATCGTGTCTTGTTTCACTCGGAAAATGATAAAAATCTGGTGCGGAAACGAAACCAAAATTTTCACTTATTTGATAATTTTCACCATTTAACAGATGCGAAATTGGATTATTCAAACTATCAAAAACCTGTAACGTCAAAGTTTTAACGCTATCCATTACGCCAAAAATATTTTGCGTTGCAATTTGCGAAAGCGTTGCTTCTATCTTTATATTTTCATCAAAAAGCAACCACGTTTCACCAACGTTCGCCTGTGTTTTTATCGTAATCTCGGCATTATTTTCATTATAATAAATATCCGTTCCATCAGCTTTTAACAATGCTTTTTCCCCCTGCCATGGCGTAGCAGCCGTATCTGTACAGAATTGATTATTGTAGTTATTATCAAGAATTTCCAAAAAATAAATCAACGTATCGCCATTGTTTTGAACGTTAAAATTATCCGCCTTAAAAGGAATATTTACGGTTTGCCAACCTATCGTTTGTTCGTAATAATTCGTCCGTGCAGTATTCGCCGTTCGATAATTTTGAGCAGACATTTGAAATGTCATTAAGACAAGAAAAATTGGTAGAAATGTTTTCATGTTTGAAGATTTTTTATGGTTGAATAAATAATTATTAAGATAATTTAACTTTTAAAGAAGGTATAAATAACAACGATTCAGAGAAAGGAATTGTGGCGTGTATTTTTTATTTTTATTTTTATTTTTATTTTTATTTTTACACCGCTCTGGAGAGCGGTGGTACTTTCACTTTCACTTTCACTTTCATATTTTTTCCAATATTTCTCCGGCTTTCGCCAATACCTCATCAGTTTTAGCAAAACACAATCGGACGATTTTCCCATCAAATTTTTCATTACAAAAAGGCGTAATCGGAATCACGGCAACGCCATGTTGTTGCGTCATTTCGATTGAGAAATCAACATCATTTTTATTAGAAATATTAGAATAATCGACCAATTGAAAATACGTTCCTTCGCACGGAAGCGGCTGAAAACCAGTATTTTCAAGTATTTTTAAAAATAAATCCCTTTTATTTTGATAAAAATTATTCAAATCTAAATAATGATTAGGCGATTTTAGAAATGCCGCAGTTGCCCACTGCATCGGCGTACTGACACAAAAAACGGTGAATTGATGTACTTTCCGAAACTCTGCCGTCAAGTTTTCGGGAGCAATCACGTAACCGATTTTCCAACCTGTGGTATGAAACGTTTTGCCGAATGACGAAATCGCAATCGTCCGTTCCCAAAGTTCGGGATATTTTAAAATACTTTCGTGTGTTTTACCATCAAAAACGATATGTTCATAAACCTCATCGCTGACGATAATCGTGTTCGTATTCGCAACGATTCTCGACAGGTTTTCCCAATCGTTTTTCGTCCAAATCGTTCCAGTCGGATTGTGCGGCGTATTGACAATAATCATTTTCACGTCGTCCGTAACCAATTCCTCGAACGCTTCCCAATCAATTCTAAAGTCGGGCAATGGCAACGAATACGCAACGACTTCACCGCCACAAAGTTCAATTGCAGGGCGATAACTATCGTAAGCAGGTTCGATAATAATGACTTTATCACCCCGTTTTACGAAGGCTTGAATGGTCGAAAAAATTGCTTGAGTCGCACCAGAAGTCACCGTAATTTCGCTATTAATAGTCAACTTTTTTTGATAAATATTTTCCGTTTTAATCGCAATTTGTTCGGTCAATTCGGGCAAACCGCCCAACGGTGCATATTGATTAAAACCATTGGAAATAGCTTGTTTTGCCAATTCTTTTATCTGTTCGTCGCAATCAAAATTTGGAAAACCTTGTGCTAAATTGATAGCATTATTATCACGCGCCATTTTACTCATTACGGCAAAAATCGACGTACCGACGTTGGGGAATTTAGATTCTATTTTCATTTTTTTATTTTAATTTTAATTTTAATTAAAAATCCTCATTCAAAATACTTTTTGCCGCTACTCGTGCCGTAATCACACAACCGCCCAAAAATGTACCTTCCAACGAACGAAGTCCGTGCATGCCACCGCCGCCAAAACCTGCGGCTTCACCGATTGCGTACAAACCATCAATTGCAGATTGCTTGCCATCAGCCTTCGGTTGCGTCAAAACTTGACACGCTAAATTCGTTTGAATGCCGCCCAAACTTTTTCGGGACACGATAAATTCACGAATTGCAATAAGCGGAAAGGCTTTTTTGTCTAATATTTTTTGAAGGTTGCACGTCCGAATTTTATCGCCACGGTATTCTCGTGCTTTTTTGATGAGTTCAATTTGTTTATCGGTGTGTTTGCCGCTATCAATTTCGGCATCGTAAGGCATGACAGAATTTAGGATATTTTCAACCGTGACATGATTTTCACCCGTCAAAGCGTTCATTTGACTGACCAAATCTTCAACAGAATTTGCCACAATCACGTCTTCGCAATTGTCCACCATTTCCTTTATCAAAGTCGGATTGCCCAACAAAAGATTTTTTAAAAAGGAGAAAAACTTCTTATCTCGAATCGTCTGATTAAACTCCGAACCAGAAATCGCAAACTCCTTTTTCATAATTTTCATATTCAGAATTTGCCACGAATATTTAATCGGTTGCTTAGAGATTTCTTGCACCAAAAATCTCGTATCAAAAGACGTGACCAAAGGCATCGGCAAAAATCGTTTGCCTTCATAATTCGCCCAAATCGCTGATTTACAAGGAACTAAACTCAATCCATGGTCTTTTTTTTGAGGCTTGTGATGTCGGATTCCTGCGGCATAATTCCAATGTTTATCCAGATTTACGACGTTGCCGTTGATGCGTTCGGTCGCCTCGTGCAAGTCACCGACGGCATATTTATGCGAGCCATTGAGAATCGTTTCAGGCGGTTCGCCCCACGGTTTATACCAATTTTGTTTTACCTTTTCGATACTGCCGTTAATGCCACCCGTTGCGACGATGACGATTTCAGCTTGTGCCGAAAACGCTTCGCCAGAGCCTTCTTTTGTTCCAGTTATGCCTTTTATAATTTTATTTTCAACCGTAATATCCGTCACTCGGTGGTCAAAAAACAACTGCAAATTTTGACGGTTTTTGTGTGCTAATAATCGCCATTTAAACACCCGAACCAGCTCCCAGCCTGTCCCCCAAATCATGTGAAACCGAGGGACAGAATTTCCCTGTTGATGCAAACCTCGCTCGACCCAATTTAAAATTGGAAAGAATTTAATTCCGTTTTTACCCAGCCATTTGTAACCGTGCGGCGTCGAATAATTGATATATTGCTTCGCCCATTCTCTGCCCCAATATTCATCCGCTTCAAACTCCGCAAACGAAAACCAGTCGTTCGTTGCCAAATCAATACTGTCTTTAACCCCTCGCTTTCGCTGCAAATCAGAATCCACGAAAAACATACCGCCAAACGCCCATTTCGCCAACCCGCCAAACTCACTTTCGACATCTCTATCAATAAGCATCACTTTCTTTCCAGCGTCCAAAAGTTCTAAAGCCGTTATTATTCCTGCGATTCCGCCACCGACGATGATGATTTCTGATTGGGAAATTTGGTTTTTCATTGGTAATTTCGTTAATTTCTGGTTAGGTAAAATTTAGCAAACTTATTTAATTTTTGACTCTTGAATCTTCATAATAATGCCCGTAAAATGACCAAGGCGAAGCCGTCCGTCCACTGTTATTTAAACCAAGACGCATATTTCACATAATTATTCGCAATTCGATTGACATAATGTTGAAACTGCTCGGGGCTAATTGCCTTTAATTTTTTCGCTGGAACACCTGCGTAAATATAGCCACTTTTCAAATGTGCATTTTCCAAAACGACTGCCCCTGCTGCAATTAAGACATTTTCTTCCACCACAGCATCGTCCATTACAATCGCTCCCATACCGACCAAAACGTTGTCTTTAATCGTGCAACCGTGAACAATCGCGTTATGACCAATCGATACATTATTGCCAATAATCGTCTTCGTTTTTTCAAAAGTCGCATGAATCACTGCCCCATCTTGAACGTTCACTTTGTTGCCCATTCGAATCGAGTTTACATCGCCTCGAACAACGGCATTGAACCAAAAACTGCAGTCATCTCCTGCAATAACATCGCCTACAATCGTTGAATTCTCAGCAAAATAACAGTTTTCGCCGAATGATGGGGTAAATCCTCTTACTGGTTTTATTAGTGCCATTTTTTAAGTCCTTTTTTCATCGTAATAAAAGATTTTATAATACTGCAATTTAAAAATTAAATAATAAATTAAATCAATATTTCTGCAAAATCAGCGAAATCTGCGGGAGAAAAAACTATATTTCCAAAATGTTACAAATAGAAAAACACATCGTACCAAAACTCCTCGAAAAAAATCGCTTGAGCGACTATTTAATTGGCATTTTTACGGCAGTTCCGACTCGAAAAGGCATTAAAAAAGCGATTAAAAAAGGGGCGGTTTTTGTAAATAGCGAGGTCGGAAATACTGGCGATTGGCTGGTCGGAAATGAGGTGATTGAGTTGTTTGATTTATTGGAAAAACAACCAAAAATTTTTGAATTTGATTTGTTGATTATTTTTGAAGATGACGATTTAGCGGTGATTAATAAACCTGGTGGCATTCCCGTAAGCGGCAATTATTTTAAAACAATTCAAAATGCCTTGCCACATAATTTGCAACCGTCAACAGCCAAAGATGCCTTGAAAATACCTCGTCCAGTTCATCGTTTGGACGCACCGACTTGTGGCTTATTGCTCATTGCGAAAAGCAAAACGGCACATTTGGAATTATCGAAACAGTTTGCCGAAAAAACGATACGGAAACGGTATCAAGCCATTGTAATTGGTCAGCTTCCCGAAAATGGACAAATTGATTTACCCATTGACAACAAGCCTTCATTGACCGAATTTCAGACGATTCGAGTCGTTCCGTCTTTAAAAAATGAGTTTTTGACTTTCGTCAATTTGTACCCCATAACTGGACGAACGCATCAATTACGAAAGCATTTGGCAGCATTAAATCACCCAATTTTGGGCGATAAATTATACGGAAAAGAAGGGTTGATTCTTTGGAAAAAAGGCTTGTTTTTATGTGCCGTAGAATTGGATTTCATACACCCAAAAACGCAAGAACGCATGAATATTTTGATTGAACCACCGAAAAAGTTTGAAATCATTTTAGAACGAGAAGAAAGGAGGGCGAAGAACGGACGCTTCGATTGACGAAAGACGAAGGACGAAAAAAAATCCCTACCTTTGCGACCTATTTTTATACTAAAAATTTGCAATAATAAAACGATATGAAAGATACTCCTTTAGTAAAAAAGCATGAGGCATTGGGTGCAAAAATGGGCCCTTTTGCTGGTTACAATATGCCGATTTCTTATGCAGGCATCAAGGCAGAACATCAGACGGTACGAGAAGCGGTCGGCGTTTTTGACGTTTCGCACATGGGTGAATTTATGGTAAAAGGCGACGGTGCATTGGCTTTAATCCAAAAAGTTACGTCCAATGATGCGTCAAAATTAAGTATTGGCGACGCTCAATATTCTTGCTTTCCGAATAAAAAAGGCGGAATTGTGGACGATTTACTGGTCTATCGTTTGGGCGAAAAGGAGTATATGTTGGTGGTGAATGCGTCAAATATTGATAAAGATTGGAATTGGGTAACCGAAAATAATACGTTTGGAGCAGAATTAATCAACGTTTCGGATGATTACGCTTTATTGGCAGTTCAAGGGCCAAAAACTGCGGAAGCACTGCAATCACTGACTTCAGTGGATTTATCGGAAGTAAAATATTACACTTTTGAAAAAGGTAAATTTGCAGGTTTGGATAATGTGATTCTTTCAGCGACTGGTTACACTGGTTCTGGCGGTTTTGAATTATATATTCCGACACAACACGCTGAAGCAGTTTGGGATGCCATTTTTGAAGCTGGTGCAGATTTTGGAATTGAGCCGATTGGTTTGGGAGCGAGAGATACGCTGCGTTTGGAAATGGGATTCTGTTTGTACGGCAACGATATTGATGACACGACGACTTCTCTGGAAGCTGGTTTGGGTTGGATTACAAAATTAGCAAAAGGAGATTTTAACGATTCTGAATTATTAAATAAACAAAAAGCCGAAGGCATAACTCGTCGTTTGGTCGGTTTTGAAATGATTGATAGAGGAATTCCTCGCCACGATTATTTGATTGAAGATGCAGAAGGAAACGTTATCGGAAAAGTAACTTCGGGAACACAAGCACCGTCTTTGGATAAGGCGATTGGTTTGGGTTATGTGAATAAACCGTTCCGAAAGTCGGGTACTGAAATTTATATTGCGATTCGCAATAAAAAAGTTAAAGCTCAAGTCGTGAAATTGCCTTTTTATAAAGGGTAAATTGCGGCAGTCGTTGATATTACAAGGGTCGGACGCTTTGAAAGCGTCCGACCCTTTTTAATTACTATGATTGATATTTAAAATTTATCACCTTATTTCCTCACCCTTTCCAAAATCATATTCCATAATTTTTCGTACGGAATAATTTCGATTTCATTCAACAAACCTCTGTATTTAAACGGCTGCTCCACTAAGCGATTATAATATTTTTCGACATTACTCAAGGCTTCGTAGCGATAATCGGCTTTCGCCAATTGTTGTAATAAACGAATAAATTGAATGCTACGGAAATAATCCTCTTTTTTCAATTGACGATTAGCGTAATTTTTTAATCGATCAATGCGTTCCGTTGCGGCAGAATAACTGTTCTTTTCAATCAAAAACAAGACTTGAACGACTAATAAATGAACCGTAAACATCCGTTGTTCTTTCGGGTATAAAATCGGATCATTTAAGAAGCGAGAAAGACGGAAAGTCTTGCGTCGTTGCGCCCGAAGGATAGGATTATTCGTACCTTCTGACTCGATAATATAGTTCAAATACATATCATAAACATTCCATTTCTCTTTATCTGCCCCTACAATTCTTTTGAATCTTGTATTACTTGAAGCTTTGCGATATATCGCCAGTGCATTGATATAATTATCCGTATGCATTGCCATTAGTAAGTAATACTCCATAAATGTAAACCAAGTATCGCTACCTTCCGGGAACGATTGTAAACATTTTTCGGCATTAACCTTACCGTTTTTATAATCTCGTAAATGCAAATACGCATTCATTTTTTTCAATTGAAAAGTCGCCAATTTATCATCTTGATAATAGCGAGGATTTTCCTCAATATACTGCTCTGCGTTATCACAAATCTGTAATGCACTATTATAATCATTCAACATTTCGTAGCGATACACCCAGACCAGATACATATTATAAAAGATAATCGGCGAATCGTAAGTCTCCGACAAACCAACCAAAGCATTACAATAAATATCAATTTTTTCTTCTAAATTTTGATTTTTATCAGGTGCCTTATGATAATTCATCGTCACCCGTTGATAAAATTCTTCCGAGCGGATTTCTGCATCTAAAATATCTTGATATTGCTTACTGTATTGATCATAAATCTCGTATTGCTTTTCATTCGCTTCCATTGCTGCATAGCGTCGCAAAATCCGAGAACAATTCACGATAACATCTGCAAATTTGAACTTCAATGCTGTCGTTAATAATTGACGTGCCAAACTCGCAGCCGTGTGCTGTGCATCATTTGACAGTAAAATCTTGACTAAAGTCCAATCTTTATTACAAGAATAATACGCTCTATCGTAGGACGAAGTCGCAGGTAAATTGACGTCTAAAAAGAACAAGGTATTTAATAAACGCTTTCTAAATCGAGATTTTAGTTGGCGATATTTATCATCGGTTGGGCTACAAGCGTATAAAAATGTGGCGGCATCACGATCGTTTTTAAACTTACCGATCATCAACGCTTCGTAAAACTCGTTAAATTTAGAATTTTTGTGTTTCAAAGAGTGTTCGTCAAAAATTTCTATTTTTTTAACTTTCTTCTTTGTGACAATTTTGGAAATTTCTATTAAGTGTTTCATACTTGAATAAGTGACGTGATTTATAGATTGATATGTATTATAAACAAAAATAGACTATTCAAAACGCTTAGCCAAAATTAGTGTCACAATTATTTCATTTATTTTTATTAATAAAAATAAATAGATTTAACGTATAATGAGAATATATTTATTTTTGGATTCCTAATTTTAATATTATAAATTAATAGAGTACTTAATTTTGATTTTTGTATTTATTTTTAGGCTCTAATATTTACATAATCAATTCATTATCAAATACTAACAAATATAAATATAAAATATTTGAATTTTTAATTTAATCTTGTTTAAATATATTATACAATTTAAAATATGTAATGCGTAATACGATTTCCAATGACTTCGGATAATAAGGGGCTAATTATATTATAATTTTCTTACTAAACACGAAAAATCGCTGTAACAAATTCAATATATAAATAATTAGCATATTAACACTAATTAATAAATTTGGGAAAATTTGACTTGGTTTTTTAAACTTTCAATAAACGGTATAACTGTGTATTAATAACGAATATAGCAGGAATTGATAAAAAATAATATTTTTATCCCACTTTGATCCTCAAATTTTAGCGTAACAATTGTGACGTTTATCTATCGGATAAAAAGACCTTCAAAAGTTTTTTGATTATTACTCAAATCTGTGACAATAATTATTAGTTGATGTTTTCCTTTTGTAATTCGTTCCTCAAATTCATGGTAAATTACGTTTCGTTTACCATCATATTTCATCAAAATCCATTCGCCATCGATCCACGCATTATACGTTTTAATCCCAGTTCCTTTATCCGAAAGTTTGAATCCTAAAAGCCGTGACGGACGAGCTTCGCCTTCAAAATCAATTGCCGTAATTGTTGGTGAAATCGTATCTAACAAAATCGCATAATCACCAAAACTCCGAGTTTTGGCCGTCAGCCATTCACCTTCCCATTTATTACCAATGAAACTATTTTGACCATTCTTACACTTACCGATGTACAATTTTGATTTCAAATCTTCATCAATACTACGTTGCAATTTTAGTTTGATTTTATATAATTGATGCACAGGAATTTTCTCATCGTGAATTTGATAAGTTGGCGAAAAAGCGTAATCAGAATTATCATTCGCAATCTGAATATTCGCATATATATTTTCATAAAAACTGCTGTCGGGAAAGTGTAATTCCAAATCGCTGCGCTTCACAATACTCGCTTCGTTATACGGGAAGAAATAATTAAAAATATTGCCGTTGCCTGTGTTCAGCTTTTCGGCTCTTTTTACTTGGAATTGCAGTTCACTTTCATTTCCTTTAAAATCTCTTGTAATTACCCTAATTTGACTCGGATTATTCGATAAGTTTATCACGCCATCATTCGCCAAATAATTATAAATTCCTAAATAATTTCCCTTCAAACGATAGCCTCTATTAAAATAACCTTCCTTATTAAACCATGCTCCGTAATCCAAATGAGCATTCAAGTATCGAGTTTCGTTATACGCTACTTTTTCCATTTCAAAACGATAAATCAACGAATCGTCTTGATAAATATCCATCGAAAAAATACCATTGGCGTTGCTCGTTCCCGAAATATTATCGTAAGCTTTTATGCCAATCGCCATTCGATTCGACGATATTTCCAAGATTATAGGTTGTATTTGATTTTGATTATTAACATTACGAATATTATACGTTTTGACGTTGGTCGTTTCGTGATTGTGATTGAGTTCATAAATCTTCAACTGTTGTAAAAACGGTTTTTTATCGTCCGAAATATCGAAACCAAAATAAAGTGGGTTTATCGGAATATCGGTTTTCGTATCTCGGATTTCAAAATGTAAATGTGCCCCTAACGAACCGCCAGTGTTGCCCAAATAAGCAATTTGATCGCCTTTAAAAACTGGAAATACCATCGCTCCTACCCTTTCATCAAATTCAAAACTTTGATTGGCATATTGTCGCTTTTTGACATATTCCGTAATCGCAGGTGTAAATTTTTGTAAGTGTGCATAAACAGACGTGTAACCGTTTGGGTGCGTAACGTACAAGGCATTTCCATAACCGTTAGCGGATACCAAAATTCGTGAAATATAGCCCTCGTCAATTGCAAGAATCGCATCGCCTTGTTTCCCTCTTGCACTCGGTTTTATATCCAAACCACCATGAAAATGATTTGGTCGAAGCTCTGCGAATGTTCCTGACAATTTAATTGGAAAGCTAATTGGCGAACGGAAATCATCGGTTGGATAGCTTTTTTCTTCGTTTTTGAACGCTACCAAAAATATGGTACTGATAATAATGAATATAAAATAGCGCATATAGAATAGTTGATACGAAATTACAAGGATAAACCGATGAAGTTTTGAAAATCTCATCGGTTTTTAACCTTTTTCAGAATGTGCAAAGTAAGTAATTTAAACGTATCCAGAAATATTTTGGGTATTGGTAAACATAAAAAGGCTGTTAAACCTCTTAAAGTATAAAATACTTTTAGCTCTTTGATAAATCCCGTGGAAAATTAAATTTTTCTTCTTATTGAAAATTTTTTATGCCTACCCCGATTTCTCGCGAATACATAGACACTAATTTACCGAAGTATTCGAGTCTAAAACTCCAGCAATTGAAAGATTAGTTTTTAAAATACGAAGATTATAGATTTTATGGTTGATGCGTATGCAAGTTCTTGAAGCAGGGGAATAACTAATGATAAATCACAATCTTAAAAAAGAACAAATTTTAGCGTTTGCGCGGCAATTTATTATAATGAGAAAAACAGGTTAATCACCACAAAAAAATGCTTGATTTCACAATGGAAACCAAGCATTTTTAATTAAAAAATTGAAATCAAACTTATTGATCTCCCTCTTTCGCTGGAGCACCTGAAGGATCTAAAACATCGACCGTTGGTGTAATAATTAATTCTACCGAACGACGTTGATTATTATCCAAATCCGCTTCTGTGTTCACATATTTACTTCGAGTTTGCGTTTCTCCTCTTGGAATCTGGCGAACAACTCTTTCTGTTGCAATACCATTCGCTTCCAAATAATCCGCAACCGAATTAATCCGCTTAATAGATAATTTTAAGTTTAAAGCCTCATCACCCGTTGGATCGGCGTAGCCATAAACCAAAACTTCATAATCCGCATCACCTGCTTTTTTCAATCGGGAAACTAAGCCATCTAATGTTGCTTTGGTTTCCGCATTTAAAGCGTTCGCACCTACCGCAAAATAAACTTCGTGTGCAGAACTTATTGTTTGACTTGAAGCTGAAAAACTAACTCCAATCAAGAATGTAAAAAATAAAATAATTGCTTTCATGTATTTATGTTATTAAGAGTTCTGTTAATAAGTCAAAAATAGGAACTTTATTTGGTAACTTATCATATTTTGTATTCAATTTTATGACATTTATTTTTTTATTATATAAGAAATAAATGATTTGAAAAATCTGTAAGCAAATGATTAATTATTCACCATATATTACGCTTTTGATTACGACATTATTAAAAAACGTGGAACGCCGTGAAACAATAAGCGGAATATTGACACTCATAGTTATCCACATAGTTGCCAACATTTACGGCTATTTTGTGGATAACTATGTACTGTAACAGTCATATTTAACACTTTTTTAATAAAAAGTTTACATTAAAGAGCTATTATCGAGTTATAGCAATACTTATAAACTGTAAAACGACCTATTATTGTGACAATCCGAATGTCATAATCGCTAATTTTCGTATTAAAAAGGGGCAGTGAACTTCACCCTTTTATCAAAGGAATTATTACTAAAAATAGGCTTAAAACCCTTTAAAAATAACGTTGAATATTGTAATTCGTTAGCAATCAACAATTCACAATATTCAAAAAATCTTATACCACTTTTGTCCTTTGAAAAATTGCCTTTTTTGAGTGTAGATTACGCAAAAAATGGATACAAATAGTTATCCACAAAGTTATCAACACATTTCTACCGATTATAATTTTTTAACTGCCAAATTCGTATCACTAAATTGATAATTTACCCACAAAGCTATCGTTAATAAGACCAAAGCTCCTGCCTGATGCAATACGCCCAAATCCACAGGAATTGTCCCTTTGGAGTTAATAAGCGTAAAAATCCCTAACAAAACTTGAATTGTTAACATACTTATCAACAGTGTATTACCGACGGTAAAACGCTTTGTAAAGTTGAGTTTTCGTGTCATAAAAAAGAAGGCTAAAATACTGATAGTCAACAGGTAAGCTGTACTTCTATGCAAAACCTGAACCAACGCTGGGGCAAACTTTGTAGAGTCGTAATGCTTCATATTTTCCACAGTCCATTCCGAACTTGTTAACACTACCTGCGGAATCATCTCTCCTGCCATATCCGGGAAAGTTGGATAATATAAACCAGCTTTCATACCCGACATTAGACCACCCAATATGATTTGAACAGCAATAACGATTGTTATGAAAATTGCTAACTTTTTGAATTTTAAATTGTGGATAACTTGCTTATTCGGACTAAAAGTGTGGAAAGTTGTCCATAATAAGTAGGAAAATAGGATGAACGCCAACGATAGATGCAGCGTGAGCTTATACGCATTTACCCACGGTCGTTCAATCAGCCCCGAAGCGACCATAATCCACCCAAAAGAAGCCACCACAGCTGCCATACTGACCACTATTCCCAAACGCTTCATCAAAGGCTTAGGAAGCCATCCTTTACGCCAAAAAAACAAGAACGGAATAATGAACACAAAACCCATCGTCCTCGCCCAAAGACGGTGAAAATACTCCCAAAAGTAAATAAACTTAAATTCCGAAACCGACATCCCAGCATTTATCTTTTGATATTGCGGTGTTGTTTGGTATTTCTCAAATTCTATTTGCCAATCTGCCATATTTGTAGGCGGAAAAGTTCCCGTCACAATCTCCCATTCCGTAATCGACAAGCCCGAGCCCGTCAAGCGGGTAATACCGCCAATCACAACCTGAAAGAAAACCATGACTAAACCAATAATTAACCAAATTCGCACTACCCGCTTGATATCTAAACCCCTTAGTGTTGCTATACTTTCCATTGCTTAAAATGATTTTTATAAAAAAACATCGAGTTATCCACACGAAATGTGAATAACTTATGTAGAACACGAAATTTGCCGCAAAGTTAGCGTAGAAACAATGTAAAAGGAGAAAAATAGGTAGAAAAGGTTAATTCAGATTCATTTAAAATTACGATTTGTTTGAACAAATTATCAAATAAAATTACCGACTTATCCACAGTAAATGTGGATAAGTCGAAGCAAAAGCAGGAAACAACTCCTGAATTCACGAAAAATCAAATAAAAAAGTCTTTTTTTGTGGATAAGTCAATCGGATTTTTGGAAAAAGGAAGAAACAAACATATTTGTTTGTTCACATTTTTTTGACCTTAGTGTTCTATTATAATATGATTTATTAAATTTCTCAAAAAAAAGCCCTCATCATCAAGGGTGTTAACAAGTGGATAAGATTTTTGGATTTTATTTGGATATTAAAAAAAGACCTACTTACTAACACTTATTCACATTTTACTAACATATTATGTAGCTTGATTCTTAATGTTTTATGAACTTATAAACATAGTGTGGATAAGTCGTTCTGTTAGTAAAAAAATGAATGTTAGAAACTAACAAGTCGTGAATAAATGTGGATATCTATGTTAGTTATGTATAAAAGTGAGGGGAGTAATCCACAATGCACCGATTTTCCAGAGGGAATGTTAGTAACTGTGGATAACTTTTAGTTTTTCAACCAAGTTATCCACAGTTTTTGTTGGTAACTACCTTTTTACCAATTCCCGAAAAAGTTATTTTTCAAGGAGTTATAAATAACAAAAAATTATATTGTTAATAAGTCGGCAAAACATGTTTAAAAGTATTTGTTTTTAAATTAAATACTTTTGAACCGAAAATCAAATTGTTTTAATAATAAGGCATTTTAAACGATTTTGTGGTAAACTATTTTGTATTGAGTCCAATAAAAAACCGTGTCGGTTTTGAAAACCAACACGGTTTGATAACGGTCTGACCCGAAATGCCGCTAAACTACAATTTTCTTCCGTCTCAATTCAAAATTCTGACCTAAATAAACCTTCCGTACCATTTCATCCGCAGCTAATTCTTCCGCAGTTCCGTCTCTTAATATATTGCCTTCAAACATCAAATACGCTCTATCCGTGATGGACAGGGTTTCTTGTACGTTGTGATCGGTGATTAAAATACCGATATTTTTCGTTTTTAATCTGGCAACAATATATTGAATATCCTCGACCGCAATGGGGTCAATTCCCGCAAAAGGTTCATCTAATAAGATAAAATTCGGAGAAACCGCCAACGCTCGTGCGATTTCCGTCCGTCGGCGTTCGCCACCTGAAAGCGTGTCGCCGTTTCCTTTTCGGACTTTTTCCAAACCAAATTCTGAAATTAAATTTTCCAGTCTGTCCCTCTGTTCAGCCTTGGGTAAATCGGTCATTTCCAAAACGGCTTTAATATTATTTTCTACGCTCAATTTCCGAAAAATTGAAGCTTCTTGCGGCAAATAACTAATGCCTTTTCTCGCCCGTTTGTACATCGGCAAGTCCGTAATATCTTCGTCATTGAGGTAAACTCGACCTTCCGTAGGTTTGACAAAACCAACCGTCATATAAAAAGTCGTGGTTTTCCCTGCACCGTTTGGCCCAAGCAAACCAACAATTTCGCCTTGATTAACCTCGATAGAAACGCCTTTTACGACCGTTCTACTTCCATATTGTTTGATGAGCTGTTCGCTGCGTAATTTCATTTCTGGTGATTAATGATTAGTGATTGGTGATTGACGGAAAAAAGTTAAAACAGGAATATTTATGCTTTAATTTAGAATCACCTATTTTTAGATTTCAAAATTACTAATAATTTTTTTAGTGTGAATAATTGATAGGAAATCAGCGATTTTTTTTGGATTTTCGCAACATATTTACAGGAAAATTAACAAACTGAAACGCAAATTCTAAACGATGCAAAAAACGATTGATTTACAATTAACGGCGGCTTACGAAACTTACGGGACGCTTTCCGATACGACCGAAACGATAATTATGGCTTTTCATGGTTATGGCGAGTTGGTGAGGTATTTTATTCGGAAATTTGACTTTTTGGACGAAGCGAAACATTACGTCATTGCGCCGCAAGGTTTATCGAAATTTTATATGAATAAGCATACCAGAGTCGGTGCATCTTGGATGACGAAGGAAAATCGGGAACTGGATTTAAAAAATCAATTGCATTACGTTCAAACGGTTTTTGAAACGGAAACAAAAGATGTTGATTTTTCTAACAAAAAGTTAATCATTTTTGGCTTTTCGCAAGGAGCAGCAACGGTTTCCCGTTGGGCAGCGACGCACAAAATTCCCTTTGACAAACTCATCGTCTGGGGTGGACAATTAGGCTACGAATTGACAGCGGCTGATTTTGATTTTGTAAAAACGGATGCTCAAACGATTGCTTTGTTAGGCGATAATGACCAGTTTTATAACGGCGACAATGTTCAGAAAATGAAAGACGGTTTTAAAACGGTATTTCCGAAAGGAGAATTTCAAATATTTGAAGGGAAACATGAGGTTTTGAGGGCGGTTTTGGAAGATATTTTATGATGATTTACAAAAAATAAAAGGGTCGGACGCTTTAAAAGCCTCCGACCCTTGAACAACTCAGATTTTCAAATCATTGCGACAAATTCTGAGATTTTGGGATAAGTTAATTGATATTTCAATTTAATACCTAAAGTACTATTTCATTCCCAATTTAGGCTTAATATATTTCATCACATTATCCGCATCACGACCGTAAAGTACCATACCGCCTTTGCTGGAATCAAAAATGAAACGGTAGCCTCTTTCTTTAGCGACATCATCAATTGCTTTTCTGATTTTCGTTTGGATAGGTTCTAACAAGGCTTGTTCTTTTTTCAACAAATTATCCTGCATTGTTTTTTCGCTTGCAGCGTAATCTTGCTGCATTTGAGCCAATTCTGCTTCGATTTGTTTTTGCTGAATCTCTGTCAAAACCCCTGCTTGAGCATCTTGCATCGCCTTCCCATATTTCGCTTGCATTTGGCTGTACTTCGTTTCCAATTGCTTAATCGCTTCCTTTCTTTGAGCCTCTAATTTTGCGTTTGCTTGTTTGATTTGCGGCATTGTCGTCAAGACTTCCGTCATATCAACATGACCGAATTTTACTTGTATTGGTGCGGTTTGCTCTTCATTTTTCGTTCCAAAATTTACGGACATTAATACAAATGCCAATAATACAATCGCCGCTGTTAATAAGTTTTTCATGTTTTGAATGTTGTTAAATTTTAATGATTTGCTTTATTGCTTCATGGTTTTATCGTTGATTTTGTTCTAAAAATCCGAATTTATGTTGCAATAATTTATTTAATATAAATTATGTGGATAATAAGAAGGCAATGTAACTATGAAACCATGTAGCAATGCAACAATGTAGTAATTAATCTTCTTTTAAATCATCAATAAGATCTTGTGTCTTATCTAACTCTGGATTTGCGTAAAGCATACTTGCATCTGAAGAACGGTCAAAAATAAAGTCAAAGCCACGTTTTTGAGCGTAAGCCTCAATTGCAACATAGATTTTATCTTGAATCGGCTTTACCAATTCTTGACGTTTTTTGAATAATTCGCCTTCGGGTCCAAATTGAGTTTTCTGAAAATCACGAGCTTCTGTCTCCTTTTGGATAATTTCGTCCTCCCGTTGCTCCTGTGCTTTATCGCTTAATAAAACTTTATCTGCTTGATATTTACCGTATAATTGCTCAATTTCTTGATATTTTTGAGCAATTTCTTGATTCCATTTTGACGCAAATTGGTCTAATTTTTTCTGTGCCGCAGCATAATCTTCTACGCTTGTCAAAATCTTTTCAATATCAACATAACAAAAACGCTGTGCTTCCATCGTAACGCTTGCCAACAATAAGGCGAAGACTAAAAGAATTCCTTTTTTCATAAATTTATATGTATTTAAAATTTTTCGATGCTTAAATTGTCGTTTCCTTGCGTAAAAGTAAAATTAAAATTTAGGAATTACAGACTAACCAAACATCAAATTGTGAAATAATCAATTCAATTGAATAATATTTGTAAATCAGTTATAAAACGTATTTAGATTTTTAAATGATTGCTTGAATTGAATAATAATAGGTCGAATCTAAAAATAATGCAGTTACTATACAAACAGCTTTCGCCCAATGCTTGTTTTCAATTATTTAAAGTCATTTATAAATTAGCAAACGGATAACTAACACGTAGCGAATTATGGATTTTATACTTTTTTAACCGTACTTTAACAGGAAGGAATACGCCGAATTAGTAAATAACCAGCATCTGTTTTGGATGTGCATATTCGATTTTTTGAATATACATTAATATACGTATTCATTTGGATACGTAGATACATACGCCTCTGTGTATCTACGTCAAAAACATTAAAACCATGAAAAAACTACTTTTACTACTGCTAACGATGAGCAGCTTGTTCGCAAACGCACAAAATCAAGAAATCACGACCGAAATCAACGCCGTAAAACTCAGTATGCAAGGGGCGGAAATTGTGCGAGAAAAAGAAATGACTTTAGTGCCTGGAACGACTCGTTTGACGTTTGTTGGGCTTTCGCCAAAAATAAATGCGCAAAGCGTACAAGTTACCGCAACCAATGAGGTT
>Ga0306864_1000177_pt1 | contig 31201 bp, 24 predicted proteins | sample AntRauTorckE5430_FD_190448 | JGI IMG/M metagenome (GOLD analysis project Ga0306864, IMG submission 190448) | Saline lake microbial communities from Rauer Islands, Antarctica - Metagenome Torckler E5 #430 (v2) (version 2) | ecosystem: Environmental > Aquatic > Non-marine Saline and Alkaline >...
TAACGTCTGTTTAACCTTGCACACAACAGAAATACTTTTTCATCAACCTCATTGCTTGTTGGTGGATGGATCCCTCGTAAGAAAAGGATATCTTGTGCGAGGGAATCAATCCTTGCAAAGACCTCACACAATTGTTACGATTCAGCTGATACCAACGAATGATTTTGGTTGCTTCAAGTTGGCACCACAAACTGCAGTCATGTCATCTTTGTTGATAAGATGGCAACTTGTGGCGCACTATTTAAGCCGCTTTGGCGATAGATTAAACCCACCGTACCTAGAAACTAACCTACAAAATCATTGAGTAGCATTATTGCATTGATAAAATGAAACATAGTTAGAGGTACAGGACGTTATTTAAGCGTTAATAATGTTCACAATTCTTACGCACGAAGGTTTGGTGCGCTTTTTCTTGCCGCCGCCGGCTTCCTCTTCCATCCATCCACCCTCCACTGATGTTGGATGTTGGTCGTTTGATCTGTAATCTTTGATGGTTCATGTTTCATGTTGGATCTTCGAAGAAAACATCGTAGACTCAAATGTTTTAGACACCATCCACAGTCAAGGACGAATACAAACGAAGTATCTTATCCTTAGCAAATGCCAGCAACTAGGAAATCAAATTGTATAGTCCTAGCACTCATGCTTGCTAGAACGTCATCTTCATTCGTATCGGCATTCACACAACATGCTTCGAGAAGGATAATTGTGCCTTCCGCCGCATCTGCATTTGTGAATTGGCATTCCCAGAAGCCTCAAAGAGTATCCTCTCCAAGATGGATGTCGGAAGGAGATGCCCCTGCCGAAAAAACGGATGAGGAGAAGGCTGCCATCAAGGCTGTCCGTGAGGCTAGAAAGTAAGTGTCATCTGTCATCAATCCACGGTAGTATGGATGTCCTTCCGTTCGATATTTGCATCTAACAATGGAAGCGGCCTTCATTTATCACTATTACGAAATAGGGCTGAGAAGGAACTCAAAAAGGCTGAAAAGAAGGCGAAGAAGGCTGCACAGGCTGCAGAAGAAGAAGCTGCAAAGAAGGTGGAAGATGTCACATATCTTTCCTTTGATGAGCAGGATACCTATAGCAAAATGGGAGATATGACTCGTGTCATGTCTCGTTCGCGTACCAATCGTCGATTTGGAGATATTGCAAATCTCGAAGATGCTGAGAAGTACCCAGCAGGATCAAAAATTTGGTTGAGAGGTCGATTGCAATCAATCCGTGTGAAGGGGGGATCCTGCTTTCTCGTACTACGTCAGGGATCTTTCAATACTGTCCAGGCTCTGTTCTTCAAAGATAAGGAAGATCAAGAGGGGTCAAAGAAAATGATTAATTATCTAAAAACTTTGACTGTTGAAACGGTCGTTGATCTGGAAGGTATCATTGTTGGCGATGCAAGTGTGAGGAGCTGCTCTATCCAATCTGTTGAATTGAACATCGAACGCATTCATGCAGTATCAAAGGCAAGAGCCCAGCTTCCATTTTTGGTGGAAGATGCTGCGAGAAGTGAAGCTGAAGTTGAGGCAAGTCAAGATACTGACAGGCCTTTTCCTCGCCTTGGGCAAGAATTGAGATTGGATAACAGATGGATGGATCTCCGTACCCCAGCAAACAATGCAATTATGAGGGTGCAATCTGCAATCTGCCAACTTTTCCGTGAGTCTCTTTACTCCCAGGGTTTCATGGAGATTCATACCCCAAAACTGATTGCAGGAGAAAGTGAAAGTGGAGCAGGAGTTTTCACCACTGATTATTTTGGTACCACCGCATGTCTTGCACAATCTCCTCAGTTGTACAAACAGATGGCAATCTCAGCTGATATGGAACGTGTATTTGAGATTGGACCTGTATTCAGAGCTGAAAATTCCAATACTCGCAGACATTTGTGTGAATTCACTGGACTGGATTTGGAAATGACCATCAATGACCACTACATGGAGACTCTCGAAGTTGTTCACAAGTGCTTTGTGCACATCTTCACCGGGTTAGAGACTAGGCATGCCAAGGAGCTTGATATTATCCGTGAACAGTACGACTCTGAACCTCTCAAATTTACCGAGGAACCATGTGTCCTTCACTGGTCCGAGGCACAGGATATTTTAAAGGAAAAGGGATTTGACATGGGTGACGGGATGAACGATTTGTCTGGAGCACAGGTAAGTCAGTTGCAAAATTTTCACCGATGATACACACTGTGTGCATATATAGCTAATGCTTGGACTATCCGTAGGAGCTTGCCTTGGGAGAAGCAGTAAAAGAAACTTATGGAACTGATTTCTTCATGTTGGATAAATATCCAGCTGGGATACGTCCGTTCTACACTATGCCCGACCCTGACGATGACAGATTCAGTAACTCGTACGATATGTTCATCCGTGGTCTTGAAATTTGCTCTGGAGCACAGCGTTGTCATGACCCAGAGTTGGTGCAGGAGATTATGGCAAAGAAGGGGATTGAGGTTGGTGATGGATTGCAATCATACATATCTTCATTCAAGGATGGAATCAGCCCTCACGCAGGAGCAGGTATTGGATTGGAGCGCGTTGTCTTCTTGTACCTTGGTTTGGACAATGTCAGAAAGGCATCCATGTTCCCTCGCGACCCCAACAGATGTACGCCTTAAGCTTCAAGTTATGGAATCAAAATCCTCCTTTTGAAAATAAGACATTATTCATTCAACTTAGATTATGTATTCTTTAACTGTTGTGGGATAGTACTATTGAATACATGTGTATAAAGCACATCGTTGAGTAGCTGTTGCAGTCACTTCCAAAGAGTACAGGAGAAAAACATCATCCTTCAAAGTTGTCCGGTATTGCATTCATCAATTCTTTGAATTCTTTTTCAGCATTTCGTACATCGTCAAGAATCTGTATTTGAGACATGGTTGTGGATCCCAAACTTCCATTCAAAGCTTGTCCAATGACAATGTCGGCGGCTCCTAACGAAGCAAGTAATTCTAAAAATGCATCTTCCGTTCGCATATATCTCATCGAAAAATCTTTGTTACTCTCCAGTGTCCTGAGAACTATTCTCCCCGCCATCGTCACCCGAGGGCTTATGCCTAAAACTTGCATTCCCGCCGCAGTAAAATCTCCTTTCAGTACCAAAGGCGTAACATTCTTTAGTTTCGCTTGCATTTCAACTAACTCTTCCTTTGCAGCTTTGTATGATTTAGGATATTCTGTCATGGGGACCCATCGTAAATCAGGTGAGATCACTGCCAAATGTTCTGGTGTATCAATGTAGGAGTTGACTGCGTCGTCTAAGGGCAGTTTGTAAATACCAATGCAATCGGCGGAAGTATCTCCACTGAGACAAGCTGCTTTGCATGGTCTGGGGTTGGACATCATAATTCCTACTGGGATGGCAAATTGTATCACGGAATTCATGGCTTGTCGACGATTTATTGAATCCTCCGTTTGGCGACAAGAAGGATCATGCGTGGCTTCGTGTTTGTCGGTCGTACTGTTTTTCAAAGCGACGCGAGCATTTTGGTGCTGCTGACGGCGGATGGAAAATCCAGATGTTAGCCTTCCTAACCCAACGAATAGAAAGAAAAGTGTCAACTTCATTACTGACTTAGTCTTGTTGGACTGATATGATGATTATAATATGACAAGAGATCTTCTGTGTTGTTGCTGATATGTTTTGCGATGATATCCAACCAAAATAAATCTTCGATTTTACCCCAACCGAACAAACACTATGAAGGCCTATGACCTATGACCTATGAAGGCAAGGTGACAGGTGACACAACATGGAGAATGAAGAAGAAGAATCATCAACTAATAAATAATGAAGCATCTTTCGTCGTCATCATCAGTTAATAAAAACATGCAGCCATCCGTGACGCTCCTCGGTTCTGCTCAAGATGGAGGTGTCCCCCAAGCCGGATGCTCGTGCCTTGGATGTATGGATGTACACATGGACAAATCTCCTGAGTTATATCCCGTTTCGTTGGGAATCAAAGATGCCAGTGGCAAGTATCACTTGATTGAAGCAAGTAGAACACTTCCTAAACAATTGAGACTATGGGCAGAGTCTACACGACATCTGGGTGAAAGTCTCGACGTCATATCTCCAATATCGTCAGTGATTTTGACACATTTACACCTTGGTCACATTGATGGCATAGGGCAATTTGGCAAAGAAGTTATTGGATCTCGTCAGGGAAGCATTCGACTGATTTCGGGGCAACATGTTATTGACGATCTTGGACAAAAGTCCTACCTTGATCCATTTACTCCCGAGGTCATTACAAATGGAAGTAAAATTGTACTGGGAGATGGAGTGGCTTTGGAATTTCTACGAGTTCCCCATAGAGAAGAAGAGTGTTCTGAAACATATGGTATTGTTGTGAGAGGCAAGAAGAAAAGCATTCTCTTCCTTCCTGATCATGATACATATGCGGACACATTGAAATATCACAACATGGATTCACTTCGACAATGGTTTCGCACCATTAGTGTAGATATAGTTTTATTGGATGGGACTTTTTTTTCAGTTGACGAAGTCGCCGGAAGAAGAAGTGATCACTCTGGTATACCTCATCCTACTATTAGCGAGAGTCTCAAATTATTAGGGAGGAAAATTGACGCAGATCCAGATCTTATATTTATTCATCTCAATCATACCAATCCAGTAATCAATGAAAACTCGAAACAGCGTAAGGTGGTTGAAGAATTAAAATGGGACGTCGGTAAACAGGGTCAAGTGTGGATGATTTAAAATAAAGTTTTTAAAAGTATATTAGATGCTATGTAGTATGAATCATCGTCATTGGACAGGGTCCATCATGGAATAGCCCAGTAGTTCAAAGTCCTTCTGCATGTAATCGTTGATGGCTCGAATCGTGGCTTCCGTAAAATTCAATTGGGTCAGCTTGGTGCCCCCGATTCGACTGTTGACTTGTGTTTTCGGCAATTCCAATGTCGTGTTGCCCTTGCCGGGGATGGAATAGCATTTCATTAGGGCATTGAATTCTTTGTTGAGATTTTTGAATTCCAAAACGTGCGTGACGATTCGTTCGCCGTTTTCATTGAAGACGTAGTGATACTGCGGGATAAAAGAGTCCAATCTTGGATTCGCGATGCCGTCTTGTATGAATATGTTCATCATTTCGGCACTATTCCGTAGTGTATCGGAATTTTTTACGAATTCTTTCATGATATCAGCATCGCTCAACGGCTCTAGGGTCGCCTTCCCCTTACTCTTGCGCAGTTGGAGACCCTTTAGTTTTTGATAATACTCACTCACGGCCCGGTCGTAAGGATCGCGAGTAACGACAAAGGTGAAATTGGCTTCAAAGGGATACGGGACATAAAACTTGGGTGGTATATGGACGCGGTTTCCAATTTCCGTGCGTTGGGCAGCTTTTTGGTACCCTATTATGTCCAGTTCCATGCCTTTGTATCGATGTCGATATTCGATTGCTAATTCACCCCACCAAAGACCTGCATGATCCTCTGCGAATTTTTCGATAGCAGATCCACCCGTCTTTCGTATATGAATGAACTCTAGATTTGCGTCTTTGTTGTGCCTTCCTGGGCATGCCCCACCACCCACAATTACTCGATCCTCTTCGTGATGCGCAACCTGACTTGGGTTCTTGGTGACAGCAGCGTCCTTCGATGTTTTTTTGTTTCTTCCAAAGTCTATGATCGTAAGCTGTTCCTTTTCTTCTCCTTTTTCGACAGCATTTACTTTGAAGGTCTGTGTTTGGTGAGCGCCTTCTGAAACTATGATTTCGTCATGTGTCATTATCAGTTGTAGAACACAGTAACCATTTAGGATAACAAAAACCACAAGAATAGAAAAACCAACGCATAATTTGGAATTGATTTTCTTGTGATTCATTAAATCTCTATGATAACTTAGAATGGTTAGTTAGGTATGCTGAAGTCCTATTTGCTATGTACGAAGGGCGCTGCTGAAACTGAAAGCAAGGTTGTTATTAGAGTGATTGAAAAAAAGCCATAATAATAACATTTCATATTTTTCTCCTTTTCTCTTATGAACCGGCAATCACAAGGGAAGACTTGAGGGGAGCAGTGATTGGGTAGGGATGGACCGTTTGCCACTCACATTCTTTTGTCTTTACAATCGTGATAGTATCAAATGTGAATTGAAAAAGAAAAAGAAAAAAATCAACTTCAACTACTCAACTGACAGCTAAACACCCCCTTTCAAATTTTCAGGAGAACAAGAATGTAATGATATTCAGTGTCTATCGTTATACTTATCGATATAATGTTGAATAGGGTTCAGTATGTTGATGCTGAGAAGTGAGAATAATTAGTAGTGATTATTGTTTGATCAGTTTAGTTTTATTGTGAGCGGATTGATCTTGTCGGGTCCGCTATACCTCTTGACATGTCTTCTGGAGGACATTTAACGGCATAGGACGATACAATAGTGTGGCCCTTTGCCATCTGTTGTAAGAGGTTCACATTCCTTCTCATTTACGCTACATCCCATCTTGATATCACCACACAAGAACCCATGATCGAAAAATAGCAAGCATATCAGCTATTTACTGTCCATTTCGACCTCCTTCTGCAGTACTTGCATCGTAATTGAAATTGCATGTCACGTAACACATACGAATTATTATATTATGCATGCAAATTGAGAAAAAGGAAATTATGAGACAGGCCGTTTATTATTTGAATTGGGGGGGGAGAGGCAAAACAAAAGGGGGACGACCAACCATTGCCAACAGGGAAGGAGCAACATCAGTTTCAGTTATTAATTGAAAATACAAAAAGTGGAAACATAGCTGGAAGGTAGCAAGCAAAGCAAACCAAACCAAAGCAGTGTCAACCCGTAGAAGAAATAAAAGTATTCAACAATGGCGAATAACGGCGGAAGACAAGGAGGCGGAGGAGGAAATCAAAGCATGAACGAGCATGTGGAGTTCACTGTGAAGGTGAGTGCAATAGTTACCAGTCGTGGTGGTGGATGTCCGCATTGCAACCACGGACCTAATTTATGATTCACGGTCACGGGCTGGTGGATCCTTGTGCAACTGTAAACATAATCGCAAGGCTCAAAAATCATCTGTTACCTTCCAATCAATCCATGATCGCTCACATCTCTCTTCACTAACATAATCCCGTTCAATCATGCATTATTAGGCCGAAGAAGATCTTTATTTGACCGGATCTGAAAATACAATCCTACGCGTCTCGGCTGAAACAAACTATTCATGCCTCATGCTAAAGACGCAGAGATTCTCTTCTTTATTCCGTCACTATGCGAAATATCATGGTCTGCGAAAAGATGATCTCGAATACTATTTCGTCAACCCACTCGAGAACGACGATACGCCAGAATCCGTGCAATTGCAACGGAGCGACACCATCATGGTGCGCAAACGGCGTAGGCCCGAACCGCCTGAAGCTGCGGCTGATGATGAAGAATTTATCAAGGATATGAGGGAATTGCTGGACGATGAAGAACACATGGATGCGGTATTTTTAGTCCATGCCGAGCCGAAGAAAAAAGGAAGGGGTGGGTCTCTATCGGGGAGCAAGAGGGACATTCATGGAGATATCCCTTTTGACTGCTTCAAGACTCCAGATAAGGGAGAAGCTAATGCTAATAAAGGATCTTCCATGACAGTTGACACCGATCCCAATCAAAAGATACCCGAGACTAAAAGCGTCATGGTGGAAGTGCGTGCTCACAAATGTATCCTTACAGCACGGGCAGAGTACTTCAAGGCGCATTTCCGCAAATCTTCTTCTTCCGATTCAAAAATTGCCTTCCGTGAACCCATTGATGGGGCAATCAAGGTGGACAGTTCATTCTCAGAAAGGACCATTCGTTTCATGTTGGAATTCGTCTATACCAATCGTATCCAATGCATATCTGAGGTTTCAACGGATGAATTCTTGTCACTTTTGCACTTATCCGATCTCTGGGTATTGAGAGACCTAAAACGTCTTGTGGAACATGAGTTGATACGATGTCATATGGATGTGAACACTGTTGCCAGAATGTACTGTGTCACGGATGATTTCCACGCAGATAGACTCGCTAGGGCGTGCATTGATTATATCATGGATAATATTCGTGAAGTTACCGGTAACAAGGAATTCCAGGAAGAAATGAAGCATTACCCCCATCTATGTATTCCTGTCCTGAAAGCTGCAGCAGATTTGATTCCTGAACAGCCCGTGCATAAGAAGCAAAGAACAAATGATCATGGATCCTCTACACCAGGTGGCGGTGCTGTCTCAAGCCCTGTTCCTGAAGAAATGTGACTAAAGGACAGCTAAAGGACAGCAATAACTCTGAGTGACTTTGAACTATTGATGCCATGATGAGCATTAAGATAATAAAGAATTGTAATGGTTGATCTGACATGCATGACAAAAATAAATTTTAGTCGGTGCCTGTTGTCGCTTCGCTCTTACGCACAGATATAAAAATAGCATAAGTTGAATTACGTCGCTGGTGTGAAAGTAGTAATATGCATTTGAAAACGTGACAAACAAATGTAAATTTTACGTCTAGTATAAAAGTGTTTATGCATCTTGAAGATAGTACCTAGTCGCTAGTTCCCTGCGATGAATTGGGTTGAGAGTGTGTATCACACGGATCACATTTACATAATACATTATGTATCAATAGAAATAAATGGTTCTTGATTGCTTGGAATAAGCTCAAATGTCTGCATTGAGAAATTTGACTCCATCAAGGTATTCATTATCCTCTTCTTCAGAGTCATCCCCAGAAGAAAATATCATGCTCTCTGAGCCATGAATTGAATTATTCAAACTAGACTGTGCCATCTCAGAAGCCTTCCAGGCATTATCAATTGTTGTCATTTTAAAAGGTCTGATGGGTGCTGTCGAAGAATATTCGTGGCCATTATATCTGAAGCATGGTAAAAGAGGCGGCACTGGATTCTTCGAGTTATTCATTATAGGAATGAAAGGCCAAGCTTGTCCTGAGGTTGGCGAGAAAGATGATGGTGGGGGAGGTGGCAGCGAAGACTTTGAAATATTTGTTTTGGGATTGGTGGTTTCATGGGGTACATGGATGTAAATATAATCGAGTGGGGCGTCGCTGTGTGTATCGTCCTGTCCCTCACTCAAGCAGCAATTGGGTGAATTTCGAGGATATGTACGTCGTAGGGAACATGGCGATTCCCTGTAAGCTTTAATTGATTGGGGACTGAATTGTTGGTGACCTTGAAGATCATAGTGAAGTGGGAGAACACACAGATCATCGTGCTTTTCACGCATCCTCTCACACAAAGCATTGACAGGTGAATGATGTAGATGTGGGGCTATTTGTGATACGGTGGGCGCAACCTCAATGGAATGCTGATCTTGACTTGAATTTGGAGTAATCAAGATCAATTCCATTTGCATCTGCTTCTTTTCCTTGCGGGTTGCATTATTTGAAAGGTCCGGCTGCCCTTGTCTTGGAGACTGTAGTTGTTCTTCTTGCTTGAACATGATTGCATATTTTGAAAGAGGTGAGGATAGAAATTCTCTTGATTGTATGTTGGAAAGAATTGTGACAGATTAGAACGTTGACATCATATAATGTCAAGGGATGATTCTGTTACTCCTATTAATAAATAATAAATCAATGTTATTATACCCGGGTTCTCTTTGTCAGCTGCTGCTATTTATGTAAATTCTGCTCATTTGAACGATTCATTCTGTGTTCCCAAGAATTAGATCATAAATACCATTCTTTTTTATAACTTTTAAAAAATGAAAAGAACCCCTTTACTTTCACTTGGAGGAGTCTTGTTGCAATCATAGTAATATCTACCAAGAACTGACCTTGGTTGGTCGTAACTCCTTCTCCTTTCAAAACGTGTTTTTTCCGCATTTTCCTCTCAAACAATATGAGCTTTTTGCAATAGAAGACATTTGCAGCTCAATTAGAGTGATCAAACAAAAGTAAACAAATATCTACCTTTTCCCAATCTTTCCTTTTTTTTTCCAATCAATTTTTCAAAGTTAGATCACAACGGGACACCTCCTCTATTCAATATTTCATTGCAAGAATGAATATTGAAAATAATTTGTTCCCCTATTTATAATGTAATCCAATTGATTACCGCCCTAGCTATGCCAAGCGACAGTGGATCTCCGAATGATAACCCAGACTCTCCAGTTGTTGGAGCAAGTGGCATTGACAGCGACGGATCACAGAATGCTCCTTCTGTTTCTGCTGAAGTAATTGTCAACAACAAGAAGAAGTTCCCGGCAATTCTGTTCAACGCAGACAATCCAAACGCCGTTGGTTTAAGGATCATTAAAATTGTTCTCAATAGGGTTCAAAGTGCAGGTGGTTGGAATGAATGTTTTGGCCATGGAAAGAAGGTTGACTTTTTAAACAAAACTCTTGATGCTATCTTTGCATCAACTGGGCAGGCAAATGAGTAAGTTATTGCAAATATTGCCATTCATCGCAATAACTCAGCGTCTCTAAAATATTCCTCCGTTCTCATGGTGGACAACAGTACTAGAGTAGTAGTAGTAGTAACAGATATAGACAGATATGCAGTGTGGTGAGTGGTGAATGAACGTGGACAGTTTTAGACAGAAGACAGTTCAATCTGGCCAGGGTAGTCTTATGCAAATATTTGGTCAAATCAAATGTCTAGGTTTTGGAGCAGAGGGCAAATATGCAGTACATTTGAAGCTCAGATATCTTTGTTTGCGAACAAGATATCTAATTTGACTTTATTTTAGGCTCTAAAAATAAATATCTACCTAGACATCTGTTTTTGTTAGATCACTCTATTGAAATAATTATCTCTCACCACCTCCTGTTTCTATTTTAATTCAAATCTTTTACAAGTCCCATCATGTGTCGCATGTCTACTACGATGATAGATGTCGCAAACAGTCGCAAACCTTCTCTTTCTTTCAACCCTGAGGAGTGAGGAGAAATTTTAAAATTGCGCCAAATGATAAATCCAGTCAGTCTTGTGTGGTCTCCTTTGCGTCTGACGAGAATTCCAGAGAATGACGAGGTTGGAAAGAATTCATCCCCATTCATTCTTCTCAAATTCCATTCGACGATTGACGATTCCATAATTCTAAGCCCAAGCGAAAGTATAGGCACACATCCCATTTGCGATCGACAGTACCAAATTACTCTTCATATCTTACAAGTTAGAATCAATGAAGTTCTGCCAAATAATGCACCCCATCTCTCTTTTAGCATTTGTGGTACCGATGGCATCTAGTTTTTCTTTGATTCCGTCCATCAGAAACCATGCAGGCTCTGTGAGTGGACAGAAACGACCAGTGGCGACCAAGATACGCCAGTCTGCAATTGTTGAAGAAAGATCATCCAAGAGGAGACCCCGTCTTGGCAGATTTGGTAGATCAAAAAAGGATGATGATGGAGATGCAATCCACATGAAATTCGTCGGGAAGCAACGAGTTGCGACTGATCCGATTTCCTTTCTTGACGATGCCAACCTATTGGATGAGTTTTTTTCTACGCGAAGATATCAAGAACTCTTGTTTCCAAATAATAATGCAACCCTGCTGGACGCGAAAATAAGTCAAGAACTATTTGAAAAATGGTGCAAAGAGGCAGAAGCTGGAGGGAATGCATCAGGACCAACAGTCAAGGCTTTGCCAAATAATAAGAGGTCATTGCAACTTTACGACTCAAGCAGCGAGAAAGTGCACGTTATGAAAATCACTGCCGATCTCCAAATGCCATCTTTACAAGTCTCATCTGAGACAATAATTGGTGTCAAGTTGCTGTTGTCGCAACGAGAAAAAGATAGAGATTCCTTCCCTGAATTACAATTTACTCTGCTGCATTCAAAGCTGATTCCAGAAGGCTCCATGACTGCGAAGTGGATTTTTAACCAACTCATGAAATATCGCGATTCAACATCATCTTTCACTCGAGTGACCGCAGAACGACTTGACAATGATGAGATTGTTTTCACAACAGATGCACGCCTGGAAACTAAAATTCATATTCCTTCAGGAATAATGAGATATTTACCGCCTATCGATGTGAAAAAGTTCGAAGAGCAAGGGAGTAGTAGTATTCAAAAACTATTGGAGAAAGACTTGAAGCCCGCCATCGATAGTTTTGCAAACACATTCAAGAAATTTGTAGATAGCAGCGTGAAAATCGGAACCGCATCAAGAACTTAAAAGTGACTAATATTAGTAACATAAGCCACGACAATGCGAATAAACCATGAGATTATACTTTTCTCTTTCGTTTTCGCGGGGTAGATTTATAGGATTGACATGCTTTTACAGCGGCCAAAATCTTCTGTACGCTAGATGTTATGCCAACTTGCTGCATGTCATCTTCTGACATCCATCGACAATCTCGTTCGATGTCACCCATTTCGTCCAGTATACCTAAATGTGATGATGACGATACATCTTTATATCTGCAATGCATGCTCCAGCGGACATGAGAAAAAATATGTTCAATCGGCTTCTCGCTCACTACTGTTTTTGCTGAATCGTCAATCTCGTTCCAGACCTGTTCCATGCTAAATTCTTGTTTTCCTGCAACCAATTTGCACTTCGCCAACAGGCTATTGGACGCCTTCTTCAAAACAGATTGTGCAATAGATGGCACCTCGATTGTCTTTTTTGATTTTTTCTTCGTCTTCGGCTCGTCGGCACTTGTCCAAGCACAAGCTGAAGGGAATTCCCATTGTCCAGCTAAAGTTTAGGGGGAAAGACAGGAGTGAATTATGATCTATTCCATACAAACAACTCGTCATTCTGTCCTTTCGATTGTACTCTTACCTAAAAGTCCACTATCTGGTCTCTTCACCATGAACCACTTTTCAAATCCGCTTGTTGAATGAGACATGATGACTACACTAAGAACTTCCTCACGTTTTGCCTTCTTTGGAGGCGCTGTTGGAAAGTTGGAATGTCCTATTATAGAAGCAGTATCTATTGACTGTTCGGGTGCAGTATGTGACAATGCCAAATCTTCCCCAAGTTGAAATAAAACGGACGAAATGCCTCCATCTTCGCATAGGCTGCAAGCTGATTTGCCTCGTGCAATGGTTGCGCTGGATACAAAATTACTAATTGCAAAAGTATCAGTCTTCGCAAGAATATTTGCTTCTTGTCCAAGCTTGGTAGAGGCGTAAAATTCCACCAGTGGATCGTTGGAATCAACGCCAGTACCCGATGGTGCGCAATATGTAGCACCCAGCTCCATCAAAGCTTGATTTACTTCACCAGCGTACTTTCCATCGCCTGCAGTCACAATTTGCTCGGCTAGTCTCCATCCGATTCTATCCTTGAATGCTGGTGCTTTGATGTTATTTGCTACTCCTTTCAGCCGAGAGATAACCCGGCAGACGTTACCATCCACGACAGGTACGCATTTATCAAAAGCAATAGAACTAATTGCCGACGCAGTATATCTCCCTATTCCAGACACATTCAGCAGCTCGTCCACGGTATCAGGGACGACTCCATTCAATTCATCTACAACATATTTTGCACCTTTGTGAAGATATCTGGCTCTTCTGTAAAATCCTAATCCAGCCCAATGAGCATTCACCTCTTCCTCGGTGGCATTGGCAAGATCTTGCACTGTTGGAAAGCTGTTCATCCATTTCAAGTAATACTTGATCACAGCTTCAACTCTAGTTTGCTGTAACATGATTTCGGACACCCATACACTATAACCGGTAACTGGAATAATCGTTGCTTCAACCTCCTTCTCTCCGATACATTGCTGCTTGTCGTCATTGGTCAAATCTGTTGAATCACCTTTGCTCTTCTTTCCAAAAAAGGATTTGATATCTTTTTGACCTGCTATTATTTTCTTCTTTGATGAGGTCTTCGCTGCCAAGTTAATTCCAGCAGTGCTCCCATCGTAAGGACCTGGGTCTCCTCTCCACGGTAATTTCCGTCGATTGGCACGGTACCATTGCAACAGAGTAGATCTAATTGCTGCAGCTTCTTCAGGGCTAAAGTCATGATACTTGTCAGAGGTATGAGTTGCGAATTCCCACAGGATCCCTGAATGCATAGCATTATCATCTGATGCATTGCCTTTTACTGAGCTCATTTTCAAAGTCGAATGCTGTTGAAGATTATGGCCGAGTCTGAAACGATAAAAAGAGGACACTCTTGGAAAAATATATGTGGATACGGATAGATATTTCGGTCTTCTCCTAATTAAGGCAGCTGATCGTAAAGATGCCGTCTTTGAAATAAATGAAGAAGCTATGGCACTGTTGACTATTTGGATTAATGCAAATGCAATAGTTAGATGATACATCAAACGTAAAACGTAGATTAGTAGTGAGTATGGTAGTATGTTTGCGATGTGCTTTGGTTTTCGCGTTGTCGCTTTTGTCGAGATTATTTCCTAATTTATGTCATTAACTTATCACTCAATGTCCGATACGGATTATATTTACAGGCAGCGCTAAGGTTTCCAACGAGTCCAATTGTATGTTCACATTATCGATCTACTCTTTCTCATCCAAGACACGCAAATCGCCTCTTTAGTAAACCCTTAAAACGCCAATATTTACGCAGACGCCTGTCCTTGTTCGTTTGCGAACAGAGCCACTGAATGTGAAAAACGTATCTTCAATCTGATTGTGCTGACTCTGTTTTGATACAAACAATCAGGGTTAGAGTTTAACCTCCAGTGGTAACAATACCATCACCTAATAACAAAACAAGAGATAGACAACCAAACATTACTGAAGACTACCAATTCATTACAGCAGTCACCTCATCAAAGAAAAGGAGAATTTATAAAAGAACATGATTTACAAAAACAAGACTCTTGTTCTGGTGCTTGCCGCTTCGGCTTGGATGAGTGAGCATTCCGCTGCTGCGTTCACACCAGCCCTGCCCAAATACGCTGCACAAGGTGTCCTTGCGAATCAGAATGTTAATGTTGGACGCATTATGCAATCTAATACCTGGTACGTCCTTCAGATTGATGACATGTGTTGTAATTTATTCCACTCACGATATTCCACGTGTCACTCACCTCTATTATTTCCCTTTCCATAATTTCAGTGTGTTCTCGACAACTTCGCCGCCTGGAGAAGCCAATGAGCAACAGTCAAAAACAGAGAAAGCTCTTGATCTTTCGCAATATGCCAACTTGCGCGCATTTAATCTCGTAATTGAAGATATTGCGGTTGAATGTGCTTCCTACACGAAATCCAAAGGGGTAGATGTTATCAGTCGAGCGACCTTTGCTGAAGCCCTCGTAATGAAATTGGAAGTTGAAAAGGCAAAAGGAACTGCGCCTTTTGACCCTGATGTTGTGACTTACAATACGTTGATGAAGGTATGGGCCAAGGCTGCTCAAACGCTCGCTGATGGAAGGGGAAGAGGAGATATAAACCAAGTCATTCATGGTACGGATGACGTCCCTGACGAGTTGACTCGTGGTGGGGTCTACACTGCAAAAGACGCTGCCGATCGTGCACTTCAAATATTGAATGAAGTCGAAGATAAGTACTTGATTGGAGAATCAAACTTTGCACCCAATACTTTTGGGTACAACATTGTTCTCGATGGACTTAGCAAATGTCACGCAAAGGATGCTCCTACTAAAGTCGAAGATCTATTCAAAAAGCTTAGGAAGTGGAGCATTGATGGTGTACCCACACCAGTTGACGAATTTGGCGATGAAGAGGAGGAATATGTTAATGGCGACGTAAGTAAGTGGCAACACGTTAGACCTGACGCTATCACTTACTCCATAGTAATGGAAACTCTTGGACAGTCAAAAGAATATGGTGTCATGGACAGGGTTCAGGATTTGTTGAAGGATATCCAATCGGAATATGAACGAACTGGCGATGCAGATCTTAAACCTGTCACGAGAGTAGCCAATTCAGCCATCAACTCTTACCTAAGAAATAGTGGTGGGCAGATGAGACACAAAACTTCAAATAACAAAGCTTGGTTGAATGCGAAGAAAGTGCACGATATCCTCAATGATTTGCACAAAAAATGGAAGGAAACTAGTGATCTAAGCTATCGGCCTGATATTACAACCATCACGATGGTCATTGACGCATATGGAAGATGTACCGATCCCGCTGCGACTGAAAGAGGAGAGTTTCTATTTGAGAAGATTTTCAAACAGTGGAAAGAATCTGGCGATGAAATGCTGAAGCCTTCTTCCAAGACTTTCACAGTGGTGAGTAATTCTACATTTGTTATTCATTATGGTATTAACAAATCCTGCTCATATCTCTAATAATTCTTCACCACTCGAAATAGATGATCAACTCATGGGCCAAAACATGGGATGCTAGGTCACCCGCGAAGGTAGAAGAATTGCTCAAGCGCATGGAAGAAATGTATGCTGCTGATGTGGAGGCAGGAAATGGTGCAACTTCAAATGTGAAACCGAGCATCCGGACCTACACTGCTGCAATGGGAGCATGGGTGCGTTCAAGAGATAACAAAAAGTCACAGCACACCCTGAGGATATTGAAGAAAGCCCTGGACATGTATAAAGAATCTGGTGATGAAGAAATTAAGCCTACTCTCTATACATACAATACCGCTATTGATGCATGTGCTCGAAGTGGAGGTTCCCCAGAACAAAGTGCAAAAGCTCTTAAAATTGCTTTTGCGGTCAATAAGGCCATCATTGCAGCGAAGCTTGAACCAAATCACGTTACATACAGTACTTTGCTGAAGGCATCTACCAAATTGCTTCCAGGAGGCGAACAGCGCAATGAAATTTGCAGAGCCGTGTTTACGAAATGTATTGAAAAGGGATACGTTGACTCGAACGTAATGAAGGCTTTGGAGCAAGCAGCTGATCGTGATGTTTACTACACTCTTATCGGAGAAGCTGCTGATAGAAATGGGCATGTGCATTTTGATGAAGTCCCAAAGGAATGGTGCAGGAACATAGATTGAAAAGCAGTGGATAGTTCTAATTTTAGGTGATTATCTTTTAAATACTTTTGTGTCAACCTTATAATTCTTTCTTGGAAGCATGAACCCTCTGAAGAGTGTTCAAAGTTGAAATTTTTCTCTTTATATTCGACGATTTTTCTTATTTTCTTTTAACAGGAGGACGACTTCTTTTCAACGCTACTTTTATATTTTTATGTTGTACAGATCAAAAACCGGAGGAAGTTAATAACTTATAACTACAGTAGAACAATATAGTGTCAACAGCTAGCATGAATGCAGAAGCATATGGTGCACACATGCGCCAAGATCTGGACAATGGACAGGAGTCGCAGATGGCAAATAAGAAAGCTAACTCAATGAAAAAATCTTTGGAATTGATCATCTTTTTCATGTACTAATGCCAAGTGACAAACAATTCCAATTCGTTATAGATCTGCATGCGAAGTTAGATAAGAGAGAACTACAAAGAATGTCAGATGCAATGGGAATATTAATTGTCTTCTCCAAGTGATTCCATCATAACAGTTATTTTACCGTTGTTCGTATGATTTGTTCCCATTATTGTTCCGGAACAATTGTTCCAAAAAGTGACCTGATTGCTCCTGATTGTTGTGCACGCACCACGCACAGAATACGAATGCCTATCCAAGATCCAACCGGCATCCGGTTATCGCAGCAGGTAACCTACCGCTCTCTTATGTGCCATCATACGAATTGAATAGAAGCTTGTATCCTTTCAAGATCCAAGGAACGATCAAGTGAACTGTCAACTAGCAGTGTGCTTATTGTATCACAAAATTGATTTAAAGGAAGATTCATTGTTTTTGCACATTGCCAAACAAAAATACTAAACATGTCGACTAATCGAGAATTCCTCGCCACTTATCTAATAAAAGAGTTGCTTGGTAAAGGTGCATTTGGTTCCGTGTGGAAAGCTGAAGATAGTAACACAAATCTTGAGGTTGCAGTGAAGGTCATAGATCGAAGGTAAGCTCATTTCCATTTGGTGTTTAAAAACTTATCTTTCGCTCTCGCTCGTCCTTCACTCAACTTTGCCAACAAACTGCTGCGCTCAACTATAGAAAACTGAAGCCCAAAGATGATGCAGCAGTATATGAGGAAGTGTCAGTCATGAAAAATCTAAGGGATAACCCAAACATTGTGAGTCTACTAAACTTCTACGAGTCAGATAAAACATTTCATGTTGTTCTCGAGCTAGCGCAGGGTGGAGATGTTTTTGCACGCCTTTCAAAGCGGAAAGTATACATGGAGACGGATGCTAGAACTCTAGCAAAGAATATGTTGATCGCCATTGATTTCATTCACTCAAATAATTACGTCCACCGCGATCTCAAACCTGAGAATCTTTTGCTGAAAGAGCTATCAGACGATAGTAATGGTCTCATGGTCGCTGACTTTGGGTTTGCAAAAAAGAACAATAATGATCAGTTGACAACGCGCTGTGGTAAGCTCTTTCCGTGTTCTCTTGCAGACATTTATTCCGTGACATGATATACCTCTTACATCTAATTTTTATTTGATCAAAGGAACTCCTGCCTTTGTTGCACCTGAAGTTTGCGTAGGTGTTCCTTATGGAAGCAAAGTTGACATGTGGAGTTGTGGAGTCATCCTCTATCACCTTCTTGGTGGATACGCACCTTTCCAGAAAAGTGATATGAAAGAACTCTTTCGCAAGATCCGTGCAGCTGACTACTCCTTCCATGAAAAGTATTGGGATCCAATTTCAATACCTGCCAAACAATTGATCGCACAAATGCTAACAGTAGATTCCACTAAGCGTATCAGCGCTTCTGAAGCATTAAAATCGGATTGGATATCCATGGCTGAAGAGGATATAGGTGATGGAATGAAGCAAAATTTATCGGAGACCATCAGTCAAATGAAGAAGTTCATTGCCCGCAGTAAGCTGCGAGGTGCCATGATTGCTACAACTTACGCAACAACTGCTAAATTCTGGGCAACCAAGAATGTCAGCTTCATGTCGCAAAACACCACTTGTAATTCGAATGCGTTTACTTCTACTAGGACGACCCTTACAAAAGGTAAAGTAGGACAGACCTTTGATGATGTCTACGAGCTTAACCAAAAAATTAGAGAAGGGAGAATATCTGGAATCTGGAAAGGTGCCAAGAGGAACCAAGATAATGCCGATATTATTGCCATCAAGATAGTGAAGGCGGACCGGTGCAACCTTGAGGAAGAAGCAAGGATTATGAATGAGGTGTCTATTTTGCAATCTTTAGCACATCCAAATATTTTGAAGCTCCATGATTTTTTTGAAGAAAGTCCACGTTTTTACCTGGTAATGGAACTTATGGAAGGTGGTGATGTTTTTGAAAGGATCGTTCAGAAGACTCAGTACACAGAGCTTGATGGAAGACAACTCGCTTCTGGTCTATTAAAAGCTGTTGAATACATTCACTCTCGTCGTGTTGCCCACAGAGACTTGAAGCCTCAGAACCTTTTATTGGAGACCACTGAGAATGATAGCATCATCAAAGTGTCTGACTTTTCTTTTTCGCGAAGAGTACATACTCCAAAAAGTTTGTTTACACGCTGCGGCACGCCGACTTATGTCGCTCCAGAGATTTTGAAGAACCACCCTCATGATGAGATCTCAGACATGTGGAGCGTCGGAGTGATTATATTTGTTGCCCTTGTTGGATACCCGCCATTCATCGAAGAAGACCAGAGAGTTCTATTTCGTAAGATTCGTCTTGGAGAATACTGTTTTTTCGATGAAGACTGGGCTGGGATTTCTCGAGAATCTAGAGAACTTATTTCGAAACTAATTGTTGTAGATCCTGATCAAAGATTGACAGCCGAGCAGGCGTTGGATCACAAATGGTTTACAGGTGTTGATATGAAACTCTCAAACCGTGATATTTCATCATCGCTAAAGAAACTAAGAGTATCGATGGGCACTTTGGACAATGAAAACCAACCTGAAAACAAGAATTATCAATCTTTTGGTCAACTTCCTGACAAATAATGATGAATGGTACAAATATTGATGTGTAATAAATGTTGATCGATTTCTGTGTTAATGTTTAAAATATTCTAGCCCCAATGTTTTGACTACGTGGAGTATAGCAGTTACGCGTAGAATGTGGTCACCCGATTATCCTACGATACTGAGAGTGTTGTATTGATGCTACATACAGCTACATACTTCATCTTAGATGATGATCTATGATGATGATGCACGTAAAATAAATTCTCAACCTTTTATGTAACATTTCAATAACCTATTTATTATCTTTATGCAATCACACACACAACACACATCACAAATTATCACATTGATGCACACAAATAAAATAATAATACAGGATACAGGCACACACTGAATAGCGCACAGGAAGAAGCGGCAATTGATGCCTGGTAATCAGCTTGTTTTGTTTTCACAACAGCCATGTCCATTGTGCCCGTCAGATTATGTTCTCGCTTGCGAAGCTACCATTCAATTTTGCACCTAAGTAGTGTTCGGGGTTTCAGCAGTCGGAAAGAAGAAGTCATTGGAGTATGGATCTTTCATAGACATGGGGACAGGACTCCTGGCAGACCTCTTGTTGCAGATAATTGCATTAAAGAGGAATCGGCATTCTGGGAAACGAAAATTCCTCCTCTTGACCGCACACATTATAATTTGCTGAGTAAAAAGTTTCCTGTGAAGATACATCCCAACAATAATGGGGGGAAATTTTTGGATGCTGATTCGGGTAGACAGCCGTATGGATTTTTAACATGGAAAGGCATGCAACAGCTATACGAAATTGGTCAGAAGCTTTCTGAAAGATATGCTCTGTTCAGAGATAAATGGCATATTCAAGCATTCAGCACGAATTATCTGCGGACTGTCATGAGTAGTCAATGCTTGTTAGATGGAATGTTTAGCTCGGTAGCAAAGCATCATGAATCCCAATACGAAACTCGAGATCTAGAAAGTTACATCAAATCAAGCAGTGATCCCAGTATTGAAATAGTTGTACGTGATGCAAAGGACGAAACTTTGAATACATTTGACACCTCTCCTATTCTCATGAAGCGGCTCGTCAGAAACATCATCGATTCTCCAAATTTCATTAATCATGATACCAAGGCAGTGTTGTTGGTAGCTAGATTGTCAAATTATATACCTGCTTTAATCAAGTTGAGGTCTCCCTATGGTGGACCCTCTGGAATCAATTGGATCCATGCTGCTGATCATTTTATCTGTCGACATTCCCATGGAATACCGCTGACTCGGTTTTTGAGCTCGGACTTTGAAAAGGATTCTGAAGCAGAGCGGACGTTACAAGCTATGAAGCATGCAACTATTTCTCATCTTGCTTCACGATTTCGTTATTGGTATCAAAGTCCGTCATTGATTGCAGCCATGGTAGGGCCGTTGTTTTCTGATGTCAACGCGCAAATGGGTCAAACAATAAACACCCCTAACAGTTCCCGAAAACCTTTCAATGTTTACAGTTGTCACGATGTCACTATTCTAGCACTGCTCTATGGTATAGGTGCTGATATGTTAGCAACGCCAAATGAACTCAAGGATGTCGGTGTTCAAGACTTCGAAAACGAAAAACGTTTGAGATACTGGCCAGGATATGCAAGCACTCTTATTTTGGAATTGATCAAAGTCGAAACAGTTGACAGAGAAGACGAGTTTCTTATCAAATTCATTTTAGATGAACAGAACATCCGCACCATTACAGGGCTACGGAAAGGGGAAGATATGCGGTTATCAGATTTTGATGAGCTCGTGCACAGAATCAATCAAGCTTATCCGCATCAATGAAAATTATGTGAACTACTTGCTAAATGATACTAACTTCACACAATTTTGAATTATAATGCATAGTTGAGGGAGGAGTTATAGAAGTAATGCTATAACTCGTCTTCTGTGATGGTGCTTGTCGCTTCAATTAGCCCTAATCTCTGTGCTATTAGTTTCGAGACGAACTTGCTGCCAATTGCAGAGATTTCAATAGCAGATACTGCCGATTCCATTGCATTTGTATAATAGAGTGTTGAGGAACTTGTTCCATGACCGCCATCATAGAGATTGAAACGAGATGAATATGAAGATTCGCCGCCCCCGTTGAAAGCGGGTGTTGCTCCTCCATCACGTCCTCCCCATACTTTCACTTCTTCAACAACTGCATTTCTTCCGAAAAAGTTTGATACAGTCTCATCTGTCAGCTCATTGGAGCTAAATACTTTGAACACGCCAGCTGTGATTTGGCCGATAGACGAAATCCCCGTTTCCTCCCTTCCCGCTTTAGTAAATAAGATCGATCTTGGGACCTTTTCTTCCTCGAGAGATAATTGAGATGCGTCGAGATGTGCATTGGAAATGACTGTTGTGAAAACTTCAGTGTATGGCCTCGTGGCACTGCTTGGAAGATGAGCCCCAATTGCATGTCTATGCCCATGCTCGTTCGCATCTGAATTATCACTATCAACCATCTCATTTAAAGAAATTGAATGCAATACGCTAGAGTCAAACATGCTGCCTTTTCCGAGAAAATTAATACCGCTGAATTGGAGTGGAGCTGCAAGTATAACGACCTCAAAAGTCCCCAGAGATTTTCCTTGTGCGTCAAATAGCTCAATGCCATGCTCAAATTCCGACACAAAAGTTTTGATCGTTTTGGTGATGTGCCTGATTTTACTTTCGCCATACATATCTTTCTTTCTACAAACCTGATCATGTTTCTTCTTCGCTTGACGAAATGCAGAATCTAACAATTTATCGTTCCCTCCTTTAATAGAAAATAGTGTTCCTGTTGTTGCAGCTGAATTCACCAATCCTGCCAAACCTATGTTCAAAGAGCATCAGTTGACCAGATAATGGCAAATATACATGGCAACAAATGAAGACTCACCAGTCATTTGTGAATTGAGTTGATTATTATTGCAAATGCTCACAGCAGTTTGAAATTCTGACCTCATTAATCCTTGACCTCCGAACAAATCTTTCCACCAGGCGATGTGGGAAGATACACCTAAGTAGTCAAGGTACTCGTCGAATGACACACTGGCGGCATGAGCTAGCCCAACAGCTCTCCAGACATCATTTGGTGAATCAAAGAAAGTCGCTTCATGAGTGGAATCAATTAAATCATAGATCATAGTGAATGATTCTAAAGCTTTGTTTGTTGCCCGATGGAGACGCCATAAATCAAGGTTATAGCGCCAAAGTATTTTCTTTTTACTTTCCTCAGATGTCATGTTAGTGAGAAGCAGAGCCCAGGGAATGTCGTTACTCTTTCCATTAAATATCCCAAAGCCTTCCTTCGTAGCCATCCGTTCTTCATCAGTGACATTTCTTCCAGGAGAATAAGGCTTGACCTTGATCAGGTCTTCATCTCCGTCGATCATTTCATTCACGAGCTTATTCCCCTCGAAAATTATGGAAGCACCTAGTTCGACTACTGTCCCGTCTGCAAGTGTCGTAGAAGAAACTCTTGACCCCTGAGCCACACCCTTCGAGATTCCATCGATTGTAGAATTGGTAGGACTGAATATTGTTATATCTAGCAAACACTTGTCGTCGTAATCTGAAAGATACTTTGCAGCAAAATTACCAGATATGCCAGCTCCGATGATGGCGATTCGCTTGTATTCCTGTTCTTCGTTTCCCTTGACGAATACCAAAGAAGGCAATTCAAACAACAGCAAATAGTTTAAAATAATCAATATATATCTCATAGTTGTGTTTTGTGACAGTATTGCGTCTAGTTATTTTATTGAAGTTGTCAATCGCTGGTAGGAGAGAGAGCAAAGAGGGGGTTTTCCGTTTTCCGTCGTCTCTTTTCTCTTTCTTATTTTTCACTGTTTCCTGGCTGTGCTATTCAGACTATTTTCCAAATATATTTCGACATTTATGTATTTTAAGTATGTATGTACTGAAAGGTACTGAAGGTTGGAGGAGGTGCTTTCACAACACACATATCTATTATTAAACCGCTTTTTGTTCCACAACTTCCATCAGATTCATTCTCTTGACATCCTATCCGAAGCTGTTATAAAGTTTTATCGTACTAACTTTTGAATCTCATACATTATTCGCTTGAACACAAAATGAAATTTTGAATATTCTAATCCTACAGTTTATTAGCAAATCTAATTCTCTACCTTAATCGACTTGTTCCATTGCAGATTCCTCATTATCATCATCCCCATCTAGAGGTGGCAACTCATCCATTTCATCGTCGACATCAGCATCGTCGTCGTCATCATCGAGAGAAAGACCCAACTTGACCAAGCGATGAATACGTGCAGAGAAGGTTGCAGGCTCGTCGAGGCTAAATCCACTGGTGAGAAGGGAGGTATCGTACAACAACCAGATGAGATCACGCACAGTCTTGTCAGACTGGTCAGCGTCAGCCTTTTCACGAAGAGCATTGACAATAGAGTTGTTGGGGTTGATCTCCATGGTCTTCTTGGAGGTCATGTATGCACTCTGGGAGGAGTCACGAAGAGCTTGGGCTTTCATGATACGCTCCATATTTGCGGACCATCCATATTCTCCGGTTACAAGACAACATGGAGAGTCAGCAAGACGGTTGGAAACAACAACCTTTTCAACCTTATCATCAAGGACTTCCTTCATGAGTTTACAGAGTCCCTCACACTTAGCCTTGGACTCCTCGAACTTGGCTTTTTCGTCATCATCCTCCTCAATATCAAGTCCTTCCTTGGTTGCAGCAAGAAGTTTCTTTCCCTCGAATTCCTTTAGCTGCTGTACAGCATATTCATCAATGGGGTCAGTCATGTAGAGAACTTCATATCCCTTCTTCTTGAGCTTCTCAAGGAAGGGAGAGGTCTCAACGCTACGCTTGGATTCTCCAGTGATGTAGTAGATTCCAGGCTGCTTGTCGTCCATGCGGCTGACGTAGTCCTCAAGAGAGGTCATTTCCTCTCCACTCTTTGTGGAGGAATAACGTAGAAGCTTGGCAATCTTTGCACGGTTTGTGGAATCTTCATGGATTCCAAGTTTGAGATTCTTGCAGAAGGCCTCATAAAACTTCTTGTAGGCATCCTCGTTCTCGGTCAACTCGCTGAACATCTCAAGGCACTTCTTGACCAAGTTCTTTTTGATAACGCGAAGAATCTTGTTCTGTTGGAGGGTTTCACGAGAAATGTTGAGAGGAAGGTCCTCAGAATCAACAACTCCCTTGACGAATGATAGCCAGTCGGGCATGATGTCTTCACAATTGTCCATAATAAATACACGACGGACGTAAAGCTTGATGTGATTGTGCTTCTTCTTTCCACCTCCCTCGAACATGTCGAATGGTGCGCGCTTGGGGCAAAAGAGGATTGCACGGAATTCAAGCTGTCCCTCGACGGAAAAGTGCTTGACAGCAGCATGCTCCTCCCAATCGTTGGAAACGGATTTGTAGAAAGCAACGTATTCGTCCTGTGTGACATCATCGGGCTTGCGCATCCAAATTGGCTTCATGCTATTGAGATGCTCCCATTCGTGGCTGACCTCCTTGATCTTCTTGGTCTTCTTCTCCTTCTTGGCGTCTTCCTCGTCAACCTCCTCAACCTTTGGCTTATCGTCATCATCCGCGTCGTCTTCATCATCCTCGTCTTCATCATCAGTGACCTCCTTCTCGGTGGTCTTCTCGGTGTAAAGCTTAATTGGGAATCCAATGAATTCAGAGTGAGTCTTTACAAGTTCCTTGACACGCTTCTCTTCAAGGTATTCAGACATGTCTTCCTTCAAGTGGAGAATGATACGGGTTCCGCGCAAAAGTCCAGAGTCAGTAGTTGGAGTGACAGTGAAAGATCCACCAGCCTCTGAAATCCAGGTGTAAGCCACATCATCGTTGTTCTTGGAGATAACCTCGACCTTATCAGCAACGAGGTAAGCAGAGTAGAAACCAACTCCGAATTGTCCAATCATGGAAATGTCAGCTCCGGCGGTAAGAGCCTCCATGAACCCCTTGGTTCCAGACTTAGCAATAGTTCCAAGATTGTTGACTAGGTCAGCCTTTGACATACCAATTCCAGTGTCCTCAATGGTAAGGGTGTTGTTCGCTTTATCAGCAGTAAGCTTGATCTGCATCTCAGGCTCGGTATCAAGGACAGTGGAGTCAGTGAGGGACAGGTAACGGATTTTGTCAAGAGCGTCACTTGCATTGGAGATAAGCTCGCGAAGGAAGATTTCCTTGTTAGAGTAGAAAGTGTTGATAACTGAGAACAGTAGAAACGATAGAAGCGGTCAGTAATAAGAAGGGGGTGGGGTTATTGTATGAAAAGTCACGATAGACTCGACGGAATCCTCCAAATGAATGGAACGATGCTACTCAATAGAATTACTTACTCAACGAGAGAAGCTGATTAATATCAGCAGAGAATGCATAACTTTCAGCGTCGGTAGACTGCGGTGTCGGAGGATAGGAGCAAATTTGAGTGAGCAAGAATGATGATACGAAATTAAAGAAAGGAGTTTCGATTCTGTCATTTGTCGCTTGAAGGACGCGTTCGTCAATTCGGAATTGTTTGCAGCTGCATTCATTGCCACTACGGGCAAGCCTTCATAGCGCAGTTCATTATCGTACTAAGCAATGTTTGTTGTTTTGACTGGTAGCTTTACTTACCATTGTACAATGCGTTATTCGAATCGATTCAAGATGAAATAATGACAATAGCTAGGGAGGAATGAAAACTTTCTGGATTCGAAAGACCTCCAAAGAAAGAAATCTAAAAAGCGATTTCCAGAGATTTCCAGACCACTCATTTTTCAAGTCTACGTGGCGCGAAAATGCTAATCCAGCAACCTCCCAACATGACACCTGACTATTTAGATTTTAGATGGATTACATATTATTGAAGGAAGGGAAGAGCTGCTAATAACGAGCTCTCTCTCTCTAGAGAAATTAGCTAGAGAGAGAGAGACTACTAATGTACAGCGGTACTAGGTACTGGAGTAAGAATAAAGTAAAGGGAATAGGAATAACGCGCATTTCATCATCATCATATTGCTGCGTGCGAGTGTCGACTCTTGCCGTGTGCGCAATTTTAAATATTGCTTGTACGGATGAATACACAGAAAATAAATTAACAAATCTTTACCGGTACTACTACTGTTGTTGTTGTTGATCTCAAACAACAGTACCTTGCAGAATCAATACAAGATATCTTTTTCTTCTTCAGTCTTCTGTCATATTTTTTATCACCCTCCTATCATGGGGGGGGGTAATATGCCCGCCCGTCAATCAGAACTCTGATCTTTTTAGAAGTTGATGATGGTACATAACGGTATCAGTGGAAGTCAGTCATGAGGCTTCCATGCTGGACACTGGACAGCCCCTGGACCAGCCTAAAATAGCGCCACGTTTTGACCTAACCGGAAATCCGCAGCCCTGCTTTCGCTTGCTTGCTCCTCCTTTGTTCGCTAAAAGATCCACAAAGCACACAAAACTATTCCAGCAAGCGACAAGCTAACTAGAGATCAAATGATCTAAATACACGAAGGACACTTACTACCCACTACCTGATGGAAGAAGGTTAGTTTTCTTGTACTGATTTGTAGGTTGCTGTACCACAAGACCTCCACATACCAGATACATCTTTTTTTTCAAGCCGGTTGAAATGGGACCATGTGATATTGAAAATTGTTTCTTGTAGTCTTCTTCCCCGTAATAGTAAACTCATCTTTTCATTATCTCTGCCTATGGTACTTCTTACTCCTCTTAGCAGAAATAAGTTTTCCTATATCAAACCTTTCTATTTTTGGTAAACATTATCATTGTCGCACACTGGATACACAATAACACATTCACATAAGAGGTGAAAAGGGAGAGAAAAAGGAAAATAAAAACAAGACCAGAAGCAGCATTTGAATTTCTGTCAAATCCGGCCAAAGGATCATTCAGGAACTTGTTATTAATTTATACGCGTTTTGCAGTCTCAATTCCGCACATAAAATATTCCAAGCAACGTCAACACTTTGCATTGTACACATTTCGGCCACTCGACGATTGATACAATCAGGACAACAGAACAAAATCAAAATGTCTGCATATGCACTTCCAGGATCATTCTTCTTCCCGTCGACAACTGCAGCGACTGATGCCAAGAAAGGGAACGAGTCCGAACCCGGATCCAATGACGAATCCATGTCCGATCAAACCGCGCACAGGTCTGAAACCCAAGAATCATGGTCCAATGATCTCCTTATATCCATCAAGTCTGCTAGCATTGACCACATCCGTCTCATTCAAGGTTTTACAGCTCTTAGACAAAGTGGAAATAACAGTAATCGTCGTAGCATTCGTGACCGCATGGCAAGTCTATCCAACAGCTTACCATTCAGCCTCTCTTCTTCCATGACCGAGTCCGATGATCATTGGGGAGAATATGGCTACGAAGAGGATAATCTGGAAGAAGAATCGTCAAACTCTCCATCCAACTCCCCACAAAAGAGCAAAGTACAATTCAACTTTGATGAAATGGACAGTTCCCCGCAACGCAGTTCTATTACCAGTGGACCGATTTGTACAGCGAGTGTTACTCAAGACTGTGCTGTCCCAGTCTGTGATTCCTCAAATGCGCAAGATGACGCAATTCAGTTCACCCTCTCCATCTCATTCAACGGGAGAAAGTATACTGCGACCCGTGCACTTCCTTCCTTTGTGAAGTTGCGCAATGATCTAATGCTTGAACTGGCAAACAGGAAGAAAACGTCTGTTCGCTTCCAGAACCCATCAGACCAGGACGTCTTCTATGAATCCAAGCAAGCGCATGGGGAGGAAGAGGACGTTGTCATCCCCGAACTTCCTATTGGTGGAGACCAAATAGATGATGGGAAGAGCTCAGGACTCATGGGCATGGCTGGTCGTGGATTCCGTGGTCTCCAAGATACAGTCAAGCAATTTTGCCCTCCCATGGAGGACTGGATTCAGAGCGTTGCAGCCTTGGTTCCTTCCAGTCCCACCCTTGCAAATTTCCTTTGGGAACCCCTTCATAACAATCAAGATGCGACCTTCGAAAATGCAAATGCGACAAGTCCCTCCTCTAAACCCATCCACACTGGAAATAAGAACCATTCATCTATGCGCAACTCTCTTCGGAACTCAGTTCAGACCCTGAACTCGATTACTGAGGCTTGGGGCGAGACAGATAACGAGGATGAGGTCGATCAGGCTTGCCTTGATGACGATGGAGAAGAATTTTTTGGCTAACTACCTACAAGAGAAAAGATGTCCCTACGAGTATGATATCGCATATCTATTTTACATCGTGAGAGCATCATTCACCACTCATTCTAAAAGATTTGCTACTTTGTTTATATTCCATTATTGTACAACATTGACCTTTTTGCATAAATACCATAAATAGATACTTATATATCTTACATCAAACCTTTTTTAATATCAGCTATACTACTGAATATCCACATGTACTGTTGTATTGTATCTACAGAAAATTGATGATTAATTGAGCGTCATCTTTTATGGTGGGGTTCCATAATGAAACAAATCCAAAACATCAGATCGGAGTGATGACTTAGCATAGTCAAGATCCATCGGAGTATATGCATGCGTTCGCTTCTGTATATCGCCATACTTCAACATTGACTTCACCAAACCATTTGATCCCTTGTGCGATATCCCTGTTTTGGCGCTACCTGTCGTGTATTGAAATGGACCCTCTGCCAATTTCCCTCCCGCACATTTGCATACTTTCTCCACAACGTGTTCCGCATGGAACATCAAATCTTCAAAACGAATAAGTAAACGTGGGTATTCCACATCAAGCCAATTCCCATACCACTCATTGTACAATTCAGACAAGGATTCATGATGTGTCACATTTTGCGTATGATAGTGAATGGAAACTGCAAACGTTTCTTTCGGATGAATCATGTCCTTTTCTTGTGGTGTGGTCGGTACGAGGTTGGGACAATGCCCCTCAATAGATCTCCACTGGGCAGCATACCTATGACGGCACATGGATTCCATCCAAGTGTACGGATCTTTAATTACCACGGCTGGAAGAAAATTAGACTGAGGTAAGCCCTCAAATGATGGCGCTGTATGTTTGAATCTCCAATCTACAGGAGAGTGTTTGCCCCATGGCACTTGATACTTTATTCCATTGTGCTGCATTCCATATTTCTTCGTTGATACTGGCAAATGGCAGTTGTTGACCAAGAGCGATTCTAGTAAATTTGTCCCTGTGTTGAACATTCCAGCTGGTGCGAGGAATCTATCATCTTGTGGAAAGGCAGCTTGAAATGCATCGCATCGTTCCTCGCCAATAAGAATTGGTTCGGAGCCATACATGCCAACAATACCTTCCAGGGGTGGAAGCGATTTTTGTATATCATCTGTCATTTGTACTCCTGCCTTTTGCAGTATATCGCCGAGAGGCCGAATGCTATTTATAGAATTTGTTTTTATGGGATTGGGATTGGGATTGGGATTGGGATTGGGATTGACAATATCATTCTGCTGTTCCTTCTGCTTCATTGCATTCATGTTGGTATAATTCTTCTTCTTAACTCTCTTGTTTCGAAGTTTACTGATGGAGTCGACCTTCAGACGTGACAGACCATAGATGCTGTTGTTTCCTGCGTTTTGAAAGAAGCATTCAAATGATATGATTTGCATGATTGTAGTGAAGCAGAGGAAGCCGACGAGATACATGAAGACCCTGTGGTCCTTATTTTCAAATATGCTGTTATGGGATGCCATGATAGATTTGAAGATTGGTGCACGGTACGTTCAGCAGTATTGTTTCAGTTTCAGCGTTTCAGCCGGACGCATTGCTTGTTTTTTGTTTTTTGTGTGTTGTTTATTGTTAATAAGGAAGTACTGTTGTTGTCTGTTGTCTGTTGTTGACTGTTGCTTCGGTTTCTCGCCAAATTTTAGGTGAAGTTAGTTTCACACCTTTCATCCGACACGGATACACATATTTACTATTTGGCGCGGGGGGCTCGCGCGCGGGGGGGAAAGATGATTCAAAAGATTTCTTTCCACTTTTCCCACAGCTTTTCCTCATTTTGTTTCCCTGATTGAACCTTGCTATCTACTACTGTTTGTATCTACTCGCTACTCGCTTGATGCGTACTGCATACTGCATCCCAATTCCCAATAAAGAAACATGTCACCAAAGTCTGATATGATTCGTCACATATCTATTACTTATACCTCAAGTGTTCAACTCAAGATCCACAACATTAAAAATGCCCAAGCAGTATGTTTGGCTAATTCGCTATGGAAAAACAAAGTATCCACTAGTAGAGTTTG
>Ga0306864_1000178_pt1 | contig 31031 bp, 18 predicted proteins | sample AntRauTorckE5430_FD_190448 | JGI IMG/M metagenome (GOLD analysis project Ga0306864, IMG submission 190448) | Saline lake microbial communities from Rauer Islands, Antarctica - Metagenome Torckler E5 #430 (v2) (version 2) | ecosystem: Environmental > Aquatic > Non-marine Saline and Alkaline >...
TTGACAATTTCTGCAAAATTCGAATAAATTGAGATTTTCGTAACGGCTGTCTTTAGCTGCCGCAAGGATTTTGAGACTTTTCGGAAGCTAAAGTAGCCGCTACGTGCAGAAATTGTCAAAGAGCCGGTATTTTAAAGAAAATTATAGGCTTAAATATTACCAACGCTCCCGCTCTACTCCCCAAAAATAAATATTCAAATTCGCTAAATGCTTTTTTGATTTTTGATTAGATTTTTTTGATTAAAAAAAGGCATCAAACCATTCCAAAAAATGATTCAATACCTTTTCATTTTCGCTTAATTCAAAATTCAAAAATACTACAATTCAATGAAATCCAAATCAGGTAATCTCTAACCGTTTCAATAGCATGATTCAGATAATCTTGTAATTCTTCCTCTTCTCTAATGTGATGTTTTGTTTCAGTATGTCCTAAAATTTCTAACGCCTTATCGTAGGCTTTCTCTGTACAGATTTTTTGAGGATGGTCGAGAAACTAAAATATCTATATTAGTATCCAGCAAATTGTCATTTAACTCCGTGAGTTCGAAATGCTTTTTTTGAATATTCGCTGTTGAAGATAAGTCTAAACCAATGGTTTTAATTAAATTCGTTTGTCCATTTTGCCAAACATAATCAAATCTTGCGGAAGCAATCGTATTTTTTACAGTGATATTTCGTTTAAAAAAATGTTGTTTTGTTGATTCAAACTGCTTTAATTTTTTTTCGACAATTCGTTTTAAATAAGCGTCATCTTTGCGGTTCAATTCATTTTCGTAATACGGTTTAAGATAAATATTTTCGTAATATGATAGAATTTCTTCTTTGATAAGACACGTTCCGTTTTTAGATTTTGTCAGATACAAACTATTCGCATCTTTAGGAATAAAGACATTTCTTCTGACGTTGGAAGTTTCGTAGGGCAAACGGCATTGCCTTTGCCAAATTCGTGTCGATTTTAAACACTTTGATAAAATCAAGGAATAACAACATTTACAACTTTAGAAAGGAAGCCAGAATAAAATTATCAAAAATGGTCGATTCTCCTTTTACCTTTTTAGCTTTCATTTTGAACGTGCAAATATATTTTCGTAAAATAGGTAAATCTGCATCAGCATAAGATTGAGTAATTCTCGCTAATTTCGTAGAAAATCGGAACTTCACCTCTTCGTCATCAGGAAATACAAATAGCAAACCCACGTTTATTTGCTCTTCCAACAAATGAGAAGGTCGATAACGCAATACGCTATATAAAAATGGCTTTGTCATATTATAAATTCGTTAATAGTATTTATTTAAATCCAGTCATAATCTGCTTTACAGCTTCTAAATAAATAATAATTTCCTCAAAATCAGTCGTATTAAAATCAAGCGTTTCTAAGAAATTTTTTTAATAATTTAATTTACCATCGTTCAATGTTCGTAAAATTTCCATAAAATCATCAAATGAAATAGGACTTTTTTTGTGTAATCGTTCAAAATTTATAAAAAGTAGTTTAATAATTTATTATTTAATAAAAAACGTTTTACCATTTTTTTTGGTGGAACTAAGCCTAAAACCCTTAGGTTTGAAACGTATTGTGTAACTCAACAAAAAACAAAATGACTGAAATATTTGACTATAATAGTTCTTGGTATAAGACTTTACATAACCGTAAAGTCTGGTTATTCATTTTTTTGCTTTTTCTGCCGCTCACCATTCCTTCAATTTCAGAATCAATTATTAATAACTATATTTCTAAGTTATTCAGCGATATTGATAAAAATGCGTTAAGCCTTGGAAGTATTTTACTAATTTTTTTTGTGATTTATTCTTTTTATTCTAAGTTAAGAAACAAATTTATTATTTCTGATACGCTGGCATTTTTTGTTATTATTATTACGATTTGGACCGCTTATTATCAATTACTTTCGCTCTACTCTGATGATTACAATTACTTTAAAATCTTTCAAGTTCCTTATTTATACGATACTTATCTTGTTTACCTAATTGGTATTTTCACAACGGTTTTACTAATTAAAAGTAAGCAACAGATTAAGCAGCCGCTATTGGAAAATAAAGGTTTTCTAACAGACACACCGATCGAAAACTTAGAAAATGAAACTTTAGGACGTAAAGAATATGCGATACAAATCGCTGAAAAATTATTAATCGGAACCTATCAAAAAGCCTTTGCTTTGGGCATTACAGGAAGTTGGGGTTCTGGTAAAACTTCGTTTGTAAATTTGATTAAAGATGCCATTAATCAAAGTGATGAAACGCATAAAATCATCATCGAATTTAATCCATGGAATAGTCAAAGTCCAAACCAAATCATTAAAGATTTTTTCAAAACATTCAAGGATGCTTTAAGTCCGTATAGTTCTGAATTATCAAGTGAAATTTTAAGTTATGCGAAGGATTTGGTTCAAAATAAAAAAGGTTTTTGGGGAATTTTATCCACTCGAATTATCAACTTTTTCGATACTAACGACACGATTTCAGAGAAGTACAAAGCGATTGATAAAACGCTCCGAAAATTAGATAAAAAGATTATAATCATCATTGATGATTTGGATAGATTGGATAAAGCAGAAATTATTGAAGTCATTCGATTGATTAGAAATACGGCGAATTTTTATAATACTTGCTTTATTGTCGCTTATGATAAAGGTTACGTTACCAATGCGATTGGTGAAATGAATGATTATCAGAAAGAGTATTATTTAGAGAAAATTTTTCAATTAGAAATTGTTTTGCCGCAAATCGAGTTAGGCGTACTATCAGAATATTTAATCAAATTATTAGAAAAAATTGATGACAGTAGCATTAATCATAAAGCAATATCTACAGCTATTAATGCTGTTAAAAACAAAGAGTTTAGCATTTTGGAAGCCTATTTATCGAATAAAAGAGATGTGATTCGATTTGTTAATTCATTTTTATTGAATTATAAAATGGTAAAAAACGATGTGGTTTTGGAGGAGTTTATCTTATTGGAATTGATTCGTTTCCGTTATCCACACTTAATTTCATTGCTTTTTAGTGATAACAGTTTATTCTCCAATAAGGAAGGAATCATATGTGCGAATGAATCATTTTTCACAAAAGTCGAAACATCTATTGAACAAAAAGAAGATGTAAAAAAAGTAAAAATGGTGGTCAATAGTTTATTTAATACTCATCCCAAAAACTTACGTCCCTTATCCATTCAATATCGCAAAAATTTCTATTCCTATTTTGCTTTAAGATTATCAAAAGGTCAAATCTCTCAACAAGATTTTAATTCCAAAAAAACGAAAGATATTGATAGTTTTATTATTCAAATTGATGAATGGGTAAATGACGGATATAAAATTGATTTGCGTTCTAAATTCGTAGAAGCGGCATATAAATCCGCTGAAGAGTACAAAAAAATGGTTACTACTCATTTTTATTTATTGAATAACTATTTTTCGGCAGAGATAAAACAATCTATTCCTTCTTCGAAATTGTCATTAAGAGGTCCTGTAAGTGCCGATACACAAAATCTTGTAGAGTATTTCAAACCTTCTTTGGAAGATTATGAATTATCACTTGAATCTGCAAGTAAATTTATGTCAAAGAATGATGTTCAAGATTTTATTAGAGAACTCCTAAGAAGTAGCAAATTTCCCTTTTTCGCACATGAAATTTTATTACGCCACATACATTCATTGGATAATCCAATACTACCTTATAATGAATTGTCAGAAATATTTACTGAATTATTTATTGAATACACTGAGGAAGCTAATTTTAGCTTGAAGACTCTCTGGGAGTTATTCAACCTTACCTTTAATAAAACGGGAGTTATTTCAGAAACTCAAAATGAAGGTTATTATCCTAACAAAGCAAAAAAAGCCTTAAAATCTTCATTAAATAAGGATAATATTGAAGAATTTTTAGAAATAAGTAAAGGAGTATCTTCCCACAATAACGCAGGATTAATTAAGTACCAAATATTTGATAACTATACAGAACTTTATGATTTCGTCAATCAATTTCCTGAAACGCCATTTCTGAAACAGTTCTTGAAAACTATTAAAGACAAGAAAGATGGTGAAGTCTGATCATTCCAAAATAAAAAAAAGGCATCAAACCATTCCAAAAAATGATTCAATACCTTTTCGTTTTAACCTTTGTTATTAGTTGTGTGAATAACAAAATGCAAAACTAACACTCCGCCACACTCACATTCGTAGCCAAACCACCTTGCGACGTTTCCTTATATTTATGATTCATATCCAGCGCCGTTTCCCACATCGTTTTGATGACTTGATCGAGCGTCACTTTAGCTTTTGACGGATCAGAATCCAGGGCGATATTCGTTGCCATGATTGCCTTGATTGCCCCCATGGAGTTCCGTTCGATACACGGAATTTGAACCAACCCGCCGATAGGATCACAAGTCATGCCGAGGTGATGTTCCATCGCTACTTCTGCGGCTAATAATGCCTGTTCGACAGTGCCTCCCAAGGCTTCGGTCAAAGCTGCTGCCGCCATTGCAGACGAAACGCCAATTTCGGCTTGACAGCCACCCATTGCAGCCGAAATAGTTGCCCGTTTTTTGAATAAAGAACCAATTTCGGAAGCCGTCAATAGAAATTTTATAATATCCTCCTTCGTCGCTTTTTCATTAGCAAAGCAAATATAATAATGCAAAACTGCGGGAATTACACCTGCCGCACCATTTGTTGGAGCAGTCACGACACGACCAAAATCTGCATTTTCCTCATTTACCGCCATGGCAAAACACGAAATCCATTTCATAATTTGCTGAAAAGTACATTCCAAATCATGAATGGTTTCTATCCATTCGTCATAATTTCGATAGGTTAACTTCCCCAATAATCTTTGATTAATGGCTTTCGCCCGACGACCGACATTCAATCCGCCTGGCAAATTCCCTTCCGTGTGACAACCTCTGAAAACACAATCTTTCATCACATTCCAAATCGTCCAAACTCGATCTTTGGTCTCTTTTTCGGTTCGCCAAGTATTTTCATTTTCCAGAACCATTTTAGAAATCGAAAAATTATTTTCTCGACAATGTCTCAATAATCCTTCTGCCGTATCGCAATGATAAGGCGGTACCGTAGTTTTCAAATCAGCAACCTTCTCCCCTTTTGTAATAAATCCACCACCAACAGAATAATATTTATCATCCATTAGTAAGGTATCATTTTTGTCCCAAGCCTTAAATTGTAAACCGTTTGGATGGAAAGGCAATTGTTTATCAAAATGAAAAGTAAGATTTTGAATTTGATGAAACGTAATCCAATGTTCACCGTTAAGGTGAAGTTTTTTCGTCTGATAAATTTCTTTAGGAATCGTCTGAACGTTATCAACAGGAATGGTTTCAGGGTCTTCACCCGATAATCCCAGAAGCACGGCAATATCCGTTCCGTGACCAATTCCTGTCAAGGCTAATGAGCCAAAAAGATGAATTTCGACGGTTTGAACATTCTCCAAACCATGTTTCTCTTTAAGTTCTCCGACAAAAGCAGTTCCTGCTTTCCAAGGACCAAGCGTATGCGAACTCGAAGGACCAACCCCGATTTTGAACATATCAAATACACTAATAATTTCCATAGCATTTTTATTGTAGCATCGTATAAAATAGGAAGGAGATTATAAATTATTAACAGCTAATTCTTAATTATTAACATATAAATATAGCAATAACAACGTTTATATAAAATCAGTCGCATAACTTATCTTTTTTATCTCCTCAAATCAAAAATAGTTTTTATAGTTAGCAATGAATAATTAATCATTAATAATCTTTCTGTTTATACGACTCAACCGTATCGATTTTTGAAACGGAAACGATTTGACACCAACTAAAAAGTGCTCATTCTGAATGATTCAGAATGAGCACTTTTCTTGATATAAAAAACTACTTTTTTAATTATTACGATAAGTATATTTAATATTTAACGCCCTATTCTCCTACTAATAATCTAATATTTTGGATGATAATATCAATTTCAGGAGGATATTTTACATATTTTCCTCTTCTATTATCTTGCCCGTAAACCGTTACCACGACTACTTTTTTCTTACCACCATGACGAATCACTAACGTTAATGGCACTGGTGTTGGTTTCTGTTTTTTACGACTTTGACAATTTCCATCCGTACAATCATAGGTATCATCTAAATCAAAAAACCCTTTGGTTTCAATAAACTCAATCAATTTTTCCATATCCTCACGAGAAATATCTTTTGATACTTTTCTCAATCCATTTTGAACCGTTTCCACCTCTCGAATTAATCTGCCATTAGGTTTCAAATGAATATAATCTTTCAAAACAGGGTCAATTCCACCGAAATATCCACCACCGACCAATTGAATTTCTATGGCGGTAGGTGCGGCAGGTGTGATATCTGCCATGAATTTTTTAGTCTTTTCGTTTTCCACCTCTTCAATCTTGCCTTCGATATCCGCAAAACCTTCGATGTCTAAGTTTTCACCATCAAAAAATTTCGTTTCATCTTTAGCAGCATTGACAAATGAGTAACGAAAAGTACCTTTACCCATATTGAATTCCAGCTCTAAACTTTGCTTATCTATGTTGATAACCTTCCACCAAGTCATATTTCTAAACTGAAAATATATCTCGCTACCTTTCGCATCTATAAGCCAGTTGCCTTTTTCTAAAGTACCGTTTAAATACGTTTGATAATTATAATCATATTGAAAATAAACGAAAAATTTATATCCGTCACTTGCTTCGTGTATCACCGTTTCAGAGCCAGTATGAGTGGTTTTTTCGTATTTCCACCTCGTCTCCATAAACATATTCTCATCAATTTTCGGTAGTTCTTCAGTATTGCTACCTTTTTTTTGACCGTGAACATTGGGTACGACGGACAATATTGCGATGAATATTGCTATCAATAGTTTAAAGTTGTTAGATTTGAACATCGTTTTTCCTTTTTATATTCTACTAATTTGTTGGTGATTCACTTCCTAATTAATCACAATAATAGACAGGACAAAAAACTTGCCGTTTTATAAAACCTTACACAACTAATTCATTTTTAAATTAATTACCTATATTAATTTTTTAATATGTGTCGTGATTTCACAACGTCCATTTTAATAAATTTAAAGGACGCATTCATATGATTTTAATAATAAAACAATTCAAAATTAACTTAGATTATTAATCAACGATTCCCTAAAAGCATTAGTTATTCATAGTATTTAATACCTTTAAGAAAAATATTTATCTTGGACTACTAATGTTACTACGAACATCAACACGCCAACACGAAAATATAAATTATCTCTGATTTTCGTTTTATTACTGGATTTGTCAAAAAAAAAGTATTATACCTTCATAAGCGGTCACTTAATGACCATCACCTTTTACCACACGCTTTTCAAATGATGATAGAAACACATAAGAATTTTCCTGCTTATTATTTTGAAAATATTAAAAAATGGGAAACTTGGCTTTCGGAAAACCATGATAAAGCTCAAAATATCTGGTTGATTTTGTATAAAGAAAATACGAAAATATCAAGTTTGAATCATGCGGAGGCTTTAGAAATAGCTTTGTGTTGGGGCTGGATTGATAGCACGATTAATAAGCGAAATACCGATAGTTATTATTTATTTTTTGCAAAACGCAATCCGAAAAATAATTGGCGTAAAGTCAATAAAGATAAAATTGAAATACTTTTAGCAGAAAAAAAATTGTATCCTTCGGCGATGGCAATGGTCGAACACGCCAAAAGAATAGGTACTTGGGACGCTTTAAATGATGTCGAAAACACAATCATTCCACACCATTTAAAAATAGAATTTGATAAAAACCCCGAAGCTTTTGAAAACTTTCAGACCCTTCCCTACCCTGTCAAACGGGCGACTTTAGAATGGCTATTTAATGCCAAACGTGTCGAAACACGATTAGAGAGAGCGCAAAAAATCGTCGAAATGTCAGCAAATAACCAGCGATTATTTTAATAATTCCCTTACTTCACCGTTTCACAGCTGAATGGACGATTAATAATAAAACGCTAATTCACTTTTTTCATTAATAATTTATCCAAATCTTCCATAGTCGGATTAACGCTAATAATTACGCCCTTTTCATTTAATAAATACTTAGTTGGAACGTCGCGAACCTGATACAACGCCCCGATTTCGCCACCCATTCGCTTCAAATCCGAAACATGACCTACCCAAACCATACCTCGTTTTGCAATCGTATTTTCCCATTTTTCCTTATCCTTATCCATCGCAACCGATAAAACCTCGAAACCATTTGCCGCTCCAAATTTTTCATTTCTGTACTTATCATAAATCATCGTTAAGCCAGGAATCTCGCTCAAACAAGGAGCACACCAAGTTCCCCAAAAATCTAACAAGACCAACTTTCCACGATAATCCGATAAATTCAACGTTGAGCCATCTGCTTTTTTTCCTTCAAAATCAGGTGCAACTTCACCAATGATAAATTTTGGTTCTCGATTAAAAGTATAATCGTACAAATAATACAACGCTCCGATGATAATAACGCCTGTAATAATATTGCTAATGCTAATTTTTCCCATAATTATTTTTTCTACTAAAACACTTGCGTAAAAACGCCTATTTTTCTAAAACGGTTGTAAATTTAGACATCAATTTTTATTTTATAGCTTTTAAAAGAGTTGGCAGGGTATCACCGAAAAAAATTAGGTATGAAAGATTAACGAAAAAGCTCCAAATTAGGCGACAGCAGTAGCATAGGGCAACACCCTATGAAAAAAAACAAGCATCAACATTAATACAAAAAAATAACCATGAAAATATTAAACTATCTTTTAATAATTTGTCTTTTCGTTTTAATGGCTTGCAGCAACGAAATCGAAGAAGATGCAACCGATGAAAAAGCAAAAATAAATCCTTATAATTTAGAAAAATTGGCAAAAATCGACCGCGCGATTATTCGAGAATACGTCAATTTGCAACTTGATATGGCGTTTGATTCTACTGATTCAGGAATATTTTATGCTATCGAAAATCTCGGAATTGGCGAACCGCCAACGGATTCTTCGACCGTAACCGTCAATTATACCTTATATTTGGTAGATAATACCTTAATCGAAAGTTCGGAAATCAAAGGCGAACCGAGTACGTTTGAAGTCGGAAAAGTGATAGACGGTTGGCAAGAATCTTTGAAACTTATGGGCGTGACGGGTAAAGGTACATTCGTGATTCCTTCTGGTTTGGGCTACGGCTTGCGCCGAGTCAATGGTATGCCACGCAACGCTATTTTAGTTTTTGATATTGAAATATTGTCAATTATGGATTAAAAGCGGCTGACGAGTTTTCGCACTGAAATAATTGGAACACGGATTTGACGGATTCGTACTAATTTTTTATCCATAAAAATCCGTGTAAGTCGTGTTCCAATCACGCTAAAATCTTCACTACTTACGAACTCAGCGACTTGTTATATTTCTCCACCGCCATCCGATACGCTTCGATATAATAACGCCCCAAAGTATTCCAAGAAAACTCTTTGGAGCTACTTTCTACTTTATTTCGCAAAACAATCCGTTCTCGACGATTTTTTTGAACAAAATTAAATAAATGATCCGCTAATTGTTCAGCGGCAGTATCAAAATCTTGATGGCGGCGATTGACCATATAAATACCACCTTCTTCCAAGTTTCGGATTTTTTCATTAGCATAATCCCCAAAACCAGCCAAATCACTCGTCACCGTCGGAATTCCTCTCGAAAGACATTCGACGGGCGTGTAACCCCAAGGCTCGTAATAACTTGGGAAAATACCCAAGTGACACCCTCGAATAAATTGTACATAATCCAATTTGAAAAGTGGATTAGTAGAATCAATAAAATCAGGATGATAAATAATTTTTACAGGGTTTTCCTCTTGATTATACATTTTATTTTTTCGCATAAAGTTCAAAATCTCGTCGTCTTGATCATTTACCAAATTATGCGTAACGATGATTGGTAAATAAGGTGTTTTCCAAGAGCGAATCGTCTTTTTATACCGAAATTGCCAATATTCATCAACCAAATCATTTAAATTCGGCAAGGTGTAATCTTTCACACTTTGAGCGGCAGCGTAATATAATTTTTCACCAATTTGATGCTCAATCGCCGTACAAGTTTCCTTAATTTCATCCATCAACGACCGCAATTCTAAAACCAGCGGATTGATTGTCGAAAATTCTCTTTTTGTAATAAAAAACATGACAACATTCTTATCAATCTTCGCCAACTTCATGCGTTTATTCAGCCTTTTCAAAGCTTCCAACGTCATATCGTAACCTTTATTAACGTACTCATAACGCCCCGAAGTAAAGAAATAAAAAGTCTTATCAAGGTCAAATGTGTAATTATTAAAAAAGTGACCCATGATAAAATCATTGATTTTGGTTTTGTATCGCAGGTGTCGAGTTTGCAAATCATGGACATCTTCATAATCCGTAATTTGCAAGCCGTTCGGAAGAATAATATCCGATTTTCGACCCAATAAATACTCACATTCCGAATCCGTCACATGGCTCACCGTTGTCATCACATCCGTCGTACGTGCAGAAACTCGCTCAATCGTAACCTGTGTTTCAATACCAAAACGAACCGCCTCTTTTCGCCAATCAACTTTACTTAAATTTTTGTAAAAGTCCGTATCATTCATCGCCAAATAACGACCGAGCGAAGTTGCATGCGTTGTAAATACAGTCGCTACGGGTATTTCGTACCTCTTTATTTTACCCATACATGAGCTCGCCATCCATTCATGAAAATGCGCAATTACCTGTTTTTCGTTATTTTCTACATTGGTAATATGATTCAAAAACTGAAACACCAACTCTCCAAAAGCAACGACTTGATGTGCTAAGTCGTCAGGTCGAATGACGATATCATCATTTTGTATCAAGTCAGATTTAATGTTATTCAATTGACCAAAAATTTGAAAAACATTAAATAAAATCGCTCTTGGCTTTCCAGCAACCAACCAATGCCCAAACTCAACCTCATAGCCCGCTTCTCGCATACTTAAAACGGCTTTTCCGAACGGAGAATCGTAATCTCGTGTGGCTTGAAACTCAACGGGTAATTCCTTCGTTAACATTGGCCCAAGCAGGCAATACTGGCTCCCCCAACGCTCTCTCATGTACGGGACTTTGGATTGAATTACGGTATAAATTCCACCTAATTTGTTGCAAACCTCCCACGCAACTTCTAATAATAATGGTTCATAAAGACTATTCATATTGTAGTAGTTTTTTTATTAAAATTGATAAAGAGTTAATTCTGTATAATAATACAAAAAGATTGGGTTCACAATGATTTGAACTATAATTATTTATTTATTTTGTCCATTTTATAATTTCTAAACTTTAAAAAAATTAGACTTTGGAGTGAATTAATTATGCTTCAGATATTAATTCATTCCTAATCAATTAATTTTAATGCGTCGGAAAGATAGAATTAGAAAAGCTAAAATCAGCTCAAAAAAGCAACTATTTTTAAAGTAAAAAGAGAAATAATATAGCTGATTTATTAGGAATAATATAGAACGAAATAATTCCTAAAAATGAATTATCAAAATTTATAAATTTTCAAATAATCTGCTATATTTGTAGTCGATTTTGAAGAAAAATAAATTTTTTAATAAAAAACAAGGGTTTTCATGTTAGTTATCAACATCAAAGACAACGAATCAATCGACAGAGTATTAAAGCAGTACAAAAATAAATTCAACCGTTCAGGTCAAATGAGAGAATTGCGTCGTCGCAAACATTTCACAAAGCCATCAATCGAACGTCGTACAGAGGTTTTAAAAGCTGTTTACGTTGAGGAGAAATACGGAGCAGAGGCATAAATCTTGATTCCAATATCAAATCAAAATTCACCAATTTTTATTTGAATCGAAATTAATAAATACCCTTTATTATTGTAATATTCTAAGCCTAATTTTCATCATGAAAATTGGGCTTAATGTGTTTTAGCCCACTGATTTTGGTGATTTTTTGCTTTTTAATACGACTATTATTTTTTAGACTTTAGACAAAATATTTCCCGCTCCGAATTTTTTACGAGTTACACGAATCATTTATTGTAAAAAAATAGGCTCTTTGACAATTTCTGCACGTAGCGGCTACTTTAGCTTCCGAAAAGTCTCAAAATCCTTGCGGCAGCTAAAGACAGCCGTTACGAAAATCTCAATTTATTCGAATTTTGCAGAAATTGTCAAAGAGCCAAAAAATATTTGAAATTCGTGATGAATATTTTTATTAATTCCGTCCAAAGTCTAAATTATCCTGTCTGTAATTATAAATAAACCAAAAGATGAAAATTATGAAAATTACAAAAGCATTATTTTATAATTTAAGTTTCTTATTGCTAATCGGCTGTCAGCAAGCACCAGAAGAAAGTGCAAGCGATGCTGGTTATGCTCCCGAAACATACGAAGAGCAATATGCAGAAGCACAAAATCAAGAAGAGCCTCAAAGTAAAACGATTCCCGAAGTCGAAACAATCGAAGTAACTGAACCGAAAACCATTGACAGAAAACTCATTAAAAATGGTCGAATTGGTTTCCAAACCGATGATTTAGACCATACTTACCAAAATATTTTAAAAGTTGTAAAGCAATATAACGCCTACATTTCCTCCGACGAGAATCATAATAATTATGGTGAATTGCGCCATGAAATAATGGTACGAATTCCATCAAAAGATTTCGATAAATTCGTGGAAACGATTGGAAAAGGCGTAGAAAAGTTCGATTATCGAGAAATTATAACGCAGGATATTACGGCAGAATATTTAGATGTCGAAGCGAGAATTAAGACCAAAAAAGAAATGGAAAACCGTTATTTGGCTATTCTTCAAAAGGCTCGAAATGTAACGGAAATGTTGGAAATAGAACGGCAATTAGGCGAAGTTCGTGGCGAGATTGAATCGATGGAAGGTCGTTTGAGGTTTTTGAAAAATCAAGTTTCATTTTCAACGCTGTCGATTTCATTTTATAAAAATATAGCTTATCAAGACGATAGTTTTTGGACCCGTTTGGGTGATAGTTTTCATAATGGTTGGGATAATTTATTGGTGTTTATCATTGGTATTGTTCATCTTTGGCCTTTCTTGATTTTGATTGGTTTTGGCATTTGGGGCTTTAGAAGATTTCGCAAAAAAGCAAAAATTTAACTACTTTTAGCAATCGTTTAAATGCGTTGATGTTCGTTTCAAACCTATGGGGTTTTGAAAACCCCACAGGTTTTTATCCACGCTTTTAAGCCGCTATCCTAAAAAACAAAGTAAATTTTATTTAATATTCGTTATTTTCAACTTCTATTTTCAATGCTTCATTCATTGCTTCAAAACCATTTTTCGTTTTCTCACCAATCATTTTCAACAATAAACCCGACAAAATACCACTGAAATTTTCACCGTGAATTAGTTCCGTTTTTTGTGAATCAATTACTTTTAATTGGAAATAATGTTCGCCATCAAAAATGCCTTTTATCCCTAATTTTCCCAACCAACGAAGCCTATAATTTTTACCAAATTCTAAGATTTGTGGTTTAAAAACTTGTTCGCTCATACCTTCCAGCTGCACGGTAGTCTCGATTTGATGACCAACTTTCACTTCTCCTTTTACAGATATTATAAAAGGATTCCACTTTGGATATTCGTTAAAATTGGTGAATATTGACCAAACCTTTTCAATCGGAGCCTTAATTATAATCGTAGTTTCAATATTTTTCATACTGCTTATTTTGTTATTTATGATTGATATTACAAAGGTAGAGAAGAAAATAGAATTGTATTTAATATAAAATGCCAAGTTGTTGACACTTCATGCCAAAATAAAATTGCCTAAAAAATATAAGGATCGCATAATTTTCAATTACATTTGTCGCAACAACGTTAAATTAAAAAGCAGCACAATTAAAAAAGCTGCGTTCGTAACTTGTCATAACGAATGAAAAAATTGTTTATAAAACTATAAATCCCGAGTTCCAACAGCTGGAATCTCGGGATTTTTTTATTTTAACGATTGCCTTATGCGAAAAACTACAATTTCACAAATCGCTTCGCAACGATTCTATTGTTGATATTTATCCGAACAATATAAACCCCTGCTTGTAATTTATTTACATCAATCTTCTTACGATTTTCGTTAATATTTAAACTTTCAGATTTTACCAATTGTCCATTAATATTATAAATTTCCAACTGCGTATTTGCGTTAATTGATTCTTTAAAAATAATATCAAATTGATTGCGAACTTGTGTCGGAACAATCGTTACAGCACTTTTATCATCAGCAATAATTACAGAAACGATATTGTGATTTTCAAATTTACCATCGAAATCCACTTGCTGCAAACGGTAATAATTCAAACCATTCACTGGACTTTCGTCAATAAATGAATATTCTTGAACCTCGTAAATCGTTCCGCCACCAGTTTTCATTCCAATCATTTCAAAGCTTTTACCGTCAATACTGCGTTGAATATTAAAATAAGCATTGTTTTCTTCGGTTGCTGTCGCCCAAGTTAAGGTGGTCGTTTGGTTATTGGGTTTTGCGGTGAAGTGTAGGAGTTCTACGGGCAAGACCTGTCCCATTTCACCTGGTGAACCTAAGTCACCAGAAAGCATCGGCTGCGTTGCAGCTTGATAATCCGAGCCGCCGGTTGGACCTTGCGTAATCCCTGTTAAATGTCCACTAAGATTAATGAGTTCGTGTGACACTCCTGCCCCAAAATTATTTCCATGAGAATATGTCAATCGACATATTTCTGTACCGTTTGCGTCTAAAATGATTTCATCACTTAAATTAACTAAGGTTATTTCACTATAGATATAATCTAAAGTAACATCGGTATTATTATCATTTCCATCGGTACTCCGCCCTAAAACTAAAAACCCATAAGCAGAAATAATTGTCGTTCCATTAGTAGATGAAACAGTGTGACTATCATCACCGTCATCTTTAATTATCCAACCATCAATATCAATCGCTGTATTTGTCGTATTGTATAATTCAAAATATTCACCATCAGAATCACTTAAACCATCCGGGTCTGCCATATATTCGGATATAATTAAATCCCCTGGTGATTCTGATACTTCTATGATGTCAAATGTATTAGAAATCGCGTTACTAAAACCTGGTACAGCTGCCGTTAAAGTTAAGTTTGTACCAATTGCGGTATGTGTCAAAGTTGTAAAAGTAGCCATTCCCGAAACAGCCGTTTCGCTCACAGGCGTTCCCGTAAGCGTACCAGACGAAGTAACGGAAACCGCTGTTTCAAAATCTACATCAATATTTCCATTAGCATCTAAGCTACTTACCATTACGTCGGACATTTCGTTGTCCTTAAATGTATTTGTAGGTTGATTCGTAAAGCTAATTTCAGTCGCAATAACTTCAATCTGATTTTGATTATCCGTTGATTTAGGTGTTGTAAATGCAAAACTTGAAGAAGTACCGTCCGTTGGCGTTGTTACATTTTCATCTGTTATCTGAAAAACAAAATCTTTTTTATCAATATTGGATTGCGATATATTTTCATTCAATGAAATACGCAAACTAAGTGTTTTGCTTGTTTCGTCAGGTATGGAAATCAACGGCGAGCCAGAAAAAGTAAGCAAATTCAAAGCGATAACTGCCGTTCCTAAATATGTTGTTCCGTCAAAAATAGCTGCACTTTTAACGGCGTCGGATAAGGAAGTTACACCGCTCAAAATAGGGTTTTGTGAAATAACCAAAGTATCAATAATACTTGGTAGAATATCGTCGTCAGCCAGATCACTCCCCCCTTCATTTATTGTGAATTGCCAAACTTGAACACCATCAGTCACCGTTAAAGGACTTCCTGTATTTTCAAGTGAAGAAATCGTCAGGCTTTCGGAAAAATCAACTGCCACAATTTCACTTTCTATGGAACAATTTGAATTGACAATCCCAGGCGTTCCATCAACCGCACAACTTGCCCCCCAACTGCTGGCGTTATCATTATCCGTTGTATTTTGATTGGCTATAAATAAAGATAATGTAGGACCCGTCTCATTCGGCGAAGTTAGCCACGGACTCGAAACACCATAAGTTACCGCATCAATTATATTACCCGATTCATCTTCCAACGTAACCGTTTCTCCCGAATTAGATAAGCCACCCGAATACTCATAAACATCATAACCGTTTCCCGAATAAGTTACCGAATTACTTGCAATAATAATATATTCAGCTAAGTCTATTGTTGTCCCACTTGGAAAAGTGTAGTTGATGCCGTTCGTAAATGTAACGCCACCGATATTTAGATTTCGACCACTTACATTATAAATTTCAATAAATTCGTCAGCAGCATCAATCCCAATTGGTCCATAATTAATTTCATTAATGACCAAATCACCAGCTGTTGGTAATTCATCATCTTTAATCGTTAAACGATGTACCCCAATTCCAATATTAATACCCGTTGCAGTTTGTTCCGAAATCGTGATTTCGACCATTTCATCGTCAGCATCAGTATCTTGATTTAAAGTAATTGAAACATTATCCGTACCATTCCCATTAAAAGTTAATGTCGTCGTATTTAAGGTTATATCACCCGTTTCGTAAGTGTTATTTCCTGTGTTTGCAGTGCCTAAGGTTATCGCTAAAGTAACTGGACCTGATGAGTAATTTGAAATAGTAACGGGTATTAGCATAGCATTACCTTCTGTTTCTGTGCTTGATGCGGCGTTAAACTCAGCGGTCGGCCCGATAGCTTCTAAAACAATATTTTTTAGCCGAACACCTTTTCCAGACGCCCCATTATTTGTAATTCTGATTTTAACTTGACTGGTTAAAGCGTTAATTGCGATGCTGCCTCCTGCGATATAAGTACTGTTGCTCGGTGTATTCGTCGTCGTTATTTGAGTATAATTTAAGCCACCGTCATCAGAAATTTCAATTTTAGCAGGATTATTTGAACCGCCCCCGAAAGTAGCAATATCCATGGTCAAGGTAGCCGCATCGTAAGTCGATAAATCGTAAGTATCCGTTTCAATAGTATCCCCTGAAATGTCTGCTTCGAGCAAATAATATGTACCCTTATCAATAGGATTGCCGACATCACCGTTAATTTCCGCCCAATTAATAGGAAGCAATCCACCTCCTGCGACATTAAAAATTATGGCTTGTCCAAAAGCAATGGAATTAATAGATAAACAAAAAATAAAGAGCAATAAATTTTTCATAGTAAATAATATTTAAGATTAATAATTTCAATTTAAAAATTTCCAAAAAGGGAATTGAATATTAAAAAAATTTAATTTTAAATACTTTCAAAAATCAAACTCAAACTAAATTTAAACGACTTTAAACAGAATATTTTACATGTATAATGTATAATAGCAAAATTTAATATTAGCCACTTATACATTTTTAATATTTTATACAATATACCTCTATATATTTTATTTTCATTTTTGTATCAATTATAAATATACATAAAAAAAACTTTACCGAAAAAACTATATTTCCATTAATGGTAAAATTAGCATCAATAATCACCCACATTTCGCCTTAGTACAACTGCTCAAAATTGTCGCATTAACCTGTTTCAACTTCATTTTGAAGGTCTAACAGGATATGTTTTGTATTTTGGCGAATCTGTAATTTAAGGGTGCAGTTCAAATTGCGTAATTTTACAATTCAATCAAATAAACACTTTATGAAATATACATTTACACAAAAAGCATTGGCGTTCAGCGTTCATGCGCTCACTTCATCAGGGATTGTTGCAGGATTCATGGCAATATTAGCAATTACGGAACATGAGTTTAAAATGGCGATGCTTTGGCTTTTTGTCACTTTGATTATCGATGGTGTTGACGGTACGTTTGCCCGATTATTTAAAGTAAAAGAAGTTTTACCAAATTTCGACGGTGGCATGATTGACGCTGTGATTGATTTTGCGACGTATGCGATTATTCCAGCCTATTTTATTTATGAAGCACCGCTTCTGCCCGAAGATTATAGACTTTTGGGAACTTCGATTATCTTGGTTGTATCGGCGATGTATTACGGTAAAATGGGTATGATTTCTAATGATTATTATTTTGTTGGATTTCCTATCATGTGGAATATGGTAGCGTTTTATTTGTTTTTCGTAACGGATAATTTTATGGATAATTCGGAATGGCTAAACTTCGTTTTAGTAGTCATTTTTGCAATTATGCACTTTATTCCAATTAAGTTTTTGTATCCGAGTCGCACCAAAAAATTCCGTGGGCTGAATATCGCAGTTTCTGCTATTTTTCTAATTTCTAATATTTGGATTATCACAATTTATGATGATATCAATATGGTTTTATCTTGGATTTCGCTCGCTTGTGTTGGATTTTATGCGTGGATGGGCATTTATAATACTTGGATTGATGAAGACACGAGGGAGTTGTAGCAACAATAAAAGTTGAAATAAAAGTAAAAACCGTGTTGATTTTTAGAACCGACACGGTTTTTCTATCTACTTTTTTTTGCGGACAACACTTACAAATACAACTCCAGACAAGACCAAAACCCCACCCATTAATTGAACAATACTCAACCGTTCGTCTAAGAAAAAATACGCCATAACTATCGTCGAAATTGGACCGACACTCGCCACAATTGCCACATTTGAAGAGCCAATTAGTCGAATACCTTCCGAAGTCAAAAGCGTTGGAATCACCGTAGAAACAACTGCCATTAAAATTGCAATAACATAAATTTGATATGGATAATTAAAATGTCCCAAACCGTGATTTAAGATTAAATAATGTAAAATAACGGCTGATGAAGATACGATTAAGACGTAAGAAGTGTATCGCCAAGTGCCTAATTTGGGTAATAATTGACCGCTTCCCACGATATAAATCGCAAAAGTAAAGGCACAAAAAAAGATTAAAACGCTACCAATAATTAAATTTCGCTGACTCGTAATATCTACATTTCCAACAAAAATAATAACAATACCGAGGTAGGTCAAAAGTAAAGCGATAATTTGCGGACGGCTAATTTTTTCTTTAAAATAAAATACCCCAATCAGAACGACAAAAGTCGGGTAAGCAAATAATATCAACCGTTCCAGACTTGCGGTAATGTATTGAAGTCCAAAAAAATCCAACAAACTGGCAACATAATATCCTATGACTCCCAAAAATAAAATCTTTAAATAATCCTTGCGAGTCAACTCATAAGTTGATACTTTTCGGGAAGCATAAAAGGCAATTCCGATATAAAATGGCAACGAAAAAAGCATGCGCAGCAACAATAAGGAAACCGCATCAATCTCGTATTGATAGGCTAATTTTACAAATACCGCCTTGGTAGAAAACATGATGGATGCAAAAAAAGCTAATAATACGCCTAATAATTGACGATGCTTTTCGGATTGAAGTAATTTCATGCCGCAAAGATACAACTTAATCCGACGGACGAAACGCTTCGCTTTATGAGTTTAACGGTGAAAAATTGGTGACTTTGGAGGTTTGGAAATAGTAATATAAAAAAAGGTAATGTTTGGCGGAAACCAAACATTACCTTTTTTTTAAAATCGATTAATTCCTGATCCTTAATTGGTTTTTACAATCTTGCGAAAACAGTGAAGCGGAGCGTTTGTTCGTCGAATTAATTCATAGATAATTGAAACATTACACTTTTCTGAAGCCTTACCTGATCTACCGAAGGGGAATTCCCCAAACCTTGATAGGTAATTCTATCCTCAGAAATGCCTCTTTTGATTAAATATTGAAAACAAGACTTTGCTCTTTTGTCTGACAAGTTTTTATTAAAATCAGAGTCTTCGTCATCGTAAGCTATTCCCGAAATACTCAATGCTGCATCTGGATAACGATTCATTAATAAAATGATATTATCTAAATTTCCAATTGCCATTCGGTTCAAATAATATTGTTCGTTTTCAAAGACAATAGATGGAATAATTCCTTTAAAACCTAATATTTCGTCAATCGTTGCCATTGGACAGCCTTCATTATCGACCCCTCCGACTTCTGTTGGACATTTGTCCATTGCATCAGGAATTCCGTCATTATCCCTATCCGGGCAACCTTTGCAAAACCTTGTTCCTTGCTCATTTGGACATAAATCAAAAATATCTGCAATTCTATCGCCATCGCTATCCGGACAGCCTGCAAATTCTATTTCACCTGCCACATCTGGGCATCTATCTTCATAGTTTTCCAAGCCATCATTATCATCATCTAATAATGGGCAGCCACCAGAATTTTTATCACCCGCTACATTAGGACAAGAATCAAACGAATTAGGAATTCCGTCATTATCATTATCTTGCGTTTCAGCCATACTCAAATGATGATCGTCCAATAATGATGATAAAAAATTACCATCCATATTAGCGTAATCATCTCTTGCGGTGACGCTTCTTGATAGTGAGAATTCATTTGATGACGTAATTTCTACTTCTTTTTTAGTACCAAATTGAAATTCTATGCCAATACCGTTGTGCCATGCTTCCGCACCCGTTGAAAATCGATAAGCAGTACTTAATTCGAGAAAAATACCGTCCATAATTTGATAATTAATACCTAATTCTATGGGTACTTGTGCTTCCCATTTTTGTTCGATTTTGTATTCTGAATCCCAAGTTTTTTCAGAATTCAGAAGGTACAACGCACCTAAACCAATAGAAATGTAAGGTTGGATTTTTTTATCTCCTCGTTGCGAAAAACCATATTTTAACGCTACATCTTGCGCATAGAAATTGAAATTTCGATAAAAAGAATTTACGGCATAAGGATATTCCATCGTCCCTAAACGAAAAGGAAAACTCAAACTCATCGTATTACCGATGTAGCGACTATATTCCGCTGAAAATGCAAATGTTTGTTTGTCGAATTGGTATAATTCTTCTAAGTAAGGTGAATAGGTATCAACACCTAACGCCTTATAAGTAAAGCTATTAGGCAATTTTTCAGATTGACCTGTGACTACATAATTGCATAATAATGCAACTATTAATAAATAAAATTGCTTCAAAATATTCCTATATTTTACAATGAAACGAAAAAACTATTAGTTGGGTCATCTTTAATTTTGCTGAATCAGTAAAGGTAATAGATTTATCAACTATCTAAAAATCAAATATATATCTTTCATATATCTTACGTTTTGATTACAAATCAAAAGTAGTTTTTAAATAACGCTGAATGTATTTTAAATTATCGATTGTTCTCCTATTGTAATATGACGACAAACCAGATTTTAGCATTTCTGGGACAAAGTTAATAGGAAATCTGCAATAAAAAATTACCATTTTAAGCCTTTTTTGTTAGACGACAAATTTCAAGCCTCAAAAAATACGGCTACCCGTTTAATGTTGGACAAAACGGTGTCGGTGCGCTGCACCTTAATAAAACTACTTCTAACTTATTTGCTACAAACCGTGTCGGTGCGCTGCACCTTTTCGTTCAAATTTCAAGGTGCAGCGCACCGACACTGCCTGTCCCAGTTTACCCCGAAATCTCGGGGAAACCTCGGGGGTTTGTAATTAAGTCTTTGCAACGTGTCCAACTTTACGTGGGTAGCCGTTTTCTGCGTCATCTGTAAGCTATTTCAATTTTATCGGAATTCCCATAAAGTTTGGGCAATACCAATATTTTCAACCTTAGAAAAGTAGCAAAATAACAATAATACATTGATTATTAATTAATAAAATAATAAATATACCGTAAATAAGAGGTCAAAATATATTTGGCATAAGTATTGAAATATTAGAAAATATTAGATTATTAATAAATCAAGCAACAAAATAATAATCATATTCCCAAAATTAGAAAATTTCAAGATGGTGTTCTCATAGTATAACTGCCCCTAATTGCTAAAGCAAAACGGGGCAGTCTTTTTATCTTTTCCCTTGAAAATCTTAGTAAACCCAAGTATTTCGATTATATAAAAAATGCTATATTTCTACTTTTCTACGCTCTAATTCGCCTTCACAACCTTTCCTTTTGCAATAATTTGATTGTCTTGAATGATGGTATAAAAATAAATACCAGGTTGTAAATTATTCGTATTGATTTGATAAAAAGTATTGACATTATCGCTATTTAGCATTGCTACTCTTTTGCCTAAAACATCAAATATTTCGATATTAATCAACTGATTATCAATCATTTCAAAAGATAAATATTCATTAAACGGATTTGGATAAACCTTTAAGTTATTTACTTCAAGTACTTCTTTGGTTGTGGTCGTACAATTATTTCCATTACCAATCATATTCAAATCCATCCAAGCCAATCGTTGGCTAATCCAGTTTTTGAGATAATTTATTTCTTGATCGTAAGTTTGACCGATATAGGCATTGGGCCAAACATAAGTCCCCAGAATATTCCACTTTTCAAAATTGCGAACTTGTGCGTCATCTAAAATCAAAGCCATTGAATCAATAAAATGATGAATTGTATCCGTATTTAAAACATTCGACCGCAACTCTTGCCAACGACAATTAAAATCATCTCGAAAAGCAGCATCATTCACCAACTTGCCCCAAAAGTATGGAAACGGAGAACCACAAATTTGATTATATTGAAATGCCCAACCGTGATACAAACCATTATCACAAAAATCTGCATTACCGTAACCTAAATTATAATCCCAAATTGGCCCAGCGTGAATTTTCCCACCATTGCTATCCTTATCTTTATACATGAATGTACTCAACCGATACGCATCAATATTTCGAGTAATTTCTTGTATCATCATGTAATCAATGAACGACGGCACATCTATCCATGCAGGATAACCCGTTATCGGATTGTTATAATTTGCCGATGCCATTCTATTTTCAAAAGCATTAAAATGATTTTGAATATAACTTTTTTGTAATGGATGTAAATCCTCTGATTTTGGGTGATGATAAGCATAATAACCGTAACCATAAGGCGAAAACCAGCCATTTTCTGGCCCCATATCTCTATCAATTTTAAAAATATAACCGCCTGTCAAGTCATCGCCTAAGGTATCTGTTGGACTAAGTTTTGCAATATCCACACGGTTATTATCTCGTTTTATTTTTTCCATCAAAACATAAACGCCCCAATATTGATCATCTAAAAACAGTTCACAAAAACGAACTTTTGGGGTATAATGTCCCAATTCATTACCAATATGATACGTTACAAAGTTCCGCAGCAAAGATTTATCAGCATAAGGCCCGTGAAGCACCCAATCATTTTCAGATGGCATTCCCAATAGCGACACATTATTATTATCACCCAACGAATCTCTGGTTTCAATACCAAACCCTTTTTTATCAAACATCGTCGAAGACGCACCACGGATTTCTATACCAATTTGACCATCATAACCATTCGGAAAATCATCTAAATAATTCAAATTCCCGAATCCATTATCAATCAACTGCATATCCGCCGTAATTTTCACGTCTTCGTCAATCGTTTGTCCGTTCGTATTGATTTTTAATACCGGTAGATTTGTCCAAAGAAAAGGCACCGTAAACCAACTCGGCACAGGGTTATAAGTCATTGTTGCATTGTTCACTCCGACCGAAAGGAAAAATCGAGCCGTCAAGTCAGATGAACCAATAGAATGATTATGTACCTGTATCGCCAATGTATTATTTCCTTGATTTAAGTATTGATTAAGGTCATTTTGAGTAAGAGAAAAAGAACTTGGATTCTCTCCTTGATACATCACCGCCTCTCGGTAAGTATTAGCGGTATCGGTGTGAAGTGGAGGTGTACCAACTGTTCCAATATTTGCCCGAGCAATTTCGTGACCATTCAAATACGCCACGAAAGCATCATCATAATCCGCATCTAACAAAGCCGCCAATACCGTCGTAGGATCTATAATATTGAAATCCAGACGCATATATAATGATAAGGTATTCGAAATAGTCGTATTGTCGTCACCATCTGCATAGCCAATACCGCCCTGTCCAGTTTGCCACATCGAAGGATTATAACTCGGTTGACTCCAATTAGTAGGCGGAGCTGCTGTGTTTCCAATGAAATAATGCCACGTATCGGTTTCAAAAACAACGGTTTCCCAATGGTCAATAGCATTTAATTGAGCATAAGAACACAAAGGAAATACGCAAATGATAATAAGGTACAATAATTTAGAACGAATCATAATTTTGTTTTATGGTATTTTTTAAGTCTGCCTGTTAGACATTTATGTTTTAAGTTATTAGACAGAAACCGTGACTATTATTAATTCAATCTGCTCAAAATAGTTTATTTTTTAATTCAAACTCATTCTAAAATAGTTAGTTTTTTGACGGATATAATTATATCAAATTGATTTTTTTTGAACATTTTGGGGTTGTGTAAATTCGGGAATTGAGCTTACCTTATCAAAACTACTTCGCCCTTTTCCGTCACTTCTTCTCCCAAATATGAAACATATTGAATGATATAAATGTAGCCGCCATTTTGTACCATTTGTCCATTATGTGTGCCGTCCCATTCACCTTCCGTATTATTATAAATAATTTCGCCGTAGCGATTGAAAACTTTGAATTCGATAATGACGATTGGTAAATTAGCCACAACACGGAAAACGTCGTTTTTGCCATCTTGATTTGGTGAAAAAGCATTAGGAACTTCAACTTCTCCTTCCGAAACAACTTCTATATTAATCTCCGCTTCGACCAGCGGACAACCGACGATTGTACCTGAAACAGCGAAAGTTGTATTTTCATTAATAGTAGTCGAAATAGAAACGCCCGTTGCCGTAAAACCATTTGAACCCGCCCAATCATAAACATAATCAAGCGTTGAGTTATTGACTTGAAGCGTCACGGTTGAGCCAACTTCGACAACAAAATCTTCGCCAATATCAATCATATAATCTTCAGGTTCTGTAATCGTAAAAGTTTCCGTTTGTCGGCAATTAAAAATTATATCCGTTACCGAAACCGTATAATTTCCTGCTACTAAATTAGTTATAGTTGCTTGATTTTGTCCATTTGACCATGAATAATTAACTGGATTCGTGGTATTAATCGCACTAACAGTAATACTTCCGTCTTCACCTTGAAAACAATCGTTATTAACTTGTTCAACCGTTTCGATAGTTAAAGGTATAATTTCAGCCACAGAATAAGCAGCCGTAACTTCACAATTATCCACATCGGTAACGGTGACTTCATAAGTTCCTGCAACTAAACTCATTGCATTTGGTAAATTTCCTGTATTTGTATTCCCACTCCAAGCATAAGCGTAAGGTTCATTTCCGCCTGAAATTGTTAAATAAATCCCACCAGACGCTTCACAACCAATTTGAATAATCGAATCCATTATCACCAACTCCTCAAAACCTTCAATAGTTATGGTTTCTAAAGTAGAACAATTATGACCATCGGTTACGACCAAATCGTAATCGCCAAGCGGTAAATTATTGACAGTATTTGTATTTGCTGTCGTATTTGACCAGGCGTAGGTGTAAGGGGACGTTCCACTGGTGACATTATAAACGATAGAGCCATTATCTTGACCACAAGTGATGTTGCTGGCCGTTACCGTTCCTGTCAAAATCGTTGCCATATCAAGGGTATAAGTCAAAGCTGTATCGCAGCCAAAAGCATCGGTAACCGTGACACCATAAATGCCTCCTGCCAAATTATTCACCACATTAAAATTCCCTGCGTTGGTGTTTGCCGTCCAAGTGTAAACAAACGGTGCAACGCCCGACGTTGGCGTGATGCCGATAGAACCCGTTTGGGCTTCACATCTCGGCTGAATAATGGCCGACGTGACAACCAAATTTGAGGAACTCGAAAAGTTGATATTATTAGAAATTTTCAAACAGCCCAACGCATCCGTAACCGTGAACCAATAATTACCACCTAATAAACTGTCTGCGACATTCGTATTACCAGTATTTGCGTTTGCATTCCAAGCGTAATTATACGGTGGATTTCCACCCGAAACATTGGCTGTAACGGAACCATTCAAACCACAATCTGGTGAATTTTCAACGGTATTAATAATAATTACTGAAGGCGAGGCGATGCTTGTATTAATGGCATTTGAACAATTATTCGCATCGGTAATCGTCACGGTATAATTGCCGCCCAAAAGGTTTTGCGGATTTTGAATCGTTCCTAAACCATTTGACCAAACGAAAGTATAAGGCGAAACGCCATTCGTTACCGTCATCGAAATTGAACCGTTATTTGTATTAAAACAAGTAGCTGGTGTGTTGGCAAAAGTTGCCGTAATTGCTGGTGGTGCGACAATATTCGCAGTTACTGTCATCGTACAATTATTAGCATCAGAAATAGTTACCGTATAATTTCCACCTAAAACATTTGACAGATTTTGAACCGTTCCCAAACCGCCCGACCACGCAAAAGTATAGGGCAAAATACCGCCTAAAACCATTGTTTGAATCGAACCATTTGCAGTATTGCTGCAAGTCGGATTGATAGTCGTGACCGAAGCAGAAAGCATATCTGGTTCTGTAATATTGATTGATAATATTATGGTGCAACTATTGGCATCGCTAATCGTCACGTTGTAATTTCCTGCCGCAATATTTTGAGGGTTTTGAACCGTTCCCAAACCATTTGACCAAGCGAAAGTGTAGGGCGAAGTGCCGCCAGTTGGGCTTAACGTAATGCTACCATTTGAACCGCCAAAACAACTAATATTTGTTTTTATAAACGTTGCGGTCAGAAGGTTTGGTTGATTTACAACGATACTTTTTATGTTAATACAACCTTTCGCATCCGTCACGGTAACGGTATAATTTCCTGCCACGATATTTTGCGGATTTTGAACCGTCCCCAAACCATTTGACCAAGCGAAAATATAAGGCGAAGTACCGCCAGTTACGCTCGTTTGAATCGCTCCGTCGTTATTATTAAAACAAGAAACAGTTGTTGGTATTAAGGTAACCGTCAGTAAATTTGGTTGCGTAATTACAATTGATTTTGTTTTTTGGCAACCGTTTCCATCTGTAATCGTTACGCTGTAATTTCCTGCAACTAAACCATTTTGTGTTAAATTATTACCTACCAAATTTTGCCAATTTGCGGTATAAGGAACATTTCCACCAGCAACCGTTAATTGAATATTTCCATTATTACCACCATTACAATCAACGTTAGTTTTAGTATGACTGATTGTAATCGCAGTCGGTTCGATTACGGTTGCCTGTGCCGTATCAAGACAACCCAAAGCGTCTGTAACCGTTGCAATATAAACATTTCCACTAATATTTATCGGATTTTGAATACCGCCTAAACCATTATTCCAATTGACAGAATAAGGCGAAGTACCCCCATTTATAGTCAAATTAATACTGCCGTCATTCGCATTATTACAAGAAATATCTGTCGGAATTGCAGTTGCAATTAAAGTACCGTTTGAGCCGACCGTTGCCGTAACTGTTCCCGTACAGCCGTTGGCATCACTAATCGTTACGATATAATTCCCGGGGTTTAAACCCGTTGGATTTTGTACCGTTCCTGCTCCGTTTGACCAAACGTAAGTGTAAGGTGATGTGCCGCCAGTCGGAGTCAAATTGATGCTACCATTTGAGCCACCCGAACAGACAACACCCGAGACGACAACCGTTCCTGTCACTACATTTGGTTGATTGACAACAATATTTTTTGTATTAATACAACCTTTCAAATCCGTTACCGTAACGGTATAAGTTCCTGCGGTGAGATTCGCAATATTTTGAGTCGTTGCATTATTTGACCAAACGAAAAAATAAGGGGAAGTACCGCCAGTTATGACCGCTTGAATATTACCATTTTGACCGCCAAAACAAGTTGGTGCGGTTGCCGTTAAGTTCACATTCAGGACGCCGGGTTGTGGAACATTAATCGTTTTTGATTTTTGACAACCATTAGCATCTGTAACCGTGACATTATAATTTCCAATCGCTAAATTATTTTGAGTCAGACTATTTCCACTTAATCCTTGCCAAACTGCCGTAAAAGGTGATGTTCCACCTGAAAGGAATAGTTGAATTTCTCCGTTATTTCCACCATTACAACTAACCGCCGTTACATTATTATTAATAATAATATCGCCCGGTTGCTGTACGATTGCTTGTGCCGTATCGGTACAACCGATTCCATCGGTAACGGTAGCAACGTAAGTATTTCCACTTACATTTATTGGGTTTTGAACAGTTCCTAAACCATTATTCCAACTAACGGAAAAAGGAGATTGTCCACCATTTATATTTAAAATAATGCTGCCGTTATTCGCGTTAAAACAAGAAACTGCGGTCGGAATTGCGGTGGCGGTCATCGAAGAACCGTTGGAAGTAACCGTTGCCGAAGTTGCCGCCAAACAGCCGTTTGCATCCGTAATTGTTACGTTATAAATATTAGGCAATAAGCCTATTGGATTTTGGGATGTTCCCGCACCATTATCCCAATTAAAACTATAAGGCGTTTGTCCGCCCAAAACACTTAAATTTATCGTTCCGTCTGCAACAGAATTACACGTTGCAGGCGTCGTATTTACGGAAGTAGAAATATTTGTAGTCGAATTAACCGTTGCATTTTTGATAATTTGACAACCGTTATTATCTGTGACTGTTGCGGTATAAGTACCAGGAATTAAACCATTTATATTAAATGATGTACCTAAATTATTACTCCAAATTATGCTGTAAGGCGAACTTCCGCCGGAAGGCGTTAAACTAATTGTTCCTGTTCCTTGTGTACAATTAATGGTCGATCCCGTTGCTATTGCAGACAAAGATGTTGCAGGTTGATTAATCGTTCGTTGTGCGGTAATGGTACAATTATTAGCATCTACGACGGTGACGTAATACGTTCCCACTGCAATATTAGTTAAATCTTGTGTTGTTGCATTATTACTCCAAAGATAGGTGTAAGGCTGCGTTCCACCATTTACCGTTAAGTTAATCGCTCCGTTACTGCCTCCAAAACAGGTTACATTTGAGCCAGTTGTCGAAATAGTGACTGCCGATGCTGGTTCGGTCAAAACAATACTTGCCGTATCTTGACATTGATTATTATCGGTAACTGTGACAATATATATTTGATTCGCTGATAAAGAGGTTGCGATGGCCGTTGTTTGTTGTGGTGCTGCGTTCCATTGATAATTAATTATCGGCGAAAGACTACCTGTAACCGTTGCTGTTGCCGTACCTGTCGATGCTCCGTGACAACCAATATTGGTAAAATTAGTAATCGAAACATCAAAATTCACACAACAATTATTACCATAGACGACCATCGTATCACTTGCCGTACAGCCGTTTGCAGAATTCGTTGTTAATATAAAAAGAACATTTTGAATCGGCATTTGTGGAATATTCAAATTGGCGGCAGCCGAAGTCGTACTGGATAAATACGGTAAAAAAGCGGCAGGTTGTGCCGTCCATTGAAAGGTTTGATTTGGAAAAAACCCTACCATACCCACATTTTGGTTAATTGTATAACCGCCACAAACTGAAATATCACTTCCTGCATTTACGGGCAAACTCGGAGTATTGAAAGGAAAAATGGCTGTATTTAAAACGCTGCCACACGCATCACTTACCGCACTGACGATTTGGAAAGTATAATTATCCGGCAAAAATATATTTGGAAAATTTAATGTAAAATGACTTGCAGTCCCTCCACCTCCTGTACCTACGCAATTTGGACTGGTGACACTTGTCGGAATTATCGTCCCAGAACTGGTCAAAATACTAAAATCCGAAAGCGAAACGGAGTTACACAAAAGCGGTTTATTAAAGATAATATCGACCGTGTTTGCACCACAACTTGGAACGGAAACGGAAGTCAAAGCTGGTTGCAAACTATTAAAAAGGGTTGCCGAAGAGTTTGAAAAATCAATCGAATAACCTTGACTACTCGGTATTGTATTTTTGATATACAATAAATAAGTACCACTTGTTTGTATATTAATATCGCCTTCGAATGCTGGAAAAAACGGAAAAACACCGCCAAACCATGGTGAATTTGAAAATGCACCAGTTTCTCCTGCCGAAGGACCATTCGGATTTCCACCAATTAAGTCTAATGAATTATTACAGGCGATTTCCAACGCTGGATTCGTTGCAATATCAGAACAATTGGCATTGGTAATGTCATAAACTGCCCAATTAAAATCCTCAATTGCACTATTTGGTGTAATAACAAAACTCAATGTACCAGACGTTTGTGGCGAAATAACGAACCAAGTCGAATTATTTTCACCAGACAAGCAGGAACTCGGCGGTAATTCATTCGGCTGACTGCCCACACCTTGAAGCGGTGCAATCGAATAACTGTTTTGACAAACGGCAATCGCATTCGCACAATCTGAATTTTGTGAAAACAAAAAAGCGTGGTATGTAATTGCTATAATTAGGGTGATAATCTTTTTCATTGCTATATTTTTATCACTTTTGATTTGATACTTAGATATTTTTTGGAAAATTGTTTTGTGAAAACTACTGCGATTTACGTTCCATAAAATGTAATCGTCTATACGAAACGAATTGAATTAATTACAAATATATTAATTTTATGATATGAAATAAAACCAATTTTTTATCTTATGTGACTTTAAATCTTTATTTTTTCCTGTCACGTTTGTTACGAAAGAATGTGGGCAATGTTTATTTTTTGATATTTTCAGGTGAAAATAATGTTTGCCGTTATTAGAAACAGCGTAGAAAAATTGATATTAAGGAAGCACAAAACAAAGGTTGCAGCAGTTTTCTTAAAGGGCAAACGCGCCTAATTATTTTACGCAACAAATTTATTCAAAATATTATTTTGTGTTTATAGTAAAATTTAATTGAAGTAAAATAATATTTGGCGATTGAAAAATACTCTTCTTTTCCCCCGATATGAAATCGGGATTAACAACTTGATGAAAAGAAGCAAAAATCAAGGCTTGATTGATTTTTTAACGGCTGAAAGTATTGAAAAAGCTAAACAGACTGAAACTCGCTGCGCTCAAACACCAGTCTGTTCTTAACGCTTTTTAAATACTTTCAGCCTAAAATCAAAAA
>Ga0306864_1000180_pt1 | contig 30975 bp, 25 predicted proteins | sample AntRauTorckE5430_FD_190448 | JGI IMG/M metagenome (GOLD analysis project Ga0306864, IMG submission 190448) | Saline lake microbial communities from Rauer Islands, Antarctica - Metagenome Torckler E5 #430 (v2) (version 2) | ecosystem: Environmental > Aquatic > Non-marine Saline and Alkaline >...
ACCGCAACTATTTTGGGGCCTTCGGTACCATGGCTGTCTGTAATAGCGTCCCTCAAAAGTTTGTCAGATAACACCTGGGACCAGCTACCTGGTGCTGCACACAAGTCTACAGCTCTCTTGACTGGCAATCCAATGATAGGTCCCTCTTCTTGGGGTTTGGATGATGCATATTCTTCTTCTGATTGAAAAAGGTTGAATTCAGCGTCGATCTGAAGGAGCTTGTATGCAGATCTAGCTCTGTAACCAGATTCCTTGGCACGACGATAGAATACATCTCTCTTATCCTTTGACAAGCGACCCATTGTAATGATTAATTGTTGGATGCTTCTTCCAGAAATTTGATTGTGTGGTCAGGAAAGAGGAGGGCTGAGGGCTGATGATGCGAGATGATGCGTTCGACATGAACAAATGGGTTTTAAGCGGGAAGGATAAAGAAGTAATTTTAATGAAAGGCCTGAAAAGGCCCATTATCACAAGAAATAAGAAATGTGGATGTAATGCTGACATCACTTTATTATTGTTTCGTGTTGGCATCGATCGGCTGTCGATCGGTCACAAAACAGAGAGAACGAAAAATAAAATCAGAAGCACACAAACCCGTCCGACGCTTGCATCTGCGCTACCCAAACGCCAAACGTGATAGTCATCAATCTTTGTAATCTCTACTACTACCTCTAGCAAGAATGATCGTGAAACCGAAAGAGCTTGGCTTTTTTAAGCTTCTTCTCGAGATGAGTGGATCTGTAGTTCCCGCAATCATGCCGAAGATCATGTTTGCCACTGGCATAGGACTCTTTGCCTGCTTAGCTCTATCTCTTGATCTATTTGGTGAAAATACGTCTGACGTGCTCAGTCTTGAATTTGGTCCGTTTACAGCGCTCGGTAAGTTGTGTATTACCATTATTTCACCCATGTCTCATATTGCATCCGAAATCGATCTCACCAGAATCTCTCATTTTTTAATTCTTTTTAATTTTTTTCAAGGAGTTGCAATTTCTCTCTTTCTTGGATTCCATAACAATGCATCCTACGGAAGGTGGTGGGAGGCACGCATTGTGTGGGGGAAACAAATTATAGTAACCAGGGATTTATCTCGTTTTCTTGCAGGAGTAATGGACGAACATGATAATACTATATACGACCCTGTGGACAAAGAAGACGTATTCAAGGCGCGTACAGCTGTGATCGAAATTCAATCTTCAAATTCTTCGTTTTCCGAGAACGCTGATAAGAAAGACCTTGAAAATCAACCTTGCATTGATTGGGGCGGATCGATCCACAATCCGAACTCATCTCCAAAGCGTAACGACGCAAATGCTTCCAAATACGCATCGTGGCAAGCACACATTATTTGCTTATCAGTTGCTCATAGCCATGCATTCAGATATCAAATGAGACCAATATGCAAAATGGACGGGAGAGTCACTGCTCTGCACGATAGGAACAGATTTCTCAATTTTGACGAACAAAAGAAGCTTTTGAAATGCAAAAACAATGCAAACACTATACTTTTGTTCATGTCAAAGATTCTAGGAAAGGCACATAGTGCTGGAAAGATTGATACCTACTCGATGATCCATGTACAAAAAATAATTGACTCCATGTGTTTTATGCAAACCGCGGCTGAACGGATTCAAAACACGAGTTTGCCTCTGGCTTATTCTCTGCTGGTTTATCGGACTTCTATACTTTATGTGCTACTTGTTCCCTTCGCGATTGCACCAACCATCGGATGGTGGACACCTCTCTTCACCGCCATCGTTGCTTACACATTCTTCGGATTAGACGAACTAGCAAAAGAGATCCAAGAGCCATTTCGGGATAGGCCGATGTGCTTGGCATTATCAGCCATGTGTAGAACCATCGAGATTGATGCATTAGAAGTTTTGGGCGAAGATGCACCCCCGTTTTTGAAACCAACAGGCAATGTACTCATGTAATGCTCATTGATTATAAATAGTTCCTTTATAAGAATTGAAATACACGTATTACCGACCTTGATTAATCACTTATTTTCGGCGTTTCCAATAGTATTTGAGAACATTCTCAGTGTCGAAAAGACTACAAGTCAGAAGACACTCACGTTGCTGTAAAGTTGGAACAGACACCTTTATTTGTCCATCTTGATCATGACTCTCCTTTCCTTACCTTCAAACCATTCCACATTTTCTTTCCACACACTTTCCCCATCTCCATCTTGGTACAATTCCCTTTTCCAAATAGGTACTCGTGCCTTAAGTTCATCAATAAGAAACTCAATACAGTGCATAGCATCTCTGCGATGAGGTGAGCTTGCGCACAGTATTACGCTTGCAGCTTCAACAGGGCAATCTCCCAAAATATGAACAGCCGCAATTTTTACAACACTTGGATACTTTTCAGTTGCCTCAATACAAAGTTTTAGAAGTTCCTTCTCTGCCATTGGCACATAACCCTCATAAGACAGCATAGTTACAGTTTTCTGTTGGAAATTGTTGCGGGTTATACCAGTGAAAGTTGAAATTGCACCACATGAAGGGTCAGATACGAAGGAAGAACACTCCTCTAAAGTGGGAATATTTTCAGACACCTTGATGAGATATTTTTCGTTTGATTGATCCATCCTAGAAAATTTGATTGTACGGCTATCAATCGACTCCTCTCCTAACAGATGAAAAGTTGATTGTGCCTTGTGGTGTGTGCTGTGTGCTGCGGTGGTATTTGGTATTACGTATTACTGAGAATGGGAATTGGGGACATCTTGAGGTTCTTTCTTGAAAGCGCGCTCATTTTTCTAAAAAAGGAAACCTTTCAAAATACTAACTTGGTGACCACTTAACGCATGAATTATGTGTCTATTTATCAAGATTGAAACTGTGACCTGTGAAAATAGTGCAAGTTACAAGTTACCCTAAGTTACCACATTACGAGTTTGCATAAGGTGTGATCTCTAGCTAGTAAATGCATGTGTAGTGTTGATAATCTTCTTTTCTTAACGTTGATTTTATCAACAGTTCACATCGCATGCTGGAAAACTTGTCCAGGAGAAGTATTACGGATTATAGGAGTTCTCACAATGTTTTTTTCGGTCTGTTTGATGACAATTGATACTTTTGGTTTAGAACCAATACAGGGGTTGGCCTGGCTTTACGTTGAGTGGTTGTGTTCTTTTCTTGATATTAAAAGGAATAAAGAAGATAAAACAAAGAGAAATGGAGCTTTTTCTAGTCGAACGAGGACTATTAGTCAAATGGAATTCCGAGGACGTCGAGGATCATATTGTTCTTACTACTAACGACGACAATCTTCCTACTGCAGTAGCTGTTCACTGTATCAACAGCCGTCGTCATTTTACTTTTGCTGCTGGATCAGTTGAAATGGCCAACTTAAATGCTCATCAACTGAGCCAACAACAGAATGTAGATACGTTTGAACGGGGCATGAGTCTTTTTGATATGTACAGCAGTGAAGAAAAAGATGAAAATAAAATAGTTTAATGGATAGAATGGCGCCTAGTATCACCACCAGTGGTGCTATGCCAGCTGCCAGCACGAGGGTTGACACTCAAAGTCTTCCACAAAAAGGGAAAAAGTAGACGCTATTCAATGCCATCATGGACCATATGGACAGACCATGGTTGATGGTGTGATGATGCCAGTTCATCAGTAATCGGCCATAAACCGCAAATAGGTCTATTCTTACATTAACATCTTCTTGTATTGAGGTTCATGTAACTTGGGCTGTCAACGCATTGTAGCTACTGCTACTAAGCTTGCTTGACTCTAGAAGCACCTTACAGCAGGTAAAATATGCACCTTCCTGTTTTTGCGATTGTTTACAATAAATCCAAACAAGGAGAACGAAAGTCAGCTTTGACAGGAGTACCTGGTAAATATGCAATCACTGGCATTGTCGAGGCAAAGGTTCACTCTGCCAGAAAAAAATACCAGATGAACAGTAAATCTCAGAAGAACCACCAGGACTTGTAAGAAGGACGCACGTGTCAGTGGTACACAACTTTATAACAAGACAAGATTATGTATTTAGGAAATACTGTAAATACGCTCAAAAGGGTTTTGAATGGCCTTCATCGATCAGGGTAGATAAGCACCTTGTGGAAGAACCAAAATTCTATTTAGCAGTACATGTACTAGATTCATCTGGGTGTAAAACCTAATCCAATGTCTTCAAACGTCTAAACCTGAGAAGCTATCTAAATACCCTGTTATGAACAATATTAGGTCAAAATCTTAAAGAGGGAGTTGCTGTACTGCATTGTCATTCCCATAAAACAAAATCAGCCCCAACTGTGCAAGGCTGGATATTAATCCAAGCAAGTTCGGGAAATAGATGTTAAAGTCGCCGAGATCGAATCCATAGGTGGTCCAGAGAAAGCAATTTAGAATGCATGTAAGCGTAAATGGTAAAGGAATTGATTTCGCATTTTTGGTCTCAACAACTGTTTTCAGTGCTGCAAGAGGGCTCGAAAATAAAATAATGCAAATCACAACGGCAATCCTTCCAATCAAAGTAGCCGCCAATTGATTATTTAGAGTTGTTGCAGCAAGCGTCGTAAAAGTTATGAAAAGAGCACTGTAATTGAAATGTTGCGAGACTGTGCCTGGAAGATTTGTTGCACTCTTCAGGCAATGCTTTTGAAACTGGTAGAAGTAATTCAAGCCACAGACTAACCCCAACAAATTGGGAGCCCAAACTTTGCTATCTTTCTTCAAGATACCTGCAGCAACAAAGATCAAATGAAAATCAGTTTTACAGAGACAAACGTCTTAGATGAGTCGCTCAAGAAGCGATGTCGATTAGCATACGCAGGTTACAACATACCATATGTCATCCACATAAATGCATTCACACACATGGACGAGTAAGGTAGCAGCGGAAGCCTACCCACGCTTTTCTCACTCATGATATTCTGAACGGTAGGGATTGGAGAAAGGAAGACTCCGCTTGAAACAATTGGAGCTGCTTGTCCACAAGCCAGGACCCAAGCCGGGGTGACTTTGGCTGCTGCAATTACAGCTCCTCCTACGATTGTTCCGTAGGCCATATTAATGATAGTTTTTAGGTTGATGAGGCACTATTTGTAAGTGATATGTATGTTGAATAAAAGTACTAGGTATTGCGGTATGTGTGTTAACGAATTGTATGTAGTAGGTACGAACCTAGAACCTAGAGAGTACCATACCCCGGTACGTACCTAGGTATCACGTATCGATGGGTCTAATAAAAATTAAAAATGTTTTTTGTCGCAGTCTTCATTCATTCGAAGTTTCGCGGCTTTTTACTAATAAGATCTGAGATGCCATGACTGTCTTCCATGAATGACCGACCCGTGACATTATTTCTTTCCAAACCTCTGTTGTTGTTTGTTGTTTGTTGTTTGTGTAGATTGTAGATTGTAGATTGTAGATTGTAGACTATTACTACTACTGTTGTCTGTTGTCTACTGTTGTAGATAAAAGATACATAGCACAATTACTGTTCTACCACTAAACTTTCTGCCCCGGGACCACAATGCACACATTCGTTCGCAGGAAAAACATCAATCCGTTATTTTCGCAACTAAGTAAATGTTCTTTCACCTCCACTAGATAAGCATTCGAAATATAATATGCCTCCTCGTAGGGAAAAGAAGAAAAGGAATTCTGAGAAGAAGAAAAGGAATTCTAAGAAGAAGTGGCTTGGGATAACTGCTAGATATATTGCCTGTGGTATTGCGATAGGCATCGCTATCAATAATGTGCTTGCACCTCCAGTTATATTTGATGCATCATCAGAGCCAGGTGAAAGCTTTACAGATCCCATTGGTTTCTCCAGTATCCCAATCACCGAGCTCACTCCTTTAAGTGATGTGTGGTCATGTACATGGTTTCCGAACGATCATGGAAAGTGTGATGAACTTCTGTATCATAGACTTCCATCAGCATCGTCAAACAAAGAACGAATGATTCGTGGTGGGAATCTTCAATATCAGATTGATAGTCAACGTTGGTTATTTTTCGGAGACTCCACCATGAAGCGCCTATTTGATAGATCAGAGATAAAACAGGTACTGATAAGTGACCCACTCGAAGAAGTCAGGAAAAAATGCCTAGGGCATTCAATTTGCGACGAGCACACTGCTGAACGATGTGAATTGAATACAAACTTTGGTCTACCTTTTGCAGAAGTTTGGGTGCAGCCAGACCCAGACAGCTTCGAGGGCCCCAAGGTATACGGCGCTGAAAATCAATATTGTACTGATTGTTCTGGTTGCCAGACAAACTTCATGGAATGTAGGTACCTCTTTGATCCTAGAGAAGGTTCCGGATCAGTCTGCAAAAACCATAAACGCCGTTATGGAGGATACATTACCATGGAATTTGCACGCGACAAGGAAATTCAAACTCCTCAGTTTTCAACCACCCAGGAGAATGTAAGTTACTACATATCTACAAGATGGAACACTCCCGATCTCGTTCGCGAGTGGGGAAAGCCTATCTGTGTTCTTGGAACTGGAAATCACGACGTATTATTGGAAGCCATCACAACCAAGGCCTTCACTGAAAATGTACTCTTTATGCTGAACACAATGAAACCAAGTTGCGCTCACATGGTCTGGCTTGGAAATACATGTAACGGAAGAAAAAGCAAACACCTACAGACCATGAAACAAATGAAGGTATGGGATAGAGCAGTCATGAAGCTGATTGAATCGAATCCTGACTTACTAGCTATGATGACCTATTTAGACGTATTTGACGCTTCTTTGACATTCCCTCACGCTGATTTTATCCACATGGACGATCAATGGTATAGTGAACTAGGAACATTCTTTACATCTTTCATGTGATACAATAACAATGGATGCGTAAAATATGCAGTATATCATTACAGTAATTCATTATTTGTAAATTGGAGTCGCAAGGTACATTTGAACACTCCCAAAGTTCATCTGAATCAACTTTTCAACTCGAAACATTCCTGACCCATCATCACCACAATTCAAACCTTCCATTATTGCAACAAAGTCTTTTGGCTCAGGAAATTCTTTAATAGAGTTTTGTAAATGCATGTATTCTCTAGGCGCACCACTAAGCAATGCCCCCAGGACCGGGACAATGTGACGAATGAAGAGTCTAGCTCCAGCACCCATAATTCCCGCATCTTCCCCAGGCTCTGAAAATTCCAGTATACCAAATTTAGCTCCAGCAGAGTTTTCACTTTCCTTCCTCAATACTCTATGAATTTCACATAGGGCTTTCTCCTTTTCAGGAACATTACGAATTCCAAAAGACATGGTGGCAGCGTGAAAGTAGTCACTTTGCAAATCTTTCAAATCTCTCGCGTCTCCAAGGTCGAGAGTAATATCCTTTCCTAGATTTTCCTTTGATACCTTATCGCGACCTACACTGATCATGTTTTGCGATGGATCAACCCCAAGTATGTCAAGGCCTCTCTTCAATGGTTGCTGCGTGTTAATATTATGATATTCTTTAGCAAACAAGATGGCAACATCGGCAGTACCAGTTGCCAAATCTAAAACTCTTACTGTCTCAATCTCTCCATCAGCAATATTGAAAAGCTCTCCGTTGGAAGATACTTCTTTAATCATAACTTTTCTCCAACCAATATCTAGATTTAAGGCCAATGCTCTGTTGATGAAATCATATCTGGTGGCAATCAAATCGAACATTGTCCCTTTACCATGATCGGATGGTGGCTTCCGGAAAACTATATTTAGAACGAATGACGCCAAAACTGGAAACGCGAAAATAACGAGCAAAACCTTAGCTGACAAATTCATTTTCGATTTATCTTTGAAGGAGGATTGTTCTACTGGGCTGCTAGACTTGTTTACAGTGCGCTATTTTGGTATCTCGGGCTGTATTGTGACCAAAAAATCAACACTTCTGTCTTCTGTTGCGCTTGAGAGTACCAGTGCGTGTTTTGTGTTCGGTGAAAATAGGGAGTAGGATTTTATCTCTTTCTTCGCGCAATGAGAAAATTGGATTCGGCGCGAGAGTAGGGTTCATGAGAGCCAAGCATTCTTCATGCGAAAAGAGCTTTATCATTCATCATGTTGTTGTCTATCCTCCAAGGCTCCTTTCCTTTGTGGTGCATTTCATAGGGATCACTCAGAGCACACTCGCAAAACAACGCTTTCTTGAAATTGAAGCACTTTGTGTCATGTTAGGTGTGAGAAGAAAGAGGTCAAGCACGAGCTCCTCGAAGTCGCAATTGAAATCATCCAAGAAACAAAACGCAAGCATTGATTTCACCCTTGATGATAATGATCATGACGAGTCAAAGAATAGCAGAGACGATATTATCGAGTCTGAAGATGAAATGGAAAATGAATCGTTGGTAGATTCATCTGAAGATGAGAAGGAGACAGTTGATGCCAAAAAGATTAGAATGGCCAGAGAATACTTGTCCAAGATGGAACAATCAGATGGAGATTCCAGCGATGTTGTATCAAGTTCAGACGAGGGCGAAGATGAAGAATTCATGAACGAAGATCATCGCATATCCAAAAGATTAGAGCGTCATAGACTTAAACAGCAAGGAATGTATGAAAGGCAGGTTGCATCAAAGGTCAAAGAAAATGTCGATTATTTCTGGAACGAATGTGATTCTAATCTTAATTTGAATGGAAATGTTGAAGCACAAACCAAAGCTTGGGTGGAAAATGGTCAGTTAAAGCTGTGCAGGGGTCATGATCTTACGCCTACTTGTGTAGCATTGCATAGTCCATCTGGTGCAGTCGCATATTCTGCATCAAAAGATAACTCCATTCTTATGTGGGATATCGAGAATGAGAAGAAGATGAATACCATTGTGAAAAGATGGAACCCGAATGCATGCGATTATACACGTAATAGTGGCGAAGTGCTCTGTATGGTAGCCAGTGACGATGGAAGATTTCTTGCCACTGGAGGAAGAGATGCTACAGTCAAAATCTATGACGTTCGACAAAAAAACAAAGCTACATTGACGATATCTGATAAGGATAATGAAATCGATGGAATAAGAGGCTTGGTTACTACCTTTGAAGGCCACAAAGGTCCAGTGACAGCGCTAGCACTCCGATCACAGTCATTGCAGCTCTTTTCTGGTTCAAATGATAGATGTATCAGGCATTACAATCTTGATCAGATGGCTTACATTGAAACTCTCTACGGACATCAAGCTGGCATCACCGGTATCTCGTGTCACGGAATTCGGCACGAAATGCCATTTAGCGTTGCGAGGGATAGAACTGCACGTGCATGGAAACTTGCTGAAGAAACACACATGATTTACCGCGGAGGATCAAAAGTATCAAATGCTGACTGTATTACAGCTATCAAAGACGATTACTTTCTTACTGGGCACGATGATGGGATTCTTAGCTTTTGGCTCAAGGATAAAAAGAGAGCTATAATGACAACTTCGGAAGCTCATGGTATGAACGGATCTCTGCCGCGAGGTATCGCTAGTTGCACAAGCTTAGGAGGAAGTGATTTAGCTGCCACTGGTTCCAATGATGGATATTTAAGACTCTGGCAGGTAAGCAGCATGATAATATTTTCAATTCGCAACACTGACCATTTGAAACATTGAATCTAACCTATTGTTTCTGCGTTGTAGGTATCAACTGGTGACAAGGCAGCCGATCGAGGACTTGAGGCTATTTGTAAGATCCCTCTGTTTGGATACATTAATGACATTGCCATTGGTCCCAAAGCACGCTTTTGTGTTGCAGCCGTTGGGCAAGAACCGAGACTTGGACGTTGGGAAAGGATTGCTAAGTCTAAGAATAGGTTTGCTATTATTCAATTGAGAACAGACGACGATGACAAAGATCAAGAAGATAACGTCGATAGTCAAAACGCAGAAGATGATGCTGATGATCAAGAATCAGAACATTCTGAATCAGGCGAAGAAGATACCGAATAAAGACGAGTTTATAGACCGAAGCTAACGAAGAGAACTTCTGATATTGTTCAGTGTTTTTGTTATAAATATATACTAACTTTACAGCACTATCCTATCGCGTCCATATATAGCCATGGGGATTAATCTTTCTACGGTCTGAAATTGCCACGATAGTGCGTTCTCTTCCTAACCTTCTTTTCATTCTTTACATTGCATCTCCATTCGGCAGGTAGGTCTTTTACGGTCACCCTTGTACCTGTCTGGCTGATATCGCCTAAAATTTTGTTATATAAGTCCTCTGGAGCAGCCATTCTGAACTGTGTAAGAACAATATCTCCAACTTGTCCGTCCTCACAGCATTGCAAAAATACAGGTTCTACAATAATTCTACGCCTGTCTTCGTCATCTATTGGAATTAAGTTCGCGCAAGCCTTTAGGAACATGCCATAGGTAACATGATTGGGGCGGCCGTACGAGGATTCTTGGAGTTCCTCGAGAGTGAATATTGCTGTATCCAGGGCTTTTTTTCTCGCACGTTGTCCACCACTCGAAAATGCGCAAGAGTTTAACACTGAGGTATATGTGAACTCGTTTGGACGTGCGTCCTTGTTTTGGCCAGCACGGTACAACTTGTCCATAGTTCGGAGGATGCGAAGCGCCTTTTGAGCTTTATCTTCTCTGTCGCTCTTTGATATTGCATTGATGACAGTATTGTAAGCAAGTGCATCTGGTTTCAGATCAATGTCTCCTGACTCATATTGCTCCCACATGTGATTCAATAGCGCTAAGCTCTTCGAATGAGCACACCTGGTATTACTTTTTGCCCATGCTAGTAACACGCTATTGTAGGTGTGAGTGGTTGGTTTTACTGCTTCGTTTCCAGCTTTGTACATTATTTCCATCCTCTCCAGTAATTGCTCAGCTTTCCTCGCAGCAAAAGTACCTTGTCCAGATTTCGCCCAGCAATCGATGCAAGAATTATATGTAACTGCGTGTAGATGACATTCATAACAAGTAAGCATTAATAGGAAGGTCCTCAGAAGATCTATAGCGTTGGCACTCTCATTTCTTACCTGAATTTGGTGTCAGTTTATGTTCACCTGACGAAGATCTAAGTTCTAGTTGATAAAGAAGTTTTTCTGCTCTCAAACCCGCATTATTGTCTCCGCTGCTCGCCCACGCATGGATTGCTGCCGAATATCCAAATATATCAGTTTGAAGCCTCGTATTTCCAGACGCGTACTCCTTCTCCATGTACTGCAACAACTCTTCTGATCGGAGTGCGGAACTTTTCATTCTACTTCGCGAGAGTGAAATAATCACATTATTAAAAGAAAAAGAATCTGAACGAACTCCCCTGTTGTCTTTCTCTGCGGTTAAAAGCTTCCGCAACACAGCGTAAGCTTTAAAAGATCCATCTCCATCGCGTACCTTACTCCAACCTTCAATGATGGTGTTGTACGAAAATGTGTTCGGACGAAGTCTTCTGTCGGTATCAATTTCCATTTGTGCGAGTATCGTTTGAGCATGCTCCATAGCATCCATCTTGCCTGATTTTGCAAAAATATGTATAAGGGTATTATACGTTATACGATCAGGTTTCACGCGTTGATTTCCATTCTTGTTCTCCATTTTCATTTGTTTGAAAATATTTAAGGCTCGCCGAGGGGCACTTTTCTCTGCACTTCTACACCAAGTCTTCAATACAGCATTGAATGTGACAGTGTTAGGATCACATCCAGCTTTCATCATGCGATTTAGGATTTCTTCAGCTCTATTCGCACCGAAACCGCGCCTGTTACTATTGGCCCACGCAGTAACAAGAGAGGTATAAGATACCACGTCAGGTTTCATGGCTGGATCTGCAGTTTTTTCATAAATTTCTTCCAATTCATGTAAGATCCTTTCTGCATTGTCGACAGCCCCACCACGTCGTCCTTGCCTTGTATATGCGTTAATCACCATATTGTAACAAAACAAATTAGACTTGACACCTTCCATTTCCATATGGCGCAACAATGCTTCAGCTTTGGTGCCAGCATCCTTCTCTCCACTCTTTGCAAATGCATCCATTACCATAGTGTAAGTGAGTACTGTTGGTTTTGCTGCATCATTTCTCCCAGATCGAGCAAGATATTCCATCCATTGTAGGGTTTGATGTGCCTTTCGCGACCCTAAATGAAAAGGAACAGTCCTCTGCGATGATGGTATGCCAGTTGCAGCACATGTTTTTGTCCACATTTTCAATACTGCAAGAAAGCTAAAGAAATTGGGTTTCAGACTTTCGTCCCCCTTTGATTCATATTCCATCTGCATCCGTTTCAATATATCTAGAGATCTTTCGGATACTGCAACATGCATGGTACCATTTCTTCCTAATTCGGACTCCAGTCCTTTTGTTTGCCTCGTATGTTTGCTTGTGTTGGAAAGCGAGGCTAGCCAAGCTTCCAAAATAGTATTGTACATTTGCGTCGTCACTCTAACTTCACTATTTCCAGCAGCCTGTTCATCAATGATACGTTTCAATAATGACTCCACCAAAAGAGGCACTTCTGTAGGATCATCCATTGTAAATTTTGCATTCGAATTCAACCATTTTGACCATTCAACAAGCATTGTGCTCAACTGGTGCCATTTCCCCTTTACTAAAGATCCCGGAGGAAAAGTATCAGTATCCAAGAGTTTCGATGTTGCACTACGTAAGTAGGCGAATCTCGCGAGAGATGGTTTCACCTGTGGACGCCACTCTACACCCCCCTTGTGTTGGCCATGTTCCGAATGCAGGTCAGCATATGAATGAGTTTCACGATCCCTCATCTTTTTCATTTCCCTTGATTTTCTGTGTTTATCGGACTGTCCATTCATCTCCATATTCATGTGCAACAAGGTCAAACTCCTTTGATTTTTTCGTGTGGTTGAGCTCGATGGTGTCGATACAGAGTGAAACGCGTTACTCAAACTCCTTTGATTTTTTCGTGTGGTTGAGCTCGATGGTGTCGATACAGAGTGAAACGCGTTACTATTTGGCATATTCAGCGGCAACATAATAATTATCAGGGTCTTCATCATCTTATATCCCCTCATAGCTAAGCAATGGTTATTAGGATTAAGCAATGGTTAATAGAATTTGAAATGTACAGAATACGCTTCCAATCAAATAATTCAAGGGCTGATGTGTTTGGAAGACTCTTCTTCTCATCCAGATCCAAGCAAAATGTTGAGGGATGCCGGCAAGATGGGAAGATGTCACCGCATTTATTTCTCAATTCTGTATTCTTTTGGAAGAAGAAACATTCTTGTTTCGCCTCACTCACCTGTCAGCAGTTTGAAGTTCAGCAGATTGTTTGCATGAAATCTAATCCAATCAGAAATTTCAAACTCAAAAAGGCCGTTTTCAACGCGGATGAGAAAGATTACTTATTATTTATGAAATATTGTGGCTTTTTGGAGAAGTCATAAAAATATATATTTTGTTTTATGACCTCACATGTAGGTATTGGTTTGTTTCTTGGTTTGAAGTTGCGTTACTTGAAGGAGGACCTGGGATAGTTACTGCATTAAACATAAAACGTTCTGAATTTGGCGGGGCAAAAGTCCGTCCTATATTTTGTGGGGCCTCCCAACAAGAGTTTGCAGTAGTGTGATCGGCAGTTTTCAGGTGGCCCAACAATGCGAACCGTGCATATTCATATCATGGCCTGAGTTGACAATACTTGTTAGGTCCTTTTAGGGAAAAGGAATGGTTTGCCAATGAACAACACAAGTTCGTACATAAAGTAAAGTACTTTTTATTTTTTATGCGAGTGCCATAGATAACGTAAACTTTAACTGTAATTTTCGGACCCAGAAAGTGGTGTCTTTGGGTCTCTTTGAGTACATTATTGTAATCTTGAAAGACTCGCCCGGAGTGGGTGGGTAGAGTATAGAGTTTAGTCGATGCTTGTTATACGTGGTGACCAGAACAAAAGCAAACGAAACAAGAAACTGAGGTGACGTCTTGCGACTTCACTTGGTGGGAGTTTCTATTTCTCACGTTCTCATAATTCCAATAATTATTGGATGGTCGAGAGAAATAAAACTTCTGTTTCTCTTTGCTTCTCTTTCTTGCCTTGTCCGTAGCCTCTCCGCAACTATCAGCTGGTAAGTAGCTGGTAGCTAGCGATAGCTGAGTGCTGGAAGTCGCCATTTGCGATACGATATTATGTTGTATTATGTATTGTCCAGAACGATTCGAAATAGCGCGAAATAGATGGATCTATGCCATGTTTCAATTACAACTTAACCTGACTCTACTTTTGTCCTTTAGCATATTATATCTTGTCACTACATTCATGTACGCAGTAGGTATGTAAGCGACTAAAGAACTTTAAATCTTGTCGATATCATCACGCTCTTTCTGCTTCGCAGGTACATGCACACCTAATTACCATCATTCGTGAACTTTTGACACGCGCTATTTGCCTGTGTCGGGGCTGACCCCACGACCCCGTCAACACAAAATTAAAAACCCTGAACGTAAAATGTCAAAATTCACTAGCTCCACACGCGTCAACTCAAACTGAAGTTGTGAATGAAACATAATGAAACCACACCAACAACAAATAGACTTTTGTGCATCAAAATAAAAGGGAACAGAGTGCAAAAACTGCATAAACGATGAAAGTTTCTTTCTGTCCCTTCACAGCATTCCTCTTTGCATCGTCAGCTAGCGCCTACACAAGTTACATCCGTCGCAAAGCAAAAAGGGCAATAAGGGTATTACTTGCAACAAAAATAAAAAGCTCCAGGTTGTCTTTATTCTGGGAGGGCCAGGAGTGGGAAAAGGAACACAGTAGTGCGAAATGCTTTTCGAAAAACACGGAAGTTTATCAATGGTCTGCAATGGTGGTAAATAAGTGTGTATGATGTACCATACCTAAACTGGAAAGAACATGATGATGGCGACAAGATTCAAAGGGCTTTAGTCGCTGAAAGTGGTCATTATTTTTATAAAACAAAAAGTGTAGCAGAGCCTAGTAGCAGAGCATAAAATTGTTATTATTCGTATTAATTTTCGTCACTGAGGAAATCGTAGATACAGTTTTAAGTTTTAAAACATTCCTTCATTTCCAACACGCCAAGGTGGCCAATAAATGAATACCGCTCTTCCAATTACATTCTCTTTTGGTAAAAATCCCCATATATGACCATCCAAACTATGATTGCGGTTATCTCCCAACACAAGCACGTTACCAGTTGGAACAGTCACGGGGCCAAAATCATAAGCTGCATCCTCTGCTGTAAATGTTTCATCTTGCTTGTTTCCATTAATGAATAATTTTCCTCCTCTGACTTTAACTTCATCTCCCTTTGTGCGTAGTAAAATAAAAATGTTAGTAGAGTTTTAATAACAGTGTAGTAGACTTGATGGGGGAAATCACACGACCGTGGAGAAGATGATAATATCTCTTCAAGCCAACGTTGTGTGACAGTGCTGCGCTGTTCAATCTTGGTAAGTCAAAATGCATTTCATTACTCACCTCAACAGCAACAATTCTCTTGATCAAAGCCTCTTTCGTCTTCTTGTTACTTCCTCCATAGTTGCTCACCATGATCTCCCTGAATCTATCAGGAGGATTGAAAACGACGACTTCGTTCCTGTTGAATGGGCGTATACGTTTGGTTACTTTTTCGACAGCAAGTTGATCACCGACGTCAAAGGTAGGGTACATTGACAAGCTAGGAATGTATCTAGGTTCGATGATGGTCAATCGCAGCAAAAGTGCAATACCTAGACTGAGCGTATACGTCTGGATGTCCTCTTTACCTAAGTCGCTTGTAAACCAAGCTTTTAAGGTATCCAAAAAGTTTTCGTTCGAGGTATTTTTGTTGTTGTCATCATCATCACCCCATTCGCTCATTCCACCAGGATTAGGGTCATTGGATTTATTGCCATCATTACTATCTTTTCCGGCCATGGCCAGTTCGAAAATATTCGTGTGCGTTCGTCTCAATGATGTTAGCGTGGATGTCCGATGTTGAAAAGACTGTGTTGGTGTGGAGAAGCCCAATGTTGACCTGGTCGACAGCAACAGGACGGCACTCATCATTGCAGCCGTGTTTTTCACCTGCGAAAAAATCATCCTTTGATGTATGAATTGGCGACTCTGGCAAATCTAACGCGCCGTTTGGACAATTTAACAGTGTTGTTATAATATGAGGTAGAGTACACAACCGGACCTTAGAATATTGATTTGTTGTTAGGGAGGTAGAATAGGGTAGAATTGACTGACTGCATGGCTGTTTTTGCATCATCATAACAGGTAGGTGACACAAGCAAATACGTGTTAAAAAGGAAAGAGATAGGAATGGAAATTGCATGTGAAAAGGGAGAGAGGAGGGGAAGGATGTAAACAATCCACGACGTTTAAATTTGAGGATCTTCGCACTTCAACAAAATCTAGATTTTCATTGGCTTTCCTTGGGGGGCAACCGCAAAATCCTGCCATGACGTCTACTGCTGCCAAGTTCAATGTATCGAGAGAGCAAAAAGAGATGAAAGAGGTGAGCATTGTTCACGACACAATCCCAAAGAAAACAGTTACACCATGAAGCTTACTCTCGCAACCATTCTCTCTCTTGCTGTCGGTGCATCAGCTTTCACCACCCCCAGTCTTCCTACTGCTGTTCGCTCCACTACTCAGGTTAGCGAGACTAAGGTGTGTCTCAATGTAGCTCAATTAGGATCATAGCCTTCTTATTGTCAAAGCAGAGTTTGCTGGAGTTTCCATATTTGCACCGAAAATGTTATATCTTGTCTAACGGCCAAAGTTCTTTTCTTTACCTCTAGGCTGATCTTCAAGATCTTGCAAAGAAGCTTAACCCTCTCGTAGGATTTTACGATCCCCTTAACCTCGCAGAGGCTGAGTTCTGGGGAACCTCTAACGAGGCAACTATTGGATTCCTCCGTCATGCTGAGATCAAGCACTCACGTGTTGCAATGTTCGCATTCGTAGGTTACATTGTTCATGCCAACGGAATTAAATTCCCTTGGGCAATGCAGATGGATGGAACTTCTTTCCCTTCTGAGACCAACCCCCCTGCGCTTTGGGATGCAGTTTCTGACGATGCGAAGTGGCAAATGTTTGGATTGATTGGATTCCTTGAGTTCTGGAGTGAGCTCTCCACCCCCAATCACAAGCATTACATGATGGGAGGAAAGCCCGGAGATTTTCCTGACTTTGTTTCTGGACCCGATGGAATCCCCCACCCTGTTCCTTTCAACCTTTACGATCCTTTCAAGTTTTCGAAGAATATGTCTGAGGAGACTAAGGAGCGTCGTCTTCGCGCTGAATTGAACAACGGACGTCTGGCCCAGCTAGGTCTTTTCGGATTCCTTTGCGCACAGACCATTCCCGGATCTGTTCCTGCACTTACTGGAATTGTTTCAGCATACGATGGAGAAGTAATGGCTCCTTTCAATACCAATATCATTGGTATGCCCTTCGGACTTTAAGTCACAAATTTGTATGCATGCCACAATTGTGCAAGCATCAAATATCACCTACAAGTACCGTTGGAAGCACAGCATAACGTGCTCCATCAAATGGATCTGTTCTTAATGATTTGGAGCAGTTAGATTTATCGATACGAACCCAACATTTTGTACATCTAGTAAAACTGGTTTATATCGATATTTTTGCTAGTACTTTTTAGATCATGAATTATTCGGGTCGCATAGGTGGAGGCAGAGTTCTAATAGCATAAATTGATTACACGAAGTCTGCAAGTGTGACGTTAATGAACAATTTCCGACACATTATTATGATGGTTCTTTATTGATGATTGGGAAAATTTTGAGGGAACACAACAGTAGTAGTAGCCTGTAGTAGTGTGGATTGTTCAGTATCAAGACCGTGTGAAACGTATGAATCATCACTAAGAGGTAATTCGTCTACATCTAAAGAATGGTTCGGGAACAATGACTTGGGTTTGGCGATATAATTTATAATAACTACTTATGGACCCAATGTGCAAAAGGATTGACTAATCTCGCATTGAAAAGTTTCGTTGCAGTTGTGTGCGCCAAGGGTTAGGCGCATGTGATCACTAGTAGTAGGGTGTGAATCTACTATAATTCCCGATCCGTTAGAGTTCTTAGAAAGCTCCTGATCCATCTCCGAAGGGGGAGAAATGTCCTGCGGAGTACTGCTCGTACATGGTCTGTCCGGTGATTACCTCGGTGACCATGTTACCCATGATTCCCATCATAGCAGCGCGTCCGTTGTTGAGCTCAACATTAAGCTTGCGTGCCTTCTCTTCGGGGTCCTCGATGTTGTCTCCGAACCAACCAACTCCGTAGTCACCGTCGTACTTGGATGCAGGCATCCATGCAAGCTCTACAAGTGCAAAGAAGAAAAGGATTTGAAGAAGTCCGGCAGTTGGGATTGCACGGATTCCATCAACACCAGTGGGGATGTCAGAGAATTTGAGATTTGCAGAAGGAGAGAGGTATCCATCGAAGGTGATGTGGTTGTTGTGGACAATGACTCCAACAACAGCAGCCATGGCAACACGTCCGTGCTTACGCTCAACTGCACGACGACGTTCGAAGTTCTCTGGCTCTCCATCGAGCCATCCAAGAGGATCGTAGACTCCAAGAGGAGCAGTTGCTCCAATCTCCAACTCGTTTACATTGAGTGCGGTGGAGGTCTGGGTGGAAGGAGCAGGAGCAAAAGCTGAAGCAGATGCAATAAGGAGGGTGGCGACAATTAGCTTCATGGTTGATTTAGATAGTTAGTATTGTATGAGTGCGTAGAGGAGGTTTGTTTCATGAAAGATCGATTGGCAAACAAAGGTGCAGAAGATAAAATCATACGCAAGTTGAACCCACAAAGATACCTACGATACAAAGAAGTTGATGAAGGGCTCCTTCGTCTCCCCTATTATTTTGTAGGATGTACTATGCGACAAGTTAATTTAGGGCTTCTTCCTTTCCCCTATTTTATTATACCTTCCCCTCTATTCCTAAAATGTTTGCTCTTTCTTTTTTTGCATTCACAACCAAGACAAGAGACAAAGAGACCATCCAGACGCCAAAGATGAAAGATGAAAGATGACAGATGACCAATGATCAATGATGGCTTTCCATCTCTTTCCATTCCAAATAAAAATAATGAACTTGAATGAAAACGATCTCTTCACACCTCAAGTAACATGTTCATAGCGAAGAATTCCAAACGATCTAATTCCATCAAGACTCGAAGAGATGAACCAATAGAGGACAAAAGTCAGATCAAATCTAAAGCATCATCATCGCCTCCAACAACTCTAGAATTGCGTGGAGTCCCCATTCATTTTCCATTTAAACCGTACAAATGCCAAGAAGATTACATGGGAAAAGTCCTTGATGCACTAAATAGTTCAGAGAACGCATTACTTGAATCGCCGACAGGAACAGGAAAGACCTTGTGTTTATTGTGCTCCACGCTTGCGTGGCAACAGGAACAGGGTCGATTGCTTTCCGATAGTAGCTCTGGATTAATTCATGTGGATGCGGATTCAAATTCTATGAGTAATTCTTCTTCTGCCATTGGACGGCCGTCGGCGACGCAACCGAAAGCTTCGAAAACGCGGGTGCCTACTATAATTTATGCCTCTCGAACTCACAGTCAGTTATCGCAAGTGGTGAAAGAAATGAGGTTTACACGATATAGACCGAAGCACGCTGTCCTCGGATCTCGAGAGCAAATGTGTGTTCATCCGAAGGTGAAAACAGCAAAAGCAACCTCTACAGAAATCAATCACAATTGTACAAGATTGAGCAAAGAAAGAAAATGCCGTTTTCGAAATAATCTGGACGGTTTTGTTGTAAGTGGTTCTACTAGAGACGTTAATTCAGCTGCAAAAGGAGAACAAGATGACTTTGGCATGCAACCCATTTTGGATATAGAAGAACTTGTAGATCTTGGAAAGAAAAAAAAAGTTTGTCCATTCTATTTGTCAAGAGGACAAATAGCAGATGCAGAGATTATCTTTGTGCCTTATAACTATTTATTTGATAAAGATGCTAGAAGCAATACATTGTCAGATGTGAATTGGGAAGATGCAATCTTGGTTTTTGATGAGGCGCATAATCTTGAAGCCTTTGCAAGCGAGTCTGCATCATTTGACCTAAGCAGTGTTGATATTGCAGGGTGTGTGAATGAAGTTGCTCGAGCCATTGGATACTTGCAAGCGATGCCAGAGGTTGGCGAGGGAGTCAAAATGGAAAACCTTATTAGACTCAAGTCGATATTTTTGCAATTAGAGCAATACTTGGAAAACCAGATTGCGCCTAATGGGGGAAGTTTTACAGGCGAATACATCTTTGAAATATTTTCAAAAGGAGCAAACCTGAATCATTCCAACCATGCAATTTTTTTAAAGTTTATCAAGCAAGTCTCAGATATGATAATGGAGATGAGGGGTGGAACAGGAGGAGGTTCTTCAGCTCCAGCATCAGGAACACCTAAATTAGATCATTTTGTAGGGTGCGTGAAGAGAGTCTTTGGAACAACCACAGAAGGACAGAGTTTCGCAAACGCAAGAGCATATCGAGTTCATGTGTCACCAAAAACAGGTGGGCAAAAGGGAATGTCAAACTCTGCTGGTGGAGGGTTTGTTGACCGTGGGAATAAGTCCAGCAATGGTAGAGTGTTTTCTTATTGGTGTTTTGCACCTGCGCTCGCAATGAACGAACTTGCTGCCTTAAATGTGCGATCAATTTTGGTGACTTCGGGAACGCTTAGTCCATTACCAAGCTACGGTCTTGAACTTGGTATACCATTTCCGCACACGCTTGAGAATGCGCATATCATCGGGAAAGATCAGATATCTGTGAAAGTTATAGGGAAAGGTGTTAGCGGGAAAACTCTCACTTCGACGTATAATAGACGTGACAATGCTGAGTATATAAGTGAGCTTGGAAATACTATCATTAGTCTTGCGAAAGTAATACCTGGAGGTGTGTTGATATTCTTTCCAAGTTATAGTGTGATGGAGAATTGTATTGAACGATGGGGAGGGCCATTGTCGTCTCGTTCAAGAACGCAAAGCAATGGAAAGAAAGATTTTTTTCAGGCCAGGCAAAAACGAGAAAGCTCTTCTGGTGGCAACAAAGGAAGGTTTTGCTTTCCGCATTCGGTCCTTGGATATAATCAAACAGGATGTGCTACTCCGTGGCAACGATTGATGGCTGTAAAGGCCATTGTTCTTGAACCGAAGACTACTTCAGAACTAAAAGATGTCATTCATGAGTTTGACAAGTTTATTTCTATGCCAAAAAGCACTGGGTGTATCATGATTGGTGTATGTAGAGGGAAGATATCCGAGGGTGAGAGAATCAGCTAGGGATTGAAGAAGATGCTTTAAAATGGAAACTCACACAACTCAAATCTCCCTTACACTCCTCTTCCAAGGTATTGATTTCGCAGACGAGAAATGCAGGGCGGTGGTTATAACAGGCCTACCATTTGCCCCGTACCTTGATCCAAAAGTAAAGCTGAAAAGGGTAAGATTTTGATGAAGTTTATTAACACATTCATACTTCTCCACTGCTTGTAGCCGAAGTTTTTAACACCTTTTGTCTTCAAGGAGTACCTTGATAGTATCAAGGCAGCTCAAAATGTCAAAGCTAGCGGAGACGGTGGATTTAGTACTACTGGAAATAACAAGAACGGCAGAACTGCCTGTCAAAAGGAAATGTCTGTTTCTCTCTCGGGTGCTGAGTGGTATTCACAGCAGGCCCACCGGGCCGTCAATCAAGCTATTCGTCGTGTGATAAGACACCGAGCAGATTATGGGGCTATATTATTCTTAGATTCCAGATTCTCAGAAGCAAGAAATCAGCAAGGCGTATCAAAATGGATTAGACCTTCCTTTGAGACTGACAATGGCGTTGGAGGAGCTATACAGTCTCTTGTAAAATTCTTTCGTGGAGCAAAAGCAAAAGCTGTATTAAATTCGTCTCAATTGGTTGCAAAGAAACAACTTTTCATCGAGTACGAGATAGACGCTAATTCTGTGTCTCCTGATCAAAATGGATTGACGTCCGCCGAGAAGGTGACCAAGATTGCATTTGTAAAGAAAGTCTCAGTTTCATCTAGAGATGCCCTATTACAAGGATATGTGCCGCCTAACCACGTCATCAAGCATGTGAAACTTGATAATGCAACTCTCGAGAACAGGAAAAGTGCACAGCCATTTAATTTTCAAAATGGCATTTCAAAGGAAGAATCAGCAAGAGGTTTAGCTGCACTTTACAAACAAAACCGAACACCCTCGATAGGAAGGCCTTCCAACACTGTGAGTCATGGTATCTCAAGTACAATTAAATCTGCTTGGTCAGAGATAGACCAAAATACTACACGTGGACAAATGCGATCAGTCCCCAGTCGTGAAAAGAAAACAGGGACACTTAGTGAAGGAAAGAGTGATCTTAAGGAATCGGCTCAGAGATTTTTTCAGCTTGCAAAAAGCACTCTGGAGCCATCAGACTTCGCCACTGTGAGAAAACTACTCGTAGCTCTAAAATCTTCTGGCGATAAGAAAGAATCGGCGCCGTACCTACAACATGCACAAAAGTTGATATCCTTGCTGCTTCAGTATGACGAGCCTTCATTGGAAGGGCAAAGTCAAGGAGATGTGTTGTTACATTTGTTACACTCTTTATTACCAGTTGCGTACCGTTTGCAGATTGAGGAGATCACATGTCAACTGAAAATCAAGAAGTCTTTACTCTACACTAACATTACTAATACTTTCGAGCCAAAAAAGGACATTGATATTCTCCTTGATATCCTTCCAAAGCTTATGAAGAAAAACAAGCTGGCGATGGTGCGAGACATCTCTGTGGAAAGAAGTGAGCAATCTCTCATCCGCGGATTGCAAAAAGTTATCAATGTTATCATGATGCATAACTTGTCAGGCAATGAAGAGATCATGAAGTCTCTTTACATCTTATTGCCAATGAGACTCCGAAATGTTGCGAGAGTGTTGATAAACGAAGCGAAGAAGAAGAAGCAAATGAAACTACTTAAGGAAAGAGATCGCACAATATATGGAGAAGAGGGAATCAACAAAATCTTATTTCAGAAGGCTACAACAAATCATCATGAGCAAGATACTGTAATCGCTAAGACGCAGTCTGAAGAAGTGAGCTGGAAAAATGACTCGATGATACGTGGTAACGCCCTAAATAGGCAAGTGCAAGAGCAGCTGTCAGCCAAACTAGAACGATCAAAAGACAGAGTTTCTGTCATGAATTCGAAGAATCCTTACATTGTCAAGAAAATGAAAGATGGCAAAGTTACGAAGGAGTCAAATTCGGAAGCAGATCATTTTCCTACATCCCGCCCGTCGAAAAGAGCAAGGGCGATGAACGATGTTGCGAAGCTAAATGGCAAACCAAAATCACACACTGACACAGATACAGATCAAATGGAGCTTGAAGAAATATTACAAGAGGCTCAGTCAGAAATTTTCAGGAAAGCAACACCTAAAATTGTTCGAATCAACAGAATGCTCAAAACAAATGCTCCCGTCGGAACTGAATGTAATATTTGTGGCAAACTTGCAAAATCGGTAAGTTCTACTAATTACTATGCCTTCAGAATTGTTTGTATTACACGTCCTGTCTGAACGAAATAGCAAACTGATTGATTCACGTCATTCATTTGTTACATGGCTTAGTTTTTTATGGCGGAGTGCAACCATTTCTCATGTCAAGAATGTTGGAAGAGTTGGCTGGCCCGTTCAAACACTTGCCCTACATGTCGGAAGCCAACACACAATGATAATTTGTCGAGGGTTGTCTTTGAACAAGCAGTTGGAGCAGGAGCCCCCTCTTTAACCCAAATGTACGCTACCAGTGAGGATGATGTAGATGACGAGCTTGAGATTGTGAGCGGTGCGTAATCAAGTCGATTATGGAAATCTTCGTGCCAAGCACACATAAACCTTAATTTTCTTAGAACATGAAATCATAGATCATAATATCATGATGTTGACTTGTTTGCTAATTTCTTTTCAACTATTGTCGCAATATGTGCTCAATCACTTTGATGATTGCCTGCTGATCGATGAAATTGTGGGTGTTCTTTTTTGCGACCACCCATTTGTGATGTATGGCATCATAAGGTTATATCTGACTGAATATGATGAGGATCAGAATATTTTGTATTTCATTGAAAGATTATGATTAACCAAATTCATACAATCCTCTTCATACTCCTCTTCTGGCAATTCAATCACTTCTCCCTCCTTAATGGCTTTATCCGGTAATTAAAATGGACAATGGTGGCGCTCATTTCTTGGCTGCTCGCATCTTCTGAGCAAAAATTTGATTTAAAAGGATACTCCTTTATTTTGCACGCTTGAAATATCTTGCTCGTGCTCTAAAAAGACTTCACATGTCGCATGCATAACTTTGAGAGGGTTCATTCTGATGTATTATTATTACTTGATACAATTTATAAGCAGTAAGATGAATAAGAGAGGAGGATAGAGGCGTTCAGGCGAGTTGACGACGGATAGAAAATGGGAAATCAACAGAAATCAAGAATAATAAATAATAACGTCTGTTGTCTCAGGACTCAAGAATTCAGAACAAACCGTCAGTGCGTGCGTTGTTGTTGGATACAAAACTGCCCGGTATTTCTCCGAAGTATCTGAAAAAGGTCCTTGATGCAGACTAAAAGCTTCAAAGCTTTTTCAAAATATTCTTACTTATTTGTTCTGCTCAATACATTTTTATACTTCCACGTATGATGGAAGATGTCTGTGATATTGTACTTACTTATCTTTGTGCGCTAAAGTTGTATCTATTCATACAAACCAGCCCCGCTAGTTTGTCTCTGACTTCATCGAGGCCACAGTATTTAGTATACATTGTCCTTTCAGTGAAAATGTGGGGAAGCGTGATGCTAGTGAGGATCCTGCGGTCGTTGTGAAGAGGACGGCGGGAGAAGGGGTTGTGCCACTGACTATTTGGCATTGGTTGACGGTGACAAAGGTATCGAGAAAACACTTTCTTTTAACTTCGATTCATCACGAAGTGCAACTCAACTATTCATGTATATGAAATTTGTATGATCCAAGATGCCTGATGGCAAATATTCTGATTGAAATCGCCCATTTCGAGTTTCTGCATCATTTCGTCTTATTTAAAAAAGTATCGTAGATGTCTCGATGTCCAAACATCAAGACAACAACGTGGCTCTGTGATCCCAACTGACGCACATTTTCAAATTCTTCCTTACGTTCGTCAGGTGTTGAACATCTCACAACCGCCCATTTGGAATACGAAATATTATTAGCTATTTATTAATTACAGTATTCCATGAATATTAGGAATACCAAAAAATGTCTAAATAATCTCTCTCTTATGCATCATGACGTACATTTGAATCTATCTATCATTAAGTAATCTTGACACTAAGAAATTCCATCATCAGAACAGATGGACGCCTATCTGCAGAATAATGGCCTAAAAGAATTCAATTCACTTCTTGGTTGGCTACGAAAACGAATGCATTTATAAAAACAATTAACTCTGAAGAATCAATAAGATTGAAAGTAATGGAGCAAGTTAACAGCGCATCTTACCCTCGCACTGGAAAGAGGGGAGTTCCTCAACAGTTTCCCCGTCGGCTGTACAACATGCTCGAAGCAGAATCGCAGCTTCCACAATCTTCTCCTGAGACTCTCATCTCTTGGTCTCAGACTGGGAAGGCGTTCAGGATTGAAGACGTGACACTATTCTCCACCCTGGTGCTTCCAAAGTACTTCAGGACTAACAAGTTCAGCTCATTCCAGAGAAATCTCAACTTGGTAAGACTACTTTCATTTAATCACAGTCACATCCAACGGCGCTGTACATGATTTCATCCTGTCGCAGATAGCATATTCCGAAACCATTGAGAATTCTTCATTGCTTGATATATAATCTTTATGTGATATTGTGCTTTTATCAATCTTCACTCATCAATCTCTTCTTATAAAGTATGGTTTCTCCAAAGTTCGCCGCGGACCTGATACTGACATGTATGCCCACCCTTCTTTTTTGAGAGGTTATTCAGATCTGCTTTCAGAACTGAAGAAATGTAAGAGTGCTGCGGACAGAAAACGCCTATCGAAGACAACTATCCAAAGTAGCACCATTGGAAATATTGATGGTCCTCTATCTCTGGCGAATAACGGCACCCGTGCTGTGAGCCCATCTTCCTCAGAAGATGATTCCGCCATATTCTCACATATGAGAGGCCTTCCTGGACAATACTATGATCAGCATTCTCATTTCAACATGGGTGCCCCGTACAACCCTGTTACCTATACTTCAGAACAGCATTTGCACCCCCATCGTCAGCAAATGTCTTTGGTGCAGCATCAGTCGACGCACAAGACCACGCAATCTCAACCATCCGGCAAACTCGATCTCCTTACCCTTGCCATTACTTGTCTTGCAGATTCGAACAAGTTGCAGAGTTCTTAACAGAATTTGCAAGACAGTTGCTATTATATTCCCACTCAAGTCCAATCATGATCCACCATCAGGTTGTACTAAGTATGATTCACCACTTAATCCTTTCTTTGCAGTTGACGCCAACACACAACACGTGAAATGGTCCCTCTGCCAAACAAATGTATATCCCTAACATATACCACACAAAAATGCTTCCCCAAGAATCCATGTCTCGTTACCTCAACAGTTTCTTTACTCAATTAAGATTGACTTCGGTTATAAGATGTTAAATTGATTCAGTATTACCACACATAGTTTGTTATCTACATTATTTGATCACATTGGAAGAAAAGAACCGTCTCTAGATACATAAATCTCGAAGTCATCTTGTAGCAATTTCAATTGATTCTGTAGCTTGCGATCGCTCTTTTGCGTCTGCACACTGAGGAGAAGCTGTAACTCGTCACAAGAAAGACCCTTGGGCTTAGAGAGGCTGATCAAATGAATTATACGTTCGCGATCGGCTGAATCATTTGAACTCTTTTCCTGCAAAGGCTTGTCTTGAGGACTTCCAAAAACATACATTTTGTCATCTAGCCTTTGAGGAACAGCCGAGCCTCCCACTGCAGAATGAGGATATTTCTTCAAATACGAAATCTGTGCAACACGCAGTGCCTCGAGATTTGGATCTGTTACAAAAGCGATTGAATCGACAATGAAGCAGGGATTAGCCTTTGACTGACTCTCATGGCTATTTTGAGGTCTCGAAGGAGGATACTGTATGTAACCCCTGCATTCTATCCGTGCTCCTGTTGTAACTTTGCGTATCAACATTGGAAGATTTAGCGATAATAAAACTTTCTCTTTTACACGGTCTTGACAGTCATTGTTGTTTTGATGAGAATGATCCATGTATAAGGCGTCAATCATTGCTGTACCATCATCAAAACAAAATGCAAAATAGGTCTGTGAGTTATAGGGTGTACTCATTGGTTCTGATACAGCAATCCCATAAATTTGAACATAGTGCGGTGATTGCGGTATTGGAGCTATTAAAGCATTGGATCGATGCAGTATACAATCACTTTTTGCTTTATTAATTGCTTCGATGAGGAACATCATGGTCGGTTGTGGGGAATATCTATACGATGTTTTGACCAATGGTGATCTGGTAGGAGTAACAAGAGTTGAATTGTAATCTGGTGAAAGCCTTGTTCTAAGAAACGCACTTTTTGAGGAGATGAGATGACTATGTCCTCTTTCATTTGAAGGTGGCCATTTGCTACTGTGAGCATTCGAAATATTTGCTTTACCTGTGTTGCTTGCTGGCAAAGGACGCTTCCTTCCGTTCACCTTTAGTGTCTGATTATCAGTATCAGTGTTCCAACCTAGGCCATAGTCAAATGGCACATTTTCTTGCTGATTTTGAGAATCACCACACCCCACATTAGAAGGTGATCTCGTACGATCACGGATTGATACACGATCACGATCTTTTGCTGGAGTGTGCACCTTTACTGAAGCTACTGATAGATTCTGTTGCTGATGTGACGACTTCAGTAACGCAACCCCTTGTTTCAAATATGGATTCCTAACTTTTGACTTAGGCTGCATGACCGTATTCTTTTTAGTTGAGACTAGTGGAGTCGTGAATGATATCCGTCTCTTTTTCTGATATGGATTCGCTACGTTTCGAACGGTGTTTCCTTCAATACGCTGAGGTTTCTTGTATGGATTCATGACTTCCGCACCAGGCGTGAAATTCAGACAATTGTCTATTGTCACTTTGGAGTTTGATGGAGATGCGTTTTTGCTTGTATTTTTGTTTGTGTTTGCCACTGATTGTTGATCTGGTCTAGATGGAAAATGAATTGTGTCTTTGCTGAAAGCTTCGGCTGAAAGTTCCGCGATTGGAGATGGAGTGTTTCTTTTGGTAACGTCGCCTGCCACATTAACTTTATATGGATTCGATACCTTTGAATAATCCATCGTGTCAATATTTTATCTTCCTTTTGGTACACCAATAGCTTCGTTGTGAACGGCGGAGGTCCGAGATTGGTTTGTCAACTATCAGTTCCTAAATAATAAATAAGTAGATATGATCAATGATCAATGATCAACGATGCTTGGCTTGCTTTTTCCGTCACCATATTGGAGTTGTGCGCGCCAGTTTTGCCCTTCTTACCTAAATAATAACCTGTTTCTGGTACACATACGATACAAAATACATAGACACAGCAAACAGGTTCGTATGCCAGGTGCCAGGTGCCAGGTGCCAGGTGCCAGGTGCTAGAGGGAAGAACAACTTTGAAAACAATAGTCAAAGACTACCATACACCTTTATACGATACCTCTCTCTACTCTAGAGAGAAGACTACCGTACCTACTACTTCTTGACAGTAGTGGTAGATAGCAGTAGTTTTAATTTGTAATAGTTTTCAACAAAGGAAATCCATAATAAGTACTTTCCATGAGTAACAAACAACAACCACATTTTGAAAATGACCTCATTCGATCTTCCGATTTTTATGGTGAATACCAAGGTCATAAAGTAGAGCATTTGGGAAAATTGTTACCGCTTCTTCGATCGAATTCTGAGTACCTAATCTGGACGAGCGGCGATAGCAGTCTAGATAACAAGTTCTGGTACGTCTATAGCTAGTACTGTCGTAAAAAGAGCTCCAAAAATTTTCACTTTTATCACGAATTATTCATTCATTCGAGATAATGTGTTATCGTTCTTGAATCTAATCTCTAATCTGTACTACTGTGGCAGGTTTAATGACCGAAAAACAGCTGTGGGGGGCTACCGATCGGTTTTAAGTCCGCCATCTTCTGTTTGTGATACCACGTATTGGTTGAATTATGTAGCAGAGCAGAGAAGAAAACATGGAAATGGAGAAAATGTTGCCGCTGTCAACGCTGCAGGTGAGTAAGTCCACTAAGTGGGAACGTTCGGTGCTCTAACTTTTCTCTCTCTACAATGTAGTTATCAAATGTCATTCCCTTTTCATCACGCTTTTATTTCCTTACACAAGTGGAAGCAACAACCCTAAATGAAAGATGGTATGGACTCAAGTCGCAAGATAAATTCCTGCAAGACAATATCTCCAGCAACGATGTATTGATCGTCTCTATAGGAGGCAACGATGTCGCTATGGCGCCTACGCCTTGCACAATTCTTTCACTTGCTGGATTGCTATGCTTGCCTGTCAAATGTATTGAACATGGAGTGACATGCTGCACAGTCCCAGTCAATGATTATTGCTTCGGGTGTGGGCCTTCGCTTTGTTCTTGTGCTGGGGCCTGTCCACCTTGTCTTGGTTACTTTCGCCATTTGTTTGGAACGAGGTACGTTCTGCCTTGTTGAGGAAATATTACAAAAGAAAATATTACAAAATGATGGATTCATTAGATTTTGTTCTCGAAATCAATGTATCAAACTGATAGTATTCTTTGCATAATAGAGTTCAGAAATATATTGAACAAATAACGTCGAAAACGAAGCCAGCCAAAATATTAGTGTGCATGATATACTATCTTGACGAAAATAAAACAGAATCCTGGGCTGGCAAGCCATTAGAGGCCATGGGTTACGATTCCAATCCTTCTAAGCTACAAACCTTTATCAGGAAGGCATTTGTTGAGGCGACAAGGTTAGTGCTACCCTACTATTAGGCATTCGTTAGTAGTCATTTACATCGCTTTTCGCTTCTGTTTCTAAAATCAATTGCTAGCCGTATCAAGATTCAAGGCTCTGAAGTCATCCCCGTTCCTCTTTTTCATGTACTCGATGGAAAGACTAGCAGTGACTATGTTGCGAGGGTAGAACCATCTGCAAAAGGTGGAATGAAGATGGCAGAGTATCTGCTGGATGTCATAAATAATCCGGAGACTGCAAAAATTCAATCAGCTATAGCTCCAACATTATCTCTCATTCACAATGAAGCAAGAGGATGATCATATCGAATCCTCCGAGTTGGCAAAAAATCTTCATGCTAATGGCTGCTGCGATGCTAATGACTGATGGGATGATATTGGAGATGTTTGATTAAAAGCCGAGGCATCGAAAGCTCCAATTTAAAGTAACCATGTGAATCTGGAGGATGGGCATACTTTCTGTTTATGAAAGAATGAGGGATTCACCAATAACTTGCTTTGCGCTTAGCAAATTTTCGATCTCCAGGGATTCCGCTGGTACAATAATGCCAGGGTGGAGGGAAAGGTGGCCCTAGATTCCAGTTCTCCTCGATTCGCTACTGCCGCGGTGCACTTCTCGTGAAGAAGTGAGTAGTAAACAGATTGAAATCTTCGTGGTGCTTTTACTCCGTTGACCTTTTATCCAACGTTGATTCAAATCATTATTGCAGTTATTTCCAGTTCTGTAATATTATTATTTATTATTGTGTAAATACAGGTAAATACCTCCGTTATAAAGCCGTTGGTAGGAAGTTTCACTCTTTGCCTTCATTAGGGCAGAACGCATAGGGGGCGCGGGGGCGCGCCCCCCAAATCCGAAGTCTCGATGGACTTCAATCTGGTAGCTAATAACCTGCTGAGTTCTACTTTTGTTAGCACTTTTATACGTACGTGTTAAA
>Ga0306864_1000181_pt1 | contig 30850 bp, 22 predicted proteins | sample AntRauTorckE5430_FD_190448 | JGI IMG/M metagenome (GOLD analysis project Ga0306864, IMG submission 190448) | Saline lake microbial communities from Rauer Islands, Antarctica - Metagenome Torckler E5 #430 (v2) (version 2) | ecosystem: Environmental > Aquatic > Non-marine Saline and Alkaline >...
TTCTCGAGAGAAAGCCCGGAAAAGCCAAAGTTTTGTTTGTTGATCATGGAAACGTTGCAACACTTCCCGTCGCAACACATTTGAGACCATTGGATGTTATTCTCGGTACTGATCGCATACCTCCTGTCGCAAAGGAAGCTGTGCTTGCAGCTATTAAAACCAGAGGACTAGATGATGATGATGGTCTGGATGCTGCTCGATTGCTTCAAGCTGCTGCCTGGGGAAAAGAAGTCTCGTCTAGAGTGTTTTGCCAAAACGAAGGCAAGCTTGTTGTCGCTTTGTACCAACCAGGTAATCCCGTCAGCATAAATGAGCAAATTGTATCTGATGGATTAGCACGAGTCTCCAAAGCAACTGAAGTTGATACATTATGCGCAAAGATGATCAACAGTGACAATCTCTCTTCTCTGGCTAGTGAGTTGAGGATAGCAGAGAGTGCAGCCAGAAAGTCTCATGCCGGAATTTGGAGATATGGCGATGTTGGCGATGATGACGAGGAAGAATATTGAATGTAACCCAAATCGCCTAACGCCGTTTTTTGTAGTAACCACCTAAAGCAAGCAGAGTAAGCTATTTACGCTAGTCTTATTACTTCAAAATCATTCGATGTAAAATTTATCGCCGCTACAGATAAAGGATACCCAGTTGTCGAGAGCCAGCCACGAAATGTTTCGTTTAATTTAGGATTCCATAAAATGAGTTTTTGTTTTTGCGTCTTCATAATAAAAGTGTGTAGGCGGCAAAGAGTCCGCTTGATTCCACGCTGACGTTCACCCATAGATTGGCTTGCCTGATTTGTAGATTACAGATGAAGGTGCTGAAGGTTTATAATTAAAGCAATCATTACAAGTTGCAGTGTAATGGAGCGATTCATCGCTGTTCAATGCTTGCGATCAATTTGAATTTTAGCTTTGTGTAGAAAATCGAGTCCAATTGTTGGCCAACGCTCTGTGGCGCATTCATGAGTTGAGTGAACACTCATGATTTTATTACAAAAATATGATTATGCTGAAGGCACGAAACATTAGCCGCTGCATAGACCAAGATGGGACTCCTTCTTGGTTACGTGGCTAGTAACTACGTATGCGTATATAATATTGTTGTGAAGAACAAAAAGGTCAAAACAGTTAGTCTATATCAGAGATCAGTTCCCCGTTCTATCAATCCAATATTCTGCTCATATTCTTCCCGATATTTGGCCGCCCCCCCGTTTCACCTTCCGCAATCTCTTGTATGTGCATTGCCGTTGTCATTACAATAACCATTCGCATTGATATCATCAATACCTTCCTCTCCCTCATCATGGGTCATGTCAGCAAGATCATTGTCCAAATCCTCCGCCTTTCTCTTCTTCCTAGGAGGCTGTCCGGATGAAGCATCACGAACACCAATGGCTCCGTGCCCTTCTTCAAACCTTTTTTTATCATCAAAGTCAACAGAAAGCAACTTCTCAAGATTCCATACCTGTAAATCTACCTCTGCCTACGTAGCCATCTCCGAAGAGGAAGGGTCTTCGGCACATTCAAACAATGTCCTTTCGTCTCCCTATGCTCCAATATGATACATATCCTGCCACTGCTATGCGAACCCAATTCCCACAAGCTTTTCATAACGATCCTCCTTAAGTTCCTTGGATCTGAACAAAGACCTCTGTTTTGAGATCCATTTCCCAAACGATCCATCCCTCTGTGAGAGATTACAATGTCCATTCTTTTCTTTATACTCCACAAGCTCCACGAAGCGTTTATTCCATTTTTCATTATCGGATGCAAATCTCGCATCCTCAAATATGAACCCAATCCCCACAAGTTTTTCATAAAGATCCGCCTTGAGTTTCTTGGATCTGAACAAAGTCCTCTGTTTTGAGATCCATTTCCCAAGTGTTCCATTCCTGGTTGGGAAAGTACAGTGTCCATTCTTTTCTTTATACTTCACAAGCTCCATAAAGCGTCTATTCCATTTTTCATTGTCGATTGCGAATTTCGCATCCTCAAATATGAACCCAATCCCCACAAGCTTTGCATAACGATCCGCCTTGAGTTCCTTGGATGTGAACAATTTCCTCTGGCGATTGGTCCACCCCCCAAGTGTTCCATTCGTTTGTGGGACATTACAGTGTCCATTCTTTTCTTTATACTCCACAAGCTCCAAGAAGCGTATATTCCATTTTTCTTCTTGGGATTTCGCCTTGGTGTTCATGGTATGCATATCAGTTCCATCATCCATATTTGCTTCAGGACGAATAAGATCAGAAACATCATTCCCAGCGGCGACAGCAGGATGGGCATCGCTTGCTTTTCTTTCCTTCTTCCGTTCCTTCTTTTCGTTGTTGTGCTTTGCATCTTTCTTCGCCATCTCATTCTCGGCTTGGCACCTTTCATTCTTCTTGCATTTGCGCTTCGATACCTTCTCTTGTTTACACAAGGTGATATCTTCACTGATTTTCTTCTTTCTAATAATTATATCAGAATGATTCAATCGGAGTTTCATCTTCGTTGCAGAACTCGCTTCTTTTTGCATTGTGGCATTTGCATTTACCTGATGGTTCTCTTCTACAACCACGCCACCACCGCCAGCCTCTCTTTTACCTCCCATAGTACTGCTATCCGTATCATGCCTATTACTCGATACTGCGCATTTCCTTTTTTTACCGCAGCTTTCTTGCGACTCATCACTACTGTCTTTCGACAAGTTTGTTGCACTCATATCGTTCTCAATTATTTGATTTCTATTCATAATCGTGTCCTGATCTAGCTTTGCTTCCAAAACTGCAATTGTTTCTAGAACCTTTGATAACTATATTGGATGAGGATGTTAGTTCGTGATAGCTATATCTACTCTAGCTAGCTAGTTAAAGTTTGATTGTGGATAATTTCAGGATGATAGGATAAAGTATTACCGACAACAATAAATGTGTGTGTGTATGTACTTACAATTCGATCATATTGCGCATCTTGTCTCAAGGAACGATATGTAGGAATGCGTGCTCTGCAATTGGGACACTCGTGCTTGCATTTGCTCAAGCTAAGCTCGATGCAGACTTTACAAAATCGATGACCGCATTGCGGATTCACATTCGTATCTGTGCAAGTATCAAGACAGATCGCACATTCAAACTCATCTGCCACCAGATCACGAAGAATCTGGAGAGGATCCCGTTGAGGAGAATGTGACGCGTCAACTTTTGTTTTCATTGTTATCAGTTTTATCTGTTTTCAGTTTTGTGTCTGTGTTTCTGCTGTTATTAGTTATTTGTTATTTATCTGCGAGAGCTTGCTGTGGGCTGGCTGCGGGGGTAGGGGGTTGAAATTACAAATGAAAATGGGAGAAGCTTCGCCGGCCTTCCTGAATAGAATGGAGCTCCAAACCTGAGATAGAAGTGCTAGCTAGAGACCACTCTACAATTATTGGCAAGTATCAATCAGAGATGATTCGTACGAATTACGAATGCGCAAACATTCCAAGAGCCAAGACTCAAGACTACCATACCCAATCTATCTAAATTTTAACATTATTTCTAATCACACTCTGTAGATGAAAGGAGCAAGGTTGAGAACTGCTTCCACCTTACACCTTCCGTCACCACGCTCTGGGATCAGTGTGCAAAGGTTTAAGGAAGTACTAGGTACATTTTCACATCAATCCGATATTCTGCTCAGTGTCCTTGGTCGTTTTGGTTCCTAGTTCCTAGTTCCTAGTTCCTAGTTCCTAGTTCCTAGTTCCTGCCTCTCTAATAGTAATAGTTCCACCGCATATTAGAAGAACTATACAAGTTTGCAATCATGGCAACTTCGCCGGCTAGCGGTAAAATGGGAAACTCTGGCTTTGTCGCTCGCAAGTTGACTGAGGCTTTGTCGTCATTCCTTGAGGTTGATGAGTCAATGGTGGAGTCTCGGCTACTCAATCCAAAAAAGTCACGCATTGCGCTTAAAAATGTACGCCTGAAGCCTCGTATCATCATGGAAGATCACGATTGTGCAATTGAAATCAGTGGATGCATAGATAACGTGGTCTTCTCATGGAAATGGAATTATTTCAAGAACAGTAAGACGTATACAGGTATAATAAAAAAATCTGCTCTCATCCTGAAGGGAGCCAAAATCGTAATTAAACCCATATCCGGAACTAGTAATACTGCAGCTATGGAGGCTAAAGACTGTTTTTCCAAATCAAGCCATGACGCAGCATTCAAAGAAGAGACCGACGCAAAGAATAAGCAACCGAAATTTATACGAAAGGTAATGGAGCAGTGTTCTATTAACGTGGAGGATGTTGAGGTACACATAAAACTCCCTACATCTCCAGGTGACCATCTCACTCGCTCACAAAAAACAATAGTTATGTCTGGAAAAGGAATTGATCTTGAACCAATACGTGTAAAGAAGAAAGACAAAAAGGAAAAGAAACATAAAAAGGACAAGAAACATAAAAAGGATCCCTTATTACAAGAATTGAGAGTAGATTCAATATCAGCCAAGGTTATAAACATTAATGAACATGGAACGCGAACAATCTTACCCTTTATCGACCCTTTTCGGTACACGGCGACTGTAAAAAGATTACACGGGCAAAGATTCTCTGGACTTAGCAAGGGGCTTGAGGTCATAGGTAATGAAATGGTTGAATCATCATCTAGAAGACTCGCAGTAATTCCTGTTATATCTTCGAACGATGAAGTCCGAGGTTCTCCCAATGCATCCATGATTTCGACAACAACTGCTGATGAAATTAAAATATTTGCTGATGAGACGGTGATTGAGACTGCACTTTGTCCTGCAATGCCAGTAACCTCCTGGGACTTCGACGAAACTCGATATTCAGATGGCATAGAAAAAGACGATTCTGAAAAGATCTCAGCAGGAGGCAACTTAAATCTGCATCTGGGAGATTTGCAAGTAATCGCATTATTCAGTGCCATCAACATGTTTATAGGCGAAGCTCCTGGACACTTTGACGTAGCAGATCTAGATAGGCACCAATTACTGACATCGGTCATTCGACCTGGAGGTTGTGGTGTTCTTTCTGCAATGGCTCCACGAACTTTTGCCAGGAGCACAAAGGAGCTGAACAAATCAAGTTTATTCAATTTCCCACTTCCTTACGTCAAAGCTATTCTTCCGAACAAAATAATTGTAGTAGCAAAACAGTGTTATTTCAGGATGAGAACTGATGGCACGCGGTGCGTTCTTGAAGGAGATGGTGGAGTCATAATCAATGACGAGCAGCTGCTTCAAGATGGGTCCTCTTTCACGGTGGATATAATAAAAAAGGATGTTATTCTCAAGCCCAACGTTACCGTAGCGAGATCATTATTTGCGAAGGAAGACGCTCCCAATTTCAAGCTGAATTTGAGCGGGATCCAACTTATGGGGGTAGGTGCAGGGGAGCTGGCGCGCCTGAGAAAGCTGGCAACCCCAACGCCGCCAATACCGATTACTGAATTTTCACCCAAAGAACAACCATACTGGTCATTAAAAGTACAAGGGACAACAGAAATAAAATTATGATTCAAGATGAGAGCGTCATTAACCCACATACGGTCATTTAAAAGAATTGTAATATTTGTGTTTGAATTATGCTGTAGAATTATTTGTGTCCCAATTCCAAGCTAGAATTTCTACCACAATTTCTTTCGCCAACCCATCCATGACTGGCCTTCCAGCTTTAAATACAGCCTTTGATAAACCATGCTTCTCCACTGCTACTAGTGTGTTATGCCCAAGTGGAAATGGTAAGACATCGGATGCGCTTGAGAACACATTAGCTATGGATCTTGACTCTACGACGCTAGGACTTGAACTTGCAGCGATCTTTTCAGATGAATTCGATTCTGTGCTTGAATTATCTCCATCAGTAGAATTTGAAGGAAGGCTGCTAATTTTCCTCTTTGCCAATTTTGGTATTCTTATGGAGACTGGCATAAGCTCCCGCACATCAACAATTACCTTCTTCCAACCTAGCTCGTCCATCCTAGTGCTCATTTCGAGGAGCTCATCCTTTTCTAATGTATTATGTGTCTGTTACATTATGTCAAAATTAGAATGCAAACAAGGGACAAAGAATGCGGCAATACATTGGCAAGACAAAATCACGCACCTTCGAGAGCAATGACCATCTTGGCCTCTCATTGTTATCATCGGATACGATCTTTGATGGATGATTCACACTTGCGCCCTGTGGTGTATGAAATCTTGCGACAACCATATCATTCTGTTCTATCCCTTCGAAAGTATCCGGATCATCTCTACCTTCGTCTGACACGTGGTGTGGATATGTACTATCAGGATTAAGAAATGCCGCAGTATTGGTGGGAACGACAAAATCCGTCTTGTACGCATTTGCATAAGCTATTCTCTTCCTGAAAGACCTCAATGGATCGAGATATGTTGGACACGTGCACATGGTGTATATCAAGTCCGAAAGCCGAAAAAGATCTCTTCCGGTTTGTCCCATTGCCTTTCCAATCCCAATTTCAGCCGATCGTGGAATAGGAAAGTATGTATGTCCTGCAACACCCAAATGTGGAGTTGCTTTTGATGGCAAGAAGAAGTAGAAGAATGAGTTAACACAGATTGATATCATGAGTGATGAATTCCTTCAATTTCGACGAAACTAATTGCATTCTCATTTTACTCACCTGTTGTACAAAAAATATTGAAATGCGCTTTGATCTTGCCTCCCGATAGTAGAAATTCTCTGTCTATAACGTCGGATTCTTCTGAGAGTTTTGCGATTGCATATCTGCTGTATAAACCACCTAAGCTGTTTCCAATAAGCGAGACTGTGATATTCACATGCTCGCCATCTATGCCATCGAAATTAATGTGATCATTGATGACAGAACGCATCTCATTGAAAACTCTTTCACCTGAAGATATAGAGGGGCAAGATAACGTGAGGACAAATTCACATTTTGAACCAACAAAAATGTGAAGTAAACTAAATGCACATACTCACCGCCCTTCTCAACTCCATCGCTAGTCTGGCCCGAATTCGTCTGACAACTATGGAACACTATTTCTTTTGTATGGCTTCCATTTGACGAAGCTGTAACGGTTTTGTCTGCATTCAGAGCCAGTCTCTTCTCTGCTTCACCTGCCATTGCAGTCCGCAAATAGAGCAAATCAGCTGGTCTACCATTATATCCATGTACCAGGAAGACAAAATGTGCCATACCTTCTTTGGGGGCATTGGGATTTTTCACTATTATTGTATGTTCATCCTGTTCTTCACTATTTTCAGAAACCATTGAATTATTGTCGCTCGTACTCATGGTTACATCAAAAAATGGCTGTGAAAACTCGTCGAGCAGTCTCTTGACGCTTTCCTTTCGGTCTTCAAGCTTTACCGTTATGTAGTCCAACTTCTTCTTCACTGATTGCAAGGATTCGTCGCGTACGAAAGATAAGGAAGGGCGAAATTCGCTCATTGCTGTCTTGGCATTTCGCCGAGGTTTACTTGTGTCAAAAGAAAAACTTTGCCGAAAGGCGAAGGTAGATAAGGGCGATAGTAGCAGCAGAGTGATGAGGACTACCGCTATTGAAAATCCAACTTTGGAATTTATCAGCGATAGGCCGAGCTTGGAAAACGACTCGATATTTGCATTGTCAAGATTGAATATATTATCAATCATGTTCGTAGGTTAGTTTGTTGTGAGATAGATAAATGTAATTATTGTTTTGATACAGATCCTCTTTTTCTAACAGTTGATAATGCGATGCGATTCTTGAATGTTGATCAATAATGTCGACTATTCACTGCAAGAACACAGGAAGGGCCAATATTGGGAGTGTTGTTGTGAAAGCGTAGTTACAATAAGGTCCGATGTGTATGGGTGGGACTTCTCCTGTCAGCTGTCAACCCTAATATTTTACTATTCTCTAATTATCCATTTTCTAGTCTGAATTTTTGGATGAACGCGCAGCGTTGTTGTTGATCGCAATGCAAATCTATGCAAATGCACAAAACGGTTATTTCACCATTATTGATTGGTCACATTATTTCATCAAATTCTTAAATTAGATGTTAATACTAATTGACAGCGAAACTTTTGACTGTGTGAACAATATTTGCGTCATTACTACTATAACTGCATACACTACCACAAATGAAGAGATTGCTATCCACAGTCCTATTCAACGGAAGCAAAGTAGCCAAGGACACAATACGCTACATCAGGTGGGTCAAATCCGTTGAAAGCAGTGCCAAGTCCCAGACCACCAGCATAACCACCGCAACCAAGATTCGAAAAAACAAGCCAATCCCGATTTGCTTTCAAATCAACGGGGAGCAGAACCTTGTCGCAGACCTTGTCCAGTCCATCACAGGTTGGTCCCCAAACTGTGCTCAAGACAAGGTTAGACGATTTATTTGTGTCATCAGGAGGTAACATATCAGAGCTTTTAGAGACCTTTTTATGGAGAACGAGGTGAATTTTGCGTGCGATTTGTTCGCCGTATAAAGGTACTGGAAGATGCTGATTTGTTGCAACCGTAGCAACCGCGCCATCTTTGTCAGTGTCGCAGACAATTTGGAAATCATTATCAGAACCACATTTTGTAGACCCTAAGGAACCATAGCAACCGTCATCGATATAGAAGTGCTTTGCCACTGCTCCCTCCACTATATCATCCTCTTTACCCTCTTGTGCCATTCCCTTGCCATCCTTGACACCAATCACTCGACAGCAAAGAGCTCCAGCACGTTGCACAAGGAGATCACTCACGTCTGCAGTGAAGAACAAGCTAGATGTGGATGGATCATTGACAATATTGACAAGAAGTTGCAATTCTTCAAGATTAGCTATACTTTTGTTTGCATCAGTGTCATGCAATTGACCAAGCTCTTCTAATTCCACATTACTGCAAATCATATTCTTGAGACCGTGTGTGAGCAGATCAGACTTCTCACGGGTAAATGGATGAGGAAGACCAGTCAAGTCGATCCTGATGTGGTATTGCCCAACAGAGAGCAACAGCAACCGAAAGAGACGCAGATGCGTGCATAAATTGACAAGGATTTGCTCTGACTCCTTGCTCGTACCTTGAGAGGACAGACTATTGGACCAGGGAGATAGATCCACACTTACTCCAACTAGATTGCCATTCTCTTTCAGTGCTGCTGCATGGACACCAAGGACAAGTTTTTCCCATGTTCCTTTTTCCATTTCATCGCTAGTACCAATGGATCCCATCACTGGTAGGCGGAGAATGAAGCGGCATCCATCCGAATTTGTAGTTAGGTTATGTCGGCTTGCAAAAGTCCTAACAGTGTCAGAAATGCGATAAACTTCATCAACACCGTCCACAGCTATCTCTACCCGACTGATGCAGTTTCCTGAGTGCTGCGCCCTTAGTAGTCGACGAAAGTAACCATTGGGCTTGCGTGTTTTTGACACATCGTCCACTAGAGTCATGGCTTCTTCTCCAATTTCATCGGCAGCATCAGCTGCGTCTTCATCACTGTCTCCATCTCTCTCGTTCCTCTCTTCATTCACCGCTTGATATGCCGCCAGCACATCGTCACAAGAGTTACATCTCAGATCAACTCCAAGTCTAGTCAGCAGCTTAAGTAGCTCCAAACTAGGATTCTTCATGACCTTGAATTGTGGCTGAATATAAACTCCTTTGCGCTTACGACCGACATTGTTGTGGCCTTTTTGTCCCATCCTCCGTAACTTGTGAGTAGGAGGCAATTCTCCCGCATTGAGATCTCCAAAGCCACCACATGCAAATGTGATAAATTGCGCATGGGCTCGAATAACTCTACCCAAATCCAGCAACATGAATGCACGCTTCCTATTTTGAATGCTCGAAGTCAAAGCAGACGTCTCATCAAATCCAGCAGGAAGGATGCTCAGAACGCTCTTGAGATAATTCTTTGATTCTCCATTTGTAATCTCAGCGAGCCGGTTTTGCAATGCTGTCGAGACCCGAATGTTTGTGAGAGTGTTTGCCAATTGCTCCTTGTTCTTGGCAAGTTTCTCTTTTTCTGGTTCTTTTTTAATACGAATGCGCGTACGTGTACGTGCAGGAACAGACTTTGGTCTATGCTGCTTCTGCGCATTCGCCAAATGCCTCAGAAGCGGAAATCCAATGGCAAATTGAACTTGTTTCCATGTTTGGCAGAGTGAGTTTGTCGGCTGCGGATTATTGGAAAGTTGTAACGGCTTTTGCTGCTGTTGTTTTCGAGTCGTTTGTTGTGCAGCTCTTGTTGCCCATCTCGACGAAACTGCTTCTTTTGCGCTGGTGCGAGTTTTGCAAGGAATCTTTACTTGTTCTTCATCATTCTGATTCATCGCAACTTTGCAGAGTTCGTGCTTTATGAGCTATGGCAGGGGTGAATATAAAATATAAATGGTATGTACGGTACAGCCTTGTTCTCCGGACTGCATGAAGTACATACATGATGTTGTCGCTGTTTTGCAATACCAAATTCAGGCAAAATAGATTTGAAGATGTGCGCGAAGCTCTCCACCATGGGACTCTAATGGCCTGGCCATAAATAGCCTAACATGGTATTGGCTTATTATGTATTTAATAATATCAAAGGACTTGCCAATCGTACAGTAGTAAACTTCATGGTGGGTAATTGACTCTGTGTGGAACGGTACTAAGCACGCATCTTCTCTAAAATGCTCAATTAATCTCTATTCATTAGACACACTCAAGCTAGAATCAGTTGTTAGAAGGGTCCAAACAAAATGTATCCACAAAATCCCAGCAAAATACTGTGAGTCAGAAAAGGCATCATGCATGTTTCATGCTTCATTTATGGAAAAATGAAGAGACAGAAAATTTGCAAAATACGTCAGGTAGTGTCTGCATAAATAGGTTCAAAAAGAAGGCCATTGAATTGACATGGACTTCAATTACACAAAGTCATTTCGAGTCAATCATAACTCGAATGCACAGCGTACAATGCTTTTCAGCTTTAAAGGAGTGCCAATCTCTGAATGACTTCACTGTTACCTCAGTATTGTAAAATAAAATGATGTAATCTAATTTGTTTGTGTTAAAGTCTGTTCTCAGAGTGCTTCACTACGGTAGCCTATAAGCAACAGAACATTTACATTTGTAACAGAGTAGATAATTTGATTTGTTGTCACGTAGCGCACAATAACATTCTCTTCGACTAGCCCAGTGCCTTCAAATATGCTTTATAAAGCATGGATTTCGCTTTGGAAATGCGCGCTTCCTCTTCATCTTCTACTCCGCCATTTCTAACTCCGCCCTCTTGTTGGGTGGAGAAAGATACGGATATCTGAGAGGATTCGGCAGCTACAACTGGTTTCTCTACATTAGAGGCAAATCTTGAAACATCACCTGGGTGTCGATTCGAAATGGTGGAATGAGACTGGGCAACGACTGGCGATTGACCAAAGGGAGACAACATCGGTTGTTGACGACTAACGTTAGTACTTGAGAAACATTCAGAACTTGATCGTTTAGTTGGTGCATTGACGTGAACTACAGGTGCATTCGTCTCCGCACTTTGCTGAATACAATGTCTATTCAATGGAAGTGGCCTGTGAAGCTGCTTCTGTGCATGCAGTTTGTGAATATGCGTCATCGTAGTTACTTTTGTCTCATGCGGGATCTGTTGTGTAGCGGGTGAGGTATTATTGGAAACAAATGTCAAGTTATTCGCGACATTCTTAACTTGTGGAGACTTCACATGATACGATGTGTTGGTATGACGGAAGCTTCTTTTGGGAGGGGCATTGATCAGATTGGAGCCACCAGAAGAAATGGATTCAGAATCAGTAACAGACACAGCAGTGCTTTCAGCAGTTAGATGCGTGTTCTTTTTTGGAAGGATGTTAATAACATCTTTCGTCTGTTTCTCTTCTTTGCAACGACGAGATCTCTGACAGATCATTTGAAGGCAGAGTGAGGGTTCATCACGACAAAAGAATTTGTGGTGAAATGCACCAGCATCAGGACCTCTGGTAACTTGACGAAATCCCCATCTATTCAGTTTTCGTGTAAAAGAAGGATACTTGCAAGCGGTGCTGATAGACTTCTTAGAAGTGGCTGCGGATTCAGGAAAGTATTTTGGCAGAATTTTATCAGCAAGGTTTTCTGCCTGTATGATGACGAAGGACCTTCCATGGGGAAGCCAAGTAATGATGTCGACGATAGAATGATCAGATAACATACGCATTAATCTTTGAGGAAAGATTTCTCTGGGATTATGTCCTTCTAACGATTTCCTTTCAGCCATGGATATTTGAGAGGGAATTGCAGCATTGGGTGCAAGGGGAACATTACGAAAAGATGGCATGATGAACTGCTGATTCTGAGAGGCTAATCTAGCTCTGCGAGTTTCGACGTCATCTCTGATCATATGAGTTGTTCTACCTTCCTGATTGCCTGAAGGGACAGTGCTAACCAATTGACTGAGTGCAGTGGCAGCATCCACGAGATGCTGAAGACCACTCAATTCAGTATTGCCAGAGCTCATTAGGGAGTGTACCATGGTGAAAAGAAACAACTATAACTTTGATTGAGATGTCCTCTGATCGCGAATGTGTATGAGCAACATTGTGTCGGTGACAGGGGCAGAAGAAAGACACCTGTTTTTTTCGATGTGGGAAAATAGGCCACCACGTCAGAAAAACAACAAAAGAACAAAACCACCACCGCGGAAAAGGGAACTTCTTCTTCAAAGAATGGCTTCTACTGAATTGAACGCGAGCAAAAAATGTTTAAAATAATGACACACGCACAAAAACGCCATACCTTACGTACTCGATAGAAAGAATATGATTGATCGCAGGTGATACGTGATACAACACCTATGCATTAAACCCACCTGCCACAATTCCTAGGTATGATTTGTAATGCTAAAAAGTGATAAAATGCATCTACAAATGATTCCCTATTTTACTAACAAATGGGACCCTCCTGTGGCCAAAATTTTATATCGTTGTGATTCTCTTCACAAGAAGATAATCTAAACATTGAGAATTCTTGAACTTAGTGAATTCATTTGGTTTACATGTAAGAGTTGGTAATTCTCAAGGCAAACTTCCATGCTTTCCTGTGCTGACAAATATTCACAACTATTAGAAACCTGTACTACCCATCAGTTCGTGCGTCCTTGGTTTGCTTGGTCTAAAAACTAAAAAAGGTCCTTCTATCTTACGCATCATGCAGCGAAGAAGCATACATACAGAAAAGTGCGTGGTGCGGGACAGCTTCCGGTACCCTACAATTTTAGTGCTTTTTGCATCACAGTTAATTTTTTATTCCTACTTTCTGTTGAGGCCTTTTAGTGTTCGTCATCTTATTCTTTATTTTCAATTGAAATTTGGATCTCAGACCAAGCCAGTAGGTAGCCAGGTCAATCCCCAATCTCGCTTGCCCCAATCTTCCTTCAGGGACAGATGATGATAACAACGCACTACTGATAACTTCAACAACTACCTAATCGTACTTGAACTTGTGCCTCAGCCAATTATTTTTTATAGCTCTTTTATATTATGAATTAGCAGAAATTTAAATACAAATTGAAAGTGTGAAGACGTATTGGACATATTTGTATTTAAAACATCCAATCGCGAACAGTGATGTATCATCTTCCCAGCAACAGCAAGAGACATTTTGATGGTGATCAACTCTTTCCAATACGAGTAGATGACATCCGTCAACTATCTGAGGACGTTAGTATTTCTATTTCTTCCTTTAGCCAAACGAGAGCAGGGTGGGTGATACCCACAGTGACTAGTATTATTTCTTTTTGTGCCTCTGCTTTGATTATCTACATCATTGCACGCTCTGACCGAAATAGGTACACTGCTACTTACCACCGTATCATGGGTTGTATGAGCATTGCAGATATGATCTCATCGTTCGCAATTTCCTTGACTACTATTCCAATGCCTAAAGATGTGAATGAAGTTTACAGTTTCGACGGCAATTCATACGGTACAGTTCTGACTTGTGAGATCCAGGCTTTTACATATATTTTAGGAGTAAGATTTTCTATTGCTGCAAGTATCTGTCTCAGTGTGTATTATCTCTTGACGATTCGTTACCACGTTTCACATCAAGTCATCACTAAATGTGTCGAGCCAATATTTTTAATTATGGCATTGTTGTTAGCAGTCATTCGTCCAATCACAACGTTGAAAAAGCAGCTGTATAATCCAACTACTTCCACGAGCTGGTGCGTAATAGGCGAATTCCCACTAGGTTGTAGCGAGGAAGATGGAGTAGGCTGTATTCGCGGTCAAGAAGGAGCGACTGCTAAAGCAAGAACACTCATTTGGTCTCGATTGGCCATTGCAACTATATTACAAGTAGTCTGTCTGGGGTTCATTGTTGTAACGGTATACACACGAGGTAAAAAGCAGGCACGGACGTTGTTGAAGAACACTGATGACAACCATCAGTCAGAACCAAAATATGAAGAAGAATTGCAAGCTGTGTCAATAGAGGAGGTATTAACGAGAGACGAAGGAGAGGTTCAACACCAGGAATTAGAAGAAGAGAGTAATGCATCACTTCAGCACAACAATGGAGCAAATCATATCCAGGACACGCGGATGATTGTCAAGCATGCGATAATGTATGCTGTAGCTTTTGTTGTCACCAACTTCCCCGTCCCTCAACTTTACTCAGACAGCACGATTTTGGCCATACTGACTCTCACTTTCCGGCCACTTCAAGGCTTCTTCAATGCTCTTATTTTCATTTCTCAAAAGGTTTACATCATTCGGCAAGCTGACGAAGACTTGACATTCTGCAAAGCATTAAATAGGATCATTATGTTTCCATCAGTAGTTCCAGCCATAGTAATCGAATTGCCCAAGAGGTTGACCACGCCTAGAAATGGATCAGCCAGCTCAAGTTGTCTATCCTTCCCTACTAGCAGGAGATCAAGCAATGATCCATCTATAGTCATATCAAAATCAACTGGAAGCACAGAACTACCAGCTGGTCGCGACCAAGGATTGAAAAGGCATTACAACAATATAACTTTCCCTTCATCAGATATGCCCGCCTCAAGCTGGTTGCCCGAAGTGACACAACAAGATGGTATTGGATACACAATTAGAAATAAAACTGATGATTCGTTAGAGAGGTGTTCGAATTTTTCAGACTTGATCTCCTTGGTTACTATAGACGAAGAAAATATTTCAGAGCGATTAAATTTGTGATTTTTGTGAAGCGGTGTCAATGGGATCTGGCGAGAATGTCTCTTCATTGCCAGATCGAGTTCTTAAGTTAATGCTATCAAAACTAAAAAAGATAACGATGGCAATCTACTAGTGGGATAGCATTAGAAGAACACCTGAATTGAGAATAGAATTTTTGTCTTGATTAATTGACGGATCTTCTCATTTCAAGAATTGGACGAGACGATTTATGCCGGTAGTTGCCATCGGATGTTGATTTTCTAAAAGTGAGGTGGGTCTACGAGCTCACGCAATCTTTAGCCTATTCCCTATTCCTTATGAAAAGCTAAACTCTACAGCCTAACAACAACTTCTACTGGATTATGACGTCCTTCAAAGTAGCAACTTTAACGGGACCACCTGATGACTGCATTTTAAATCCCTTGTCTTCTTCTACGAACGTAGCTTCGCCATCAACATTGACCTTCAAACAAGCTTTAAATCTATCAAATGCCTTTAAAGCTCCTTTGCTCTTCATCATTTCGTCTGGTTGACAAGGCTCTTTTCCATCAAAATACAAGAGCTCGCCATTAGGTACCGAATCTGGAATGTTGAGGAGTTCAACCTTTTCATTTATACCCTCAACTCCATCAGAAGCTGCCAACAACATCGCTGTGCTTTCAATGCCTCTCATTTTAGCTGGCTTTAAATTAGTAACGCAGGCGACTTTTTTGTTAACTAGTTCATTCAATGGAATCTTCCCTCCTAATCCAGCTACGATTGTACGCGGCTCTGAACTTTCATCTCCGCAGTCTACTTTGCACACAATCAAACTGTCGGCGTCTGGATGTGGCATAGCTTCAAGAATAGTTCCTGCACGGAGTGCTACACGGCGTACATCTTCGAGAACGGTGCCATTATTATTATTGTCCTTGCTGTTTCCTCTATTTCTTTGTTTCCCGCCTGTATTTCCTCCCTTTTTCGGTTCTGGTACTGCCCATGCATCACGAAGAGTAACAACGCGATTAAAAACAGGCTTGTCAGCCGTAGAGTCAGGGTCAAGTGCAAAGTATCCAGTCCTCTCAAATTGGTAAGCTAACTCGCTGTGATAAATACTGTTTTTGCTCTTATCCATGCCGACAGCATTTCGAATTTTTGCCAACATCGCAAGCGAATCCATTGCTACGCTAGGCTCCACGAGGCAATCGTCCAAAACCTGAAGCGAATCAGGGTTTAAATCATCAAGAAAATTTCCAGAATCTTTTCCAGGCTCTTCCGTCTTAAAAAGACGATCGTATTGATTGATTTTACATTTGACTGCCGTACTTGCTTCTACCCATTGAATGATTCCATTTACCCGCTTTGTTCCTTCCGGTGTGAGTCCTGCACGAGTTTCGGGAAAATATGAACATTTTAGCTCCACAGGTTCGTTAGTGCTTGGATCCCGAATAACTTCGTCGCATTGAATTACATAAGCATACTTCAAGCGGGCTTTATCGTTGGGAAGAAGGCGCTTGAATCCCTTTGGTTTCTTTCCACCATTTGCTTCACCCTCGGGTCCTTCCAAATCGAAAAAATCTGAACGCTCGATATACAAATTCTTTCCGAATGGCACAGTACGATCTCCCAAGTCCTCCTTCTTTGGATGACGAGGAACTTCGAACTCTTCCAACATTGTGTCTGTTACAGCAAATTCATTAAATGTGAGAAATAAGGCTGTAGCGTGCAATATATGTAATTATCCAACACATATACTCACCTTGACAGTTGGTAATTGTAACTTTAAGCGGCTGCAGGATAGCAAAAGCACGCATACTGGTATCATCCATAGCCTCCCGAATACAATTTTCCAAGTCTCCTGCATCAATATTGGAATCAACCTTTGAAATACCAACACGTTCGCAGAACAATCGAAGGGCTTCCGGGGGAGACCCTCTGCGTCTAATTCCTGACAATGTCGGCATACGTGGATCATCCCAACCATTCACGCAATTTTCTTCCACAAGCTGGATCAGTTTACGCTTTGACAGCACAGTATATTTCAAATTAAGACGGCTGAATTCGATTTGGCGAGGTTTGGATTTGATCAGTCCTGAAGGTAGCAATTTTTCAAGTGTCCATTCATAGAAAGGTCTATGATCCTGAAACTCCAATGTGCACAGAGAATGGGTGACTCCCTCAACCGAATCCTGGATAGGATGCGAAAAGTCATACATCGGGTAGATACACCATTCATCACCAGTTGATGGATGCGATTCATGTTTGATTCTGTATAAAGCAGGATCTCGCATGTTGATATTTGACGATTCCATATCAATTTTTGCTCGAACTATATGTTTCCCTTCTTTGAATTCACCAGCACGCATCTACGGTTGTGCAATATTATGTCAGCGCGAAACATCATCATGCTATTATGTTTTTGACTATAATGCAAATAATGTACTCACCTTACCAAAGAGATCCAAATTCTCTTCGATACTCCTTGTCCTGAAAGGACTATCCTTACCAGGTTCAGTGAGGGAACCTCTGTATTCCCTCATCTCTTCAGCACTGAGACTGTCAACATATGCATCGCCACTCTTGATAAGCTGTATTGCGCAATCGTAAATTAGGTGAAAGCTATCAGATGTCTTGTGCACCTTTCCAAACCAGGGTCCATTGTTCTCGGCTTTCTCGTTATCGACAGGTGCCTCTGGAAACGCTGCAGTACCAGATTGAATCCATCGGACATCCTCAAGAATTGAATCTATGTATTCCTGATTCTCCTTACTAGGATTGGTGTCGTCCATGCGCATGTGACAGCGTCCATCTGGAGGAAACATTCTAGCAACTGCAAAATTGAAGGACACGGCCTTTGCATGGCCAAGATGCAAGTAACCATTTGGTTCGGGGGGGAACCTAGTTACGATTGGTGTGTCTAAATGCACAGGAGTTTCACTGGGAGATGCAATATCTTCATCTACTTCTTCTGCACCCTCATCATTCTTTGATGGAATATCAAGGAGACCATAAGGTTCCTTCCCAGAAGACTCTGAAATGATTTTTGTGATGAAATTGGGAGCATAGGCAAATCCATTGACGAATGCTGGGCACAGAACCGAGAAGGCAAGAACAGCGCTGACGATGCTCTTGTTGAATTTCACCATTGAATTATTTCTATTCCTTTCAATTTGCCTACTTTGGAAGCAACCTTTTGACCTCTGTAGAGCTACCTGTTACAGCTAAGAATTCTGTGGAAGATATTCTTGATTCACTTTGTTGTTCGATGATGTGCAGATGAGTAGAGTAGAGAGATAAAGGATGGGTGATGGGTGATTGGGTTGGCGGTCGATAGAAGAAACGCTGAGAAACGCACTTTTGGAAACTGACAAAATGGGAGATAAGGAGGAAATAGTTGCCGAGCTAGTACAGTATTATTGACACAAAGTATCTTTTATACACCGTTCCCTCCGACCACCGACTTACGCCGACCTACGATACGCCATCATCCATCATACGACGGTACCTGGTAGCATCATAGATCATAGATCATAGATCATAGCCATCAGCCATCATTCATCACTGTCTACCAGTTTCGTTGTAGAGTGCTAGTAACTTGGTTTTAAAACTTCACTTCACAAATGTACAGAAACAACCGCGCAGTTCAAAGAATCGTCTCATTACTGATCCTCTTACAGGCCACAATTTCCACTGGAGCTATGTCAATTTTATCAGGTAAAAGAGTTCTAGTCACTGGCGCAGGAAGAGGCATAGGTAGAGCGATTGCCAATATTTGTGCTGGTGAAGGTGCGAAAGTAGCAATCTGCTCTAGAACAAAAGCTGAACTAGAGGAAACCATGGCTGAATTAGAAGCAACAACCCAATCTTCGAACATGGGCATGTATATCGTGGATCTAAAAGAGCAAGAGCAAGTTGATCGAATGGTTTCTTCCATTGTCGACGAATTTGGTGGAATAGATATTCTCATCAATAACGCTGGTGGAAGTCAGGCCGGCAAAGGTCCAGCTTACGAACTGCCAACAAGTGACTTGAAAGATATACTTGATCTGAACATCGTGTCTGTGCATAGTGTCACATCATCTGTTCTTCAAAAGACAATGTTGAAAAATGGATCAGGGAGAATCATCAACATCTCATCTAAAGCTGGAAAGGTGGGCTTTCCGAACATGTCATTCTATTGTGCATCCAAATTTGCGTTAGAAGGCTATTCTGCAACCATCGCTGAGGAGCTGAAGGATAAACACATCATTGTCAATACCATCTCACCTGGAATGGTCAATACTAGTTCATTCCCCAAGGCAAAAGGCAAGAAAGGAGTGCGGACAGCAGAGTCCGTGAAAGACGCCTTGCTACTACTGCTAACGACAGAGAAAACAGGACATTATGTCCATGTCGATGAGCTTGATGAGGTAAAAGGGAGAGGTCTGGATGATGACATGGCATTGAAACCAATTAATGAAGCTCCATTTTCGGTTTAAATGTCCATTGTTTCTACTAACTGAGTTGAAGCATGAATTTTACCATAAGAAGAAAATCACTTCAATTTTTCTACAAGTATACTATTTGAGTTGCAGCATCCATTATATTTTCATAAGAAGAAAGTCACTTCGCCATCGCAGTAATCCTCGATGTCCACTCATTGTTGTGTGCATTCCGGTCATCTAATTCCAATCACACCCATGGTCTCGGTTCTAATTCCAAAGTCACCTTGCTACCACTACTAACGATAGAGAAAGCAGGACATTATGTTAACATTGGCAACCTTAACGAGGTAAAAGGGAAAGGTCTGGGCGATGACATGGCGTTGAAACCTATTTATGAAGCTCCATTTTCGGTTATAGATGTGCAATGTTTCTACTATTTTTATTGCAGCATACATACTTGCATTATAAGAAAGTCACTTCAATATTTATGCAAGTATGCAGTCTTTGCTCTGTGACCACGCATAAAATCTTTGTAATATGATCCCTGCAGCAATGCTTACATTCAAACTAGCTGTGCCACCACCATACTGAGATATCTTTACAAATCCATCACAAAGCGTCATTTGCTTTTCATTCATTCCCGTCCCCTCGTTGCCCATCATAAATGCTGTGTCTCCAGAGAAGCAATTATCTGTATCTTCAACATCTACAGCAGTCTCGTCTATTTCAACTCCAATCACTTTGATACCAAGAGAATGAATGTGTTGTATGCATTCTGTTAGCTTCTCAAACTGAACAATCTGAAAATGACCCTCTTTCATCATCGGTCTCAATATTTTAGGAATATCGCTTGACTCATCATTAGCATCAAAATTAAACTTCCGCTGTCCTGCAACAAAAATTATTTTGACACCAAATGCAACAGCGTTCTTGATGAGACACCTGATGTTAGATTTTTTTGCAATATTTGCAATGAGAAGATAGGGTTGTGCCTTCATAGCAGGTAGGAGGACTAATCACCTTGAAGTAAGCAGAATAATGTACAAAGATGAGCGAAATAAGGAAGAGTAGCTGGTAGCTGACAACAGTGGTGCTATTATTTATTTGTGCTCATTTGTGATGAGTTTTGCAATTTGCAAGTCGCATGGTCGAATGTTGCTTCGCAGTTCGCAGCAGGAGATACGGAGGAAGACAGTAGAGATTTGTTGACTTGGGAGTCTAGCTTCTGGACTGGAATATGCCACCACCAACAAAAAGCCAAGAAGAGGAGGCCTGAGGTCACCAGTTGCTACTGCTCGGTCAAAGGAGAAGATATAATGCTTCTCAAATCAAAACTACAATCATTAATGAGGCATTTGAACGGAGCCTTTGGCCATTATTTGATGATATCACTACTCCCTCTCTATCGTACTAACAGATGATTCGCGTAATTGAAAATGGTCATTAAATTGCCAATTGCTTCACTCAAATTGAGTTATTTCTTATAGAGTGGAACATAAGCGTCAGGAATAAATTCAGATTCGCCACCTGGAGCAATCCGCAAAACCTTAACCTTCAACACAGTTGCTGCAGATAGAGCTATCAAATCATTGTCAAGATTTAAAAGTTCCTTGGCGTCTGACTCAACGGTTCCCACACTGACTAGTTTATAACCATTCTCATCTTCTACATCTGGCAAATCTATCCAATCGTTTGTGATCGGGACAGAAACAATATGCATTCCATCTGCCAAAGGAGATGTATCATCTATGACCGCCAAAAGATTCCCAATTACTCCCAAGGCGTTTTGTGTTTTTTTAGCATACTTTATGATGATATTATCCTTTTCAACTGAAGATATTTCTTCTTCCAAGGACGAATCATCACTTGCATGATCTCCTAGTGCCTTCCAGTCAGTGGTGTCATTCTCATCGTCTCCTGTATTCGTTATTAACGTCTTTCCATAATACAGTTCCACACGAAAACCATTCTCCACAGCAATACCAAACGTGGTCCACTGTGAAGCCAAGGGCTGACTGTTCATGCCAAAATTTTTCCATTCCCTGCCATCCATACTAGATTCCGAGGGGACCCTCATCTCCACTCCAGCGAGGACATATGTTGGCACGGCATCCTTCACCAAGAAATCAAGTGTCGGCCTAGCTTGCAATGTCTGTAAATCGGCCGGCCACCACAATTCCTCGTTTGAAGTTGGATCTACAAATTGCTGAGCCACCGTTTGGGGAGGTAAATCACGATCGAGGCCTGATCCGATGAGACGAGAGAGGGCAATGGTTTCGTCAGCTACCATTTCAGCGCTCCATCGAGGAACGGTGTTGATGTAGGATCCAGGGAGAAATTGTGTTCCTCCTGCCAATCCAACGATTTGAATGTTGCCAGTAACGAGAGCTAATGTTTCCTTCGATGATAATTTGCAAAGGATCAGTGACACAACAAGATGGCTAATTGCTTTCATTTTGTTTCGTGATGTACAGTAGCGTTTAGAGTGTAGAGTGCAGGATGAAATATATAATATCCGACAAATGTGTTGAGATAATGAATGATGAATGATGAATGATGATGCACGATGTCGTTTTTTGCGGGCGGCGTCGAGCGTGTGGTGGTGATAAAATGAATAATGATAGATCCTTTAACCAGTGAAATAATTAATGCAAGAGAGATATTTATAAGTCTGGAAGTGAAGAAAACGTTTGTAGTGTAGTGTCTTGCATTATTCAGCAGTGAAGGCATTGGTGCTTTTTGCACCATGTCGCATGCGACATGCGACATGCCATAGACCATAGACCATAGATGCCCATGCACCACTCTCTAGAGAGACCACCAACACCATAAACATTCGTACCAACCTGTCTGTACCAACAACATAACATCACCACTACAGAAATACTAAACGCAGCAAGAACTTTTGACTCCTAGACCCGTACTGCATTCAAGGACTCCTGACTGCTGACAATAAACTCATTGTTTCTCTATTTAAGACCACCAATCGAAATCATTTCTCATCCTTTATAGAATGTCTACCCAAGAAAATAAAGGAGGAAAAGGAGCATCCGAAAATTCATCATTGACAGCTGACGATCTCATTGACCTCATTCGTGCTGTCAAATTCTCCAATAAGGATGCAAGTATGCGTGCAGTCCACACAGAAATTGCCACTGTCATGTCGAAGCATGAATCATTTGAATTTCTCTCAAACATCAAGCTCAATGATGTGAAAAAGGTTTGGAAAAAGGCTCTTTCAGGTGCTCCCAAACCCTCCCAAAAGAATGAGGCAAAGGCGTCATCATCGCCTAGCAATGATGCAGATATTTTGCCTCGAACCAAGGGGATTCTCAAGTTTTATACGGTAGGTGATGGATCCGTCAAATCTTTGGCAGATAGCTATACCATGGCGGCTGCAGCGGAAATTGTAGCTGGCGAGGATCAAATTAGAAAAGAAAAGGATGAAGTGATGACCATATATGTGCATTGTTTTCTAGATGTTCCAGCAGATAAGAGCGGAACGAAGCCAGATCAAGCGCTCATCAATTTCAATCATAATGAAAGTGCCAGTAAAAAGAAAGGTGGCAAGGCTAAGAATAAGGTTAAGAACCGAGCCGCTATAAGAGAGGATGATTCGAATGAAGATGGGAGGGAGATTGTAAAGATCCAAATGGCTGCTTCTATACCCAATCAAGAGAAGACGCCAATGTTGCTCTATAACGCTGATCGTACTGCCAGGACATTTATACACCCTGATGATGGTGATGATGGCGATTATGAAAAAATTCGGAGTCTGATTGTTGATCATGGCAAATCCGGTGTCTTAAATGGAGGTGGGTCGAAATCTTACTTTTACTCCCGCATTACGAGACGCATTGGTGATCAAGATATTATAAGTATCGATGTAACTACAGGGCTTGCACCATTCCAAACCTGGTAGGGTTTAAATGCTTTGTGAGAAGGATTGGTCTCATATCGGTAAAACGCCATTTTACATTTTATGCATTTAATAAGCAAGAATCTCCCTACATAAAATACAATCTTGCCTTCACTTTGCTTTTCGTTGGTACGAAGAACTTGTCTGTTCCACAATTGACAAAATGATGTTTTACCTTTTTATTAGAACACCTTCTTATCTGCGACTGAATGCACAACGATCAGCTTCGATCCCATAAATACACTCTGTCAGCATTGTCGAATTCAATTCTTAGAAAACTTCATTCATGTGAAATCAACCTTCCACGTTACTGCCCAATGCCAAATTACGTACGTGCTCCCTGACACATTCTGAAAATCCGTCTTGATGACATTTGTCCAATTTTCTAGCTAACATTGTATCCATTTTGTCATCCATATTGTCGGGAAGGTCTTCTCCTAGATTCAGCAATTTCAACTGTGACCCCTCTGCACTCTTCGGTAAAAAAAGATCGGTTTCCAATGGTCTACAGCATGGCACGCCATATCCACCTTCAAGAACACTGAGAATCCGACCACTGCAACTCCTCAACGCCATTTGGCAAATAACTTTTGTCACTGTGCCGAAGTCTTGAGAGGTTAAACCGCCCATTCCAAGAGGGTCGTTCACATGCGCATCGAAACCAGCAGATATAATGATAAGCTCAGGGTCAAATTTTTGGACAGCAGGCGTCACTTGGCAAACGAGGGCTGTACCAAGAGAAGAGGGAGTCACTTTATTTCCCAATGGGATATTCAATACCCCAGGGTGTGGTGAAATATCTCCACATCTCCCTGGAAATATACCTTCGTTCTTCCCAGACTTCAAGCCACGAGAAATTCCACCATCGTCGCTTGCGTCGTCTTGAAACCCATTTATGTGAGGCCCTCCAGCATGTGTTGATACGTAAAGGAAACGGGGATCATACGTCGAGCACAAAATATCTTGAGTTCCATTTCCGTGATGAAGGTCAATATCAATGATACAAACACGCTTCAATCCCAGACCACCCTGTGATCTTGGAGCTGCAGCATATAGCGCAGCCGATGCTGCTGCATTGAGGAGACAGAATCCATTCGAAATTGCATTCATTGGTCGCAACTCTCTTCCTGCATGATGACCTGGGGGTCGTATAGCGCAGAATGCGTTCACGCATTTCCCTCCAACAATCATATCAACTCCTTTCAGTGCGACAGCCACTGCGGTAACTGCAGCAGTGAATGATCCCCTTGATCCCACTGTGTACAAAATAATAGGTTAGAATCTATTGAGTAGCAACGCGTGCGGAGCAAAGGAAGGAATAGAATACTTACTGGTATCTTCTCCACCTTCGCCGTCGCTGTCATCGGTTAAAGGAATACCTTTGGCATCCGGTGCCAATGCAGTAATTTTCTTCTTCATTCTCTTCAAATATGAAGCTTTGTGAGCCATAGGTAAAATCTTTTCTTCTGCGAGCGTCAAGTAAGCATCCTCAATTTTTGTAATTATAGGTAGATTGGGTCTTGTGCCTGCACCTGCATTCCTGGCTCCTTTCACCGCTGCTGGAAGACGAACAGCGCGTTCGAAACTCCCACTTGCTGTAATGTGTTCATTGCATCTTGAATCTGTAAGCACCGCCGTTACTCCATTTCCAGCATCCACATGGCCCAACCTGACAATGGCTCTTTTGAAGATCCTCTCACAGGCCCTGCGCCATTCTTTCACAATCTTCTCCTTGTCAAATGTGTCAGGTATGGCAATTGAAAACAAATTTTCTTCACATTGTCCCTTTACAGTCATACATTGTACTAATAGCGATGAAAGATTTTCTTGTCGAGTGTCTAAATTTTGAACACTAGCTTCCTCCGATTCAATCACCATCTTGTTTAGATTTTTGACGAGCCTGTCTAGTCCAGAGTACAAAGAATGAAGGGGCGATATCTTTCCATCCTTTTCAGATGTGATAACTTGTAACAAGTAAGAACTAGCAAAGCTGTCAATGTTCCACAACATTTTCTTGTCGCTTTCAGAATATACACGCAACGATGCATTCAATGTAGGAGACATGGTCGGTGTTAATCCCTTTGAATCAGGAAGAGAAAGGGGTTGCGTCTTTTTGGTAGGTGTTTCGGGGCAGACGGAAGCCACTCCGGGCCTTTCGTTCCAGCAATGAGGTGGAGTAATTGAGGTTAGAATGCCATGAAGCTGCATGATTGGTTCTTTTACTTCATCATTTTCTACATAAAGTGAAGTGGATTTTGTTTTCATAGGATCTGGATGTTTGGATAATATGTACTCGAAAGGAAGGTTCAGTAACGCGTCGGGAAAGGAAAAGGTCTTGATTGACATAGGATGCGTATCTGTCAAAGAAGCAGTAGCTTCAGCATCGATGGCTCCTTGTGGGTTCAATTTCAAATCCCTTCTTGCATAGTTCTTGAGGGCCATTGCAAGGCGGTGACTGTGCAAAAATCTAGGGAACGCGGCTTTTGGAAGACCTAAGAAGCTGAACTCACTGCGAAGGCTTGATATTGATATAGTGCCGTCATCTGGAGAGTAGGGGTACTTTTGAATAGTGTCTTCGGAAACATCAATTGTTTCCAATTCAAACAAAGGACCTGTGGCATATTGACTGGTCGCGGTTGGAATGCCAGATCCTGAAGAACCATTGCGATGGCCATTCCAAAATGGAGCCAGGAATACAATATGAATTTCATTCTTGGACGAGCTTCGCCGTGAACCTAGCTGAATTCCAAGTGCCTTGACTTCTGTAACGTGCATGACACGAGCAGGCCAAGGCTGCCCTCCTTTTGACTTATATGACTTGGCAAGAATCATTCCTTCTTCAATACCATCAACTGAGAAATTTCGATTGGCCGCAAAGCGAATGCTTGGCCTTGATGCTTTGGCACTAGGAGCGGATGAAGTCTTTCTCTTTGAAACCTTCTTTTCCCACTTTGCCATCCCCTCCTGAAGTTCATCCGCTTCAAGGTCAAATGTATCGAGATCCTCTATCCAAAGACATCTCCACAAATCTCCAGAATCCTCGTCCCTCACAAACGCAATCACGATTGCTTCAAAATTTTGCCAAATAACTCTCCTTCCAATCAAGTACGATCCACCTGTGTGCCCATCAGGCACATCTGATTTGACAGTTGTCCAGCCATCTTGCGTCAGGACCATAGGATCATATGAAATTCGTTCCGATGCATCCATGATAAGCTGAAGTCGTTCTGTAACAGACGATGCAGGACATTGAATGTTGTAAGCAAGGATCTTTTTAGTCATTGGCGGAGTCCCCTTCATATGATATACAAATGAAAATAGCAACTTGATAGCTGTAAAATCATCACTGTGCCTCGCAAGCTTCGCGACACAATCACAAAACTGCATAGATATTTGTTTCCCATCCGGATTATTCGCGAGATCATCCCTATTCATAATGATGTCCTTATCAAGTAGCTGTAAGTTACCATGCCAGTGTTCCCTCCACGTCGTATCATCCGATAAATCCATAAACTTATCTCCAATTTGGAGAGAAAGTTCCAGCTGCGCTACTTCTCTAGGGCATAACTTGATGATGGGAGGGGCATCCGGGATAGGGTCCAGGTTGACCAAGGATCGGAAGACTGGGTCGCATTCAGGCATAGCCATAGACAGATCGTCATCTTCACGATCAAACTTTGTGACGGTATCTGGTGTCGATTCGGTATCTAGCAAAGATTCGGATTTATTTATCGTTTTGGCATTGGAATTGGAATTGCTAGAAGGTGTTGGAGTAACACTATCAGGAATATTCTTCTCTGCCGCAAGACCAGTAGCTGTAGTTATCAATCCGAGAGATGAAAGCGGTGTTTGAATCGGCGTCGTGTTCTTCTTCTGACTTTGAGCCCCGTGCTTTGATGTTTTGAGGGGAGGCTCGACTATTCCATGTGAATAGCTTTCGTTTCCATTATCAAGTGATGAAGCACCAGCTTCTTTGCGCTTACGACTCACTTTTTGTCCCGATTTTGCACCGTTAGCATTATCATCTTCGGCCCTGGAATCGACAGTGGTGACGCCAGTATTGCTGCTTGAGTATTCGAACTGGGCAAACGAGTTATCGATTGTGCTTGCACTTTTGTTCATGTTGGCCTTGGGTACGTCTATTTTTGATTTCTTGTCCTCAGCGCTGTTATCTCCGCTGTCTTCTGACACGCTCATACTAGAATTCGATTCAATCATAATAAATTGAATGATCTGCGTTGGCTTTGTTTGTAACTGTGAGGTTTGGAATCGTTAATACTTGCGTTTGACGTAAAAATGATTCGCTCGAAGTCTATTGGAGTAATGAAAAGTGAAGAGTGCAGTAGGTTCGAAACTTAGCAAAAATAGCAAAATGAATCGTTCCGAATAAAGAGCTGCTCAATGCAAGTAAGTGCGCGGAAGAAGAGAATAGTTCAATCGATGAATAGGTGAGATCGAATTGAAGTGCGAAGGATGAAGGCCAAGCTGAGTGGGTGCAATGCGCGTTCAAATGGAAGAGCCAACAACCAACGAGCAATCAACGAGCAATCAACGAGGGGTTTCAATTTCAGTTTCAGGTTTAGGTCAATTCGGCTCTCGTAGCTACGAAGCTACTTGATAATTTGGCGCGTATTTCGCTGCTTGCTGTAAAAAACTAGGTATCTAATGACTTTCAAATAAAACTAACCATGACCCACTCCTCACCTCACTGCTGCGGTATTAACTTACCTTGATTAGTACGAACAATGATCTAATGATTGGTATTAGAAATTGGCCAGAGTAGCTAGCTAGAGAGACTGCAGGTACGGAAAAGGGACTTATTTCAATCACTGAGTGGATTTATGAAGACAAATGTATTCAAAAGAATCAAATTCGTATTCTAAATATTACGTATTCCAAGGTCATCTCTAGTACTCAGGGGTCTCTCTCCCTTTTCTTCACTTTTGTTTCTACAGTGACGGAAGAGGAAGACCAACCGCACCTTTACCTACGAAACAAAGATCCATCAAAATCAGCAACCATCAATTATTGTGGTGATACCACCGACCACCACCGTATGTACAGCGGATGTATATCTGATAACTTATAACTTTATATTTTATATCTCCAACCTTGAATTGTCATCCTTTCAATAGCGCAGATCCTACCAGACCGAAATAGACCAACAAGAGAAACGCACCGAAAAATGCTGCAATTGAAAATAACAAAAACAATCTGTGTTTGTGTCGGCATGGTATGGAGTGCTTCGGCGTTCGTCCCCTCGCCCATCTCGCTACACCTTCCAACAACTGCCCTATCGGTGTTAGTAGTGGATGCAGAAGACAACGATAATAATTACAAAGTCACAACATCTATGCCAAGTACTCGTAAAACATTTCTCGCTGCAGTCATCTCCACTGCCGCATTGACCACATTGGCAACCAACGCTCGTGCTGATGATGAAGGGTTTGAAAGTATCGCAGCCAGAGCTGCAAACATGGCCAAAGTAGCTGAAGTAGAAGAAGATAAGAAGCAAGAACAGCAATCGAAGATCGACACAGATCCTACAACTGCATACGACTTTTCATTGCCTGTTGCTGGTGAAAAAATTTCTTTTGCGGATTTGATTAGACAGGAATATACGGATGTGGAGATTCCCAGTAATATCGGGGGGGAGAAGAAGTTTAAGAAAGAAACCAAGGTCAAAGCTATTTTGGTTGTCAATATCAAGCAAGATGATCCCATCGCAAGGAAGAATATTCCCGAGCTCATTTCTTTGGCTTCCAAGTACGTGCATTTCTTCGAGAAGTTATCATTTTGTATCATGAACCCATTTATTCCTTTATTGATCTGACATTAATACGTTCACCTTTAGATTCGGACGAACTGGAGAGTTTGCAGTTATTTGCTCACCTACTGATCAAGGATACTTTGAACCTGATACCAGTGCTCTTTTACGTCTCAAACTGGCATCTGAATACGGTTACGGAATCAACCCCGCAACCATTATAACTGATAAGATGAATCTATTGGGTACTGGAGCGCACCCATTCTGGAGATGGATTGAAGGATCATGCCGTGCACCATCAGGCTTGGGTAGAATACAGGGAAATTTCGAGAAATTTCTGGTCGATGGACGCACAGGGAAGGCTGTTCGTCGTTACCCTCGCAAGTATCAGCCTTTTGATATTGCTGAAGATATTGATGCAATAATGAAGGGAAAGCCACTATACCCTGCTGGATCTAACTGGAGAGAAGAGTGGAGGAACTCTGACAAAGAGTCTGAAAGGGACGTTTACAGATTTCAAAAGGGGTTGAATGTCTTCGATCAGTAAGCTTTTAAAATAATTTCTACTTTTTATACTCTGCATTATTTTTTTCATTCTATCTGAGGATGCATGATGTAATGCAGTAGCAGAATTTGTCTTTAAAAAAAAATGATGTGTACTGTTGTAGTCAACTGCAAAGGACGGCCCTTCATTTCAGTTAGTCTTTTCGGTGCCGGAGGTAAACGATTAAAATGTTAGAAAAGTCGGTTGATGCATTCTTGAAACAACAACACCATCATAGGAAACACTTCTTTAATTGCTACACCTCATTATAATTTAATCAAAAAGCAAAGATTGAGAAGAAGGTTCCTTCAGTCGGCGAATGATACCATACAAATAATCAAAATGTCCATCAATATGGCATTGAAGTAACATCTCCCCTAAATACAATGATGATGTGAAAGACTTCTTGAACAATAAAGCATTTGCTTTTGTGCCATCTACAAATTCGTTTCTACCTCATTTGCTTAAATCTTCTTTCCAAACTTTGGCAATATCAATGCTCCTTGTTTGAAAAACTGAAAGACGCAATTTTTATATCGTGCAAAGATTGAGAAGGCGTTTAGGCTCTATTGTTTTCCTTCGGGTGGTGTCTACTCCAAATGTCCGTCAATATGGCATTGAAGCAACATTGCCCCAATCATCATCATCATCGTGAGCAATACTTCTTGAACAACATGACATCCCAATGTGATAACCATACATTGGAGCTCATTATCCCTTTTCCAAACTCTAGTGCCAATTCAACGTTTCTTCTTTGTTCAGGAAAGCAAGAAGGAAAGGTTCGGCATTGGACACATTTTGTATCGTGCAAAGATTGAACAGGCGTTTTAAGTACTATTACTATCCTTTCTTGGTCGTTTCTTAGCTGTGCCTTCTCAACGGAAGTTGTCAACGAACGACTATGGACTTTACTTGGACCGACCGCAATTCTAGCCTCTCTCATAGCTAGGGCAGAACGCATAGGGGGCGCGGGGGCGCGCCCCCCAAATCCGAAGTCTCGATGGACTTCAATCTGGTAGCTAATAACCTGCTGAGTTCTACTTTTGTTAGCACTTTTATACGTACGTGTTAA